>Ga0335083_10012670_pt1 | contig 10076 bp, 2 predicted proteins | sample Lox_Sample_42_FD_206716 | JGI IMG/M metagenome (GOLD analysis project Ga0335083, IMG submission 206716) | Soil microbial communities from Loxahatchee National Wildlife Refuge, Florida, United States - Lox_Sample_4.2 | ecosystem: Environmental > Terrestrial > Soil > Wetlands | place: USA: Florida...
CGGCGTCGGTGTTCGAGAGCTGGGCGGCCTTGGCGACGATGGTCGACAGCACGGTTTCCAGATCGAGCGTCGAGTTCACCGCCTGCGAGACTTCGCCGAGCGCACGCAACTCGCCGACCGAACGGCCAAGTTCATCCGTGCGCTGGCGTAGCTCAGTCAGGAGCCGCGTGTTTTCGATGGCGATCACGGCCTGCGCGGCGAAATTCGTCACCAGCTCGATCTGTTTATCTGTAAACGGACGAACTTCCTGGCGAGCCAGCGCGATCGCACCAATCAACTCGTTGTCCTTCAACATTGGGACGGCCAAAAATGTCTTTATGCCGGCAATTTCGACGCCGGCGACGGTAACCGGCTCGCGTTTGGCGTAAGCTTCCGACGCGGCCACGTCGGGATCGTGGAAAACGGCTTTAGAGGCAATCATTTGCCCGACCGAGTTTATCGGAGAGGGACGGAACGGTTCGCTGCGGCGCTGCGCCACGAACGCGGCCGGTGTGTTGCGCGCCGCCACGTGGTGCAAGGCGTCGCCCTCCCAGCGGTAGATATTGCCAAAACTGGCGTCGCAAATTTGGACGGCGTTTTCCAGCATGACGTCGAACACTGGCTCCAAATCGCCGGGTGAGCTTGAGATGACCTGTAGGACTTCGGACGTCGCCGTCTGCTGCTCCAGCGACTCGGTAAGGTCGTCCGTGCGCTGGCGCAATTCGCTCAGCAGCCGTGCAGTTTCAATGGCGATGACGGCTTGCGCCGCGAAGTTCTGCACCAAAGCGATCTGCTTATCGCTGAACGGCCGTACCTCCTGACGAAAGATTGTAATTACGCCGATCACGTCGTTGTCTTTGAGCATCGGCACGAGAAACAGCGTCCGGGCGCCGGCGCGCTCCACCATCGCTACGAACGACGGATCCTTTTCGAGATAAAGCGGCTCCAATCTCATGTCGAAAATCTGCTGCACCTGACCGGTCGCGGCAACGCGAGCAAGCGGATGTCCGTCGACGACCCGGAAGTGTGGATTGAGCCGCCGGAATTCGGCGTACGCCGGCGGGACATCGTGCATCGCCGCCACCGGGAATGTGCCGTCTTTGCACAGATTGAGCGTACCGAAGTTCGCCTCGCAGAGATGCGCCGCATTCGCCAGAATACTATCAAAAACCGGCTGCAACTCGCCGGGTGAGCTTGAGATGATCTGTAAGACTTCGGACGTGGCAGTCTGCTGCTCCAGCGACTCGGTGAGGTCATCCGTACGCTGGCGCAATTCGTTGAGCAGCCGCGCGTTCTCGATGGCGATGACAGCCTGCGCGGCGAAGTTCTTCACCAGCGCGATCTGCTTGTCCGTGAAGGGGCGCACTTCCTGGCGGAAGATGGTGATGGTACCAATCAACGCGTCGTCCTTGAGCATCGGCACGCAAACGGTCGATCGCGCACCCCCAAGGGTCGCCGCCCTGCCGACTGCCTCAATGGCGTTGTCGTCGGTATGGCCCACTTCTTTGGTCTGAATGACCCGTTCAAGCAGGCTGCCAGGCATGGGCTGATAGGCGGCGGGTCGGCTTTGCAGAAATTCAGCAAACGGCGGCGGCACATTGTGCATCGCGCCCAGGCTCAATCCGCAGTCCTCGTAACGGTTGAGCACGCCGAACTCCGCCTCACAGATGCGTGTTGCACTGTCCAAGATCGCGCTGAAAACAGGTGCCAGTTCGCCGGGCGAACTGGAGATGACCTGCAGCACTTCCGAAGTCGCGGTCTGCTGCTCCAGCGCTTCCGTTAGTTCGCCTGTGCGTTGCTGCTCGGCCTCGAACAGCCGAACGTTCTCGATGGCGATCACCGCCTGGTCGGCGAAGGTCGTGACTAAATCGATTTCGCGCTGCGTAAAGGGAGCCACTCGGCTGCGTGAGAGCCCGATGACGCCGATTGGTTCGCCTCCGCGCATCAGCGGCACGCCCATCATCGAGCGACCAACTCCTGGTACCGCCTTTTGCTCATAAAGCGGGTCGGTCCATGCATCTTCGATCTGAACGACTTGCCGGCTTATGGCAGCACGGCCGATGAGCGTGCCAGGCCCCGGCGAGATCGGGTTTCGGCGCTCATGTTCCATATACTCCGGAATTAGGCTATGGCCGGCCGCAAAGCGATAGACCCCACCTTCCAATCGGAAGATCACGGACGCTTCTGCTCGACAAAGCTGCGCTGCGGTGTCCACAACGCTTTGCAGGATGGGTTGCAGCTCGAACTTGGAGCGGCTAATGACCCCTAGAACTTCGGAAGTGGCCGTTTGCTGCTCCAGCGATTCGGCAAGATCATCGGTACGCTGGCGAAGCTCGTTGAGCAGCCGCGCGTTTTCGATGGCAATGACGGCCTGGTTGGCAAAACTTGTCACGAGCGCGATCTGCTTGTCGGTAAAGGGACGAACTTCCTGGCGGTAAATGGCGATACCGCCAATAGTTTCGTTCTGCTTGAGCAGTGGAACGACGGCAAACGTCCGAGCGCCACCAAGATCGCCGAGCCCAATAGCGGCGGCATGTCCCCGCTTGTAAATCGGCTCGTCGGTGAAATCGCGAACTTGGACCGGCTGTTTGGTGTTCGCCGCGCGCAGCAGCGGTGCCTCCGGACCAAGCTCAATGACCGGCTCACGGCGGTACAACTCGGCGAGCGCAGGTGGCGCGTTGTGCAGCCCGACAAAGCGAAAATGCCTTTCGCCCTCGCGCAACAACAGATTTCCGAATGCTGCCCCGCAGAGCCGTATGGCGTTTTGCAGCACACTTTCGAACACCGGACCCAAATCGCCCGGCGAGCGCGAGATCACGCCAAGCACTTCCGACGTCGCCGTCTGTTGCTCCAGGGATTCGGTGAGCTCGCGCGTACGCTGCTGCTCGGCCTCGAACAGCCGCACGTTCTCGATGGCGATCACCGCCTGGTCGGCGAAGGTCGCGACCAGCTCGATTTCGCGGTCCGTGAACGGCTCGACCCGATTGCGTGCCAGCGCGATCACGCCGATCGGCTCGCCCTCGCGCATCAAGGGCACGCCGATCATGGAGCGAACGCCGCTCAGCTTCGCGTCGTGCTTTTTCTCGTAAAGCGGATCGGTCCACGCGTCGTCGATGCGGGCGATTTGCCGGGCCACCGCGGCGCGTCCAACTACCGTTCCCTGACCGGGCAAAATCGGCGTTTGCTCTTCGATTTTCAGATACTCCGGTACCGCGCTATGGCCAGCCGCGAAGCGGTAGATTCCACCCTCCTGGCGAAAGAGAACCGCTTGTTCAGCGCGGCAGAGCCGCATTGCCGTATCGACGACGCTCTGCAGGATCGGCTGCAGCTCGAACTTGGAGCCGCTGATGACTCCCAGAACCTCGGAGGTGGCCGTTTGCCTTTCAAGCGACTCGCGCAATTCGTTGAGCAGCCGCGCGTTCTCGATGGCAATGACGGCTTGCGCGGCGAAGCTCATCAGTAACGCGACTTGCTTGTCGGTGAACGGCCGCACCTCCTGGCGATAGATGCCGATGATACCGATCACCTCTCCGCTCTTGAGCATCGGCACGCCGACCAGCGTGCGGGCCTTGGCTATCTTGATGGTCGCGATCCGCATTCTCATGCCGTGGGTCGGCGTTTTGCGGATGTCCGCGATTTGCACCGCTTCCTTGTCGCGGGCGACACGCCCCATGGCGCTTTGCGGATCGGGGGCGACCAGCGGTTCCTTGAACTGATAGTCGCGATACTCGCGCGATCCGCCGTGGATGGCGACGATGCGGAATTTGTCGCCCTCGCGGAGCCAAAGATTGCCGAATTTGGCCTCGCAGATGCGGGTTGCGTTCTCCAGTATCGTCTGGAAAACCGGCTGCAAGTCGCCGGGTGAAGTCGAAATGATTTCCAGAACTTCCGAGGTCGCAGCCAATTGATCAAGCGCGGCGTTCAACTCGCGCTGCAGGTCGGGAGCGGATGGAGGCCGAGCCTTCGCGGGCGACTGTGCACGCCGGACTTTTGCCGGCGCAACACGGCGCGCGGTCCGGGTCCGCTGCTTGATTGCTTTACCGCGCCGCTTCATCGAGCCTCGCCGAAAGCCGTCAGATCACGCCGATTTTTGTTGAAGCATACTCCCTCGCGTTACACGGGGCGAGGTCGTCCGCCCCCGTGAAGCGGGGGAAGGGGGACCATGCGAAGCATGATGGAGGGGGCGGGCTTGCTCCGAGCGAGCCGAACACTTGCCCCCACCGGCGAGCTTCGCTCGCCACCTCCCCCGCAAGCGGGGAAAGGAATGAAGTTCACGCGCGCCGTCAGATCGCTTTGGTCAAATCCTGGTTCTTGACCGGCAGCGAGCGGATGCGCTTGCCGGTCGCGGCAAAAATGGCGTTGCACAAGGCTGGCGCCAGCGGCGGCACCGGCGGCTCACCGACGCCGCCCCAGAAATCGCCGCTCGGCACAATAACCGTCTCGACCTTGGGTGCGTCGGCAATGCGCAGCATTTCGTAATTGTCGAAGTTCGCCTGCTCCGCAGCGCCGCCGTTGATGGTGATCTCGCCATAGAGCGCGGCGGTCAACGCGTAGATGACGGCACCTTGGGTCTGCATTTCGACCGAAAGGGGATTAACCACGTGGCCGGAATCGAGCGCGGAAACGACGCGGTGCACGCGCACCTCGCCGCGGTCGACCGAGACCTCGACCACCTGCGCGCAGTAGCTGCCGCAGGCTTCATTGACGGCGATACCGCGAAATACGCCTTTCGGCAGGGGACCAAACCAATCGGCCTTTTTGGCCGCGGCGTCGAGCACGGCGACGCATTTGGAATCACTGCGCAAGAAGCGCCGCCGGTAGAGATATGGATCAATTCCGGCGGCGTGCGCCATCTCGTCGACGAAACACTCTTTGTAAAAGGCGTTCTGGGTGTAGTTGATCGCGCGCCAGACGCCGACCGGCACCGGCGTTTGCCTGATCACGTAGTCGACCAAGTAGTTCGGCACGTTGTAAGGCATCTCCTCGGTCATGCCGCTGAGAAACGTGCGGTCAAGAATGCGCGTGCCGAAACCGGCCACAAAAACCGCAACGAATGACGGGCCGGCCAGCCGTATCCGCCACGCGATCGGCATGCCTTCGGCATCGAGACCGGCGACGAGCCGCGCCATGCCGCACGGCCGGTAGAAGTCGTGGCGGATGTCCTCTTCGCGGGTCCACACCAGCTTGACCGGCACATCGACCTCTTTGGCGATCAGCACGGCCTGACGCACATACTCCTGGATCGGCGCGCGGCGGCCAAAGCCGCCGCCGAGCATCATGGCGTGGATCACGACTTTTTCGTTCGGCACGCCGGCAGCGACGGCGGCGGTGACGAGCGCCGTCGAGGCGCCTTGTGTCGGCGCCCAAACCTCGACCCGCTCCGGCGTGACATGGGCGGTGCAGGTCTGCGGCTCCATGGTGGCGTGGGCGAGGTAGGGGACGATGTATTCCGCTTCGACGCGCCGGGCGGCGCGCGACAGCGCGGCAGTGACATCGCCGTCAGACTGGCCGACCTGGGCGTCATCGGAGTCGAGCGCGGCGTGCACGCGTTCAAAGATGGAAGCACTCGAAAGGCCGCCGTTGCCATGATCGTCCCAGACGATCGGCAAGGCTTCGAGTGCGCACTTCGCACGCCACCACGAATCTGCCACCACCGCGACCGAGTCGGCCATGCGCACCACGCGACGCACGCCTTTCATCGCCGCGATGGCGTTCTCGTCGACCGACTTCAGCTTGCCGCCGTAAACCGGACATTGCGCGATGGCGGCATAGAGCATGCCTGGCAGCCGCACGTCGATCGCATAGACTGGCTGCGCGGTCACCTTGGCGAGCACATCGAGCCGCCGGCGCGGCTTGCCGGCGAGCGTCCACTCGCTCGGCTCCTTCAGTTTGACGTCCTCCGGCGGCGTGATCTTCGCCGCATCTTCCGCAACGGCTCCGAACGTCAGCTTGCGGCCGCTCGGCTGATGCGTGATCGTGCTCATGCGAGCAAAACATTCCGACGCCGGCACATTCCATCGCTCCGCGGCGGCGGCGATCAGCATCTCCCGGGCGGTGGCGCCGGCTTGGCGCAAATAAAGCTGCGAGGATGAGATCGAGCGGCTGGCGCCAGTCGACATGTCGCCCCAGATCTCATGGCGGCGAAGATTTTCAACCGCCGAAACAAATTCGGTGCGGACCTTCGCCCAGTCACATTCGAGCTCTTCCGCGACCAGCATGGCGAGCCCGGTCTGCGCACCCTGCCCCATCTCGGCGTGCGCGACGCGGATCACAACCGAATCGTCGGGACGAATCACCAGCCACGCCGTGATTTCCGGGGACACTCCGGCCGCGCGCGCGGGGCTGAAAGGAATCTTCAAGGCAAGCGTAATACCGCCGCCCACGGCGCTGATTCCGGCAAGAAAGGAACGTCGGCTAATCGGATAGCCCGATATCATCTGGTTCTCTTTAATCTCAACGCCGGGCGGGCGAAGCCCTTGGGGGACGTTGATAGACAATATCCGCCGTCAGCCGCACATAAATTCATCCCCCCACATCAATCCTAACAAACATGATGTCGCAGGCAAAGCCGGAGCTCACACACCCCCGCCCTCCGCCGGGTGTGCGCGAAGGTGGCGGGTGAGCAGCCAAATGAGAAAAGTCAGGCAGCTCATAATGACGACGACGCCGGCAACGGGCCAGGCGGAATGGCCGAGGTAATCACCTACGGCGGCCGCGACGATCGCAGCGGCGGTCTGCTGCACCAGGCCCATCAACGAAGCTGCTGTCCCGGCCCGATCGGGAAACGGCGTCAGGGCGCCGGCCATGGCCTGCGGAATGGCGAGCCCCATCCCGGCGAGATAAACCGCCATCGCGATGACGAGCCAGATCCCGTCGACATGGGTGGCGACCACTGCCGCGAAGCCGAGGCCCCCCACTGCGATCGCCGCCACGCCAAGCGCCATCATCCGATCGAGGCCGAGCCGCACCACCAACCGCGTGGCGATCATCGCCCCAACCATGTATCCGGCCGCGCCGAGTGAAAAGGTGAAGCCGAACTTTACCGGCGAGAAGCCGTAAACCTCTTCGAGCACGACAGCGCCACCGGAAATCCAGGCGAACAATCCCCCGAAGCTCATCGAAATGATGGCAAGATAGGCAAGAAAGCCGCGATGCCGCAGCACCGAGCCGTAGGACGTGAACAAAAATGCCAGCGAAAACGGGTCGGCAGTACGCGCGCGCACCGTCTCCGGCAACAATCGTCCGGCCAGCCCGGTGGCAACAACCGCGGCAATCCCCATCAGGATAAAGCTGGCGCGCCAGCCGAAAGCGATTTGCAGAACGCCGCCGATCATCGGCGCCACGATCGGCGCGAAGGCGCTGATCGAACCCATCAACGACAATTCGCGCGCCGCGCGTACACCGGCGTAAAGGTCGCGGACAATGGCGCGCGCCAGCACGATCGAGCCGGCGCCGCCGATGCCCTGAAGAAAACGCGCCGCCAGCAGCGGATCGATCGATTGCGCGGCCGCGCAGACGGCGGTGCCGGTCACATAGATCGCGAGCGCCGCCAGCAGAACCGGACGCCGGCCATACCGGTCGGACATGGGACCATAAAACACCTGCCCGACGGCAAAGCCGATGAGATAGTACGACACTGTCAGCTGAACGCGCGCTTGCGGCGCTTCGAGGACGTGGGCGATATCCGGCAGCGACGGCAGATACATGTCGATCGACAACGGGCCGAGCGCGGTCAGTGCGGCCAGCAGCAGAGTGAGCGCAAACGTGCCGGGGCGAAGCATCAACAAGAATCCAGGAGGCGAATCTCGCGTCATCGACAGCGCGGGTCATGTTCCCACGCGACGCAGACCGTAGTAACAGATACAGGCGAAATATCTGGAAGAAAGCGGCCTTCAGCAGGCGGTGTTTTGCCTTATATAAAGGGCCGGCCCCGACCCCAATAGAGTATTCCGGAACAGAGCATGGATGCAAAAACGGATGGCCGCGCGGCGCATGAGCCGCGCGTCGAAGACGATGTTTTGGTCCGCGGCCGCGGCCGTTATGCTGCCGACGTCCCATTACCGAATCAAGCGTATGCCTATTTTGTGCGTTCACCGCACGCTTTTGCCCGCATCGTAAGCGTGGACGTGACGGCAGCACAAAACGCGACCGGCGTCGTCGGTGTGTTGACCGGGAAGGACATAGCCGGGACCGGCAGCCTCGGGCGCCATCCGCCGCTTTCCGGGCGTGGCGGCAAGGGGTTGGTGGTGCCGCACCGGCCGGCGCTTGCCACCGATCGGGTCGTGCACATCGGTGAGCCGGTAGTGATGATCGCCGCCGAGACCGCAGCAGCAGCGCAGGATGCGGCCGAGCTTGTTGCGATCGAATACGAGGCGCTCACGCCAGTGACCGACGCGCGCGCTGCACTGGTTCCGAGCGCGCCGCAAATCTGGCCGCAAGCGCCGGGGAACGTCGCTGTCGATTGGCCCGGACCAGCGGCCGATCCCGAAGCCAATGCGCGGCAAGTGGACACCATCTTCTCCGGCGCGAAATTCGTGGCGCGGATCGCGTTGATGAACCAACGGATGGCCGTGGCTTCGATGGAGCCCCGCGGCGCGACCGCGAGCTACGACGCTGCGGCCGACCGTTACACGTTGCGGGTCTGCTCGCAGGGCACGAGCGCCATGCGCGACCCGGTGGTTGCGATCATGCAATTGCCGAAGGAACGCGTGCGCATCCTGACCGACGATGTCGGCGGCGCCTTCGGCCTCAAGACCGGACCCTATCCGGAGTACATAGCGCAGATGGTCGCGGCTAAAAAATTCCGCCGGCCAATCCACTGGATGTCGGGCCGTTCGGAAGCATTCCTGAGCGACAACCAGGCCCGCGATATTTATTCGGAAGCCGAGCTCGCGCTCGACGACAGGGGGCGTTTTCTTGCGCTGCGCATCCGCAATACCGGAAATCTCGGCGCCTATGTCGGGCCGGTCGGCGCCAATATCGCGACGCTCAGTTTCACCCGTTGCCTGCCGGGCATGTACGACATCAAACACATCGACATCGGCACGCGCTGCGCCTTCACCAACACGATTACGACCGCACCCTATCGCGGTGCCGGACGGCCTGAAGCGAATTACGTACTCGAACGTGTTGTCGAAGAAGCGGCCCGCGTCACCGGCATCGACCCGGCCAAGCTGCGCAGGCGTAATCTTATCCCCGCTTCCGCCATGCCGTATCAGACTGCCGTCGGTACGACCTACGACAGCGGCGAATTTGCGTCGATTTTCGACAAGGCTTTGGCGCTGGCGGACTACGACGGCATCAAAGCGCGACGGCGGGAAGCAAAGCAACGCGGAAAATATCGCGGCATCGGCCTTTCGTGCATGGTCGAGCACGCCGGCGGCGCGCCGCTCGAGGGCGCTCTGTTCACATTTCCGGGCGACGGCACGCTTGTCGTCAATCTCAATGTGCAGTCGACCGGCCAAGGCCACGCTTCGGTCTTTCCACGCATCGCGGCCGAACAGCTCGGCATTCCGCGCGAGAAGGTCACGCACCGGCACGGCGATTCGGCGCTCGAGATCGCGGGTTACGCCTCGGTCGGCTCACGCTCGGCCATGACGGCCGGCGCATCGCTCCTCAAGTGCATCACTTTGATCACCGAAAAAGGCAAACGCATTGCGGCAATGGTGCTGGAAGCAGCTGAAGGCGATATCGCTTACGAAGCCGGCGCGTTCGGTGTTGTCGGCACCGACCGCCGCATCTCGCTTTTCGATCTTGCCGCGGAAGCGGCCGAATTAAAAAAGCGCGGCGCGATTGAGGAAGACCTCGACACCAAGACCACGACGGAGACGCCGCTTTCGTTTCCGAATGGCGTGCACATCGCCGAAGTCGAGATCGATCCCGACACCGGACACCTGGACATCGTTGCCTATACGGCGGTCGACGATTGCGGCAACGCTCTCAACGCGATGATCGTTGAAGGTCAGTTGCACGGCTCGCTGGCCCAAGGGTTTGGACAAGCGTTGATGGAGCAGGTGTTCTACGACGAAACCGGTCAGCTCGTTTCCGGCTCGTTCCAGGACTACGCCATGCCGCGCGCCGCCGACATGCCGGCAGAC
>Ga0335083_10012671_pt1 | contig 10076 bp, 9 predicted proteins | sample Lox_Sample_42_FD_206716 | JGI IMG/M metagenome (GOLD analysis project Ga0335083, IMG submission 206716) | Soil microbial communities from Loxahatchee National Wildlife Refuge, Florida, United States - Lox_Sample_4.2 | ecosystem: Environmental > Terrestrial > Soil > Wetlands | place: USA: Florida...
CCGCTCTGTCCGGTGGGCCTCATCCGTGCCGCGCTGTGGATACCGGGTTGTGCCGGGGTGTACCAGGGCATCCGAGCAAACATGGAGCAAACGTCGATGTGCATAGGTCTAGACCACCGTGGCCGAGGATGTCTGGGCTGTGGTGGGGAGAGGCCATGGCCATCGTAGGCAAAGGTATAGATGCGTGGCGCGACGCAATGTGTGAGCTGCGGTTGGAATCCCGCAAAACGACCGATACGGTTCGTGATCCCTGCTGGCACTCGGCGCCAACTCCACGGCCTGCCGCGAGTGCATCATCCGCGCCCGGATCGGTTCGTCTCCCGCCACTGCCCCTCGCTATCATCCGGCACGTTTCCCAAGGACAACGGCAAGCCGCATGGCTGCGGGGCGAAGCGCGGCGCATGACGAGGTGCTCCGGATGCTCCCGGCAGACGGGTTCGCGGTTGCGTGCTGCTGGGCAGGTCACGAGCGGGTTGCATAAAAGCCCAGGCCAGCACCTAGCGGCCGAGTTTTGGAACCCCACAGCATGCAAACCATGAGCGCTGTAGCGCCAGGCCTGCCTCCAGCAGGGCGAGCGGCCGATCGGCCGGCACAAACGAGTCCGTGAAAGGGTGGCTGCCGTCCAGCGACCCTAGGAGCATCCTGAAAAAGCTCCATGTTATGGCATATTTTTCGACTTGATGTTCCATGGTTAGGGATACTGGTGCCGGGCAGGTTCCGGATGGGGAGGCGGGCAGCCTGCCGACGGATCCTAACAATCTCCATGCGAGCGCGCCCTCGCTCTACGCCACTTCCTGCTGGCAGTGCCCGCTATGCCCTGCGAGAATTGGACGCATGAGCGAGCAAGCGGCCCGTGGAATGGGGGATGCCGACGCTACCGGTGTGGTCGAGGCGGCCGGCCACTTCCGGATCTACCTCGGCGCGGCCGCGGGCGTGGGCAAGACCTACGCCATGCTCAACGAGGGCCGCCGGCGGCGGGAACGGGGTACCGACGTCGTCATCGGGTTCGTCGAGTGCCACGGCCGGCAGAGGACCGAGCAGATGATCGGCGGCCTGGAGGTCGTGCCCCGCAAGAAGATGCAGTACCGGGGCAGCCTTCTTGAGGAAATGGATCTCGACGCGGTGCTGGCCAGGCACCCCAAGGTGGCCTTGATCGACGAGCTCGCTCATACGAACGTGCCGGGCTCGGGCAGGCACGCCAAACGGTGGGAGGATGTCCTGGACATCCTCGCCGCCCGGATCGACGTCATCACCACGGTCAACATCCAGCACCTGGAGAGCATCGCCGACGAGGTCGAGCACATGACCGGGGCCAAGGTGCGGGAACGTGTCCCGGACTGGGTGGTGCGCAAGGCGGACCAGACCGAGCTGGTCGACTCCTCGCCCGAGCAGCTCCGCCGCCGCATGCTGCACGGCAACATCTACCCGAAGGAACGGGTCCCGCTAGCCCTGTCCAACTTCTTCCGCACCGACAACCTGACCGCCCTGCGGGAGCTCGCGCTGCGGTTCCTGGCCGACGAGACCGATGAGGAGCTGCTCGAGCACCTGCGGCGGCACGAGTCGAACGTCGTGTGGGAGACGTGTGAACGCGTCATGGTGGCTGTCACCACGGTTCCCGGGACCGATGTCCTGCTGCGGAGGGCGGCCCGGCTGGCAGCCAGGCTCAAGGCAGACCTCGACGTCGTCCACGTCACGGCCAGCGATGCAACCCGCCCGGGGGAGGGCCGGTCGATCAAGGAACTGCAACAGCTGACCGCCGATATCGGCGCCCGCTGGCACGAGATCCAAGGCGACGATCCCGTCCGGGCCATCGCCAGTTTCGCGCGGCGGAACCAGATCACCCAGATCGTGATCGGGTCCAGCCAGCGGAGCCGATGGCAGCAGCTGATCGGCGGCGGCTCGAATGTGACCCGGGTTATCCGGCAGGCGGGTCCGCTGGGTATCGACGTCCACGTCATTGCCCTGCGCAAGGCGCTATAGCGGGGCCAGCCGAAGAGACCGGCGCTGAGCGTCCCGGCCTGGTCGAGGTACGAGCATCAGCGGCGGACGACTCAGCTCCTGGAACCCCAAGACAGTAGCGGGTGGCGGCACTCCCCGGCCCGTCAGCCCCGGTTCCCGGTATCAGCGCGCTTCCCGGGAGGACGCGCAGAGCCGAGCGCGCGCCCTGCCAGGTCGGCCAGCGTGACCGCTACCAGGCGCGCCTGCAGGGTCGGCCGGGAGCCAGGCCTGGGCGTCAGCATGAAGCGGCCGTAATACTGACCGTTGCTGAACGTCCGTAGCTCTACCTCCTCGCCGGGCAGGTCTTGCCGGTCAACGTCCCAGTGGCCGTGTCTGGCCTGCACCGTGCCGTCTTGCTCCAGCCGCGGCGGGTGACCGATCAGCACCCCGTACTCGAACCGGCAGTCCCGCAGGTCCAGCACGCCGATCAGCTGCTCCCGGACATGATCGGCAACAGCGTCAGCGGACCTGGCTGATTGGGCAAGCGACGCGCTCTCGTGGATTTGCGCGAGATATCTGGCATCGGTGATCGTGACCACTTTCAGGCGGCGGGCCTGGGCAGCCAGCTGCGACACCGCGATGCCGACCACCAGCAGCAGGACAAACGTGGTGATGTCCGACGAGCTGGCGATCGTGAACCGCTCATAGGGCACGGTGAAGAAAAAGTCGAACCAGGCCGCCGCCCCCACCGCCGCCAGCGCGCCGGCGGTGCGATTCCCGATCGCGGCTACCGCGACGACCACTACCACCAGCAAGAGCGCCACGTTCGTGTTCGGCCAGCTCGCGCGCCACGGCAGCAAGATCGCGGCCGCCGCAAGGGGCGCCGCGATCGCCGCGGCGATCGCGGCCCGATCCCTGGTCAAGTAGCGAGTCACCTGCGACACCTTCTCCCTGCCTTAAGCATGCTGCCTTAAGAATGCTCAGGCCAGAACATGTGCCCTCGCCGGACATAGGAAAAGGCAATCCGCCAAAGAGGCTGTCAGCTGCTGGCGCCTGTCGGCGGATGCGGACGCGCGTATGCCGGCCAGGTCTGCGCCCGGCACTCCCCGGAGACCCGGGCGCAGTTAGCGGTACAGCCTGGGCGTCACTGCCCGGCTGCGCCCCGGACCTCGGCCTCCACCTCGTCCCGGTGCCCGGTAGAGCCGGTGGGGCCTTGCGCGGGCCGGATTTGCCCAGCCCGTTGCCCCTTTCAGGCTTACTTGGCCTGGCCCTAATAAGACAGGACACCGGCCTCCCGCAGGCATGGCCGGTCCCGCGGCGCGCGGTGGCCGGTAGCCGTCGGAGTCGAGCTTGGCGAGCTCGCCGTCGACGTCGACGGAGTGGGCGCCGTAGAAGTGGACGTTCTCGTGGTGGGTGGGCCAGATGTGGGCGAGCATGGCGCCGTCGATGTCCCGCCCGGCGCGCCGGAGGGCGGTGACGGCCAGGCCGTAGTACTCGGTCGTCCAGGTGACCACGGCGTTGGTGGCCAGGGTCAGGCACCACATCTGCTCGGTCTGCTCCTCGTGGTGCCGCCGGCGGAGCGCTCCCTCCCCGGCGTAGGCGAGTGACCGCTGGAGCGCGTGCAGGTTCTCGCCCTTGTTCAGCTGGCGACCGATGCGGCGCCGGTAGGTCTCGTCAGCCAGGTACCGGGCGGCGTAGACGGTGCGGCGCAGCGCCCCGTACTCCTTGAGCGCGGCGGTGAGCGCGTTCTGCTGCCGGCCATTACAACGGCCACCGCCCGCACCAGTCCCGCCAGCAACGACGACCCGACCACGACGGCCAAGCGAGCCCGCCGCTGGACCGTAAGTCTTCGGAAGTCCTGTGAGAGGGCATGCCGGTCGCCGGCGTGGCGGTCGCTGGTGGCCACGCCGGTGACCCGCTCCCGTGCCTGCCGTGCGCTCCGGATGCGAGGCCAATCCGGATCGCCCTGAGGCGTTTCAGCTCGGCCGCCGCCAGGGCGCGGCCTGGGGGCTGCGGGCTCGAACTCCCCGCTGAACTCCTCGTCGGTCGGCGTACAGAGCACGTAGAGGCTGACATCGAAGACGAGCCAATGACCATCGGCCACGACGTGGTAATCCGGCCCTCCGTTTCCAGCCACGTCCGCACCAGCAGGCAGCGCCACTGCGGGATCTCGGTCCCGGATCGGGCTGGTCCAGGACGTCGTGCCCGCCGGTGCGGCCGCAGACCGCGGCCTGGCCCTGGCGACAGCGATCGCGGAGGCGGCCCCCTCGGCGTGAAGGCCTCCCTCGCCGTCTCCCGCAAGGCCCTCAACGATGGCCCGCTGGCGGCAGCAGAGCTCATGACGGACCTCTTGTCCAGGCTCGTCCAGACGCAGGACGCCGCCGAGGGTGTCGTCTCGTTTGCCGAGAAACGCAAGGGAGACTTGGCCTGCCGCTGAAGCGCGTGCGCGGACATGACTCAGCGCGTTGACAACAACAACACGGAGGTGAGCGCCGAGGCGAGCATGGCGACGCTCACCGGTCGCGTGCGCACCAGGGCCGGGCACGACGCGGTCAACGCCGCCTAGATGGGCGTCGGCGTCCGGGAGGTCCGCGGCAACATCTCCGTCACCGGCTGACGGCCCACTTCACCGGCTGACGGTCACGAAAATCCTCCCAACGGCGGTCTGAGGAAAACAGCTGCTGGGAGGCCCAGAGGCCGATGAGCATCTGCAGGATGCCCGCGATCACGCCGGGCCGCCAGGCGCTGTTGACGTCCCTGGCCTCGATGGAGGTGATGAGGTCAAGGGCCCCCACCCGCCAGGATCCAGCTCCGCTCCGGCTCCTTCTAGAGCGCGGGCCGATCTCACCAGAGCCGGCATCGCCTTTGCCGCCGCGGTCATGGGCAGTGGACTGAGAACGGAGCGGCGAGCAGCCGTTGCCTCGTTAACCTGGAGAGGACTGGCAATGGGAATCTGTACGCGGGACAACCGAAATCCGTCGGTCGTTCGACCGTTTCCCGCGCCGATCAGTCGATGCGGGTCGGCAGCATTAGCTACGAGCGAACCGGACACGAGGTGCGGAAGTGCGCAGCGTGCGCCTACAATCAGGCTCATTCTCTCGGTGAGGCGGAGACTGAGATGGTGCTGTATCTTGCTGCGCTGCCCGACGAGCGGGCTGCCTCGGATCCGGGAGGGCCGTGTCTGGCTGACGGCCGCCGTGAGCTCGATAACGCGAGTTTCGCCTCGGAGGTGCGCCGCGTGTCTTCCGCGCTGGCCCAGATGGGCATCGGGCGTGGTGATGTGGTCGCGGTCATGCTCCCTAACAGCGTCGAGCTGGTCACGATCATGTTCGCCGCCTGGCGGCTCGGCGCGGCCCTGACGCCGGTGAATCCTGCCCTGACCAGTCACGAGGCGCTTTATCAGGTCACCGACTCCGGTGCCCGGCTGGTCGTGGCGGATGATGCGTCGTTGCCGAAGGTCGAGGGCGGCGCCGCGCGCGCGTGCGTTGCCGGGGAGCTCCTGCGGCGAGAAGACGCGGCGGGCCTGGCGCCGCCGAGGACGGAGCCCGGCGAGCTGGCCTTGCTGATCTACACCGGCGGGACCACCGGACGCCCGAAGGGCGTCATGCTCGACCATGCCAACCTGGCCGCGACAGCGGAGATGATCACCGGCTGGTTCGAGATGACCCGGGCCGAGCGCTGTCTGCTCGTGCTGCCGTTGTTCCACGTCAACGGGATCATGGCCAGCGTGGTGTCGCCGCTGGTGGCGGGCGGCTCGACGGTGATCGCGCCCCGGTTCGACCCCAAGACGTTCTGGGATCTGGTGGAACGGGTCCGGCCCACGTTCTTCTCCGCCGTCCCGACGATCTACGCGATGCTGCTGGGGCTGCCCGCGGAGGTCCGGCCGGACACCTCCTCGCTGCGGTACGTAGTCTGCGGCGCCGCGCCGATGCCCGCCGCGATGATCCGGGATTTCGAGGATCGCTACGGCGTTCCCGTCGTTGAGGGGTACGGCCTGTCGGAGGGCACGGTTGTGACGACGGCGAACCCCGTCAGTGGCGTGCGCAAGCCCGGTACGGTGGGTCTGCCGTTGCCCGGGCAGGAGGTCTGCGTGGTCGGCCGCGACGGCGAGCCGCTGCCGTCCGGGCAGGCGGGCGAGGTGACGGTGCGGGGACCGAACGTGATGCGCGGCTACCTCGGCATGCCTGAGGAGACAGCCCGCACGCTGCGTGGCGGCTGGCTGCACACCGGCGACGTCGGCCGGTTCGACCAGGACGGGTACCTGGTGCTCGTCGACCGGGTCAAGGACATGATCATCCGCGGCGGGGAAAACATCTACCCCAAGGAGATCGAGGACGCCCTGCATGCACATCCGGCCGTGCTGGAGGCGGCGGTCGTTGGCCGGCCGCATCCGGTGTTCGGTGAGGAGCCGGTCGCGTTCGTGGTGCTGCGTCCCGGCTTGGTCGCCGGGCCTGACGAGCTCGTCGAGCATTCCAGGACCATGCTGGCGAAGTTCAAGGTGCCGCGGGCCGTCTTCATCGAGACGGACCTGCCCAAGACCGCCATCGGCAAGATCGCCAAGCCGGCGCTGCGCGAGCGCGCATCCCCGCCGCAGGAATGAGGTGATGTTCGGCCGCCGCCGTGGCGGCCATATGTAGGATGCGGGACCGGATCACGCCAGCCGATTAGGAGCAACCTGTGAGCGCGGACCGAAGACACGCTGAGGGCGGGAATGGAGCGCGACGCCGCTCCGGAACCAGGAAGGACGACCATGCGGGGGCCCAGCCCTCGCCGCCGGATACAGCGTCTGGACCGGAACCCGGGCCGGTGCGCGTGGCGTCGGGCCTGCGGGAGGGCTTGGACATCTTGGTCGCGGGCACACCGGGCATGCGCTCGGCGTTCCTTGCGCCGGCCCCCGCGGCCAGGGCAGCGTTCAAGCTGGCGCGGCGTCCGGGCACGGTGGCTCGCCGGCTGGGCGGCCTCGGCGTCGAGCTCGCCGCGACGGCGGCGGGGGTGTCGCAGCGCGCCCCCAATCCGAAGGACCGGCGCTTCGCCGATCCGGCCTGGAGGGACAGCTGGCTGTTCCGGCGGATCGCGCAGGCCTACCTGGCCGCGGTCGCTACTACCGGGGAACTGATCGGCGACGCTGAGCTGGACTGGGCCGCCGACGGGGAGCTGCGGTTCGTGGCCGAGAACATCGCCGACGCCCTGGCGCCGACGAACTTCTTGTGGTCCAACCCCGCCGCGCTGAAGGTGACCATCGACTCCGGCGGCGCCAACCTGGTGAACGGAGCGCGGAACCTGCTGCGGGACGTCTCGACGCCGCCCCGCCTGCCGGCCAGCGTGGACACCTCGAAGTTCACGGTGGGCGAGAACCTGGCGGCGACGCCCGGGGCGGTGGTGCACCGGACCGAGGTTTTCGAGCTGATCCAGTACGCGCCGAGCACAGACACGGTGCACGAGGTGCCGCTGATGATCATCCCGCCGACGATCAACAAGTACTACGCCTGGGATCTGTCGCCCGGGCGCAGCATCGCGGAGTGGTTCGTCGCTCAGGGCATGCAGGTGTTCACGCTGTCGTGGACGAACCCGACCGCGGCGCAGGCGCACTTCAACCTGGATACCTACGCGGGCGCGTGCGTGGAGGCGGGCCGGGTGGTGCAGCAGATCACCGGCACGGACTCGCTGAACGTCGCGGCCGCGTGCTCCGGCGGCCAGATCGCGGCCGCGGCCGTCGGGCATCTGGTCGTTTCGGGCCAGCTCGGGCACGTGGCCAGCCTCGGCCTGTTCGTCTGCGCGCTGGACCGGCCCCAGGAGGGCGTCATCGGCGCCCTGTACTCCCGCGAGGCGGCTGCCGCCGCGGTGGCGGCATCGGCCGCCAAGGGCTACGTGGACGGGGCCACCTTCGCCGAGATCTTCGCCTGGCTGCGCCCGAACGACATGATCTGGAACTACTGGGTCAACAACTACCTGCTGGGCGCTCCGCCGCCGGCGTTCGACATCTTGTACTGGAACCAGGACAGCATCCGCATGGCGGCCGGCCTGCAAGGCGACATGATCCGGGTGGCGGTGGAGAACTCGATGCGCATCCCCGGCGCGCTGACGGTCCTGGGCACCCCGATCGACCTGGCCTCCGCCGACGTCCCGACCTACGTCCTGGCAGGCCAGACCGATCACATCGTGCCGTGGCAGAACGCCTACCGCGGCACGCAGATCCTCGGCGGAACCTCCCGCTTCGTCCTGGTGAACAGCGGCCACCTCCAGGCACTGGTCAACCCGCCAGATCCCGGCAGCCGCCGGACCTACCGCGCCGCCGATGCCGTGCCACCCAGCCCCGAAGCGTGGCTGGCCGGGGCCGCCGAGCACAAAGGCAGCTGGTGGCCGGACTACCTGCACTGGCTGGAGCCGCACTCGGGCGAGCCCAAGCCGAAGCCGAAGACCCTCGGAAGCAAGCAGCACAAGCCGATCGCGGCCGCCCCCGGAATGTACGTCTTCCAGACCTGATGGTAACAGCGCGCCTGCTGGCCCTTCCCGGCGCCGGATGATCACTTTGCGCGACGGCACCCGGGTGACGCTGCGCCCGATCGCACCCCAGGACAAGCCGCTGCTGGCCGCCAGCTTCGAGCGCTGAGCCAGGAGTCGCGAGCGGGGCCGCATAAAAGCCCAGGCCAACACTAGTGGCCGAGTTTTGGAACCCCACACGGCGCTCGCCGGCAACCGCACGATGTGAGCCAGGCCGTCCGGGACGGTTCGGCGATCTCGGCGCGGGCGGTGACCACGGGCCGGCCGATTCGGTCTCGACCCGGCCCAGGGTGGCCAGGAAAGTAAGCATGGACCGGTTTTCGCGAGGACCTCGGCGGTGAAGTACTCGACCCCGACCTCGACGGCGCGCTCGCTCAGCCGGGCCAGCAGCGCGGAGCCGAGCCCGCGCCCCTGCCAGGCATCGACCAGGGTCACCCCCAGGTCGGCGGTGTCAGGCTGGTCCTCGAGGCGGACGAACCGGAACTCCCGATGATCTCCGCCGACTGCGGTGGCAGGGCGACCAGCGCCTCGTTGCCGGTGTGATCGACCTCGACCGCCGCCTGGACGGTGGCCTCGGGCAGCCGAGGAAGCAGCCGCGCGGCTGGGGGCGATCACGCTCGTCGTCGCGGTCGGCGACCCGTACCACGAGCTGCTGCGGGTGGTAGAGGAGATCCGCGCCGACGCCGTCGTCGGCGCGTCCGCCAAGGCCGGGCACAGCTGGGTGGGGTCGCTGGCGGTGCGGTTGGTCAGGCCGGCCACTGGCCGGTCACCGTTGTGCCGTGAGGTCGATGACGGGCGTGACCATCGTGACCGGGGCCGTAATTGGCCGTCAACGGTCATCGTTTAGAAACGCGATATTTTACCGTGAGCTGATCTTGGCATCGGCCCGCGGCCGCAGGCATGCTTGCGGGTGAGACCCGTCGCGGTTCCGGATATGCCGTCGCGGCGCTAGTGGAGGGTGCCATGGCGAATCTCAGTTTCCTGCTCGACGACGCGGCGGCCGGCCACCCGGACCACCCGGCGATCCGGATGGACGACCTCGTGCTGACCTACGCCCAGCTGCATGAGGCGGCCGGGCGGATGGGCGCGCTGCTCGCCTCGCGCGGGATCGAGCCCGGCGACCGCGTCGGGCTCATGCTGCCGAACGTCCCGGCGTTCCCGGTCGCCTTCTACGGCGCGCTGGCCGCCGGCGCCGTCGTGGTGCCGATGAACCCGCTGCTCAAGGAGCGTGAGATCAGCTATTATCTGAACGACTCGGGTGCCAAGGTGCTGCTGTCCTGGCACGCCGCCGCCGGGCAGGCCGCCAAGGGCGCCGCCGACGCGGGGGCCCAGATGATCGCAGCCGAGACGGCGGACTTCGCCGACGTGCTCGGCCGGGTCCAGGGCGCCGCGCCGGGGCCGTCCGGCCGGCACGGCGACGACGACGCGGTCATCTTGTACACCTCGGGGACCACCGGAAGGCCCAAGGGCGCCGAGCTCACCCACGACGGGCTGACCGGCAACGCGACGGTGACCGCGCGGACGCTGCTCGAGGGCACGCCGGACGACGTGGTCATGGGCTGCCTGCCGCTGTTCCACGTGTTCGGGCTGACCTGCGGGCTGAACGCCTCGGTCGCGAAAGCGGCCGCGCTGACGCT
>Ga0335083_10012672_pt1 | contig 10076 bp, 6 predicted proteins | sample Lox_Sample_42_FD_206716 | JGI IMG/M metagenome (GOLD analysis project Ga0335083, IMG submission 206716) | Soil microbial communities from Loxahatchee National Wildlife Refuge, Florida, United States - Lox_Sample_4.2 | ecosystem: Environmental > Terrestrial > Soil > Wetlands | place: USA: Florida...
CGGCACGGGGTTGAAATGCTCTCAATGTACACAGCGGGTGTACACAGCGCTCAGTGCGCGGCGGCGGGCGCCTGCGGGTCCATCTTACCCTGATCGCCGTGCAACCGCTCGACGTGCGGTTTGGACCACGGGCCGGTGATCGCGTACTCCATCGTGAAGGCGTGCTCGATCGTGTTCGAGAACAGGATGTCGCCCACCAGCGCGCCGAGGCCGAGGATCGGATTGATGATGGCCGCCGCGATCACGCCCGTGCCCGCGCTGATCGTCGGCACCACGTGCACGCGCAGGTCCTGGGTCTCGTGCGCGAGGTCGACGCTGCCCACCATCGTCGCGCGCGCGGGCGCGGTGATGAGCCTGAAGTCGTTGGTGCTGGCAGAGCCGTTCTGGATTTGCGCGGTACCCGTCACGCTCGTGAAGGGCAGGCCCTCGCCGATCACGTCGCGGAAGTCCATCTGCGCGTAGCGCGCGAGGCTCTGCAGGCTCACCACGCCGAGCAGCCTCGCCACACCCGGATCGACCTTGAGGATCTGGCCGTGGCGCAGGTCGAGCGCGAGGCTGCCGTTGAGCGACGGAAAATCGATGCGCGTCGGGCCGCCGCTCCATTCCAGGTTGCCCGAGAGCGCGCCCGCGCCGGCCTTGAGCACGTGCGCCATGCCCGCGCGCTCGAGCAGCGCGCCCGCGTCCGTGATGTCGAGGTGGAAGTCGAGCGCGGTGTGGCGCGGCGTCTGCATGCCGGCGGCGGCCGAGTCGTCGCTGGCGCCCGCGTCGCCCACCGCGCGCCAGGTTTCCGTGGCGGTGAGGTGCGCGTCCGGGTTGCTGATGTCGAGCTGGTCGAGGCGCCAGACCGGCACGCCGTTGTCGTCGAAGTTGTGCGCGTTCACCTGGAGGCGGCCGAGGTCGCGGTCGCGCACGATGAGCTGGTTCACGACGAGGTCGATCGACGGCATGTTCTGCGCGGGCTGCGACATCGCCTGGCCGAGCAGGTCGTTCTTCGTGGCGGCGGGCACGACGAGGCGTGCGAGCCGCGCTTCGAGCGTGCCGGGGGCGCCGGGCACGTCACCCGGCTTCCACGAGACGTGGCCCGAGACCTGGTTGGAGGCGACGTTCGCCTGCCATTCGTTGCCGCGCTCGCCGGTGCGCGAGGCGCCGAGCACGACGTTCTCCCACTGCCGCTTGAGCAGCGTGAGCGTGCCGACGTGGACGGCGAAGCGCGAGGGCAGAAACTGGCCGACCGCGCCATTGGGGGCGAGCGGGGACGAGGCGGCTGCGGCGGGCGCGGCTGCGACGGTGCTCGATGCCGGGCCCTGCGGCGCGGCTACGGCGGTGCTGGCTTCGGCCGATTGGGGCGTGCTTGATGGAGCGGCGGTTGTTACGCCGGTTGTCGTGCCGGTTGTCGCGCTATTCGTCGCGCCCGCCGCCGGCGCCTGGCCGCTACGCGCCGCGGCAGGCGCCGCGCCTTGCGTGGGCGTTGTGCCTTCCACCTGCGCCTGCAGTTGCGCCGCCGCAGCGCGCAACTGCAGCGCCACTGCGCGCCAGGCATCGGCGTCGAAGGTCGGCAGATCGACGGCCGCCGTCACGCCTACCGAAGGCAGATCCGCAGGCCGGTTCATGCCGATCGCGCCGCGCATCACTTCGGGCACGTGCCCGGGGTGGCGGCGCAGCACGTAGCGCGCGGCGAGCGGCCCGAGCGTGAGCTCGGCGTGCTGGTAGGCGGCGGCATCGGCGTCGGTTTGCGTGGCGTCGCCCGTGCCCGGCTGCAACTCGAAGCGCAGCGGCATCGGCGTGCCGGCGGCCTTGCCGAACGGCGCGGGCAGGTCGAGCGCGAGGCCGGTGAGATCGGCGTCGGCCTTCACGTCGGGCAGATGGCCGCGCTCGCCCGAAACCGAGAACGAGTAGGGCGCTTCGCCCGAAAGACGCCCGATCACCGCCGCCGTCGTGCCGTGCAGGTTCAGCCCGCGCGCCGCATCGACGGCGAGATTGCCTGCTACGTTCACCGCGTAGCGGCCGTCCTCGCGCAGCCCGCCGCTCGCGCGCAGGTCGCCGCCAAGGAAGCGCGCCGTGAGCCGCTCGACCGTCGCGCTGTGGGTCTCGAAGCGCACCTTGCCGGTGAGACTGGAGACCGGCGGCACGTTGGCGGCGGTGAGCGTGTTGTTCTCGAAGCCGATGGCGCCCGACACCAGCACCTTCGGCATCGGCTTGCGCGGAATCGTGAGCTTGAGCGCGAGCGTGGCCGGTCCTTGCGCGCGCACCTTCGCGGTGGCGTGCTTCGACATCGCGCCGATCGAGCTGTTGTCCGCGTAATCGAGCAGGTCCGCGAGCGGCCCGCTCCCGGTGCCTTCGATGACGATATCCGAGCCCTTCACCCCGAGCTCCTCGATGCGTCCGCTCACGTTGCGCAGCACGAAGTTGCGATAGTGGCCGCGATCGACATCGAAGCGCAGCTTGTTTTCGTGGAGCCGGAATATGCCGTCGATGCCGTCGAACGCGGGCCAGATGTTCGGCGCGCCGTTGCGCATCTTTCTGGGCGGGAACGGCGACGGGTCGAAGCGGCCGCCCGCGAACGGCGCCACGATGCGGAACTGGCCGGCGTCGGGGTCGCGCGAATAGGGGAATTTGGTCAGGTCGCCGTGGATCTCGATCGTTGCGCCCACCGAGCGCCCCGCCTGCAGGCCGTGGCCGAGATAGGTGCGCGTCTTCTCGCTGATGCTGGTGGGCAGATAGCGCGGGATGGCCTTGACCCGCGCCTCGTCGAAATGCGCGACGAGGTCGAGCGAGCCACGCCCCTTGCCAGGGTTCGTGTAGTGGGCGGTCATCTTCGCGCGCGCGTCCGCGTTCTCGACGCCGAGATCGGAGACGTCGACGGTGAACGCCTTCAGGCGGTTGCCCGGCTCGCGCTCGGCGGCGACGGTCCATTTGGCCGCGCCGTAGAGCTTGTCGAAGGTGAGGCGCGGATTGTCGAACACGCCGGGCAGCGTGACGGCTGCCTTGGCCGGGGCGAGGCGGATCGTGCCGTGCCTTTCGTCGGCGTCGATGCGCCCCCAGAGGTTCTCGAAGCCGGGCAGGCCCGCGCGCGGGTGGCCGCGCGGCGTGAGGCCAGGCCCCGGCTCCTGCGCGTTCACGCTGATGCCCTGCAGGTCGGCCTTCAGGCGATAGCTGACGACCGGCTCGACGCTCGTCGAGCGCTGCTCCGTGGCGGCTTCACCCGACTCGGGCTTCGCGCGCTCGAGGCCGAGCTCGTAGTTCGCGACGAGCCCGCGCGGGTCGAAGCGAACGAGCGCGCCCTGCACGCGCCCCGGCAGCGGCAGGGCGCGCATGAACTCGGCGAGGATGCCGAGATCGATGCGGTCGCCGCGCACGGTGAACAGCTGGCCCTGCTGCAGCGATTGCTGGCGAAACCGCGCGTCGAGCGTCGTGAGCGCGAGCGTGCGCGTGAGCGGCGTGCCATCGTCGAGCGGCGGCTGACCGAGCTCGGCATGGAAGTCGTGCAGCTTGAGCGTGTAGTCGCCGGGCTCGATGCCGAGGCTCCAGTGAAAGTTCGCGACCGGCACGTCGAGCACCGGCTGCGTGGGCTTCACCTGCAACGAAACGTTTGCTCCGGCGAGCGCGCCGCTTGCCGAAAGGATGCGCCCGTTCGCGAAGTGCGCCCAGATGGCGTTGTCGATGCGCCCGGCGTAGGTGGCGATCGGTATGTCGACGTAGCGCGCGAGCGTGGGCAGGTCGACGGGGCCGGTCGAGATGTAGGCGTCGCCGGTCCAGCCGAGGGGCTTGCCGGCCAGCGAGGAGCGCGCGTGCGTGAAGTGCGCGCGGAAGTCGAGCGGGCCGTGCAGCACGGTGCCCTCGGCCGGCGCCTGCAGCGCGACGCGGTGGTCGTAGCCGTCGTTGAGGATCGCGAGGCGGATGTGCGAGAGCGCGAGCTCGGGCGCGTCGCGCGTGGCGTCGCGCCAGCGCAGCGTGCCGCCGCGCAGCACGATGGCCTCCTGGCGCATGAGCCAGGTCGTGAAGGTGGCGTTGCCCGTGTGTGCGGTGGCCACCGGTACGCCCGCGATAGTGAGCGTGCCGTCGTCCTCGCGGGCGAGGTGCACGTCGGGCTGCTCGATCACGATGCTCGAGAGCAGCGGCTCGAGCAGCACGACCGAGCGCCACGACACGGACGCGGTGGCGTGCGGCACGGAGAGCGCGATGTTGCCGTGGCGGTCGCGAATCGTGAGGTCGCTCACGTCGATGCCGGGCTGGAAGCCCGACCAGTGCGGCCCGAGCTTGCCGATGCGCAAATCGGCGTGGATTTTTTCGGAGACGAGCTTCTCGATGCGCGGACGGAAGTCGTCCACGTGCGGCAACACGACGTAGCGCAGCCCGAGCAGCAGCACCGCGACGATGAAATACAGGACGAGCGCGATGGCCGCCAGCACGCGCAGCGTGTGACGCAGGACTGGGTGGTGGTGCCGGCCCGACGGTTCGGCAGCACCACTCGTGTGGCGTCCGGCATGTCCGGTGTGCGTCGGGCCGGCGTGATCGTTTCGCTCGGACATGCTGCGGCGGGTGGGGTATGGTAGCGTTGCGTTCTAACCACGGAATGTATCACACAGGGCCGTCTAGCCGGCCATCCGGGGAAGCCGGGATGGCCGTGCCGCGCGTGATACGGACGGTTTTCTGCACTGCAGCACCCGCTATGCCGGATGCATCGGTAAAGCCGGTGATGAACGCTATCGGCGCCCTCGCTCCCCGGGTTCGCTGCTGTACTCGCCCAAGGCGCGCCCTCATGATCGATTCGTACATACACACAATACTGGGGTTTCCTGACAAGCAGGCCTTCATGACCGACATTCCCCTCCTGAGCTCGACTTATTCCCGTTACGCAGCGCGTGCCTACGCCGCGCGGCCCGCGCTGGCGGCGCAGGTCGAGGCGCTGGCCGCCGCGCCGATCACGCGCGAGCGCATCGTCGTGCGCCTGAACGCGCTTTGCGCCCCACTGCTTGCCGGCACCAATGCGCAAGCAAACGCCGCACCCGGCGCGCCGCTCACCGACGAGCAGTTGAAGAAGGTGCTGCGCCAGTTGCGCGTGGAAGTGATCTGCGCGGTGATGGAGCGCGATCTTGGTGGCGTGGCCGACGTCGCCGAGGTCACCGGCAGCATGACCGATCTCGCCGAAGTCGCGATCCAGTGCGCGCTCGCCAGCGTGAGCGCCGATCTGGAGACGCTCTACGGCGAGCCGCGCGGCCCCAACGGCGAGCGCCTCACGCTCGGCGTGGTGGGCATGGGCAAGCTCGGCGGCCGCGAGTTGAACGTGTCGTCGGACATCGACCTGATCTTCGTCTACGAGGACGACGGCGAAACCACGGGCGGCCAGCGCTCGCCCATCGCCACACAGGACTTTTTCACGCGCGTGGGCAAGCGGCTCATCGGCGCACTGAGCGACGTGACCGCGGACGGCTTCGTCTTTCGCGTCGACATGCGGCTGCGCCCGAACGGCGACTCCGGGCCGCTCGTGTGCAGCCTCGGCATGCTCGAAGAGTACTTCTACGTGCAGGGCCGCGAGTGGGAGCGCTACGCGTGGATCAAGGGGCGGCTCGTTTCCGGGGATGAGGGCGAAAGCGCATGGCGTCTCGCGCGCCAGCTCGATGCGCTAGTGAAGCCGTTCGTCTACCGCCGCTACCTCGACTTCGGCGTGATCAGTGCGATCCGCTCGCTGCACTTGCAGATTCGCCAGGAGGCGCAGCGGCGCGCCATGATGCGCCCCGACAAGGCCGACGACATCAAGCTCGGGCGCGGCGGCATCCGCGAGATCGAGTTCAGCGCCCAGGTGTTCCAGCTGATTCGCGGCGGCCAGGACGCGGGCTTTCGCGTGCGTCCCACGCTGTCCGTGCTCGGCTATGCCGCCGCGCGCGGGCTCATCGCACTCGACGTGTGCGCCGACCTCACGCGCGCCTACCATTTCCTGCGCGAGCTGGAGCACCGGCTGCAGTACCGTGACGACGCACAGACGCACGCCATGCCCGTCGATCCCCAAGAGCGCGCCGCGCTCGCGAAGTCGATGGGCTTTGCCGACTACGCGGCGCTGATGACGACGCTCGACGGCCACCGCGAGAAAGTGGAGCGGCAGTTCGTGCAGATCTTTTCCGACAAGGTGGGCGGCGAGAACGGCTGCGGTGCGCCCGAGGACGGGGCGGGGGCGTGGATCTGGAGCAGCGCGCTCGCCGAAGAGGGCGCCGACGGCGACCTGCTCGAGCGCCTCGCGGAACTCGGCATCGACGATCCGGGCCCGTTGCTCGCGCGCCTGCGCGGGATGTGGCAGTCGTCGCGCTACGCGGGGCTGCCCGAGAAGAGCCGCGAGCGCTTCGACAGCGTCGCGCAACGCGCGCTCGAAGCCGCGCGCACGCTGGAGCCGCGCGAGCGGCGCGGCGACACGCTCGCGCGCATGTTCGACCTGCTCGAAGCCGTGGTCCGGCGCGGCGCGTATCTCGCGCTGCTTTGCGAATACCCGGATGCGCTCAACCGCGTGCTCAAGGTGCTGGGCGCCTCGCGCTGGGCGGCGGGCTATCTGATCCGCCATCCGCAGTTGCTCGACGAACTGCTCGACGATGAGGCGATCGCTACGCCCTTCGACTGGCCCGAGTTCTCGCGCCAGTTGCGCGCGCGCCTCGCGGCGGCCGCCGATGTCGAGCAGCAGATGGACTTGCTGCGTCACGCGCACCAGGCCGAGGTGTTCCGCATCCTGCTCAACGACCTCGCGGGGCGGCTCACGGTCGAGCACGTGAGCGACCGCCTCTCGGAGCTCGCGGACGCCGTGCTCGACGTGACCATCGAAGCCGTCTGGCGGCAGCTCGCGAAGCGCCACCGCGAGGTGCCGCGTTTTGCCGCGATCGCGTACGGCAAGCTTGGGGGCAAGGAGCTTGGCTACGCGTCGGACCTCGACCTGATCTTTCTCTACGACGACGAAGACGAACGCGCTTCGGAAATCTACGCGATGTTCGCGCGGCGCCTCATCACGTGGCTCACCACGGCGACGGGCGCGGGCACGCTGTTCGACGTGGATCTGCGTTTGCGGCCTAACGGCGAATCGGGCCTGCTCGTGACCGACCTCGACGCATTCCGCCGCTACCAGCTGCGCGAAGGCGACGCGGCGAACACGGCGTGGGTCTGGGAGCACCAGGCGCTGACGCGCGCGCGCTTCTCGGCCGGAGACGCCGCGATCGGCAACGCGTTCGAAGCGATCCGCGTGCAGGTGCTCACCACGCCGCGCGACGCAGCGCCGCTCGCGAAGGAGATCGTGGAGATGCGCCAGCGCGTGGAAGACGGCCACCCGAACCGCACCGAGCTATTCGACCTGAAGCACGACCGCGGCGGCATGGTGGACATCGAGTTCCTCGTGCAGTACTGGGTGCTGCTGCACGCCGCGCAGGACCCCGAACTGATTCGCAACACCGGCAATATCGCCTTGTTGCGCGAGGTGTCACGGTTCGGGCTCATGAGCGCGGAGGAAGCGGAGACGATCGGTTCGGCGTACCGGCTCTATCGCAAGCTGCAGCACCAGTTGCGGCTGGACGGGATGGAGGCCGCGCGGGTCGATCCGGCTCGTGTGGAGATGCAGCGGACTGCGGTGCTGGCGTTGTGGAAGCGGGTGTTCGGCGAGCGGGGGTAGGGCTAGGGCCTTAGCAGAAGCCTCGCCAGAACGTCCTTTAAGTCTCTGCGAGTGTCGACGACCAGGTGTATGTACACCATCGGATCGTCGATCTCGTAGATGACGCGGTTCATCCCGCTCACGATCTGCCGATAATTTCTAAAGCCCATCTCTGAGAGTTCAGCAGGGATTTGCCCGTTGTATGGGAACGCTTCGAGTTGCGCGACGTCGTTTTGAATTTTCGCGGACGTTTCACGCCAGGTCTGCGGGCCGAATTTGGCGATCACATAGCGTCTGATACCTTGCAGATCAGTGCGTGCGGATTGGAGAAAGACGACCTTCATCCGGTTGCGCGGGAAACCTCGGCCTTCAGGCCGGGGAGGGATGGCGCGGACCGCGAAGCGGTCCCTGTTCCCGCGACTCCTCCTTCTGGAGTGTCTATCCTTGAGTAACCGTAGCCGTCGCTACGCTGAATTAGCTGGCAACGGCGATGTGCAATACCTTGCACCACCTTGTCGGCCGACTGAATGTTGAAGCTTCCGCTCGCGCGCACCGCGACACGGCCCACGTGCGTCCCGGCCTTCTTGCCGTTCGGAACCTCGGCGCGCACCAGGTCCCCAGTCTGGAACCCGTGCACACGCTTCTCGCGCGTCAGATATCCGCGTGGGAAGCCGTATTGGTCGAGGCGCGTGCGCTGGTAACTGCCCCGGCCCGCACATTTCACCGTCAGGGTCGGCTTACGCCAGTCCGACACCGCATCGAGTGCGCCGACGCACGCCGCATCGAGCGCGTGTGTCTTCGGGACGGCTAGCCGTGAGCGATTGAATTTCGTGCGTCCGCCTGAAGCCAACTCCACCGGCAGGCCGGTAGCCCTGAGCGCATTAGCCAAGGTCCAGCGCGTCGCGTTGACGGCGGCCGCATCTTTTAGTGGGCGCTTCGCTTGTGTCAGGATGCGTGCCAGTCGCTTCGGATCCTTCGCCATAAACACCTCGACGGGCAAGGCATTCTTTTTCTGATTACACGGCGCGCACGCCAGCGTCAGATTGCTGACGCGGTTTGAACCATCGCGGGTTTTCGCAACGATGTGTTCGATCTGCAAAGGCGTATCACGCTTATCGCAATAGGCACACACGCGGCCCCACTTGTCGAGCAGGTACTCACGGACTTCGTAGCCCGCCAGCGTGCCCTGCTGGTACTCGACACCGGCGATCTCCGGTTTCTCGAACGCCTGCATATCGAAGCGCACCAGCTCACTCGATAGCGCCGCTACAGGCGCCCAGCGCCGGATGCGTTGCACCCACGCCATGGTGGTGTCGACCCGGTGTTGCAGCGACGGTGGCAACCAACCTGCCGGACGCACACGGTTCAGAAAACGCGGTGCGCGGTAGCGCAGGTTACCGCGGCGCCGACGGCGCATGGCGCTGCGCGCGGTGAAGCGCCTCCTTGATCTGCCGGCCGCGGTGGAGCAGCTCGAACAGGTTGAGCACTGTCGCACCGCGCTGAATCTCGCCGGTGGCGTTGTCGATCACTTCGGTGTCGCGTACCAGCGCGAGCCCGGTGGTCTTGCTGCCCGGGTCGAGCTTGATGCGCAACGGTTGAAACTGGCAAGAGTCGGCAGTGCGGTCGGCGAGCCGGATGACGAAAGGCACGACACGATGCCCGCGCGCGCGACCTCGTGCGAGCAACAGCCTCGCGCGCTTCTCGCTGCACGGCATCAATGCCTTGCCCGCCTTGTCCAGAACGAAAACTGCCACAACAGCTCCTTGTTAACCCATTCCGTCTTTCCGGCTGCCAGCCCTTACGGGCCTTGTGACGGGGGCTTCACGGCTCCGCTCCCCTCGACCATGTTGTGCAGCAGGTGGTGAGTCGCCTCACCCGTCGCAGCCCGTTTCGTGCCTACCCGGGGCGTGTCTGCTGCTGCGACTTCCAGAGCGCCGGACTGAGGAAGCATCCGGCGGTGGGTCTGCTGGCTTCTGCGCAACGTAGCCATACTGCGCTAGGTCTGGTCAAACTCGAGCGAGTGAATCGCTTCACAAGCTCCGGCCTTCAGGCCGGGGTGATTGACGCAATACCGTCGTCCTTGTCCATCTGCTCCAGTTCTTCGAAGACTTCGCTTGCGGGAATGAAGTGGCCGGCTTCAATCTGCTTGCGTCCCAAGGTCAGAATCTTGAGAAGTGCTAACGTCTGCTGGGTGTCCTCATAGGATTGAGCGTCCTGCACGACGACCTTGGCCTCACCGTTCTGGGTAATCAGAATAGGTTCGCCGCTTTCGGTGATCTCGCGAATGATCTCGGCAGCGTGGCTCTTCAAGTAGCTGATTGGTTTAACCTGGTTTGGCTTCATTTTGCTCTCGGCGCGAATTTTCTACAGGTCTAAATATAGACCTAAATTCAGACTGCAAGGCGCCCATATCTAGCAGGCTGTTGAAATTCGATCCCGTGTAAACGGGGTTCCGTAG
>Ga0335083_10012673_pt1 | contig 10076 bp, 4 predicted proteins | sample Lox_Sample_42_FD_206716 | JGI IMG/M metagenome (GOLD analysis project Ga0335083, IMG submission 206716) | Soil microbial communities from Loxahatchee National Wildlife Refuge, Florida, United States - Lox_Sample_4.2 | ecosystem: Environmental > Terrestrial > Soil > Wetlands | place: USA: Florida...
GCCTGCACGGTTACATAGAGAAAACTTCCCGAAGGCGACAATGTCATATTCAGCGGAGTGGTGCCGATCTGCGCCGTTGCGCCGGACAACTGTGCGACTGGCGTCAACGCGCCGGTGCTGGAGTTAATGGAAAAAACAGAAATATCATTCGAAACGGAATTGCCCACGTACAGATAACTTCCTGCCTTGTCCATCGCAAGCAAAGTTGGGACCGAACCCACATCCGTTCGCGGAGTCACTTCCGACAGCGATCCTGTACTCCCTATCGTGAAAAGAGAAACATTGCCGCTCGGAGTCGACCCGGAATTCGCCGTGTACAGGAACTTCTTCGATGGATGAACTGCGATTGCCTGCACCCCCTGGCCCGCCGGGATGGGACTATCCGCCAACTGCGTCAGCACTCCGGAATTCGGATCTTCGCGAAATTCCACGATTTCGCTGGACGCCGGAATCGTTGCGTACAGATAGTGACTGCTTGTCGTCGTACAACTCACACCCATCCCCACGCTTGCGCAAACCAGCAACAAGCCCGCTGCCTTCTTTAGCATCCGTAACTCCCCATGAATTTTGAAACGAAACTGGAAATCGCTGGCCTGCCCGGACTGCGTCTGAACGGATGGCATCTCGGGCCTGCTGCCAAAACTTCTATCATACGGGACAATGGAGCAATTTACATTATCGGTCGAGCACGCGCAGGGACAACCGTCCTCGCTGTCGGCCAAGCAATGCTCGACAGCTCTCCATCCTTTAATGCAAGCTGAGAGAATATCGGTTTTGCGATGCGAAATTGCTTCGTCCAGGTTGTACGCGCAAGGACCCGAAAAAGTCGCCCAAGGCGTGAAATCGCTACTCAGCAATCACCAATCAATCATAGTGAGCGGGACTGGGCGTAGGTCCCGGGGGAGTGGTTGCCGGCAAGGCCTTGTCTTCGCCCCCGCGCAGAGCCAGCCGCAAGCGGTCCAGATAAACGTACACCACCGGAGTTGTGAACAGCGTCAGCATCTGGCTGACGGTTAATCCCCCTACAATGGTGATGCCGAGCGGCCGGTGCAGTTCGGAACCAGTCCCCTGGCCCAGAGCAAGCGGCAGTCCGCCCAGCAGTGCAGCCATGGTAGTCATCATGATCGGACGGAATCGCAGGATGCAAGCGTCATAGATCGCCTCCACTGGCTTCTTCCCTTGTGTCCGTTCCACTTCGAGGGCGACATCAATCATCATGATCGCGTTCTTTTTCACCAACCCGATCAGCAGAATGATCCCAATCGTGCCAATGACATTGAGTTCATTGTGGGTCAAAAGCAGCGCCAGCAGCGCTCCGACGCCCGCGGAGGGCAGCGTCGACAAGATCGTAATGGGATGCACATAGCTCTCGTACAACATGCCGAGCACAATATAAACCGTGATTAGGGCCGTCAGAATCAGGATCGGCTCGCTTGAAAGTGAGTCCTGAAATGCGGCCGCTGTTCCCTGAAAGCTTGCCGTTATGGTTGACGGAAAGCCAATCGTGCGCTCGGCATTTTCAATTGCCTGGGTCGCCTCGCCCAGTGAAACTCCCGGCGCCAGGTTAAATGAGATCGTAACCGAAGGCATCTGCCCCTGGTGATTCACTGCGAGCGGGGTGTTGGAAGGCTCAAAATGCGTGAACGCCGCTAGCGGGATCGCCGCTCCTGTAGTCGACTTGAGATAAATGTCCTGCAGGGCCTCAGGAGTTTGCTGGAACTGCTGCGCTACCTCCATCACTACGTGATACTGATTCAGAGACCGGTACATGGTCGAGACCTGCCGCTGGCCGAACGCGTCATACAGCGCGTTGTCCAGGGTCTGCGGAGTGATCCCCATCCGGCTTGCGGTGTCGCGGTCGATAACCAGCTTAGCCTGCAGTCCCTTATCCTGCTGATCGGAGTTTTGATCGCGCAGTTCCGGCAGGGACTTCAGTTTCTGCAGCAACCGCGGAGACCAGGTATTCAAGTCGTCCAGGTTCGAGCTTTGCAATGTGTACTGATACTGCGCGTTGCCGTATCTCCCGCCAATGGTGAGCTCCTGCGCCGCCTGCAGAATCAGTGTCGCGCCCGGCACCACGGCGAGCTTGCCGCGCAGACGGTTGATCACATCGTCGGCAGTCGGGTAATGACAACCCTGCCAGAAGTGTTGCCGCTGGCACGGCCCGCGCTCCTCCAGGGGCTTCAGCATGACGAAAAACCGGCCCTGATTCAGAGCCGTGTTTCCACCCGTGGAACCGGCCATCGTGTCGACCGCCGGATCTTTCATGATGACGTCGGCATAGCGCATCATCTTGTCTCTCATCGACTGGAACGAGATGTCCTGTTCCCCCATCAGCGCGCCCGTGATGCGCCCGGTGTCTTGCTGGGGGAAAAATCCTTTCGGCACCTTGATGTACAAATACACGCTCAAGCAGGCCACCAGAATCGTCACCACCAACGTCACCGGCTGGTGAGCTAGAACGACCTTCAGCATACGGGTATAAGTCGCCAGCAACCGGTCGAAGGTCCACTCGCTGAAGCGATAGAAAATATTGTGCTTCTCCTCCTTCGACGGACGAAGGAATTTGGCGCACATTGTGGGCGTAGTGGTTAGCGACACAACCAGGGAAACGCCAATCGCAATGCTGAGCGTGACTGCGAATTCACGGAACAGCCTACCCACAATCCCGCCCATCAATAGCAACGGAATGAATACGGCAACCAGCGAAGTGCTCATCGACAGCACGGTGAACCCGATCTCGGCCGCTCCCTTAAACGTGGCATGGACCACATCCATCCCCTGTTCCAGGTAGCGCGTGATATTTTCCAGTACCACGATCGCGTCATCGACGACGAACCCAGTCGAAATCGCCAGCGCCATCAGCGAAAGGTTGTCCAGGCTGTAGCCCAGTATGTACATCACGCTGAACGTCCCCACCAGCGAAAGCGGTACGGCAATGCTGGGAATGATGGTTGCCCGCACCGTGCGTAGGAATACGAAGACCACCATGATCACGAGAAAAATTGAGATCAGCAGTGTTCTCTCGATGTCCTTCACTGAGGCGCGCACCGACGTCGTACGGTCCATCAGAATCGAGAGCTTGATAGCAGGGGAAATCGAGGATTGCAGATAGGGCATCAGCGCCTTTACCCGGTCCACTGTGTCGATGATGTTCGCGCCCGCCTGGCGGAATACAGGAATGACAATGCCCGGCTTCCCGTCGACTAACCCCAGGTTCCGAATGTCAGAAACGGAATCCTGCACATCGGCGACATCGCCCAGGCGCACCGCCGCACCATTGTGATACGCCACGATCAACGGTCGGTATTGATCGGCGGTGAAAAGCTGATCTGTCGTGTCCAATGTCTGGGTAGAAGTCCGACCAGAGATCTCACCTTTCGGCCGGTTTGCATTGGCTGCGTTTAAGGCGTTGCGAACCGTGTCCAGCCCAATACCCAGTTTGTTCAGCAGAACCGGATTCACTTCTGCCCGTACCGCCGGCTGTGCCGCTCCCCAGACGAAGACTTGGCCCACGCCGGAGACTTGTGCCAGCTTTTGCGCCAGGATCGAATCCGCCGCGTCATACATCTGCGGTACCGTCATCGTGTCCGAGGTCATCGATAACAAGAGAATCGGTGCGTCTGCGGGGTTGATCTTGCGATAGCCGGGATTGCTCGGGAGGTTAGCGGGAAGTTGGCTCCGCGCAGCATTGATCGCGGCTTGCACGTCCCGGGCTGCGGCGTCGATATTCCGGTTCAGGTCAAATTGTAGGGAAATCCCCGTGCTGCCCAGCTGGCTCGCCGAGGTCATCTGATTGACCGCAGCAATGCGGCCAAACTGCCGCTCCAACGGCGTCGCCACGGCCGAAGCCATGGTTTGCGGATCAGCTCCCGGCAATGAAGCTCCGACGCTGATGACAGGGAAGTCCACCCGCGGCAGCGAAGCTACCGGCAGAAACCTGAACGCGATAATTCCCGAGAGCAACAACGCCGCCGCCAGCAGCGATGTGCCAATTGGGCGCCGGATGAATGGACCTGAAATATTCATCTTCTAGTCCGCCGACATGGGCTCCGGCGGAATCTCGTTGCCGATGCTGTACCGCGAGAATCGCTGCGAGAGCCGGTCGAACCACAGATAAACAACCGGCGTTGTGTAAAGAGTCAGCAACTGACTGAGCAGCAGTCCGCCGACAATCGTGATGCCCAGTGGGCGCCGTAACTCCGCGCCAGTTCCCGTTCCCAGCGCCAGGGGCAATCCGCCGAGCAGCGCCGCCATGGTCGTCATCATGATCGGACGGAAGCGCAACAGGCACGCCTGGTAAATGGCTTCCTCTGGTGGCTTGTGCTCCTCGCGCTCGGCCTCCAGCGCGAAATCGATCATCATGATCGCGTTCTTCTTCACGATGCCGATCAGAAGAATGATGCCTATCAGCGCCACCACCGTTAAGTCGTTCCCAGTGATCATCAGTGCGAGAATCGCGCCCACGCCGGCGGAAGGCAGCGTCGAAAGAATCGTGATCGGATGAATGTAGCTCTCATACAAAACCCCAAGCACGATATACACAGTGATTACGGCGGCGAGAATCAAATAGGGCTCGCTTGCAAGCGAGGTCTGAAACGCCGCGGCCGTTCCCTGAAATGCGGCGTGGATGCTCGGCGGCAATCCAATGTCCTTTTCCGCCTGCTGAATCGCCTTGGTAGCTTCTCCCAACGACGCCCCCGGCGCAAGATTGAACGAGAGCGTCACCACCGGAAATTGCCCCTGGTGATTCACCGCGAGCGATGTCCGGACCGATTGCATGCGCGTGAACGTCGAGATCGGAACCGGCGCTCCACTTGTCGCCACGGTCGCTCCGTTTGCCGTGGGCGCGCCCGTATTCGCGGTCACCACGCTGGGGCGGATGTAGATATCTGTGAGATCTGACGGGTCCTGCGCGAAGTTCGGCAGCACCTCAAGGATTACGTGGTACTGATTCAACTGCGTAAAAATGGTCGACACCTGCCGCTGCCCGAAAGCGTCGTACAACGTGTTATCGATGGCTTGGGGAAAGATTCCCAGTCGTGACGCGGTGTCGCGGTCAATCGTAACGTTGGCCTTCATCCCGTTGTTGAGCTGGTCGGTCGCCACATCGCGCAATTCCGCCAGGGTTTGTAACTTGGCCACTAGTTTCGGAGTCCACTGCGCCAGTTCTTGCGAGTCGGCATCTTCAATTGAGTACTGGAACTGCGTCCGGCTCACACGATCTTCCACCGTGAGATCCTGCACCGGCTGCATGTAGAGAGTGATGCCTTCTACCTTCGCCAGCGCCGGCTGCAGACGCCGGATGATGGCCGATGCATCGTCGGAACGCTGATCGCGGGGCTTGAGGTTGATCTGAATCCGTCCTGAATTCGGAGTGGTGTTCGTGCCGTCCACTCCAATGAACGACGACAGACTCTCGACGTCCTTGTCCTGCAGGATGACCTTGGCCAGTTCCTGCTGCCGCTGCGACATTGCCTCGAAGGAAACGAAATCGGGCGCCTCCGATACGCCCAGAATGACTCCCGTGTCCTGCACCGGGAAAAATCCTTTGGGCACGACCACATACAACAGCAGCGTGAGCACAAGGGTCGCAAACGTCACCAGCAAAGTCGCGGTCTGGTGCTTGAGCACCCATTTCACCGTGCGTCCGTAAAACGCGATGATCCGGTTGTAGTAATCCTCGGTCTTCTCGTAAAAGCGGCCTTCCTGGCCCGCTTTGCGATGCTTAAGCAGCTTGGCGCACATCATTGGCGTCAGCGACAGTGAGACAAACGCCGAAACCAGGATCGTTACGGCCAAGGTCACAGCAAATTCCCGAAACAGCCGTCCCACGATGTCGCCCATGAACAACAGCGGAATCAATACGGCGATCAGCGAAACAGTTAGCGAAATGATCGTGAACCCGATCTGGCTTGATCCCTTCAACGCCGCATCCAGCGGGGAATCTCCCGCCTCCAGGAATCGGTCGATGTTCTCGATCATGACGATGGCGTCATCGACCACGAATCCGGTCGAGATCGTCAGCGCCATTAACGTCAAGTTGTTCAGGCTGTAGCCGAGCAGGTACATCACCCCGAATGTGCCGATTAACGACAGGGGTACCGCCACGCTCGGAATCACGGTCGCGGACAAATTCCTGAGGAACAGGAACACCACCATCACCACTAGCCCGATGGCCAGCATCAACTCGAACTCCACGTCGTGGACCGATGCCCGGATCGTCGTAGTCCGGTCCGTCAGAATCTGCACTTTTACAGCCGTAGGCAGAGACGCCTGCAACTGCGGCAACAGTTTCTTAATCCTGTCCACCACGCTGATGATATTGGCGCCAGGCTGGCGCTGGATGTTCACGATGACCGCAGGCGTCAGATTCATCCATGCCGCCAGCAGCTTATTTTCTGTTCCGTCGATCACATTGGCGACGTCGCTCAGGCGAACCGGCGCACCGTTGTGATACGCAATCACGATCGGCTTATATTGATCGCTGGAGAAAAGCTGATCGTTCGCCCCGATCGTGTACGATTGCCGCCTTCCGTCGATCACGCCCTTGGCCTGATCCACGTTCGCCTGGGCTAATGATGCCCGCAGATCCTCCAGGCTCAGCCCGTACGAGGCTAGCGCAGTGGGATTGGCCTGAATGCGCACCGCCGGCTTCTGACCGCCGCTGATCGAAACCAGGCCAACTCCCGGCAGTTGCGAGATCTTCTGCGCCAGAGAGGTGTCGGCAAGATCCTCCACCTTGGAAAGCGGCAGAGAGTCCGAACTCAGCGCCAAAGTCAGAATAGGCGCGTCTGCCGGATTCACTTTGTTGTAGATCGGAGGATTGGGCAGGTCTGCCGGCAGGTACGTTCCCGAAGAGTTGATCGCCGCCTGCACCTGCTGCTCTTCCACGTCGATGTTCTGATCAATGCCGAACTGCAGCGTGATGACCGAACTCCCAAACGAACTCGTCGACGTCATCTGGCTCAGTCCTGGGACCTGGCCGAACTGCCGCTCTAGTGGCGAAGTAACCGACGACGCCATCACATCCGGATCCGCGCCCGGATAAAACGTGACCACCTGAATTGTCGGGTAATCGACTTCCGGCAGGGCGGATACCGGCAGTTGCATGAACGCAACCCAGCCCACAAGCATTACGCCAACCATCAGGAGGGTCGTAGCAACCGGCCGCAGAATGAATATCCGTGAAGGGCTCATGGAGAAGTCTAGGAACCTGACGCCGGCGTACCCGAAAACGAACTGCCCCTCCCGCCTACGCCTTGGCTGTCAGCGGTGCGGTGCCGGGAGTTATTTCCCTGGGTCGCATTGCTAGGTGCGTTACTACGAAATTCGATGTGACTGCCTCGTTGCAGTTTGTCCTGACCATCCGTCACAACCGTGTCGCCGGGATTCACTCCGCTGGTGACCACCGTCGTGTCGCCCTGGGTTAGGGAGACGGTGACCGGCTTATCCTGCACCGTCTTGTCCGGATTCACTGCATATACAAACGTTCCCTGCGGCCCACGCAGGATCGCCGCCGTTGGCACAACCGTACTGTTCTTCCGCGTTTCCAGCAAGAGCTCTGCATTGACGAACTGATTCGGCCAAAGCTTTTCGTCTTTGTTGTCAAAAACTGCTTTCAGTTTGGCCGTTCCTGTCGATGGATCAATCTGGTTGTCGATGGTCAGCAACTTGCCCGTGGCGAGCTTGGTCTGATCGTCACGGCTGAACGCATCCACCTCGAGCGTTCCCCGCCTCATCTGTTGCGCCACACTCGGCAATACATCTTCAGCCAGCGTGAAGATCACGGCAATCGGCTGCAACTGCGTCAGAATCAGCATCGGGTTCGTGTCCGCCGCGTGCACGATATTCCCTGGGTCCACCTGGCGCAATCCGATTCGCCCGTTGAACGGTGCCGTGATGTGGCAGTAGGTAATGTTCAGTTTCGCGCTATCAATCTGCGCCTGGTCATTGCGAACTGTCCCATCGAGTTGATCCACCAGTGCCTTCTGCGTATCCACTTGCTGCTGGGCAATGCTGCCTGAGGGGATCAATGCGATGTAGCGATCGAGATTCAGCTTCGCATCCCGCAACTGCGCCTGATCGCGGAACAACTGGGCCTGCATCTGCTCCAGTTGCACCTGATACGGGCGGGAATCAATCTCAAGCAGCAATTCCCCTTCGCGGACATCCTGGCCCTCGCGGAAGTTCACTTTCATGATTTGCCCGTCCACCCGGCTCTTGATATTCGCCGTGTTGAAGGCCGTGACTGCACCAAGTCCCGACAGGTACACCGGCACATCCTGGCGCTGAACGGGAGCCACCGCCACGGAAATCGAACGTGGGGCGGCGGCCTGAGCTTTCGATTGTTTGGGATCGGCTGAACTGCACCCAACAAAAAACGCGCAAACTGCCGCAAGAATGATGAAAGCAACCGCGCGCCTCAAGGTTGCTGCGCGTGGGTTGGTGTTATGAGGATCGATCATATTTTAGGTTAGTCCATGCCAATTCTTATTAACCCGGGCTCGGTAGGAGGTCTGGGTATTAGACGTATGCATTTTAGACTCGGTTGCGGCAACTCACCCCGAAAAAACGGGTTTCCGCGCTAGCGGGACCTTCCCTGAGGTTGGAACCAGAAGTGCAGTTGCTACTGCAGAACCGCGACACAGATAGGATCAATCCCGCGCCGATGGTGGGTCAAGATCAGGGCGAAGCTTTTACAAAACTTTACTCCGCTTGACTGTGCTTTTACCGTGAAACGCCCGTGAGAGCCGCTGGAGCAGGATGGTTCGACTCGTACGCTGCAATCTCCGCTTCATGCTGCAACGTGAGTCCAATGTCGTCGAGGCCTTTCAGCAGGCACTGCCGCACAAAATCGTCGATCGGGAATTTGGCGCACAATCCCTGACTGTCCCTCACCTCACATTTCTCCAAATCAACCGTGACTTGATAGTCGTCGATGTCATGCGCTCGTTGCATAAGTCTGGCGACCTCATCCTCGCTCAAGCGCACGGTCAGAAATCCATTTTTTGTGCTGTTGTTGGCAAAGATGTCCGCAAAGGAAGAAGAGATCACCGCGCGGAAGCCAAAGTCAGCCAGCGCCCAAACGGCGTGTTCGCGTGAGGATCCACATCCGAAATTCTTCCCTGCCACCAGGATGCTCGCGCCTTCGTATCGCGGGTCATGCAGCACGAAGTCAGGATTCTTTTTTCCGTCAGCCGCAAACCGCCAATCGTAGAAGACAAACTGGCCGAAACCGGCCTTCTCAATCCGCTTCAAGAACTGCTTGGGGATGATCTGGTCGGTGTCGACGTTGGCGCGATCCAACGGCGCCACCCGCCCGCGATGCACGGTAAATGGTTTCATAACTCGACGCCCGTAGCGCCGGCGTCCCGCCGGCTGTCGCGGGGGCGTCTCGCCCTCGCAGTCTTACTTATTCGAACTTCCAATTCCTTATATCCGTGAAATGTCCTTCAATTGCGGCCGCAGCAGCCATCATCGGGCTCACCAGATGCGTGCGTCCGCCGCGCCCCTGCCGTCCCTCGAAATTGCGATTGCTCGTGGAAGCGCAGCGCTCTCCCGGCTGCAAAATGTCCGGATTCATTCCCAGGCACATCGAGCATCCCGATTCGCGCCATTCGAAACCAGCTTCTTGAAAAATCTTGTCCAATCCTTCCGACTCCGCCGCCCGTTTCACGGTCTGCGACCCGGGCACCACCATAGCGCGCACCTTCGAATTGACGCGACGCCCCTTAGCCACACGCGCCGCCGCGCGCAGATCTTCGATCCGCGAATTCGTGCACGACCCGATAAAGACGCGATCAATGCCGATCTCTTCGATGCGCCGTCCCGGCTCCAGTCCCATGTACTGCAACGCCAGTTCAGCCGCCCGCCGCTCCGATTCCTGCAGTCCTTTAATCTCGGGCACGCGGCCGGTCACGGGAACCACCATTCCCGGATTCGTTCCCCAAGTCACAAACGGGCAGAGTTGAGCTGCATCGATCTCAATAACTCTATCGAACCCTGCACCGGAATCGGAAGGCAAGCTGCGCCAGTATGCGACCGCTTTGTCCCAATCGGCTCCAGTGGGAGCA
>Ga0335083_10012674_pt1 | contig 10076 bp, 7 predicted proteins | sample Lox_Sample_42_FD_206716 | JGI IMG/M metagenome (GOLD analysis project Ga0335083, IMG submission 206716) | Soil microbial communities from Loxahatchee National Wildlife Refuge, Florida, United States - Lox_Sample_4.2 | ecosystem: Environmental > Terrestrial > Soil > Wetlands | place: USA: Florida...
TTATCGTTACAGCAGCCGGGGGTGGCGCTACCTTTATGGAGTCTACGTCTATAGCGATACCTATGGCTCTAGTAACTGTTATTACGCTTACAGCTATAGGCGGCACAAACGCGTTTTGATTTGTGACGATTACTAAACTTAACCGCTCGCGCGGTAAATCGCCCCGTTGAGGAAATACGGCCAGTCGCGCTCGAAGAACGGCGGGTTGCTTCGGTCGCGCCGGCGGATCGGCCGCGCCTCGCAGACGAAGCGACCTTGGTCGTAGCGGACGAAAATCTTCTCGTCGCGGTCTTGGCGTCGCTCGGCGCGCAGCCGGTAGTCGGTCAGCGGCCCGCCGCGCGAAAGCGGCGCAAGCTCGCCTTGCGCATCGCAAATGGCGCGCGCGCCGCGGCTGCCGCCGCCGCTTTGGATGTAGAAGTCGAGCGCCGTCAGCACCGCCTCCGACACGAGCGCCATCTGCCGCCATTGGACCGCGCGCGCCGCTTCGACCGCGCGGGAGCAAAAGATCCCCTCCGCCTCGATGCGGGCGTTGAGCGCGCGGGCGTCGGCGAGCGCCTTGCGGACGCCTTCGGGCGTTGAGATGAAGCCGGCGGCGTCGCTCATGCGCGCCTGCACTTGGCTTGCGATGGCCGCGGGGATGAGCGCGCCCGCTTTGCGCAAGCCGGCCTCGATCGCCTCGACGCATTCCTCGACGAGTGCGGCGGGGACCTTGGCTTTCGGCGTCCGCGAAAGCGTCGCCGCAGCATGCTCGGCGCATCGAAGCCCGAACACCTGGCCCGAAACGAGCGCGGCGCCGCCCGGCCGCGTGACGCCGTGCGTTCCGGCCGCCTCGCCCGCGGCGTAGCAGCCCTCCAGGCTCGACCGGCCCCAGACGTCGACGGCGATCCCGCCGTTCATGTGCTGGTTGTTGACGGCGAATTCGAGCGGCTCGCGCGCAATGTCCTTCTTGTAGCGGCGATAGAGCTCGATCGACAGCGGGTTCATCTTGCGCAGGCGCTCGATCGGCGTCTCGAAGAGCGCGCCGGCTTTCTCGATATAGGCGCGCACGTCCTTGTCCAGCCGGTCGAGCGAGAAGGGCGCGTCGTCCGCGGCGGGCAACGGGTTGCGGTTGAAGTCCATGAAGACGCGCCGCCCCGCCTTGTTCTCGCAGTAGATCGCGAGATCGACGAGGCTCGATCCGAAATCGAGTATCCGCGTCGAATGGAACGGCCACTGATAGCCCTTGCGGAAGACGTTCGAGGCGACCTCCTGCGTCGTGCGGTAATATTCGGCGAGGAAGTTGCGCTCGCGCCCCTCCGCGTCGAGCGAGAAGATGTGCGGCATCGCCTGGACGTAGGTCCCCGAGAGGTTCCAGGGAAACCCTTCTCGCCGCGTGCCGATGCCGAACTGGCTTTCGGTCAGATTGACCGCCTCGATCCCCGCCTCGAGCGCAAGGCCGAGCGCGCCGAAACATTGGTTGGGATAGACGCTGTCGCGGTAGAGTTCGCCCGGCCCCCCGGCGGCGACAACGATCTTGCCGCAGACGAAGAGCGCGAGGCCGAGCGGATTGCGCTCGCCGCGGCCGGCGGGCCGCATGGCGATAAGGCCGGAAACGCGCTGCGGCGGCCCCGGCTCGACAAGGAGCCGCACGCCGATCGCCCCGGTGACGACCGGCGTCCCGAGCCGGATCGCTTCCTCCGCCAGAACTTTGACCATCAGCCGCGACGTGCGCGGCCCGCAGCTCGTCGCGCGTCCGGCCTCGTCGTGGTCGGTCTGGTAGCGCAGCACCGCGCCCAGGCGGTCCTCGGGAAGCGGCAGGCCCATGAACTGGAGCGACGCGAGCGCGCGCGGCGAGCCGACCGCCTCGACATAGGCCACGTCCTCGTCCGTGGCGCCGCCGGCGCCGAGCGCCTCGGCGAGCGCATTGAAATCGTCGCCACGGCCGCTTCCCGATGCGGCGTGCAGCGTCTGCTTGTCCGATCCGGAGCAGGCGGACGTCCCGCCGAACAGATTTTGTGTGACGACGACGACATCGACGCCGCGGCGCTTGAGTTCGACGGCGGCGCGCAAGCCCGCCGCGCCGCTGCCGAGCACGACGGCCTCGCATCGGTGCACGGGAAGGTCGATCCCGCCGAGGCGCAGGCTGTCGTCCGGCGCGCGCGCCGGCACGCGCTTCGGCAGAGCCACGTCGGTGAGCGAATCGAGGATGGCCTGGCTCAGCTGCGCGTCCACCTTGACTGTCTCCTTCCCGAATTTCGCTGTTGACGGACCTGTCTCGATCGGTTAGGGGTACTTTGTCACGTTCCAATTTGCAAGCTGCGTTTTACCCTGTTGTCCAACAGGTCGGGCGCATTCTCTTGCAATCGAGCTCCCGGCAAGAGAATCTGGAACGTACCAATTCGGTGGAGGAAATGCCGGCCCCGCGAGGACACGAGGAGAGGCTGCCCGGCCGGGTGACGATCGTCGATGTCGCGCGCCAGGCGGGCGTGTCGAAATCGACCGTCTCGCTGGTTCTCGCCGGCAGCGGCCTCGTCGCGCCGAAGACGCGCGAGCGCGTCCAGTCCGCCATGGAGGCGCTCGGCTATGTCTATCATCGCGGCGCCGCCAGCCTGCGGGCCGCCTCGTCCGACCTCGTCGGGCTCGTCATCAGCGATCTCACGAACCCGTTCTTCGCCGAGCTCGCGGCGGGCATCGAGGACGCGCTCTATCGTCTCGGCTTCACGCCGATCCTCGCCAACACCAATGAGGATCCGGAGCGCCAGGCGCAGGTGTTGCGCTCGCTGCGCGAGCATCATGTGGCTGGGATCATCATGAGCCCGGCGCGCGGCACGGACGCCTGGACCTTCGCGCAGCAATGGCCGGAGTCGATGCCGGCGGTCATGACCACGCGCCGGCTCGTCGGCAGTCCCTTGCCCTTCGTGGGTCCGGACAACGCCAAGGGGACGCGGTTGGCTGTCGAGCACCTGCTGCGGCTTGGCCACCGAAGCATCGCGTTTCTCGGCGGCGACCGCTCCACGATCACACAACAGGAGCGATCGTCCGGCTGGCGCGACGCGCTCAACGCCGCCGGGCTCGCCGCCGACGCGGCGCTTGTCGTTGAGGCGCCGCCGACGCGCGCAGGCGGGCGGATCGCTGTCGCCAAGGCGCTTAGTCTGCCCCGGCCGCCGACGGCGGCGCTCTGCTACAATGACATGGTGGCGATCGGCGCGACGCGCGAGCTCGCCGTGCGCGGGATTGCGCCCGGCCGGGACTTCGCCGTAATCGGCTTCGACGACATCGCCGAGGCCGAATATAACGCCCCGCCCCTGACGACGATCAGCGCCGGCACGCGCGAGATGGGGCGGCGCTGTGCCGAAAGTTTGCTCGGCCTCATCCGACGGGAGGACTCGGCCGGACTCTCGTACGCCGGCGAGCCACGCCTCATCGTGCGGGAGAGCTGCGGGGCGAATCTCAAGCAAAGGATGGCCTCATGAGCGCTGGACTTCGCTGGGGCCTCATCGGCGCGAGCACTATCGCGGCCCAGCACATGATCGGGGCGATGCGCGCCAACGGCGGCGAGGTTGTCGCCGTCATGAGCGCCCACCCGGAGCGCGCCAAGACTTTCGCTCAGGATCACGGGATTCGCCGGGCTAGCCACGACCTTGGCGGCCTGCTCGGCGCCGATATCGACGCCGTCTATATCTCCACGACCAACGAGCTTCACCACGATCAGGCGCTGGCCGCGGCGCGCGCGCGCAGGCATGTGCTGTGCGAAAAGCCGCTCGCGCTGAACCTGACCGACGCCCGCGAGATGGTCGCGGAATGCCGCAAGCAGGGCGTCGTGATGGGCACGAACCATCACCTGCGCAACGCGGCTACGCACCGCGCCATGCGCGAGGCGATCAAGGCGGGCAGAATCGGACTGCCGCTGTTCGCGCGCGTATTTCACGCCGTCTATCTGCCGCCGCATTTGCAGGGCTGGCGCATTGAGAAGCCGAGATCGGGAGGCGGCGTCGTTCTCGACATAACCGTGCATGACGCGGACACGCTGCGCTTCGTGCTCGACGCCGAGCCCGAGGCCGTGACCGCAATGACCTCGGGCGCCGGCATGGCGCGTGAAGGCCTGGAGGACGGCGTCATGGGCGTCATCCGTTTCTCCGGGGCGATCCTCGCCCAGTTCCACGACGCCTTCACCACTCGCTACGCGCCGACCGGCTTCGAGGTGCACGGCGAGGAGGGCTCGCTCGTCGGGCGGGACTGCATGACGCAGGCGCCGAAGGGCGAAGTCGTGCTGCGCGCCGAGAAGGGCGAGGAGAAGCTGCCGATCGAGCACGAAAACCTCTACGCGCGCTCGGTGCGCCTCTTTCAGGATGCGGTCGCGGGCAAAGGCGCGCCGGCCGCGACCGGCGAGGACGGGATCAAGTCGCTCGCCGTCGCGCTCGCCGCGCTCGAAGCGGCGCGCTCGGGGCGGGAGACCGCCGTCGATCTCAAGCTTTGAGACGCGCGATGGCCAGGCCAAGAATCCTCAGCGCCGCCGACGCCGCGAAACTCATTCCCGATGGCGCCATCGTGACCGTCTCGTCGTCGTCGGCGCTCGGCTGCCCGGACGCGACGCTCGCCGCCCTCGGCGCCCGCTTCGACGCCGAGGGCCATCCGCGCAACTTGACGACGCTGCATCCAATCGCCGCAGGCGACATGTGGGGCGTCAAGGGCATTGACCATATCGCGAAGCCCGGCTGTCTCGCCCGCGTCCTGGCCGGTTCTTATCCCTCCGGCCCATCCTCGGCCGAGCCGCCGGCGATCTGGAAGATGATCACGGGCGACGAGATCCCCGCCTACAACGTGCCGAGCGGCATTCTCTTCGACATGCACCGCGAGGCGGCGGGCAAGCGCCCAGGCGTTCTGACCAAGGTCGGCATGGACACGTTCGTCGATCCCGAGCGCGAGGGCTGCGCCATGAACGCCAAGGCCGCCGCGGCGCCGATCGTCAAGCGCGAGCGCTTCGCGGGCGACGAGTGGCTCTTCTTCCCCTCGATCGTGCCGGACGTCGCCATCATCCGCGCGACCACGGCCGACGAGCGCGGCAATCTTTCATACGAGCATGAGGGCGGCATTCTCGGGCCGCTCGACCAGGCGCTCGCCGTGCGCAACAACGGCGGCCTCGTCATCGCCCAGGTGAAGCGGCTCGCCGCCGCCGGCACTTTGCGGCCGCACGACGTCGTCGTGCCGGGCGTGCTCGTGGACGTGATCGTCGTCGCGCCCGACCAGTTTCAGACGACCCACACCCCTTACGAGCCGGCCATCTCGGGCGAAATCTTCCGGCCGCTGTCCTCGTTCGAGACGCCGAAGTTCGACGTCGCCAAGGTCATTGCGCGGCGGGTGGCGCAGGAGCTGCGCGACGGCGACGCTGTCAATATCGGCTTCGGCATTTCGGCCAACGTGCCGCGCATTCTCATCGAGGAAGGCAGGCACGGCGCGGTGACCTGGGTCATCGAGCAGGGTGCGGTCGGCGGCGTGCCGCTGCTCGACTTCCAGTTCGGCTGCGCCTCGAACGCCGAGGCGATCGTTCAGTCGCCGCACCAGTTCACTTACTTTCAGGGCGGCGGCTTCGACCTGTCGCTGCTCTCGTTCCTTGAGATCGACCGCGCCGGATCGGTGAACGTGTCCAAGCTCGGCGTCAGGCCGCACGTCACCGCCGGCGCCGGCGGCTTCGTCGACATCACGGCGCGGGCGAAGAAGATCGTCTTCTCCGGCTATTTCAGCGCCGGCGCCGGCCTCGAGATCCGCGACGGCGCGCTTGCGATTACGAAGGAAGGCAAGGTCAGGAAGCTCGTCAACGCGGTCGAGCAGGTGTCCTTCTCCGGCCCGCGCGCCGTCAGCCAAGGGCAGGACATCGTCTATGTCACGGAGCGCTGCGTGCTGCGACTCGAGTCGGAAGGCGTGACGGTGACCGAGGTTGCGCCCGGCGTCGACCTCAAGACCCAGGTGCTGGCGCAGGCGGAGTTTCCGCTGCGGGTCGCCCGCGAACGCAAGGCAATGGACGCGGCCCTCTTCCGCCCCGAGCCGTTCGGCTTGCAATTGCGCCCGGCAAAGGCGGTCGCGGCATGAGCGCCTTCGTCGAACTGAAGTTCGAGGGGCCGCTAGCGCGGCTCACTTTGAAGCGGCCCGAGAAGCTCAACGCGCTCGATCGCGAGATGATCGAGGCCCTGTTCGACGCTTCGCGCGCGATCGAGACCTCGCGTGAGGCGCGCGTCGCGATCCTCTCCGGCGAGGGCAAGGCGTTCTCGGCCGGCGGCGACATCGCGGCCTGGGGCGGGCTGCCGGCGCTCGACATGTGGCGCGACTGGACGCGCGCCGGACACCGCGCCTTCGAGGCGCTGGCGCGCCTGCGCGTTCCCCTCATCGCCGCGCTGACGGGCCACGCCTTCGGCGGCGGACTCGAGCTCGCGGCGACCGCCGACCTTCGCGTCGCCGAGAAGGGCGTAAGGCTCGGCCTGCCGGAGTCGGGGCTCGGCATGGCGCCGGGCTGGTCGGGCACGCAGCGCCTCGTGCGCCGGTTCGGCGCCTCGACCGTCCGCCGCATGGCGCTCGCCGGGCAGATGTTCACGGCCGAGGAGGCGCTTCCGCTCGGGCTCGTGGACGAGGTCGTCCCCGCCGGCGAGGGTCTGGCGTGCGCCGAGGCGATCGCCAAGGACGTCGCAGAGCGTGGGTCGGTGGCGGTGCAGATCGTGAAGGCGATGATCAACGCCGCGGAAGGCGAGGATAAGGACGCGCCGATCGAGGGGCTGGCGGGCGCGCTCACGGCGACGACAAAAGATCTGGCCGAGGGCGTCGCCGCGTTCCGCGCCAAGCGGGCGCCGCAATTCACTGGTTGCTAGGAGGCGTCCCCATGACCGCGCAAGCCATTATTGTCATCAAGAGTTCGGGCGCAACGCGGTCAAGGACTACACTGAAGAGATAAGGAATCGGGAGCCGCTTTCGGCCCTGTCGACGGCGCCGGACCGCATCCGGCGGGAGAGTGACGACTTGGAGGATAGGATGTTGAAACGTCTCATAGTGTCGGCCGCCGGCGCGGCCGCTCTCTTGACTGCGTCGGTTTCGGCGCAAGCGGCCGACGTCAAGGAAGTCCAAATGCTGCACTGGTGGACGTCGGGTGGCGAAGCGGCCGCGCTCGACGTCATCCGGCAGTATATGAAAAAGGAGGGCTACGCCTGGAAGGACGTGCCGGTGGCCGGCGGCGGCGGCGAGGCCGCGATGACCACGCTGAAGGCGATGGTCGCCGCCGGCAATCCGCCGACCGCGTCGCAGATCCTCGGTTATTTCGCGCTCGACTACGCGGAGGCCGGCAAGCTCGCTGACATCACCCCGCTCGCCGAAAAGGGAGGGTGGGCGAAGGTCATTCCGACCGCGCTGCAAAAATTCACCACCACCAATGGCAAGTGGGACGCGGTTCCGATCAACATCCATTCCGTCAACTGGATCTGGGTCAACAAGGCGATCATGGACAAGATCGGCGGGACCGAACCGAAGAATTTCGACGAGTTCATCGCGCTTCTTGACAAAGCGAAGAAGGCCGGCGTCATTCCGCTCGCGCTCGGCGGCCAGCCCTGGCAGGAGGCGACGATGTTCGACTCGGTCGTCATGTCGACCGGCGGGCCGGAGTTCTACAAGAAGGCTTTCATCGACCTCGACGAAACTGCTCTGAAGTCGGACACGATGAAGAAATCATTCGACAATCTCGCGAAGCTGCGCGGCTATGTCGATCCGAACTTCGCAGGACGCGACTGGAACCTCGCCACCGCGATGGTCATCAAGGGCGACGCGCTGCTTCAGGTGATGGGCGACTGGGCGAAAGGCGAATTCAAGGTCGCCGACAAGGAGCCCGGCAAGGACTACCTCTGCTACCGCTTCCCCGGCACGGACGGGACGGTGATCTACAACACCGACATGTTCGCGTTCTTCAACGTGTCCGCAGACCGCAAAGCCGCGCAAGACGCGCTCGCCGAGGCGACGATGAATCCGAAAGTGCAGTCGGCCTTCAACATCATCAAGGGATCGGTGCCGGCGCGCATCGACGTGCCGGACACCGGATTCGACATGTGCGGTAAGAAGGGCATCGCCGACGTGAAGGCCGCCAACGCGAAGGGTACGTTCCTGGGCTCAATGGCGCAGAACTACGCCCAGCCCCCCGCTATCGGGACGGGCGTCTACCACGACGTGGTGACCAAGTTCTTCCACGGCGAGATCAAGACCTCCGACGACGCGGTGGCGGCGCTCGTCAGGGGGATCAACGCCGCGAAGTGACGACGCCAACCCGCCTCCGTTGACTCGGGGGCGGGCGCCCTCTCGTTGGAACGAATGCGCCCATGACCGACGAACTCACTGTCGCCCCGCTTGTCGAAGTCGCGGAGCCGCGATCGCGTAGTCCTCTGCGGGGGGGCATGCAGGAGATCCTGCCGAAGCTCGTGCTCGCGCCGTCCTTCGCGCTCGTCCTTTTCTTCGTCTACGGCTTCAACCTTTGGACCCTGCTGCTGTCGTTCACCAATTCCAAAGCGTTCAGCAATTTCAATTTCATTGGCTTGGCAAATTACCAAAAACTCTGGACCTGGACTTTCGAAAGAGACCCGCCGTCGAATTGGTATACGGCGATCGTCAATATGGGCCTGTTCGGCGGTCTCTACGTCTTCTTCTGCCTCCTCCTCGGCCTGACGCTGGCGATCCTGCTCGATCAGAAGATCCGCGGCGAAGGGATCCTGAGGCCCATCTACCTCTATCCGCTCGCGCTCTCGTTCATCGTCACCGGCACCGCCTGGAAGTTGTTCCTCGATCCGCGCATCGGGCTCGAAAAGGCAGTCCACGAACTCGGTTGGACGAGCTTTCATTTCGACTGGGTCGTCAACCCACGGATGATGATCTATTGCGTCGCCATCGCCGGCATCTGGCAGACCTCCGGCTTCGTCATGGCGATGTTTCTTGCGGCGCTGCGCGGCATCGACGGCGAGATTCTGAAGGCGGCGCAGATCGACGGCGCATCGGCTTACGCGACGTATCGACGCATTGTGATCCCGATCATGCGCCCTGTCTTCATGTCCGCCTTGATCATTCTCACGCACATGGCGATCAAGTCGTATGATCTCGTCCTCTCCGTCACCGGCAAGAATCCGGGCGGGGCGGCGGAGCTGCCTTCGACCTTCATGTATGACTACACGTTCACCCGCAACCAGATGGCGGTCGGCTCGACCAGCGCAGTGATCATGCTGATGACCATCGCCGCGATCATGGTCCCCTATCTCTATTCCGAACTAAGGGAGAAGCGTCGATGAGCGCTGCCGACGTCCTGAGCGCGGCGCCGGCGCGCGAGCCGACGCGCCATTCGACGGCGACCCGCGTCGTCATTTACGGGCTGCTCGTCCTGTTCGCGGTCATCTACCTACTTCCGCTCGTGGTCATGGTGATGACGTCGCTGAAGCCGCTCGATGAGGTCACCGGCGGCAACATGTTCTACCTGCCGCACGACCTCACCTTCGAGCCGTGGACCAAAGCCTGGGGCACGGCCTGCGTCGGGCTGACCTGCGCCGGGATCAAGGGTTATGTATGGAACTCGGTCAAGATGGTCGTGCCGGCGGTCATCATTTCGAGCCTGCTCGGCGCGCTCAACGGCTACGTGCTGACCAAGTGGCGCTTCCCAGGCCACAAACTCGTGTTCGGCATGATGCTGTTCGCCTGCTTCATCCCGTTCCAGTCGGTCCTCATCCCGATGGCGACCATTCTCGGCAAGCTCGGCGAGTTCGGGCGGACGCTGACCGATTCGATCGGGGTTTCGTTCGGCTTCGGCAACCCGACGGTCAACCTCGTGCTTGTGCACGTCGTCTACGGTCTCGGCTTCACCACCCTCTTCTTCCGCAACTATTATGAGACGTTCCCGACCGAACTCGTCAAGGCGGCGATGATCGACGGCGCCGGCTTCTTCCAGATCTTTCGGCGCATCCTCCTGCCGAACTCGGCGCCGATCTTCATCGTCACCGTCATCTACCAGTTTACAAACATCTGGAACGACTTCCTGTTCGGGGCGACCTTCGCGGCCGGCGAATCGAGCCCGATGACGGTTGCGCTCTACA
>Ga0335083_10012675_pt1 | contig 10076 bp, 5 predicted proteins | sample Lox_Sample_42_FD_206716 | JGI IMG/M metagenome (GOLD analysis project Ga0335083, IMG submission 206716) | Soil microbial communities from Loxahatchee National Wildlife Refuge, Florida, United States - Lox_Sample_4.2 | ecosystem: Environmental > Terrestrial > Soil > Wetlands | place: USA: Florida...
GGGGCCGTCGGCCCCATCCCCCTTTTCATGAATGATTCCAAATTCGTGCGGGTCTGGGGGCGCTGCCCCCAGCGGGGTGCGGGGCAGAGCCCCGCTGCTTCGCTGAAAAGGTCAATCAATAAGGCCGTTGGTCTTACGTGCTCTTGTCGCCAAGCACGCTCGCCAGGCTGATCTGGCCGCTGCCGGGAAGCAGCGGCTTGGGCTGGCTCGCCGCCGGGGCCCAGCCGGTCATCACCGCGAGCCGCAACCGGGCCTCCACCCGCCCGTTCTCCGCCGGCAGGGCGGCGAGCGCCGCCGGGAACAGTTCGCGATCCGGGATGCGCCGGTCCCGCAGCATCACGGCATTGGCCTCGCCCGCGTCCCGCAAATCCCGCAACAGCCGGAACGGATCGGCGTAAAGCAGCCGGACCTCCTCCACATCCGCGACCGGCAAGGCGAAGCCCGCGCGCTGCAGCAGCGCGGCGCAATCCCGGAGGTCCGGGAAGGGCGAGACGCGCGGCGAGGCGCCTCCCGACAGCGCGGCCTCGGCCTCGGCCAGCGCCGTGCGCAGGCTACCGAGCGTGCCGAGTGCGGGCAGGCTCGCCAGCAGCAGCCCGTCCGGCCGCATCGCCTGCCGGATCTGGATCAGCGCGCCGGGGAGATCGTTCACCCAGTGCAGCGACAGGTTCGCCACCACGAGATCGAAACTGCCCGGGCCGAAGGGGAGCCATTCCTCGTCCGCGGCCACCGCCGGGCCGCCGTTCAGCGCCGCCATGCGCGGCGAGAGATCACAGCTCACCGTGGCGATGCCGCGCTGGCGCAAGAGCGGCGCGACCACGCCGCGGCCGCCGATGTCGAGCGCCTGGGTGAAGCGGTGTGTGGTGTCATCCAGCCGGTCCAGCAGCCGCTCCGCGGTGTCGCGCAGGATGTCGGCGACGCCGTGCACGGTGGCGGCGCCTCGCTCCCGGTGGAGGCGGACCGCGCGGCGGTCGAAGACGGTGATGTCTGTCATGGCTCGCATGTGCCCTCGCCGGCCTGGCCTGCCAAGCGTCTCCGGCGCGGAAACATGCGTGGTGCGCGCGGAGCGGGACAATCCGCCGCCTGGTCGCGGGCCGTCCGCGATTGGCATGTCGTCACGGGGGTGTGTGGCGAAAAGCGGGCGAACAACTCCTAAAAACTGCTCTGCGTCTCAAAATAACGTAAGCGCTGAGGCGTGAGATGTGGCTGGCGCCGCGCTGCCGTTCCGGCGCAGGCTGGTCATTCTCCAGAAGGAACAAAAACAGGCGCGGCGGGGGCCAAGCGGACAATGGATGAGAAAGCAGTGAAGGCGCTTGCCGACATGCTGGCCCTCGTTGTCGATGACAACGAGCACATCTCGCAATCCGCCCTGCTGAAGGTTCGCCAGCGCGCGCGGCAGGACGGCGTGACCGGAGGGGCGCTGAAGAACCTGGTCTCCGCCCTGGCGACGCGTTCCGCCTCGCCCCGCCCCCCGGAACCCAGGCCGGCCGCCGAGCGGTCCCCCCTTTATGGCGCGCTCTGCGCCATGCAGGCGCAGAACGGGCGCCTGCTGGAGACGCAGGCGGCGCTGCGGGCCGAGAACCGGCAGTTGCGGTTCTCGCTCTCACTCGCCGATTTGCGGCTGCGTGAGCTCCGGCGGGAATATGCCCGGCTGGCGCAGCAGGCGGCGACCGCCGCGCGGGGCGGGCCGTGGCGTTTCGGGCCACTGGTCTGGGGGCCGGCGCTTGGGTTGCTGGCCGGGGCGTTGCTGTTCCATCTGCTCGTCCCCCTGGCGCAGCAGCCGGAGAGCGCGACCGTCGCCGTGCTGAAACCCGCCCCGGCGCGGCTGGTTTCGCTTCCGGCCGTGCCGCCCGGGACGCCGTTCCTGACCACGCTGCTGGGCATGCCGCTCGTCCGTGATCTGCCGCGGTCGCTGCCGCCCGCCTGGGTCCCGTCCCGGATCATGCTGCGCGTGCCGGCGCCGGCCGTGAGAGTCGGCATTCCATCGCCGGCCATGGCGGTGGAGATGCCGCTTGCGCCCCCGGTGGGCGGTGCCGTGTCATTGCCTGTCCTGGGAGCGTCCACCCCAGGAGCGCCCACCCGGGGACCGGCCATCTCCGGAATGCCCGCTCCTGCTGCCGGGGCGCCTGCCGCCGGAGCCGCCGTGCCGTCGCCATTGCCGGGGGCATCGAAACCCCGGCAGCGTCGCGCGCAGCGAAACCGCGCGCCGCACGGGCTCGCGGCCTGAGGCGGCGCGGCCGTTCCGTCCGGCTCAGTCCTCCCCGGCGGCGAGCAGCGCCGCGTCGCCGCCGGCGGCGCTGGTGTTGACACTGACCACCCGTTCCTCGGCGAAGCGCGTGAGCGTCAGCGGGCCGCCCGCCTTCGGCCCGGTGCCGGAAAGCCCCCGTCCGCCGAAGGGCTGCACCCCGACCACCGCGCCGATCTGGTTGCGGTTCACATAGGCATTGCCGACCCGCAGCCGCGTCACCACGCGCCGCTGCACCGCCTCGATGCGGGAATGCACGCCGAGGGTCAGCCCGTAGCCATTGGCCTCGATCGCGCCGAGCACGGCGTCCAGCTCCCGCGCCGGATAGCGCAGCACGTGCAGCACCGGGCCGAACACCTCGCGCCGCAGCACGCTGGCGTCCGGCACCAGATAGGCGCGCGGGGCGAAGAACGTGCCGTGCTCGGTGCCGGCGGGGAGATCCAGGGTGAACAGCGCCTCGCCCATCCCGTCCGCGTAGGCTTGCAGCGCGTCGCGGGCCTCCGCGTCGATCACCGGGCCGATATCGGTCGCCGGGTCCAGCGGATCGCCGATCACCAGCATCTCCGCCGCGCCGCGCAGCAGGGTCAGCACCCGGTCGGCGATCTCCTCCTGCAGGCAGAGCAGGCGCAGCGACGAGCAACGCTGCCCGGCCGAGCCGAAGGCGCTGGCGATGACGTCGCCGGCCACTTGCTCCGGCAGGGCGGAGCTATCGACGATCATCGCGTTGATCCCGCCGGTCTCGGCGATCAGGGGGATGAGCGGCCCCTCCCGCGCGGCGATGGCCTGGGCGATGACGCGCCCGGTCTCCGTCCCGCCGGTGAAGGCGACGCCCGCCACCCGCGCATCCCGCGTGAGCGCCGCGCCGAGCGCGCCGTCGCCGGGCAGCAGGCGCAGCACGTCGGTGGGCACGCCGGCCTGGTGCAGCAGGGCGACGGCGCGGGTCGCCGTGAGCGGCGTCTGCTCCGCCGGCTTGGCCGCGACCGCGTTGCCCGCGGCGAGCGCCGCCGCGATCTGGCCGACGAAGATGGCGAGCGGGAAATTCCACGGCGAGATGCAGGCGAACACGCCGCGCCCGCCGAGCGCCCAGGTGTTGCGCTCGCCGGTCGGCCCCGGCAGCACCTGGGGGGCGGCGAATTGCTCGCGCGCGCGGGCGGCGTACCAGCGGCAGAAATCCGCCGCCTCGCGCAATTCGGCGATGCCGTCCGCCAGCGTCCGCCCGGCCTCGCGGGCCAGCAGGAACAGCAGATCCTCCCGCGCCGCCTCGATCAGCCCGGCGGCGCGGTCCAGCACCGCGGCCCGGTGCGCGCCACCCGCCGCGTCCCAGTCGCGCCAGGCGCAAGTGAGGGCGTCGAGCGCCGCGTCCATCTCCGCTGGCGTCGTGTCACGCGCCACGCCGACGCGGCGGCGGCGGTCGGCGGGGTCGCGGATCTCCCGCGCCGGGCCGGTGCCGAAGGGGGGCGGAGCGGTCGCGGCGGCGATGCGGGCGAGCAAGGCGGGGGCGGTGACGCGGTCGGCGAGGTCGATGCCGGCCGAGTTCTGCCGGTCCGGGTAGAGGTCGCGCGGCAGGGGGATGCGCGGATTGCGCCCGGCGCCGTCCCGGTTGTTGCGTCCCGGGGTGCTTCCCAGGGCGTCTCCTTGGACGGCCAGCCGTGTCGCCGGGTCGGCGGCGAGCGTCGTCTCCGGCACGGCGGGGTCGAGCAGCCGGTGCACGAAGCTGCTGTTCGCGCCGTTCTCCAGCAGCCGCCGCACCAGATAGGCCAGCAAATCCTCATGCGTGCCGACCGGCGCATAAACCCGCACCGGGCAGGCGGGACCGACTACGCTCTCGTAGAGCGCCTCGCCCATGCCATGCAGGCGCTGCACCTCGAAATCGGTATCGCCGGCGAGTTCCAGGATGGTGGCGAGGCTGCGCGCGTTATGCGTGGCGAAGGCCGGGCGCAGCGCGTCCAGCCGCGTCAGCATCCGCCGGGCGCAGGCGATCCAGGCGACATCGGTCGCCGCCTTGCGGGTAAAGACGGGGTAATCGGCATCGCCGCGTTGCTGCGCCAGCTTGATCTCGCTGTCCCAGTAGGCGCCCTTGACCAGGCGCAGCGGGATGCGGTGGCCGGTGGCGCGGCCGAGTCCGGCCGTCCAGTCGATCACCGCCGGCGCCCGCTTCTGATACGCCTGCACGGCGAGGCCAAGCCCGTCCCAGCCGGCGAGTGCCGGATCGGCGAGCACATGGGCAAAAATGTCGAGGCTGATTTCCAGCCGGTCGGCCTCCTCGGCATCCACCGTCAGCCCGACATCCCGCCCCCGCGCCATGCGGGCCAGCGCCGTGAGCGCCGCGATCAGCGCCGGCACCGCGCGCCCGGCCTGTAAGGGCTCGTAGCGCGGATACAGGGCGGAGAGCTTGACCGAGACGCCCGGCCCCGCCTCCGCGCCGCCCCCGGCCGTTCCGGCGGCATCGATCGCCTCCTGATAGGCACCCAAATAGCGCGCGGCGTCGGCTTCCGTGCGGGCGGCCTCGCCCAGCATGTCGAAGCTGTAGCGCCAGCGCCGTCCCTCCGCCGTGCCGGCGCGGGCGAGCGCCTCCGGCATGGTGCGGCCGAGGACGAAGCGGCGGGCCAGCAGGCGCATCACTTGGCGCAAGGCGGCGCGGATCACCGGCTCGCCGAGGCGGCGCAGCAGCCGGCCGGCGAGGCCGGGGATGCGCCGCGTCTCCTCCGCGCCGAGCACCCGGCCGGTGAGCAGCAGGGCGAAAGCGGAGGCATTGACCGCGAGCCGGTCGCTGCCGCCGACATGCGCGCCCCAGTCGGCATGGCCGAGCCGATCCTCAATCAGGAGGTCGGCCGTCGCCGTATCCGGGATGCGGAGCAGTGCCTCGGCGACGCAGAGCAGGGCGATGCCTTCCGTACTGCCGAGGCCGAATTCGCGCAGGAAATCGCTGACCTCGGCGCCGGGACGATGCGCGGCGCGGGCGGACCGCACCAGATCGCGGGCCCGCGCCGCGATGCGGGCGGCGGTTTCCGGCGGCAGGGTGGCGTCTTGCAGCAGGGGCGCGATAGCCGCTTCCTCCGGCGCGCGGTGCAGGGCGCGGAGGGCGGCGCGGTCGAAAGCCGGGGAAAGGGCGGTATCCGGCATGGCGGGTACCGTGGCATGGGACGCCGGGCGGCGGCCAGGGATTTCGGCGCCATGACCACGGCGATATCCGTCCGCCTCTCGCTGGACGAAGCGGCATGACGATTTGAAATAAATGCAGATCGAGGTTTACATAAGGCCATGCCGAGGTCTCCCCCGACGATCCGGGCGCGCCTTGTCGCCCTTGGGCTCGCGATGGTGCTGCCGCTTGTCGCGGTCTCGGCCGGCTGGGCCGTTCTGGTGTGGCGGTCCAGCCAGGCCGAGGCCCGGCGGGATCTGCTTGTCCGGGCGCAGGCCTTGGGCGCCGTGGTGGAGCAGGAACTGGAAACGGCCAGGGCGACGTTGCAGACCCTGGCCCTCTCGTCTCGGCTCGAAACGGGCGATCTGGAAGGCTTCCACCGCTTGTTGACGCGCGTGCCCCACCCCGAGGGCGTGTGCTTCGTGCTGTTCGACCCGTCCGGGCGGATGCTCGTGAACTCCGACCTGCCCTTCGGGGCGAAGCTGCCGCCGCGCGATGACGGCGGTGTGGCCGGGGGCGTTCTCGCGAGCGGGGGGATCCGGATTTCCGGCCTCTGCGCCGGGGCCGGCGCGGCGAGCGATACGGGGCTGACGATCGTTGTTCCGGTGATGCGGAATGGCCGCATGGTCTATGCCCTCGGCACGGATCTCCGCCCGGCGAATCCGGGCCGGGTGCTGGAGTGGCTGGGGCTGCCGGGGAGCGCGTGGATCGCCACGTTCCCCGACGGGCGGAACCTGATCGTGGCGCGCACCCCGGACATGGACAAATTCATGGGCCGCGCGCCGCCGGCCGAGGCATGGCGCGCCCTCTCCCAGGGCACGGCGAACGGCGCCATCGCGTCTTCCTTCCTTCACGGCGAGCCGGCCCTGACCGCGTTCAGCCGCTTGCCCGGATCGAACTGGGGGGTGATCGTCACCACCGCCAGGGCCGCCGTCGATGCGAAGCCATGGAACGTCCGGCTGGCCGCCGTGGCCAGCGGGAGCGCCCTGCTGCTGACCGGCCTGCTTGTCGCGCTGTACCAGGCGCACCGCATCGCCATCTCCGTGCGGGATCTGGCCGGCGGGCCCGCGGTCGCGGCCCGGAGCGGCGTGTGGGAGGTGGAGGAGGTCGCGCGCGCCCTGGCCGCCGTCGAGGCGGAGCGCATGCAGGCGGAGGCGGAACTCCGCGAGAGCGAGGCGCGGTTCCGCGGCACGTTCGACCAGGCGGCGGTCGGGGTCGCCCATGTGGCCCTCGATGGACGCTGGCTGCGGGTCAATGGCCGGCTCTGCGCCATGCTCGGCTACAGCGAGGCCGAACTCCTGAAGATGACGTTCCAGGACGTGACCTATCCCGAGGATCTCGGACCCGACCTGGAGAATATGCGCCGTCTGCTCGCCGGCGAGATCTGCACCTACAGCTTGGAGAAGCGCTACATCCGCAAGGGCGGAGCGTTGTTATGGTGCAACCTGACCGTCTCGCTGATGCGGGACGACGCCGGCCGGCCGCGCAATTTCATCTCCATCGTCGAGGACATCTCCGCCCGCAAGGCCGCCGAGGCGACGCTGGCCGAGAGCGAGGCGCGCTTCCGCGCCATTACCGACGCCATGCCGCAGGTGGTCTGGTCGGCCAGGCCGGACGGATTTGTCGATTACGCCAACCAGCGCTGGTATGAACGCACCGGGATGGCGCAGGAGCTGACGCTGGGCCACGGCTGGCCCATCGCTTTACACCCGGATGACCGCGCCAGCGCCATGGCGCGCTGGCGGCATTCGGTTGCCACCGGCGAGCCGTACGAGGTCGAGTTCCGGCTGTGCCAGGCGGGTGGCGGCTATCGCTGGAATCTCTGCCGCGCGCTGCCGGTCCGCGACCCGGAGACGGGGGCGGTCACGCGCTGGTTCGGCACTTGCACCGATATCGAGGAGACCGTCGCCGCGCGCGAGGCTCTCGCGCGGTCGCGCGGGGATCTGGAGCGCCTGGTTGCGGAGCGGACGCGGGATTTGGAAGCGACGCAGGCCCGGCTCGCGCAGGCGCAGCGCATGGAGGCGCTGGGTCAGCTCGCCGGCGGGATCGCGCATGATTTCAACAATGTGCTCCAGGCGGTGCAGGGCGGTGGGGCGCTGATCGAACGTCGCCCCGGCGACACGGAGGGGGTGCGCCGCCTCGCCCGCATGATCCTGGAGGCCGCCGGGCGCGGCGCCGCCATCACGCGCCGCCTGCTCGCCTTCTCGCGCCAGGGCGACCTGCGGGCGGAGCCGATCGATGCCGGGATCCTGCTCGCCGGCATGCAGGAGATCCTGGTGCATACGCTCGGTGCCGGGATCGAGGTCCGGAGGGAGGCGCCCGCCGGATTGCCGTCGCTGCTAGCCGACAAGGGGCAGTTGGAGACCGTGCTGGTCAACCTGGCCACGAATGCGCGCGACGCGATGCAAGGGGGTGGAATCCTGACCCTGTCGGCGGCGGCCGAAACCGTGCCGCACGACGATCCGGGCCATCCGGGCTCGCTCCGGGCCGGGGAGTATGTAAGGCTCTCGGTCTCCGACACGGGCATCGGCATGGACGCCGCGACGTTGGCCCGGGCATCGGAACCGTTCTTCACCACCAAGCCGGTCGGCCAGGGCACCGGGCTCGGGCTTGCCATGGCGCGCGGTTTCGCCGAGCAGAGCGGCGGCGGCCTGCATATCGAGAGCGCGCCTGGGCATGGCACGGTGGTCAGGCTCTGGTTTCCGGTCGCCGCGGAAGGGCGCTCCGTTACGGCCGCGCCGTCCGACACCATGGGCGCCTCCGGTCACGGCGGGGAACGCTCCCGTCTCCTCCTGGTGGATGATGACGGGAACGTGCGGGAGGTCCTCAGCGAGCAGTTGGAGGCGGCGGGCTATGCCGTTCTCCCCGCGGACTCCCCGAGCACGGCGCTGGCGCTGCTCGACGCGGGGGAGCCGGTGGACCTGATCGTGTCGGACCTGTCCATGCCCGGGATGGACGGCATCGGGCTGATCCGCGAGGCGCAGCGGCGCCGGCCGGAGTTGCCCGCCATCCTGCTTACGGGCTTCGCCACGAATGCCGCGGAGATCGCCGTCGGCGGCGCGATCAGCGGGGCCTTCTCGCTGCTGCGCAAGCCCGTCGAGGGCGCGCTGCTTGTCGAGCGCGTGTCGGCTATCCTGAAAGGAGCCGGCGCGCCCAGCCCCGCTGCAAAGGCATGAGGCCGGCGGCCTTAGGTCCAGGGGGCTTTGCCCCTGGACCCCCACTGGGGCCTTGAGGCCCCAGACCATCAACTGTTTGATTTTCTTAAAATCATGGGGTCTGGGGCCGTACGGCCCCGTCGTGCGAATGCACGCCTGCGCGTGACGGGTCCAGGGCGGAGTGGCCCAAGGTTCCGCCGTTCCGCAGGAGCGGTGGAATGGCCATGGAGGGGGAGCCCTGGCCTTTCTCGTCCTACCCTGCGCTGGCTGGCGGGGGCTGGAGTCCTCTCGCGCGCGTTGACAGAACCGCGCCCCGTGCCCATGGTCCGCCACCGTTTTCCGCCAGAACCGAAGCAGCGCCGCATGACCGACGATACCCTCCGCGCCACCATCGAAGAGCTTTGGGAGCGGCGCGACACGCTCTCCGCCGCGACCGGCGGTGCCGCGCGCGACGCCGTGCTGGCCGCGCTGGACGCCCTCGATGCCGGGCGCCTGCGCGTGGCCGAGCGCCAGGATGAGGGCTGGGTGGTCAACCAGTGGCTCAAGAAGGCGGTGCTGCTCTCCTTCCGCCTGCATGACAGCGTGCCCATGCCGGGCGCCGGCGGCGCGCCGGTGTTCGACAAGGTGCCGGTGAAGTTCGAGGGATGGGACGCGGCGCGCTTCGCCGAGGCCGGGTTCCGCGCCGTGCCGGGCGCGGTGGTGCGCCGCTCCGCCTATGTCGCCCCGGGCGTGGTGCTGATGCCGTCCTTCGTCAATGTCGGCGCGTATATCGATCGCGGCACGATGATCGACACCTGGGCCACGGTGGGGAGCTGCGCCCAGATCGGCCGCAACTGCCATATCAGCGGCGGCGTCGGCATCGGCGGCGTGCTGGAGCCGTTGCAGGCCGGGCCGGTCATCATCGAGGATGATTGCTTCATCGGCGCGCGCTCCGAGGTCGCGGAGGGCGTCGTGGTCGAGCGCGGCAGCGTGCTGTCGATGGGCGTGTTCCTCGGCGCCTCCACCCGCATCATCGACCGCGCGACGGGCGAGGTGTTCTATGGCCGCGTGCCGGCCTATTCGGTGGTGGTGCCGGGGGCGATGCCCGGCAAGCCCTTGCCGGACGGCACGCCGGGGCCGGGCCTCGCCTGCGCCGTGATCGTCAAGCGCGTGGACGAGCGGACCCGTTCCAAGACATCCATCAATGAGCTCCTGCGCGACTGAGCCGGCGGCAGCGGCCGATCCGCTGCCGCTCGCGCGGGCCTTGCTGCGCTGCGCCTCGGTCACGCCGGCGGATGACGGCGCGCTCGACGTGCTGGACGCGGCGCTGACCCGGCTCGGCTTCCGCGTCTCCCGGCTGCAATTCGGCGGCACGCCCAACCTCTATGCAAGGCTGGGCGAGGCCGGGCCGCATTTCTGCTTCGCCGGCCATACCGACGTGGTGCCGCCGGGCGAGGCTGGCTGGACCGCCGGTCCCTTCGCCGCCGAACTGCGCGACGGCGTGCTCTACGGCCGTGGCGCCTGCGACATGAAGGGGGCGATCGCCGCCTTCGTCGCTGCC
>Ga0335083_10012676_pt1 | contig 10075 bp, 3 predicted proteins | sample Lox_Sample_42_FD_206716 | JGI IMG/M metagenome (GOLD analysis project Ga0335083, IMG submission 206716) | Soil microbial communities from Loxahatchee National Wildlife Refuge, Florida, United States - Lox_Sample_4.2 | ecosystem: Environmental > Terrestrial > Soil > Wetlands | place: USA: Florida...
GCCTCAAGCAGTCGGTGCAGACCCGAATGTCACGAATCAGGCGAACCGCCATTCGGGAAGGTCAGTCGTACTCGTATCGACGACTGCAATCGGCCGAGCAGAACTTCCAGAAAAAGCTCGCGGATCAAGGTTATATGGCATCGCAGGTCAAGCTCGCTTCGGCCGACTACCATGCCGAGGGCAATCGCGCTGACGTCACGTTCAATATCGAGCTCGGACCCAAGATCAACGTGGAAACGGTCGGGGCAAGCTTGTCGCGAAGGACGCGGCGGCGGCTCATCCCGATCTACCAGGAAAATCTGTTCAACGAGGAGATCGCTAACGAAGGCCAACAGAACCTTTTGTCGTATTTTCAGTCGAAAGGCTTCTTCGATTCGCAGGTAGAACTAAAAATTGACCGCGAGCCTACTGTGACCAACGTTGTGTACAAGATCGAAAAGGGACAACGTCACCGCGTAGTGAGTGTCAACGTGCATGGAAACCACACCATCAAGAGCGAAGACCTTCTCCCAGGCATTGCAGTAAAGAAGAGACACTTCTGGTTTTCACGTGGAAGTTTCAGTGACAGCCTTGTACAGACCAGCATTAACAACATTCGTGGAATCTACCGCAATGCGGGATTCAGCGAGGCGGCAGTGACGTCGAACGTGAAGCGACCGAACGGGAACATCTCGGTGACGTTCGAGGTCGCTGAGGGTCCGCGCGACAAAGTGAAGGCTTTTTCCATGGAAGGCAATTCTGTCCCGGAATCACAACTGGCGCCCCATGGGTTAAATATCGGACCTGGCAAACCGTACTCACCTTTCCTGGTCAATCAGGATCGAAATCAGATTTTGGCGACATACCTGTCGCGGGGATATCTGACAGCTACATTCAATGCGAAAACAACGCCACCGCGACGAGGCTCGCACGAGTACGAGATCGTTTACGAGATTCGCGAAGGACCGCAGGTTAGCGTGGCACGGGTCGTGACGATTGGACGGGAGCAGACAAAACAACACATCGTCGACACCACGGTGAAGGTGAAACCTGGCTATCCCGTGAGCGAAGACCAGATGCTTGCGGCAGAAAGCCGCCTCTACAGCCTTGGCGTCTTCGATTGGGCAGAGGTTGATCCCAAGAGAGCCGTGATTGGTCAGGACAGCGAAGATGTGCTGGTCAAACTGCATGAAGCCAAGCGAAACACGATCACCTACGGCTTTGGTTTCGAAGTGATCAATCGCGGCGGCAGCGTGCCCGGAGGCACGGTCGCTGTTCCAGGAATCCCGCCGGTTGGAGTGCCTTCAACATTCGTGACCAGTGAAAGAACATTCTGGGGACCACGCGGGTTGATTGATTACTCACGCAGAAATCTTCGAGGATCGGCGGAAACGCTGACTGTCGGCGGGTTTGCCGGGCGTCTTGATCAGCGCGCGTATGTCACCTACAGCATCCCCTCGTTTCGCGGCAGCAGTTGGATCGTCTCGTCGAATGGTTTGTTCGAACATACGAGTGAAAATCCGGTGTATACCGCTCTCATTACCCGTGCTGCGCTGGAGGCTCGCAAACCGCTGGATGCGAAGCGCACGAAGACCGTCTTCTTTCGCTATCAGCTGCAGAGAACCAACATTACTCAGCTGCTCATCCCGGAACTTGTACCGCCAGGACAGGAAAACGTTCGGCTCTCGACTCTCTCTGCTTCCTATATCCGGGACACTCGCGACAATGCCCTCGATGCGCATAAAGGGATTTACCAGAGCTATGAAGCGGCAATTACCGCAACCGCTATCGGCGCTAGCGTGAACTTCTGGCGAATGCTGACGCAGACTGCGTATTACAAGAACATCGGCGTTAACAACATCATTTGGGCAAATAGCATTCGTTTTGGCCTGGAGCATGCTTTCGCAGGAAGCGTGGTTCCGCTGAGCGAAGAGTTCTTTACCGGCGGCGGCAGCACGCTTCGTGGGTACCCTTTGAATGGAGCTGGTCCGCAACGCGTGATTCTTGCTTGTGGAAACCCGGACGATCCCAGCACCTGCTCCAACATTCAGGTACCTACCGGCGGGAATGGACTTTTCATCTTCAACACCGAGTTCCGGATTCCAGTCCCGGTCATCAAGAACTTTGGCGTAGTCGGTTTTTACGATGGAGGCAACGTCTTCCCAGCCGAGGCGTTTAACGACTTTGCGTCCAACTACTCGAATAACGTGGGTTTTGGACTTCGCTACTCAACCCCCATTGGACCGATCCGGCTTGATATCGGTCACAACTTGAATCCGATCCCCGGAATCAAATCAACTCAGGTATTCATCACGTTGGGACAAGCTTTTTAAATCGATCTGAGAAGCTGCCCTGATTGCATCTGCGGGGAACAACCGTGGCCTGGAAGAAGATTCTCATATGGACATCGGGGCTGGTCGCTGGTGTCCTTCTGTTATCGGTTGTGATTGGTTACTTCCTATTACACAGCTCTGCCTTTCAACGCTTTCTCGGCACGAAAGTGGAAAAGTACGCCGAAGAAGCTATCGGCAGCCGTGTCGAGATCCAGGGCTTCCATCTTGATCTTTCGACGGGCAGTGTCGAGATGAATGGAGTCACGATCGAGGGCAAGGACTCAGCCCGCCATGGAGCGTTGCTGCAAGTCGATCGCATCGCGCTAGATATCAAGATTGTTTCCATCTTGCGACGTCAATGGAACCTCAACAGCATCACCGTCGACCATCCGGTAGCGCGTATCTTCGTCGACAAAGCTGGAAACAGCAATATCCCGACGCCGCCAACTTCTTCCGGGGAACAAACGAACATCTTCGACCTTGCCGTTGAGCACGCAGCCATCAAGGGCGGCGAGATCTACTACAACGATCGCAAGACCGAGCTGAATGCAAACGTAGATGACCTGCACTTTCAATCGACGTACAGCGTGTCGGATGGCGGACGTTACTTCGGGACTCTTGGCTATCGTGATGGCAATCTGCAGTACGGCAACTTTCGTCCGGTGTCCCACAACTTGGAAACGAAGTTCGACGCCACTCGCAGCGGAGTGAAGGTTTCCTCGCTCGATCTCAGCATCGGCTCCTCTCGTCTGGAGCTAAATGGAAGTCTCCAGAATTACGACGACCCGATCGTTCACACTACCTACCGCGCTACAGTGGATGGCGCTCAATTGCGCCAGACGTTGGAGAACACCAATGTTCCTTCCGGGACCGCAGTGTTTGCGGGCACGGCAGAGTACCGCAACCAGCCCAATGTATCTTTGGCGAATGCGATTCGCGTTGACGGACAACTGAGCAGCGCCGCACTAGAGGAAACAACACCCGAGTTTCGCGGGGTCATTCACGACATCAGCGCGCGCTACTCTGTCGCCAATGGAAATGCCGTTGTTCAAGATCTTCGCGCGAAGCTGCTTGGGGGAACCGTCAACGCATCGCTGAATATTCAGGACCTCACGGGGAAGATGCAATCCCAACTCGAGGCCACGGTTCGTGACATTTCCGCGGGTGATCTGCAATTGCTGACAGCCAAGAATTCGGTGCAGGATCTTCGCCTGAGTGGCACAAGTGATGTCGCGGTGAGAGCAAGGTGGAATGGAACCCTGCAGGATCTGATGGCAGACGTTGATCTGTCTCTGCGCGCGCATGCGATCCCGCAACCGGCACCACCGGCGTCCACGACTTCCGCGGAGATTCCCGTGGAGGCATCAATCAAGGGCAGCTATTCCGACCCCAAGAAGCAGCTTTCGCTGCAGCAGAGCTACATCCGATTGCCGCAAACGTCGATGACTTTCAATGGAACCGTCAGCGAACACTCCAGCCTGCAGATCGCCGTGCAATCGAACGATCTGCATGAGCTGGAAACGATCGCCAGTGCTTTCCGGACTTCGAAGGGCGAGCCGGCACGACCGATCGATCTGTATGGGACGGCCAGCTTCAGTGGCTCCTTGCAGGGAAGCACGAAATCCCCTCGCCTTGAAGGGCAGCTGAAGGCCGCGAACCTGCGCATCCGCGATACATCGTGGACATCGCTCCGCGCGGCCATACAGGCGAGTCCGTCGGGCTTCAGCGTACAGAATGCCGATCTGCAACCGGCGCAGCAAGGAAATATCACATTTGCTCTGCAATCTGCCCTGCAACGTTGGGAGTTCACACCCAGCAGTCAGTTCGATGTGAGACTGAACGCCTCAAACCTTTCCGCGAAGAATCTGGCCCGAGCCGCAAACTCACCGATACAGGCTACCGGCACGCTGAATGCGAACATCGCGATGCACGGAACACAACTTGCCCCCTTCGGCCAGGGAACGGTGGTTCTTGCGAAAGGCAGCGTGGCCGGCGAACCCTTGCAGGCGATAACACTCAGCTTTCAAGGAACGGGGAGCGAAGTACACGGTTCATTCGGTGGGCGTCTGCCGGCGGGCTCAGTGACGAGCCGGTTCGTTTACTACCCGCAACAGCAAAACTACGATCTCCTGTTAAAGGTTGCAGCTCTGCAACTCGCGAAATTACACACGCTGCAGCAAAGCAATCTGAATCTCTCCGGATCCTTGAACGTCAATGGGACGGGGCGCGGATCGATCCACAATCCAAGCCTGACGCTGACCGCCGAAATCCCCGCTCTCAAAGTGCAGGATCAAACCATCCGCGGTCTGAAACTGCAGGGCGATGTGCGAGAGCACCTGGCAACTGTCGACCTCACTTCTCAGGCGGTAAACACAGGCGTTCGTGCTCATGGAACGGTGGGACTAACCGGAGACTACCCGGCGAACCTGCAGGTCGATACTGGGACAATTCCGCTGGAGCCATTGCTGGCAAGCTATGCCCCACAAGCCGAGGGCGTCACGGGCGAAGCCGAGCTCCATGCGTCGTTGCGCGGACCATTGAAGAGAAGAGAAGCGATGGAAATACACGTCCGTCTGCCGGTGCTCTCTCTCAATTATCAGAATATTCAAGTCGGGGCAGCGCGCCCCGTTCTCGCCGACTATGCGCAAGGCATGCTCGCCATTCAACGCTCGGAGATTCGTGGCACGGACACCGACTTGCAGTTTCAGGGAAATATTCCCATCCGGTCCACCCAGCCACTGTCTTTGTTATTGCTGGGGACGGTCGATCTCCAGATCCTGCGCGTCTTTGCTCCAGACATTCGGAGCGGCGGTCAACTTCAATTCGACATCAACTCGTTTGGCGAGACGGCGAATCCAAACCTTCAGGGGCGAGTTCACATTGTGAACGCGAGTCTAGCGATTCCTGGATCGCCGCTTGGCCTGCAGAATGCGAATGGCGTATTGACGGTGAGCAATCGCCGCATTGACGTCACAAGCTTCGAGGGACAAGTCGGCGGCGGCTCTGTGACCGCCAGGGGAGGCGTCGTGTTTCGCCCTAACCTTCTGTTCGACCTGGCGGCGACTGGTAGTGGAATTACCATGCTCTACCCGCGCGGCGTTCGCAGCGGGATTGACGGGGATCTGACCTTCACCGGAAACACCCAATCGGCGCTGCTGCGCGGACAGGTTCATCTCGATCGACTTTCGTTTACTCCTGATTTCGACCTCTCGAGCTTCACCGCTCAACTGAGCAATCAGGTTTCGACACCCCCCACGGTTGGCTTCGCAAACGACGTTCACCTCCAGATCAACCTGCAAACCGGCGCGGGACTGAATCTGGTGAGCCGGACGCTTAGCCTGCAAGGAGGAGCAAACCTTCGCGTACAAGGGACACTGGCGGAGCCGGTTGTGCTCGGCCGTGCAGAGATCACGGGTGGGGATGTCATCTTTCTCGCCAATCGCTATGTCATTCAGGGCGGAAGCATAGCCTTCGTCAATCCCACGCGAACCGAACCTATCGTGAATATTGCCGCAACCACGACGATTGATCAGTACAACATCAACCTGCGCCTGGAGGGACCGGCGGACCGGCTACGCACAACATACTCGTCGGATCCATCGCTGCCGCCGGTAGATATCATTAATCTGCTCGCCTTTGGAAAAACCACAGAAGCACAAGCAGCCAATGCTAATGCGACCGGATCGCTCGGAGCTGAGTCAGTCCTCGCCTCGGGGATCAGCAGCCAGATCGCGGGAAGAATCCAGAGGATTGCAGGCATCTCGCAGTTGAGCATCGATCCCGTGTTGGGCCCGAATCAGGGCACTCAGGGCGCGCGCATCAGCATCCAGCAGCGCTTCAGCAGCAGCCTGTTCGTGACGTTTTCATCGGACGTAACCTCCACGCAATATCAGACGATTCAGGTGCAGTATCAGCTGAACCCGCGCTGGTCACTCAATACCGATCGCGACCAGAACGGTGGTTTCGGCTTCGACGCGCGGTATCACAAGAGCTTCTGAGCGGTGAGGCACGTCACTTGTAAGTGATCTGCAAATAGCAAAAGCGTGGAGCAGGCGCCCCACGCTTCTTGTTTCAATTTCTCTGCGTCCTCTGTGGCGAAAACCTAGACGCTTGGCTTCACGCTTGCGAGACGATCTTCCGAGTTCTCCTCGGCGGCTTTCGTCACCCTGAGGCGGTTGTCGCTACCAGGATAGCGCCAGTTCACGCGCGGCGGGATGAGCGACATGTCGATGCGATCTTTGTATCTTATGGCGATATTTACCAGCGAATCGAGCAGCGAATCGGAGAGATAGTGTGGTTTCAGGCCAAGATCGATTAGTTTGGAATGTTTGGCGTTGTAGTAGTGCTCTTCGGCCTCGACGCGCGGATCGGGGAGATAGTCGATTTCGACGTCGAGGTCGAGCTCTTTGCCCGCCGTCTTCACCATTTCCGCCAATTGCAGGACTGAAAACTGCTCGGTGAATTGGTTGTAGACTCGGCATTCGCCACGGGCTGCCGGATTGTGACAGGCAATCTCGATACAGCGAACGGTGTCGCGGATATCGAGGAAGCCGCGCGTCTGGCCGCCTTTACCGTAGACAGTCAGCGGATATCCAATCGCCGCCTGCACGCAGAAGCGATTCAATACGGTCCCGAATACGTCATCGTAGTCGAAGCGGTTGATCAGGCCTTCATGCAGTGCGACTTCATCCGTCATCGTTCCGTACACCACGCCCTGGTTCAGGTCGGTGGCGCGCAGCCCCCAGATGCGACAGGTGAACATCATGTTGTGGCTGTCGTGCACCTTGGAGAGGTGGTAGAACGAACCGGGCTGCTTGGGGAACGGAAGGACGTCCTTGCGGCCGTTGTGTTCGATCGAAATGTAGCCTTCTTCGATATCGATGTTGGGCGTGCCGTACTCGCCCATCGTGCCCAGCTTGATCAGGTGACAGTCGGGTTGCAACTCGCGAATGGCAAACAACAGATTCAGCGTGCCAACCACGTTGTTCACCTGAGTGAAGACGGCATGCTTGCGATCGATCATCGAATACGGTGCGGAGCGTTGTTCGGCGAAGTGAACAACGGCTTCCGGCTGGAAATCGCGAATGAAGGAGGCGAGGAAGTCGTAGTCGGTAATGTCGCCGACGTAAGATTCGATCACATTGCCCGTGAGCTGGTTCCAAATCCGCAGACGATCCGACAACGGAAGAATCGGAGTGAGCGTCTGTGCGCTGAGCTCGTGATCCCACTGGCGGCGAATGAAATTGTCAACGATGGCAACCGAGTGTCCCTTGCCTGACAGGTACAACGCCGTGGCCCATCCGCAATATCCGTCCCCACCCAGTACGGCAATCCTCATGAACCCTTCTCCTCTAGCGAATCAGATACTCAGCCTTCATTACGAATCCGGATTCGTTCCTAACCCGGTGCAAATTGGATAGTTGCAGCCCGCGCACGTTGCGCAGTTCCTCCAGGTTTCTCTTGAATCTGTTGAGCCGTTCCACCCGGCAATGGATGATTCGTCAGTATAACCTTGCCGCCACTTACCGCCACCACAATTGGCTCTCCGGGAGCGACCAGTTCCCGGAACCGAGGTACGTCCGACTGCTGCGCGAACAGGTAATACCGCTCGGGTTTCTGCCACAATTCTTTGAATTGGGCATCATTAATGAACACGTCGGGAGCACCCGGCGCATAGGCGCCATACACCAGGTTGTTGAAGATGCCGTTCAACAACAACCCGTTGCGATTTGTATAAAAGAAGACCGAAGAATACGTGTAGTAATGGTGATTGATGATCAGCTTGCCTTCCGGCGAATGGTCCAACGCTTTGACCAGTGGCCGCGAGGAAAGATACGGGTCGAAAGTCACCATGGCCAATCTCGCGGCATGAAAGAAGAGCACCATCATCACCGTCGCTGCGACAAACGCCAGTTTTCTCACACGAATCGTTCCGACCGCCCCAATCAGGAAGGCGATGCCGGCAAGCAGCAGCGGCAGGCGCAGATAGGCAAAGGACGCCAGCGTCAGGTCTTCCATGTGACCCAGCGACAACGTGTAGACGCTGGGGTGTTCATTCAGTGCGGAGAAAATGTCGCCGGGCGCGGGTAGTCCACGCACCATAAAGAGGATGGCAAACGCCGCGATCGCACAGATTGCGCAAATCGCTGTCAGCACCCGCGTGCCGCACTTGATCCAGACGCCACCGTCGGCAATCGCACAGCCCAGCAACAGCGCCATTGCTGGATACGCCGGCATGGAGTAGTACTCCTGCGTGGTCGAGAAGGTGAAGAACACCATGATGAAGCCGATCCAGCAGAGGGCCAATAGACGCATGCGACCAGCGCGATCGACTGGTTTGAATGACAACTTCGCAACTCCCGGGAGGTAAACGCTCCACGGGAACAGCCAGATCAGGTGAAACAGCCAGAACCACAACCGTGGGACCGTGTTGTAGTCATGCGGATAACGTAAGTTCAGAAAACGCAGCAGTTGCTCATTGATAAAGAAGAACCACAGGAACCCGTGATATTCGCCTGGACCGCTGTGCAGAGTCCATGCGAAATACGGTGGATTGCGGATCGTCGCCAAGATGTGCCATGGCGCGGCAATCAACAGAATGATGGCGATCCCGCTGATCGGATGCAGCCGCTTCCAGGTCTTCGCCGAGAACAACTGCTTCGTCAAGAAGAGGTAAACAACCGCGGCCCCAATGGGAAAAACCACTCCGATCAGGCTCTTCCAGAGCAGGCTCACCCCCAGGCTCGCAGCAAGTACGAATGCCCACAATCGCGGATGCGGCTCCTCTGCATCGATCGCGCGCAGAAACGCCCACATGCTTAGCGCTATCGTGAGCGTGAGCATGACGTCGGGAATCAGGATGCGCGTGAAGAGAAACAGGCCGATGCAGGTGCCGATGACCAGTCCCGCGTAAAGAGCGGCGCGCCGGCCAAAGGCCCAGAGGCCCATGGCAGTCGTGAGCAGAGCAAGGCCAACACAGGAAAGTGCGATGGGGATACGCGCGGCCCAATCAGTCGCGCCAAAGATCTTGTAGCTGATCGCGATGATCCAGTAGATGAGCGGCGCCTTTTCCAGGTAGACCACGCCGTCGAGACGAGCGGTGGTCCAATCGCCACTGCTGAGCATGTTACGCGCGATTTGCGCCTGCACAGCATCGACATCGTCCATCAGGGATGGCGGAGAAACGATACAGCCGATGTAGACCGCGCTGGCTACCAGCAGTACGGCTAAGTAAATGTGCCAGACCTTGCTGGAACCCGCTGTTCCTCCTGTGAAGCGGGGACTGCTTGCACTCCCCACTTTTTCATCCACAGAAACAGCACCATTAAACCCCATAAGTGATATCCAAGATTCGCACGCCTCTCCAGGTGACTGCGAAGGAATCGCTCCACTACGTGGGGCCGGAACAATGCATCGTGTTCGCTGGCACCCTGCGTGAGCGTATCGACAACCATTGAGCGCAGCGGTCCACGCAGCCACTCATGTGCCGGAATATCGAATCCTACTTTCTTGCGCGTGAGCACCGCGGGCGGGAGCTTGCCCTGCATCAAGTGCTTCAGAATGAACTTCTGCTTCGATCCGCGGATCTTCAACGACGCAGGAAGCGTCGCAGCAAACTCGACAATGCGATGGTCGAGGAATGGCGGCCTGACTTCGACGGCGTGCGCCATGCTCATGCGATCGCTCTTCACCAGAATGTCGTCGGCCAGGTAGTACTTCTGATCGAAGTAGAGAAACGGTGCCAGGTCGTCTTTGTTCTCCGG
>Ga0335083_10012677_pt1 | contig 10075 bp, 11 predicted proteins | sample Lox_Sample_42_FD_206716 | JGI IMG/M metagenome (GOLD analysis project Ga0335083, IMG submission 206716) | Soil microbial communities from Loxahatchee National Wildlife Refuge, Florida, United States - Lox_Sample_4.2 | ecosystem: Environmental > Terrestrial > Soil > Wetlands | place: USA...
AGGTGGTGCTGCGCATGGCAGCCGCGCCGGGCAGCGGCGACTACGGGCGGCTGAGTGTGATGCTCGCACCCTACTTCGAGGTCACGCGGCTGTTCGATGTCGGCCCGGGAGCCTTCCGCCCACCGCCGCGGGTGTGGTCGGCGGTGGCGCGGCTCACGCCGCGCCCGGTGCCGCTGTTCGCGCTGAGCCCGCACTTCGCCGCGGTGGTGGCGGCGGCCTTCAGCCAGCGCCGCAAGACGCTGCGCAACGCCCTGGCTGCGCTGCTGCCGCGCGCGGCGATCGCCGCCTGCGACATCGACCCGGCGGCGCGCCCGGAGACCCTGACGGCGGCGCAATTCAACACCCTGGCGCTGGCCCTCGACCGCGCGCGCGGCGAAGGCTAGTCTTGCCGCAGGCGTACATTGCCGGAGACCCGTGATGGCTCCCTACCGTCACATCCTGCTGGTCGTCGACCTGACCGAGACCAGTCTCGACATCGGCCGCAAGGCGCAGGCGCTGGCCGCCGCGTTCGGCGCCGAGGTCGAGCTGCTGCACGTGGTCGAGTTCGTGCCGGTCGAGCCGATGGGCGAGACGCTCATGCCCTCGGTGCAGATCGAGGACGAGCTGCTCGAGCGCGCCCAGCAGCGCCTCAAGGCACTGGCCGCGGACCTCGGCCTGCCGGGCGCGGCCTGCCGCGTCGAGAGCGGCAACGTCAAGACCGAGATCGTGCGTGTCGCGCGCGAGCGCCACGCGGACCTCATCATCCTCGGCAGCCGTGAGCGCCACGGGCTGTCGATCCTCGTCAACCTCACCGAGGACACCGTGCTGCACGCCGCGCCCTGCGACGTGCTGGCCATGCGCACCGGCAAGGGCTGAAACCTCGCTGCGCTAGAATCGGCCCGCATGGACGCCAGCGCGCACAAGATCCGGGTCGACGTCGAGACCAGTTACCTCGAGGAGCAGTCCGACCCGCGCGAGGAGCGCTACGTCTTCTCCTACACGATCACCATCCGCAACGAGGGCCAGGTGCCGGCCCGCCTGCTCGGGCGGCACTGGCTGATCACCGACGGCAACGGCAAGGTCGAGGAGGTGCGCGGCGATGGCGTGGTCGGGGAGCAGCCGTACCTGAAGCCCGGCCAGGGATTCCGTTACTCGAGCGGCGCGGTCATCGAGACCCCGGTGGGCTCGATGCAGGGCAGCTACCAGATGCTCGGTGACGACGGCGCGCACTTCGACGCCCCGATCTCCCCCTTCCGGCTGGCGATGCCGGGAATCCTGCAGTGACGCGCTATGCGATCGGCGACGTGCAGGGCTGTGACCAGGAGCTGCGCGCACTGCTGAAGAAGATCGGCTTCAATGCCGATCGCGACCGGCTGTGGTTCGTCGGCGACCTGGTCAACCGCGGGCCGGGCTCGCTCGCGACGCTGCGCCTGGTGCGCGCGCTCGGCGACAACGCGGTGGTGGTGCTCGGCAACCACGACCTGCACCTGCTGGCGCTCGCCCACGGCAGCGAGCGGCGCCGCAAGTCCGACACCCTCGATGAGGTGCTCGCGGCGCGCGACCGCACGGCGCTGCTCGAGTGGCTGCTGTCGCGGCCGCTCGCGCACGCGGAAGGAACCGACCTCATGGTGCACGCCGGGCTCGTGCCGCAGTGGAGCGTGGCGCTGGCGCTGCAGCTGGCCGCGGAAGTCAGCCGCGCGCTGCTGCGCAATCCGCGCCAGCTGTTCGAGCACATGTACGGCAACGAGCCGGATCGCTGGGAGGAGGATCTCGCCGGCTACGAGCGGCTGCGCTTCACCATCAACGTGCTCACGCGCCTGCGGCTGTGCACCGCCGACGGGCAGGTGGATGTCGCCATCAAGGGCGAGCCGCCGCCGCCACCCTCACCGCTGCGTCCGTGGTTCGAGCACCGCGAGCGCGCCAGCCGCACGGCGCGCGTCATCTTCGGGCACTGGTCCGCGCTCGGGCTGGTGCACAAGGCCGGCGTCGTCGGCCTCGATACCGGCTGCGTGTGGGGCGGCTCGCTGACCGCCTTCGATCTGGATGAGCCGCGCGCGCCCCTCGCCGTGCCGTGCGCGGCGCACCAGCGCATCGAGCGCGACTAGCTCACTGCAGGGCCGGCGCCGCCGGCCCGAAATTCACCGTGAGCTCGGGGGTCTTGGGCGTGACCACGCTGGGTGGCAGCTCGAGGTCGAGCGGCGTCGTGCCGCTCGCGCTCACCGGCAGGCTGATGCGCTCCGCGCCGCGCACCTCGAGCACCTGCACGGCGCCGGGGGTGACGCGCAACGCGACCCGCACCGGCCAGGTGGTGCCGGCGACGGGCTTGACCGTGAGGCTGCCCGTACCGCTCGCCGCCGACAGATCCACGAGCAGCGTGTTGCGCTTCCAGTACTGAGGCGCGCTCTCGAGTCCGGCGCCCACGATGTCCACCTCGTGCACCGGCACCGGCGGCGCCGGCGGCGTCTTGTGCCAGGGCCAGTGCAGGTGACTGCAGGCGGCGACAAGCGACAGCGCGAGCCCGAGCGCACCCAGGCGCAGCGTGGTGCGGGCGGCGGAACCTGACTGCATCAGCACCCTCCTCGACCGCTCGAGCGCGGCAGCGCGTAACATACGCGAAAGGCACGGAGGAGACATGGAATCCCTGCACGCTTTCAACTTCCGCCAGTGGATCGACGCCAACCGGGCGCAACTGAAGCCCCCGGTGGGCAACAAGCGCGTGTTCCGCGACGGCGACTTCATCATCATGGTGGTCGGCGGCCCGAACGCCCGCAAGGACTACCACGTCGATCCGGGGCAGGAGTTCTTCTACCAGCTCGAGGGCGACATGGTGCTCAAGACCATGCAGGACGGGCGCGCCGTGGACGTGCCGATCCGCGCCGGGGAGGTGCTGCTGATCCCGCCGAACCTGCCGCATTCGCCGCAGCGGCCGGCCAACACCGTCGGCCTCGTGATCGAGCGCGCGCGCCGCGCCGGGGAGCTCGACGGCTTCCAGTGGTACTGCGAGCGCTGCGGACAGAGACTGTACGAGGAGTTCTTCGAGCTCACCGACATCGAGAAGCAGTTCCCGCCGGTGTTCGACCGCTTCTTCGCCAACCTGCAGAAGCGCACCTGTGCCCGCTGCGGCGCGGTGATGGAGCGCGCCTGAGCGTGCACGCCCGTGTGCTCCTCGGCGGCCGCGAGGCGCGCATCGACCTCTCGCAGCCGGTGGACCTGGCGCTGCCGCTGCAGTTCGACGGCGCGCAGCCGCGGCACTTCGGCGCGCCTGCCGCGCACGCAGCGCCGCTCGTGCTCGGCGGCTTCACCGGCGCGGTCAGCGCGGGCGGCAGCTGCAACTGCGAGGTGCTGACACTCACGCCCCACTGCAACGGCACGCACACCGAGTGCGTCGGGCATCTGACGCGCGAGCGCCTCGACGCCTACCGCGTCGCGCCCGCGGGGCTGCTGCCGGCGCTCTTGGTCTCGGTCAGGCCCGAGCCGGCGCACGAGGCCCTCGAGGGCAGCGATCCGCCGCCCGCGCCGCAGGCGCGTCTCGTGACGCGCCGCGCGCTCGAGCACGCCTGGGGCCGCGCGCCGTTCGAGCCGCGCGCGCTCGTGATCCGCACGCTCCCCAACCCGGAGGCGAAGCGCACGCGCGACTACAGCGGCAGGGGCGCACCCTACCTCACGCGCGAGGCGGCGGAGCTGCTCGTCGAGCGCGCCATCCTGCACCTGGTCGTCGACCTGCCCTCGCTCGATGCCGAGCACGACGCCGGGCGCCTCACCGCGCACCGCGTGTTCTTCGGGCTGCCCGCGGGAGCGCAGGCACTCGCGGCGGCGGCGCGCCCGGATGCGACCGTCACCGAGCTCGCCTACGTGCCGGACTGCCTCGCCGACGGCGCCTACCTCCTCGAGCTGCAGGTGCCGGCGCTCGGCGGTGATGCGGTGCCGAGCCGCCCGCTCATGTACGCGCTCGGGGAGCTGCCGCCGTGAGCCTCGCGACGCTCGCCGCGGCGCGCGCGCTCGATGCGGAAGATCCGCTGCGGGAGCTGCGCGCGCGCTTCGCCCTGCCGCTCGATGCGCAGGGAGCGCCGCTCACCTACCTGTGCGGCCACTCCCTCGGGCTGATGCCGCTCGCGGCGCGCGAGGTGCTCGCCGCCGAGCTCGAGGACTGGGCGCGCCTCGGCGTCGAGGGCCACGAGCGCGCGCGGCGCCCGTGGGTGCCCTACCACGCCAATCTCACCGTCCCCCTCGCCGCGCTCAGCGGCGCCGAGCCCGCCGAGGTGGTCGCGATGAACTCGCTCACCGTCAACCTGCACCTGATGCTGGCGAGCTTCTACCGCCCGCAGGGGCAGCGCCGGCGCATCCTCATCGAGGCGGGTGCCTTCTCCTCCGACCGCCACGCGGTCGCTTCCCAGATCGCCTGGCACGGCCTGGACCCGGAGGAAGAGCTCATCGAGCTCGCCCCCGCCGCGGGCGCCGACACCATCGCCGTGGAGCAGATCGAGCAGCTGCTGGCCGCGCGCGGCGGGGAGATCGCGCTGGTGCTGTGGCCGGGGGTGCAGTTTCGGACCGGGCAGGTGTTCGACGTGGCGCGCATCGCGCGCGCCGCGCACGCCGCGGGCTGCGTCGCCGGCTTTGACCTCGCGCACTCGATCGGCAACGTGCCGCTCGCCCTGCACCGCGCGCAGGCCGACTTCGCCGTGTGGTGCAGCTACAAGTACCTGAACGGCGGCCCCGGGGCCATCGGCGGGGCCTTCGTGCACGCGCGCCACGCCGCGCGCGTGCCGCGCACGCGCCACAGCGGCGGGGTGCCGGGAGCGCGGCTTGCGGGCTGGTGGGGCCACGAGGAGCCGACGCGCTTTCTCATGGAGCCGCAGTTCCGTGCCGCTGCGGGCGCGGAGGCCTGGCAGCTCTCCAATCCCTCGATCCTCGCGGCCGCGCCGCTCATCGCCTCGCTCGCCATCTTCCAGGAGGCTGGCCTGGAGGCGCTGCGCGCGAAGTCGCTGCGACTCACGGGCGCGCTCGCCGCGCTCATCGCCCCGCTCGCACCCGAGGTCACGATCCTGACGCCGGCCACCCCCGCCGAGCGCGGCTGTCAGCTGTCGGTGCGCGTCCGCGGCGACGCGGCGCGCGGCCGCGCGGTGTTCGAGGCACTCAGCGCGCGCGGCGTGGTGTGCGACTGGCGCACGCCGGACATCATCCGCCTCGCGCCGGTGCCGCTCTACAACCGCTTCGAGGACGCCTGGCACTGCGCCGCGGCGCTGCGCGAGGCGCTCACGGTGTGAGCGCGCGGGCGGTCAACATCGTCGGTGCCGGCCTTGCCGGCGCGCTGCTCGCCGTGCTCTTCGCGCGCCGCGGCGTGGGCGTGACGCTCTACGAGCGCCGCCCGGATCCCAGGCAGAGCGCCCCGGAGCGCGGCCGCTCGATCAACCTCGCACTCGCGGCGCGCGGCCTCAGGGCCCTCGAGGCGGCGGGCGTCCTCGAGGAGGTGCGGCCGCTGCTGATCCCGATGCGCGGGCGCATGGTGCACGAGGGCAGCGGTGCGGCGCTGCTGCAGCCCTACGGGCAGCGCGCGCACGAGGTCATCTACTCCGTCGGGCGCGCGGACCTGAACCGGGTGCTGATCGCCGCGGCCGCGCGCCACCCGGGGGTGCACGTGCACTTCGGCCACACCTGCCTCGGGGTGGACCTCGCGCACGAGCGCCTGCAGCTGCGCGCTCCTGATGGCGGGACGCTGCGCGCGGTGCCGCTCGGCGCGACCATCGCCACCGACGGGGCGGCCTCGGCGGTGCGCGCCAGTCTTGCCGCCGCCGGGCGCCTCGAGGTGCGCGTCGACTGGCTCGACCACGACTACAAGGAGCTGACCATCCCGCCGGCCGCGGGCGCCTGGGCGCTCGAGCCGCACGCGCTGCACATCTGGCCGCGCGGCGGGTTCATGCTGATCGCGCTGCCCAATACCGACGGCAGCTTCACCGCCACGCTGTTCCTGCCGCGCCACGGGGCCGCGAGCTTCGCCGCGCTCGCATCCCCCGCGGCGGTGGCGCAGTTCTTCGCCCGCGAGTTCCCGGACGTCGTGCCGCTCATGCCCCGGCTGCTCGAGGAGTTCGCCTCCCACCCGCAGGGGCAGCTCGGCACCGTGCAGGTCGCGCCCTGGCACGTCGGTGCCCGCGTGCTGCTGCTCGGCGATGCCGCGCACGCCATCGTCCCCTTCCACGGCCAGGGCATGAACGCCGCCTTCGAGGACTGCCTCGAGCTCGAGGCGCTCCTGGGCGAGGCGCCCGACTGGGACACGCTGTTCGCGCGCTTCGAGGCCGCGCGCCGCGGCAACGCCGCGGCGATCGCGCAGATGGCACTCGAGAACTACCAGGAGATGCGCGAGGCGGTGCGCGACCCGGTGTTCGTGCGCCGCAAGGCCCTCGCCATGGCACTCGAGCGGCACCATCCGGAGCGCTTCATCCCGCGCTACTCCATGGTCATGTTCCACCCGGAGATCCCTTACGCCGAGGCGCTGCGGCGCGGCGCGGTGCAGGCGCGGCTGCTGGCCGAGCTCGACCCGGGGGAAGGTGGCACGCTCGATGCGGCACGCGCTGCCGCGCGCGTGGCCGCAGAGCTGCCGCCGCTCGTCCCCCCCGCGCCGGCGGACTAGTCGGGGCGCGCGCGCCGCTCGAGCGTGACGAAACTCATGGCGTAGGGGTGGCGCTCATCCGCCGGGTGCTCCTCGCGCGCCGCCTCGCGCCACTCGAGCGCCGTGGGGTCCGGAAAGAAGGTATCGCCGTCGAGCTCGGCGTGCACCCGCGTGAGGAGGATGCGCTGGGCGTGCGGCAGCACCAGGCGGTAGATCTCCGCGCCGCCGATCACCATGAGCTCGGGCGCGCCCGCGGCGGCAGCGAGCGCCGCCGCGAGCGTGTGCACCACCACGACCCCGGGCGCCGACCACTGCGGCGAGCGCGTCAGCACCAGGTTGAGCCGCCCGGGGAGCGCCCGGCCGATCGACTCGTAGGTGCGCCGCCCCATGAGGATCGGCTTGCCGATGGTCGTGGCCTTGAAGCGCCGCAGGTCCTCGGGCAGGCGCCACGGCAGTCCCGCGTCGCGCCCGATCACGCCGTTGTCGGCGGCCGCGACGACCAGCGTCAGTTGCGGCGACACGCGGCCTCAGATCTCGACGGCGGTGTTGAGTATCACCACGTCGCGGAAGGGCATGCGGAAGAACTCCGCGGCCTGCGTGCTGTACTGCTGCATGCGCGCGAACAGCCGCCGCTGCAGGCCGCGCAGCCCGGGCAGCGGCCGGGCGCGCACCACGTGGCGGCCGACAAAGAAGGAGCTGTCCTCGGCGAACACCCGCAGGCCGCGCGCACGGCAGGCCTTGAGCGCCTCGGCGACGTCCGGGGTCTCCATGAAGCCGAAGCGCGCGGTGATGTAGTGCACGCCGGGCACGGGCTCCTCGACGCGCAGGCGCCGCACCGGGTCCTGGCGCGGCGTGTCGGCGATCTCGACGTTGAGGATGATGACGCGCTGGTGCACGACGCTGTTGTGCTGGATGTTGCGGATGAGCGCCGAGGGCACGAGGTTGGCGTTGCTGGCGAGGAACACGCCGGTGCCCGGCACGCGGTGCACTCCCGCGACCAGCTTGCCGAGCTCGGTGCGCGGCACGGCCATCTTCGAGAGCGCGGCGCGCAGCTCGAGCCGCCCGTTGCGCCAGGTCATGAACACCAGGCACAGCAGGCCCCCGAGCGTGAGCGGGATCCAGCCGCCGTTGGGCACCTTGGTGAGGTTGCCGGCGACGAAGGCCGAGTCGGTGATGAGCATGAGCCCGAAGACCGCACCCACCTGCCATTTCGGCCAGTTCCACTGTGTGGCGGCGACGAAGGCGCCGAGGATGGTGGTGACGAGCATGGTGCCGACGACCGCGGCGCCGTAGGCGCCGCCGAGGGCGTCCGATGAGCCGAAGCCGAGCACGAACAGGATCACCGCCGGGAACACCAGCCAGTTGACGATCGGCACGTAGATCTGGCCCTGCTCGAGGGCGGAGGTCTGCAGCACCCGCAGCCGCGGCAGCAGGTCGAGGTGCACCGCCTGGCGCGCCATGGAGAAGGCCCCGGAGATGGTGGCCTGCGAGGCGATCACCGCCGCCATGGTGGCGAGCACCACCAGCCACGGCAGCAGCGTCGCCGAGACCAGGTGGTAGAGCGGGTGCTCCACCGGGTGGCCGAGCTCGAGCAGCATCGCTCCCTGGCCGAAGTAGTTCAGCACCAGGGCCGGTGCCACGAGCGCGAACCAGGCCACCCGCACCGGCTGCTTGCCGAAGTGCCCCATGTCCGCGTACAAGGCTTCGCCGCCGGTGATGGCGAGGAACACCGCGCCGATGATGGCGAGCGCCACGTGCGGGCGATCAAAGAGGAGCCTCAGGCCATAGAGGGGATCCATGGCTGCGAGCACCTGCGGGTTGTGCACGAGCGGCAGCGCCCCGAGCACGCCGATCACCACGAACCAGGTCGCCATGATGGGCCCGAACAGCGCCGCGACGCGCGCGGTGCCGCGGCGCTGGTAGGCAAAGAGCAGCGTCAGCACGGCGAGCGCCGCGGGGATCACCCAGCGCTGGAAGCTGGGATCGAGCACCTCGAGGCCCTCGACCGCGCCGAGCACCGAGATCGCCGGCGTGATGAGCGCGTCGCAGAAGAAGAAGGCCGTGCCCGCGAGCGCCAGACCGACGGCCACCTTGGCCCAGCGGCTGCCGATGATCAGGCGCCGCTGTGCGAGAGCGAACAGCGCCAGGATGCCGCCCTCGCCCTGGTTGTCGGCGCGCATGATGACGACCAGGTACTTGAGGGTCACCGAGATGGTGAGCGCCCAGAAGATCAGGGACAGCACCCCGAGCACCGACTCGCGGTTGAAGGGGCCGGCGGCGTTCAGGGCCGTGTCGAGCGTGTAGAGCGGACTCGTGCCGATATCGCCATAGACGATGCCGGTCGCGCTCACGACCGCGGAGGCACTCAGGCGGCGCGCGTGGTTCATGGGCTGGCGGCGGGCGGCGCGGCGGGCGCGCTTCAGCGGCGGCGGGCGGGGGCGCGCGCGCGGCGCGGCCTGGGCGGCGGCCACAGCATGCTGCCGCGGCAGTTGGGCGCGCCGCAGCGGCAGGCGAAGACCGCATCGACGTCCGGCGGGTCGTCCGGCTCGCGCTGGATCTGGTAGTCGTAGGTGAGCTCCTCGCCCGGGGCGATGTCGCGGATCGCCTCGATGAACACGCGCCGCTTCTCGATCACCGACTCGCAGTTCGGATCGCAGCCGTGGTTGACGAAGCGGGCGGCGTTGCCGTCGACCCCGGCATCGATCACCGTGCGCGCGTCGACGATGAAGAGGAAGGTGTGGTTGTCGTTCTCGTCCTTGTCGTCGTAGCGGCGGTCAGCCTCGGCGTGCGAGACGCGCTCCCCGAGGTACTCGATGATGCGGGTGCCCTTGGGGATGTGCTCGGTGGCGAACACGCCCAGGCCGTGCAACGGCGAGTTGCGCACCTCGATCGCGCTGCTCATACGGACACCGCGGCGCGGATGCCCTCGTGGTGCTGGTAGTTCACGAACTCGAAGTCCTCGTAGCGGTAATCGAACATGCTCGGCGGGCGCCTGAGGATGCGCAGCCGCGGCAACGGGAAGGGCGTGCGCGCGAGCTGGCGGTCGGCCTGCTCGAGGTGGTTCAGGTAGAGGTGGCAGTCGCCCCCGGTCCACACGAATTCCCCCGGCTCGAGCTGGCACTGCTGCGCGAACATGTGCGTGAGCAGCGCGTAGCTGGCGATGTTGAAGGGCACGCCGAGGAAGACGTCGGCGCTGCGCTGGTAGAGCTGGCAGGAGAGCCGCCCGCCGGCCACGTACAGCTGGAAGAAGGCATGGCAGGGCATGAGGCTCATGGACTCGAGCTCGCCCACGTTCCAGGCGCTGACGATGATGCGGCGCGAGTCGGGGTTGTGCTTCAAGAGCTCGACCGCCTGCGCGATCTGGTCGACGCTGCGGCCGTCGGCGGTGCGCCAGGCGCGCCACTGCTTGCCGTACACCGGGCCGAGCTCGCCCTGCTCGTCCGCCCACTCGTCCCATATGGTCACGCCATGCTCGCGCAGCCAGCCGACGTT
>Ga0335083_10012678_pt1 | contig 10074 bp, 10 predicted proteins | sample Lox_Sample_42_FD_206716 | JGI IMG/M metagenome (GOLD analysis project Ga0335083, IMG submission 206716) | Soil microbial communities from Loxahatchee National Wildlife Refuge, Florida, United States - Lox_Sample_4.2 | ecosystem: Environmental > Terrestrial > Soil > Wetlands | place: USA...
GGAGTGGTGGGGACGTCGGCCGGCACCTGCGGTGGCGACCTCTCCGCTGCGCGGAGAGGTGGGGACCTCACCCGGCACCTGCGGTGCCGACCTCTCCGCTGCGCGGAGAGGTGGGGATGGTCATGGGGGGCGGCCCGTCTGGCCTCTCCGCTTTGCGGAGAGGCCGCCGAGCCGGAGGCTCGGCGGGAGAGGTCTGGATCTGCAGATCGTCAGCGGCGGGTGGGGCGCAGGGTGCGGGAGCCGCGGCGGGTGGTCGGGCGCGGGCGCTTCCCCTTCGGCGCCGGTGCCGGTGGGGTGCTGGCCAGGCGCGTCTCCAGGCGGTCCAGGCGCTCGCGCAGCGCGGCCGTCTCGCCGCGCAGCCGGTCGACCTCGTCGTGAAGGCGCCGGGTCTCGTCCAGCGGACGGGTCGCCTCCTCGATCTCGCGGATCGCGTCGTTCATGCGCCGTTTGGCGCGGCCATCCAGCTCGGCGGCCAGCGCGCCGCGCAGCGCGGGCAGGGCATCGGTCAGGCCCAGGCGACCCAGCGCCATCGCCGACTCACTGCGCACGCGGAAGTCGCGATCGCTCAGGCGCAGCTCGATCGCCTCGCGCGCGGCGCGCGCCATCCCGGTCCCGCGCGCCAGCTCGGCCAGCGCCGTGACGACCGCGCGCCGCGCCGGGAAGCCGCCGCCCGGGCGCCAGGCGTCGCGGATCATCGGCAGGGCGCGCTCATCGCCCGTCTGCCCCAGCCCCTCGATGGCGCGGCTGGCCAGGATGTCCATGAACGACGGGCGGTCGACCAGGTGGGGCAGCACCGCCAGCGCCTCGGGCGACCGTGTCTTGCCCAGCGCCAGCGCCATCTCGGCCTCGACGAACACGCTCGCGTCGCCCGCTTGCAGCCGCTCGGCCAGCGCGCGGCCGGCGATGTCGTCGCCCACGTAGTTGGACAGGCCGGCGGCGGCCGCGCGGCGCACGCGCGGCTCGGGGTCGCGGAGGGTGTCGATCAGCAAATCGCGCGCGTCGGCGCGCCGTGTCTTGCCCAGCGCGCGCGCCGCGGCCCCGCGCACGCCCCAGAACCGGTCGTCGGCCAGCGCCTCCTTGAGGGCGGCGACGTTGGTGGGGTCGGGCAGCTCGCCCAGCGCGCGGGCCGCCAGCACCCGGTCGATCCCCAGCTCCGCCGCCGCGAGCTGGCGCCGCCAGAGCGCGGCGGTCTTGGTCAGCTTGATCGACTTCAGGATCACGTCGCCCGGATCGAAGATCACCTGCGTCGGCCGTGACGGCAGCGGGATCTCGAAGTTGTGCGCCGCCTCGCGGATCGCGACGCGCACGTCCTGGGTCCGCCCCTCGACCTCGAAGCGGACGGCCGCGCCCAGCTCGAACAGCGGCGCGTCCGGCGTGACCGGCTGCTTCTGGGCCAGTGACAGGGTCCCGACCTTGCGGTCCTCGTCCCAGCGCCAGTCGCCGGCCAGCTCGGGGTGGCCGGGGCGGGCGATCCAGCGATCGAGGAACGCCTCGACGCCGCGGCCCGTGGCCTCCTCGATGGCGCGGGCCAGATCGCGGGTCTCCACCGAGCCGCGCGCGTGCTTGCGGGCGTAGTGTCGCAGCGAGCGCCAGAAGCCGCCGTCGCCCAGCTCCTGCCGGAGCATGTGCAGGACGCGCCCGCCCTTCTCGTACAGGTGCGCGTCGAACAGGTGGATCGGCTCGTCGTACGCGCGGCACACGACGGGCCGCTGGTAGCGCCCGGCCTCGTTCAGGTAACCGTCGGTGTCGGCCAGCAGCTCGTGATCCGCTTCGTCGCGCCCCTTGGCGTGCTCGCGCCAGACGTACTCGAAGTAGGTGGCGAACCCCTCGTTCAGCCAGCCTTCGGACCATTCGCGGCAAGTGAGCAGATCGCCCCACCACTGGTGAGCCAGCTCGTGCGAGACCAGCCCGTCGATGTCGTGATCGATGGCGGCCCGTTCGTCGAGCAGCACGATGTCGGTCAGCGTGGTGGCGGTGGTGTTCTCCATGCCGCCGAAGATGAACTCGGGGACGGTGATCTGGCTGTAGCGCGCGTGCGGGTAGGGGACCCCGATCTTCTCGGAGAAGTGGTCGATCATGGCCCCGGTGCGGGCGAAGCTGCGGCGCCCGTCCTCCTCGCGCCCCGGCGGCACGAAGGCGTAGACGTCCACGCCCGTCTGGGGCGCGCGGTCGCGCAGCTCCGTGAACGGCCCGGCCACCAGCGTCAGCAGGTAGGCCGGCTGCGGCAGGTCCAGCGTGTAGTGCCAGCGCGTGCGCCGGCCACCCTGGGTGTCGGAGCGCTCGCGCAGGGTGCCGTTCGACAGCACGAACAGCCCGGCGGGCGCGGTGCAGATCACCTCGGTCGTGAACTTGTCGATCGGCTGATCCAGGCAAGGCCAGAAGCAGCGCGAGTCGTCGTCCTGCCCCTGGGTCCAGCACTGCAGCGCCCGGTCCGGGTGGGCGGCGTCCGGTCCGATGAAGTAGAGGCCGCGGCGCGGGCTGCACGAGTAGCGGATGGCGACGTCGAAACGGTCCCCCTCGCGCGCGGCCACGGGGAGCGCGATCTGGAGCCGTTCTCCGTCGTTGTCGAAGGGGGCCGGGCGGCCGCCCACCGAGACGTCCTTGACCTCCAGCTCCACGGCGTCGAAGGCCACCGCCGCCAGCCGATCGCGCCGGACCACCACGGTCAGGGTGGCCACGCCGTCCAGGCGGCGCCCGGCCAGATCCAGCTCCCACTCGAGCCGCGCGTGCTCGAGCCGGACCGGTCGATCGCCGACGTAGTTGGTCCGCGTTCCGGGAGGCGCGAAGGGTCGGCCCATGGGCGGAGCACGTTAAGCGTCTCCGTCGGCCGCCGTCAATCGTCCTTGCCTGTTGGCGGCGCGGGCCCGGCGTGCTGAAATCGCCCCGCATGAGTGGACGCGAACCGGTCGAGAGGCGCCACGTCGTCACAGGCTCGACCCCGACCGAGATCTACGGCATCGTGACGGACTTCGCGTCCTATCCCCGGCTCTTCCCGGAGATGAAGGGGACGCGCGTCCTGGCCGGGGGCGGGGCGCCGGCGGCGGGGGGAACGATCCGGGTCGAGTTCCGGCTGCAGATCGTGCTGCCGGTGCGGTACGTGCTGGACCTGGTCTGCAACCCGAGCGCCCTCACCGTCGACTGGACGTTCGTCGAGGGGGAGATCGTGACCGACTCGGTCGGCAGCTGGCGGTTCGCGCCCGAGGGCGACGGCGCCGCGATGATCTACCGCGTGTCGCTGGACGTGAAGGCGCCGGTCCCGGGCTTCGTGCTGCGCAAGGTGACCGACGGTCTGGTGGCCGCCTCGATCCCGGCCATGTTCACGTCGATCGAGCGCGAAGTGCGCCGCCGTCAGGGCTTGCTGACGTAGGGGTTGCCCGGGACGTAGAAGCGCAGCAGGCGCTGCGCCCACTCGCCCGCGTAGTCGACGCCGACGCGCGGCGACCGGGCGCGCTTGGGCGGCCGCGAGCCGTCGTCGGCCAGGTAGAAGTCACCGCCTTCGACCAGGTCGTGGCCGTTGTTGGCCCGGGTGATGTCCAGCCCCGCGCACAGCTTGCCGGGCCCGGTGAGGGGGCGCTTGGCGGCGGCGTCGAAGCCCGCCACCGGCTCGGCCGCGCGCAGCAGCACGGCGCCGGCCACGCCGTGGGTCTCGGTGACGACGTTCATGCAGTTGTGCATGCCGTAGATCAGGTAGACGTACAGGAAGCCCGGGTGTCCGAACATGATCGCCGCCCGCGGCGTCGGACCGCGGCGCGCGTGGGACGCGGCGTCGCGCTCGCCCAGGTAGGCCTCGACCTCGACCAGCCGCGCGACGCGCGGGGCCCGTCCGGGCGCGCGCCGGACCAGCAGCTTGCCCAGCAGCTCGCGCGCGACGGGCAGGGTGGGGCGCGCGTAGAACGCCCGCGGCAACGGGGACAATCGATCCGCGTCAATCACCCAGCAACAACCGCTGCCGATCGACGCCGTCCAGCAGCCCGCCGAAGCGGCCGTCGGCCTCCAGCGCGGCCAGCATCCCGGTGGCCGCCTGCCGGTAGCCGGCCCGATCGAGGTCGCCGGCGACCAGCCGGTAGCGCAGGAACAGGAACGCCGTCTGCGCGACGTCGGACAGGCAGTAGCGGCGGAGCGCGTCGATCTGGCCGGCCTGGTAGAGCCCCTCGACCTGGCTGCCGTCGACGCCGTGCTTGCCGGGCAGCCCGATGACCCGCGCCGCGCCGTCCAGCGAGGTCATCCGCGCCGCGCCGTGATCCGACAGCAGGTCGCACAGATCCAGGTGCCCCTCCTCGCTGAACCGGTACCGGTAGCCGTCGCCCCGGTAGTACCAGCGGAAGTCGGCGCCGAAACGGAGCGCGCGCAAAGCCAGCACCGGCAGATCGAAGCTGCGCCCGTTCCAGGTGATGAGCAGGGGCTGGTTCTTGCTCATGAAGTCGGCGAAGCCGGTCATCATGCCCGCCTCGTCCTTGCCCTCGCCGATTGTCCCGATCCGTTTCACGCCCAGCGTCGCGTCCAGCCAGATGACGCCGATCACGATTGGGCGGCAAGCATAGAGCGGGGGGAACGGACGATCGGACGCGCGGTCCGAGCTACCCGGGACACCAGACGGCTCCGGCGGCGTCCAGAGCTCGTGGTCGGGGATCGTCTCGATGTCGAGAATCAGGTACGTCGGGTCGACTGCCACGCGGTCATCTTAGCGTGATAAAACGCCGGCATGGCCCTCCTCCCCCGAGCGCGCGCCTGGCTGGCTGCCGCGCTGCTGGCCGCGGGCGCCGCCGGATGCGCGCACGTCCCGCCGCCCGTCCAGCCATGGCAGCGCGAGCACCTGGCCAAGCGGGCGCTTCGCTTCGACGCGGATCCCACCGAGGATCACTTCCGGCAACACTGGTACGGCGCCCGCGAGGGCGCGGACCTCGGCTTCGGACAGCCCGGCGGCGGGTGCGGCTGCAATTGAGACGCAGCTGTTCGCTGCTGGTGGCGCTGGCGGCGCTGGCCCTGGACACGCACGCCCGCGGCGACCAGGTCACGATCCGCGGCGCGTACTACCGCGAGCCGTCGACGCGCGTGATCCAGCCGGTGGTCGACATCGAGAAGGATCTGCCCCAGGGATACGACATCAACGCGCACTACCTGGTCGACGCGATCACCTCGGCGTCGGCCGCGGCCGGGACCACCGTCGACAGCATCTTCACCGAGATCCGCAACGAGGTCGGCCTGGGCGTCGGGAAGAACTGGGAGCGCACGCGCGCGACGCTGTCGTACCGGTACAGCGCCGAGTCCGACTACTGGTCGCACGGCCTGGCCGGCTCGCTGGCGCAGCGGCTCTGGGGTGACACGGCCACGGTCGCCCTGGCGCTGGGCGTGTCGTGGGACAGCATGCAGGCGGCCGGTCGCACCCCCGAGTGCGCGCCGCCGGGCACCATCCAGTGCTTCCTGAACTCGTACTTCGGCGGGGTCTCGTACACCCAGGTCCTGTCGCCCGTCGCCATCGCGCAGGTCGACGCCGAGGTCGCATTTCTGGATGGCTTCCAGGGGAACATGTATCGCCTGGTGCCCAACCTCGGCTACGAGCGGCCGCCCGACCGCCGCCTGCGCAACGCGCTGGCGGGGCGGGTCGGCTACTACTTCCCGTCGACCTCCACCGGCCTGCAGCTCTTCTACCGCTACTACTGGGACCTGTACCCAGGCACCCCGAAGACGCCGGTCGACCCCTGGCAAATGCAGGCCCACACGGTGGAAGGGCGGATCTACCAGCAGCTCACCCGCTCGCTCGAGCTGCGGCTGCTCTACCGGTATCACCGGCAGAGCAAGGCGGAGTTCTGGTGCGACGTCACGATCAACCCGAACTGCTACGAGGCGGTGCCGGCGGCGGACCTCTACTACTACAGCAGCGATCCCAAGCTGGGCCCGGTCCACACGCACTACCCCGAGATCAAGTTCATCTGGGCCGCCGACGCGCTGCGCACCCTGCCGCTCTTCCGCTGGTTCGCCGCGGGCACCTTCGAGCTGAGCTACGGCTACTACATCCAGAACGACAGCTTCGGGAACGCCCACGTGCTTCAGGCCGGCTACACGATGCCATACTAGGGCGGATGGCCGCCCGGTCGCCTCGCATGCCGCAGATCGGCCTCCGGCAGGTCCGGGCGGCGCAGCTGCGCGGGCGGGCTCGCCGGCGGGCGATCGTGCAGGTGCTGCTGGGATCGGTGTTCCTGATCGGGGCGCTGGCCTACGCCCGCGCCCCCGACCGGCACGCCCAGGCGAGCATCGCCTGGATGTCGGGGCTGGTCCTGTTCTCGACCCTCGACGTCGCGCTGGGGCTGCGGATGCTGGCCCGGCTGGCCCGCCGGGGGGCGGGCTGGTGGGTTCTGGGGAGCGCTGCCTGGGGCGCGCTCTCGGTCGCCGTGCTGGCCTTCCTGCTGCGGAGCTGACAGATGGCGGAGAAGGTCGTGCTGGTGACGGGCAGCTCGTCGGGGTTCGGGCGGGCCACCGCCGAGCGCTTCGCGTCACGCGGCTGGCGGGTGTTCGCCAGCATGCGCGACCCCGCGCGAGGCGAGCCACTGCGCCAGCGCGCCGCCGCCAAGGGGTGGTGCCTGTCGACGCCGGCCCTCGACGTCACCCTCGACGAGTCGGTCGGGCCGGCGGTCGACGAGATCCTGCGCGAGACCGGGGGCCGGCTGGACGTGCTGGTCAACAACGCCGGCTACTACGCCTACGGCCCGCTGGAGGAGACCACCCCGGACGAGCTGCGGGCCCAGCTGGAGACCAACGTGGTCGGGGTTCATCGGGTCACGCGGGCGGTGCTCCCGGCCATGCGGGCCCGCCGGGATGGGGCCGTGGTCACCGTCGGCTCCATCTCCGGGCGGGTGGCGCTGCCGGTGGTGGGCCCGTACCACGCCTCGAAGTGGGCCCTGGAGGGGATGATCGAGGCCTGGCGCCTGGAGCTGGCCCGCTTCGGTATCAGGGTCACCCTGGTCGAGCCGGGCGCCTTCGCGACCGGGCTCCACGTCAACGAGCGCCTGGCCGGCGGCTTCCAGCCGCAGAGCCCCTACGCGCCTCTGGTCGAGGCCTACCGGCGGCAGCTGACCACGCTGCCCCGCGCCGAGGATCTGACGCCCGTGGTCGACGCCATCGAGCGGGCCGCGACCTCGCCGCATCCGCGGCTGCGCTGGCCGGTCGGGCCCACGTCGTTCTCGGGGGCGCGGCTCCGGCCGCTGGTCCCGGACCGCCTCTACGAGTGGGCGATCGCCTTCGCTTTCCGGATCCGCAAGCGGCGCCGAGATCGCTCCGGCAACGACGGGTCCTTGCAGCTATAATCGAAAATCGTGTCCGACAAGCTCACGCGCAGGGAGGTCGACTTCGTTCTGCGCCGCGCGGCCGAGCTCGACACGCAGGCGCCGTCGCCGGCCGACCGGGCCGGCGACGAGTCGTTGAGCGTGACCGAGCTGGTGCGCCTGGGGGAGGAGGCCGGGCTCCCGCGGGAGACGGTCGAGCAGGCGCTGGTCGAGATGCGGCGTGGGGCGCCCATCGAGCCGGAAGAGGGCGGGGCGCTCACGCGCGCGCTCGGGGCCAGCCGGGTGGTCGTCAGCCGCGTGGTCTCGGCGCCGGTCGAGACCGCCCGCCGAGCGGTCGACCGGTTTCTGCGGGAGCAGCTCATGACGGTGCGCCGCCACCACGGCGATCGCGTCGAGTGGGAGCGCGCGCAGGGGCTCTGGCCGGGGCTGATCCGGTCGCTGGACTTCTCGAAGCGCTACGCCTTCGCGCTGGTGACCCGGGTCGAGACGATCCTGTCGCCCGAGGGGCCCGACGGCCGCGAGACCGCCATCACCTTCAACATCGATCTCTCCGAGATGCGGCGCGAGCGCTTCGGCCAGATGGGGATGCGCGCGGCGATGGCCTTCCTGCTGTTCGGGGTGGGCGGCGCGCTGATGGTCCCCGGCTCGGCGGTCTACGACCTGGTGGCGCTGGCCGGCGGCGGCGTCGCGGCCGGCGGCATCTTCGCGCTGGAGCGGCGCCGCTACCTCGAGAGCCGCAGCCGCGTCCAGCTCGCCCCCGAGCGCTTCTTGGACCTGCTCACGCTGCGCCACCGCCGCAGCTCGCCCGTACCGCCCGACGACGACTCCGACGAGACGCCCTAAAACGAGGGGGTCGCGAGGCCGTCTTCGTCGATGACGCTCCGCGCGCGGCGGGTGTGGTGCGGCGCGGGGGCCCGATGTCGCGCGGGCTCGCTGGAGGCGGTGGGGGCAGCGACGGGGGCGGGGACCTTGTCCAGCACGACGTGCATCGTGCGATCGGCCGTCGTCGTGGCGGTGATGGGCACCTCGCGGTAACCGGCCAGCCGCAGCGCGTACTTCGACGGGTCGCCGCCCTTCGCGAGCTGCACCTCGACGGGGACGGTGCCCAGGTCCGCGCCGTCCTTCTGGTCGATGACGTGCGCGCCAGTAGGCTCGGCCTCGAACCGGATGGTGACGGTCGTCGGGACTGGCTTGGGGGCCGGTGGCGGCGCCAGCTCGGGCGACGGCGGTGGCGGGATCACCTCCGCGGCCGGCGATCGCGGCGCCGGCTCGACGGCCGCGTGCTTCTTCGGCATCAGGACCACCGCCAGCAGGATGGCGGCCAGGGCGCCGCCGCCCACGATGGCCAGGTTGCGCGTGCGGGCCGGCCTGGCCATCGAGTCGTCCAGCTCGGAGGTCGCCGACGACAGCGTGGTCGATGCCTTCGGCGGCATGGTGAGCCGAGGGGCCAGCTCTGTCTGGCCCGGGGCCACCGCCCCCCGCATCGGGGGCAACGCCAGCTTCATCTCGCCGGTCAGCGCCTTGCGGAAGTCGTCCATGCTCTGGAACCGATCGGCCGGGTCCTTGGCGAGCGACTTCATGACCGCGGCCGCCATCTGCGGCGGCGTGGACGGCGCGAAGTCCAGCAGCTGCGGCGCCTCCTGCAGCATGTGCTTGGCGAACAGCTCGCCGACGCCCTCGGCCATGAACGGCGGCCGTCCGGCCAGCATCTCGAACAGCATCACGCCCAGCGAATAGATGTCCGTGCGGTGGTCCAGCACGCCCGAGCCCTTGCACTGCTCGGGGGACATGTAGAGCGGCGTCCCCATCAGCGAGCCGGTGCGCGTCTTCACCGACTGCGCGCCGTCGGGCGACGCCAGGATCTTCGCCACGCCGAAGTCGAGGATCTTCACCTCCAGCGCGCCGTCCGCCTTCTGGCAAAGCTGGACGTTGTGGGGCTTGAGATCGCGGTGGACGATCCCCTTGGCGTGGGCCGCCGACAGCGCCCGGCACATCTGCACCCCGATGGCCTCGACCTGGGCGGGCGGCATCGGTCCCCGGCTGACGGCCTCGCTCAGCGACTCGCCCTCCAGGTACTCCATGATGAAGTAGGGCTGGCCGTCGGTGGTCTGGCCGAAGTCCAGGATCTCCACGATGTTCTCGTGGGCGATCATGTGAATGGCGCGCGCCTCGTTGAAGAACCGCGAGACGATGTCCGCGTCGCGTGCCAGCACGGCGTGCAGCAGCTTGATGGCGACCTTCCGACCGATGACGGGGTGCTGCGCCAGGTAGACGACACCCATCCCCCCCTCGCCGAGCAGACGGATGACCCGGTAGTTCCCGATGGTCTGGTTCACCATGCTCGCCGTCGCGCTCACCACGTGCCTCTCAAGGTCTCTTGCAAGCTAGACGCACTCAGACTCGGATTCTAAAACGAAGGGCTTTAAAAATCGAACTCCGCGACCATGCCGGCCGCCGATGCGCTGGCGGTAGGGAACAGTCGGAGACCGTGATTGGAGGCACTACTGGTGCTACCGCTGTCGCCAGACAGGTACCCCTTGTAGAGGAAGTAGCCGCCCGCGATCGCGAAGGCCCCCCCCACGCCGACGAACACCCATTGCAATGTTTCGTCCCGGTTGCCCTGGTCCAGCTTGCTCTGCTTGTCGGCCTTCTGCTGGTCGGTCAGCCCCGGCGCCGGCTGGCCGCTGGCGTTGCAGAACATCATCGAGTTGTTCGGGCAGGGGAAGGTCCGGTATTGGTCCAGCTGCTGGTTGATCTGGTGCACGTCCCAGCCGAACTTCACGGCCAGCGCCGC
>Ga0335083_10012679_pt1 | contig 10074 bp, 9 predicted proteins | sample Lox_Sample_42_FD_206716 | JGI IMG/M metagenome (GOLD analysis project Ga0335083, IMG submission 206716) | Soil microbial communities from Loxahatchee National Wildlife Refuge, Florida, United States - Lox_Sample_4.2 | ecosystem: Environmental > Terrestrial > Soil > Wetlands | place: USA: Florida...
GAGCGCTCTATGAGCGCGACCTCGATGGGCATACGCTGATGATTTCGTTCATGACCGTCGCGGAACTCGAACGGTGGGCAATCCAGAAACAATGGGGTGAAGGGCGGCGGCGCTGGCTGGATCTTCACCTTGATCGTTTCGTGGTGGTTCCGTTTACGCGCCGGATGTGTACGCTTTGGGCAGAGGCGACTGTCACTGCACGAAGTCGTGGGCGCCGGATCGAATGCGCGGACGCGTGGATCGCGGCCACCGCGATGCAGTACGATGTTCCGCTGGTAACTCACAATCGCGCTGATTATCTCGGCGTGCCCGATTTGAAGCTCATCTCTCACGAAGACTGACCGCCGGCCCTGCGATAATGGCCCCATCCCATGGCCCAGTTGCCTTACAGCAGGCGCGAGCAGCGCGGATGGTACATGTACGACTGGGCGAACTCCACCTTCACCACCACCGTCGTCACGCTCTTCCTTGGCCCCTTCCTCACCGCACTGGCGAAATCGGCCGCGGGGCCCGACGGCCGCATTCATCCGCTGGGCATCCCCGTCGATCCGCGCTCGTGGTGGAGCTACCTCGTCTCGCTGTCGGTACTCATGCAGGTCGTCGTGCTCCCGCTGCTCGGCACCGTCGCCGATTTCAGCCCGCACAAGCGTCGGCTGATGGGCGTGTTCGCGTACATCGGAGCGCTCGCCACCACCGCGATGTTCCTGCTCACCGGCGGGACATGGCTGCTCGGCGGCGTGCTGTTCCTGGTCGCGAACCTCGCGTTCGGCGCGTCCATCGTGGTCTACAACTCGTTCCTGCCGGATATCGCTCCGCCGGAACAGCGCGACGCAGTTTCGTCGAAGGCGTGGGGCATCGGCTATCTCGGCGGCGGTCTGCTGCTGGCGCTGAATCTCGCGCTGTTCGCGAAAGCCGATGCGCTGGGCATCTCTGAAGGTCTGGCCGTGCGCATCAATCTGGCGTCGGCGGGGGTGTGGTGGGCGCTGTTCACGCTGATCCCGCTGGCCTGCCTGCGCGACCGTCCGCCAGGCCGTGCGCGCACGTCAAGCGAAACCCTTACCAGCACCTTGCGCGCTTTCGGCGCCACGCTCGCCGAGATGCGCCGCTACCCGCAAACGCTGCGCTTCCTCATCGCCTACCTGATCTACAACGACGCGGTACAGGCCGTGATCACGCTCTCGGCGCAGTTCGGCAACGACGAACTGAAGCTCTCCATGGCCGACCTCACCATGGTCATCCTGATGGTACAGTTCGTCGCCTTCTTCGGCAATTTTCTGTTCAACTGGCTGGCGAAGTGGCTCGGCGCGAAAACAGCGGTGATGCTCAGCCTGCTCATCTGGACGGGCGTGCTGGTGGCGATGTACGTCTCGGTCCGCAATCGCGCCCAGTTCTTCATCGCCGCCGCTGTGGTGGCCATCGTGCTTGGCGGGACGCAGGCGCTGAGCCGCTCGCTGTTCGCGCAAATGATCCCCAAAGGACGCGAGGGCGAGTACTTCAGCGTGTACGAGATCAGCGACAAGGGCACAAGCTGGCTGTGCCCGTTGCTGTTCGGACTCGCCCTGCAGCTCACCGGGAGCTATCGGCTGGCTATCCTCTCGCTGGTGACGTTCTTCCTCGGCGGGTTGCTGATACTCTCGACCGTGAATGTGCGTCGCGCAGCGGCGGAGGCCCGGCCCGAAGGATGACGACCCGCTTGTCTTCGGCGGACTGGCCGGCCGCTAATGCGCGTTGGGGGTCGCAAGTTTGGGCGGCGCGGGAGCGGCCTGCTCGCTGCTGGGCGGAACGATGCCCTTGATGCGCATATACGTGACCATGTTGCCGTAGTGCTCATAGTTGTGAGCGGTGTTCACCGACAGCACGGTCAGCTTCGGGAAGTCGCGCCCCATGAACTTCACCGTTTCCACGCCGTTCGCATCGGTGGTGGCGTCAAAGGCTTTGCCGCAGTGGGCGATGGCGTCCTTGAGCGCCTGCACCAGATCGGCCTTGGCGGTTTTCGTCTTCTCGATGCTGGCGGTGGCAGGGGGCTCACCGAGCACCATCCCGCAGAACATGTTATTGGCGTCAGCAAGGTGGCCGACAAGCTGGCCGAAAGTGCGCACATCGGCGGTGGGCCGGAACGAGTAGTTCTCTTCCGGCATCTTTTCCGCGCCCGCCACAACGTTGTGCGTCAGGAACATGTAGACGCCCCTCTCGGCGCCGGTGAGCGGATTTGCCGGGGGTTGCTGGGCAAAACAGGAGCCAGCCGCGAAAACGAGGCAGAAGGTAATAAGTTTCTTCATGGGAATCACCTGTGCGATTATGCCACACGTACCGGCACGTATTTTGCCCGACCTCGTCAAATCACTTGCGCGTGTCTTGTCAGCCGCGCTATTCCTGTATAGCAGTACCAACCCAAAGGAGCACCATGCGGACTTTGCTGATTGCTGCAGTATGCGCGGCGTTTGCAGTTACAACCTTCGCCGCCGAGAACCATTCCGATGTGTTCGCGAAACACTGGAAGACGGCCGGAGACTACACCCTGGCCATTGCTGACCAGATGCCGGCTGAGAATTACGGTTTCAAGCCCGTCCCCGAACAAATGAGTTTCGCGGAACAGCTTGTACACATCGCCGAAGCGAACCTGTATTTCTTCGCCGCTCTGTCTGGCGACAAAGCCACTCTGGAAAAGCCAAAGGCGCTCGACAAGGAGTCGGTCGTCAAATACGTACGCGCTTCGTTCGAATGGTGCGGCGGCCAGCTGACCAAGATTACCCCGGAGACGCTGATGAAGAGCTTCCCGCTGGAGGGCCAGCAGATGTCCGGCCATGAGGTGATGATGCTGGCCTGGGACCACACCACACACCACCGCGGCCAGTTGATCGTCTATCTCCGCCTGAAAGGCATCAAACCCACCGACTACAAGTTCTGAGTTTCCCTCCGGGGCAGGGGAATTCCCTGCCCCCCATATTCCGTCCGTCATTCCACTGTAACGATTGCCGTTGTATCCTCCTCGAACATCCCAATATGGCTACTGCGGCACCTGCACTCGACGCGAAACTCCGCCGAAGCCCCGGTCGCATCGGCGTACTCGTATTTCTTCTGGTTCTGGCGGTCGGAATCGGATATGCAGCCATTCACCTGCTGTCGGACCTCGAAAACGTCCACAGCACATCCATTTTTCCATTTGTTCTGCTGGGCGTGGCGTTGTTGATTGCGCTCGGCTTCGAGTTCGTCAACGGATTTCACGACACCGCCAATGCGGTGGCCACGGTCATCTATACGCACTCGCTGGAACCGCACCTCGCCGTCGTCTGGTCCGGCGCGTGGAACTTCGTCGGCGTCATGGTTTCCAGCGGCGCGGTGGCTTTCAGCATCATCTCTCTGCTGCCCGTGGAACTGATTCTGCAGGTTGGCAGCGGCGCCGGATTTGCCATGGTTTTCGCGCTGCTGGTGGCGGCGATCGTGTGGAATCTTGGGACCTGGTGGCTGGGGCTGCCCAACTCCAGCTCGCACACGCTCATCGGATCGGTGATCGGCGTCGGCATCGCCAACCAGCTCATGGCCGTGAGGACCGGCACCAGCGGAGTGGACTGGGAACAGGCGGCCACTGTCGGCAAAGCCCTCCTGTTCTCCCCGCTGATCGGATTCGTACTGGCCGCCCTGCTGCTGCTGGCCTCGAAGCTGCTCATCCGCGACAAGCGTCTCTATGACGCTCCGGTGGGCGACGCACCGCCGCCGTTCTGGATTCGCGGGCTTCTCCTGCTCACCTGCACCGGCGTCAGCTTCGCGCATGGCTCCAACGACGGACAAAAGGGAATGGGTCTGATCATGCTGATTCTGATCGGCACCGTACCCACCGCTTATGCCCTGAACCACGCCGTGACGGCGCGGCAATCGCAGGATTTCGTCGCGGTTTCGCACCAGGCGGTGGACACGCTCAATCATTACCGCTCGCCCGACGCGGTGATCGCCGATTCGCGCGAGGAGCTGGCAGAGTTCATCCGCATGCGCAAATTCACGCCGAACACCATGCTGGCCCTGCAGACGCTGATCAACGACATCGGCACCGAAATGGCTCAGTTCCACGTTCTGCGAAACGTTCCGCCGGAGCGCACGCGGAACTTCCGCAACGACATGTACGTGGTCAGCGAAACCCTGCGTCTGATGGACAAGACAAAGACGCCCGCCATCACGGCCGCTGACTGGGTTGTGCTGAAGAACTACAAGAGCCATATCGACCGCGCCACGCGCTTCATTCCGACCTGGGTGAAGGTGGCAGTTGCGATGGCGCTCGGACTGGGAACCATGGTCGGGTGGAAGCGGATTGTGGTCACCGTGGGCGAAAAGATCGGCAAGCAGCACCTGACCTACGCCCAGGGCGCCGCGGCAGAGATCACCGCCATGGCCACCATCCTCACCGCGGATTCGCTCCACGTACCTGTCAGTACCACCCACATCCTGTCGTCGGGGGTCGGCGGCACCATGACCGCCAATGGCTCCGGCCTGCAGTGGGACACAATCCGGAACATGGCTATGGCGTGGGTGCTGACGCTGCCGGCGTCGATTGTGCTGTCGGCGCTGCTGTTCTGGGCGTTTCGCTCGATGGCGGGTTAAGGGCAGGTTTCAATAAGCGGCACCATGGGCGGCACGGGCTAAAGCTTGTGCCGCTTTTGCTTTTTCTTCTGAATTGCTTACAATCACGATAGAGTGGCGAGCGATCCGGCAGAACCCATCTATGGCCGGCTGCACGATCTGGCCTTCGATCTGGTGAAGGAAGCCAGCGGCCTGTCCGCCGCAGTCCCCCCAAAACTGGCCGAAGCGTTGGCCGGCATCATCCGGCTGGCGAATGCCCGCGCGTCGGCGGCAATAGATCCCGAGCCGGTGGAGATCGCCGTCCACGTCGCCGTGGAGCAACAGATAGACGCGGGGGCCGATCACGGTCATCCGGCATCCGCGGCCTTCCTCGGATGGGCCTGGCGTGAATTGTACGGTGGTGACGGACTCGCGGGCGACCTGGCGGGTTTCGAAAGCGTCTACACCGTGGTGCCCGGCCGCTTCCGTCAGGTATTGGCCGTCCCCGCTTCGTATCACCGCCTGATGCAGACGCGCCCCTTCCTCCGCGGAGAGGGTCCGGTAGCGCGGCTGATGGCCCACGCCGCCCTGACACGGCTGGAGATCGGCGCGCTATGGTCGGTGTCGCGCGCGCTGGCGCGAGACCTGCCGCAGTATCGCGAGCTGGTGGCGGCCGAGGGCAAATCCGACGAAACCGGCATCTTCGGCAATCAGGCGCTGATGGAGTTCTGCCGCTTCTTTCTGACGTCGGCCATTGCCGAGGTCCGCGCGTTGCGGGCCCTGCTCGACCCGGCGGAGCTTCTGCCGCGTGTGGAGCAGTACTGCCGCGAAGAGCTGCCGGAGGGCTCGTATGCGGTGCTGCGCGAGGTGATCCTGCGCGGCGAGCTGCCGCGAGCCGAGGTGGAGACCGTGGTCCCCTTCCGCGAGCGCAAAGCCCGGCAGATCAGCAGCGCCCTGCGCGAACGCGGCCTGCTCGTCTCCAGCGGCGTGCGCGCGCCCCTGCGCATCGCCCTGCCGGACGCGGTGGCGGCGCGCTGGTTCCCGGGGCTGGAGTGAGACTTCGGAAACGTTAGAATAGGCTTCGTGGGGTTCGACGACTACAAGGTGATTCTCTACCGCAATCAGCCTGAGGGCTGGGTCGCCGAGATTCCGGCAATACCCGGCGTCGACCTCAGCAACTCCGCCAGCCTGCTGGACATCATGGAACGGCGTGGGTAATCGCTGGCGGCCGCCGTTCTAAAATCAGACCAATGTCTCTTTTGCGCCTCGTCCTCGTCGCGCTCATGGCCGTAGCGGCCTGCGGCGCGCAATCCCTCGCCGATTTCGAGAAACGCGTCACCGAATTCACCCTCGCCAACGGTTTCCATTTCATCGTTCTGGAGCGGCACGAAGCGCCCGTCGTCTCGTTTCACTCCTACGTGAACGCGGGCTCGGTGAACGATCCCAGCGGAGAAACCGGCATCGCTCACATGTTCGAGCACATGGCCTTCAAAGGCACGCCGCAGATCGGTACCACCGACTATCCCGCTGAAAAGCGCGCCCTCGATGAAGTCGAGCGCATCTACGATCAGTACGACGCCGAGCGCGCCCGCGGCGGCAAGGCCGACCCCGCGAAACTGAAGGAACTGGAGGCCAGCCTCCACGCGGCCATCGAAAAGGCCAACTCCTATGTCGTCCCCAACGAGTTCGCGCAAATTGTCGAGGCGAACGGCGGCGTGGGCCTGAACGCCGGCACCAGCAACGATTCCACGCAATACTTCTACAGCTTCCCCTCCAATCGCGTCGAGCTCTGGTTCCTGCTCGAAGCCGAGCGCTTCGCCGAACCCGTCTTCCGCGAGTTCTACAAGGAGCGCGACGTCGTCCGCGAGGAGCGGCGTCAGCGCACCGAATCCGATCCCCAGGGCCTGCTGGTGGAAGCCGCGCTGGCCACCGCGTTCGAGGCGCATCCATATCATGTGGGCGCGGTCGGCTGGGCCAGCGACATTGAGAACTTCCGCCTGAAGGAGGCGGTGAAGTTCTATCACGAATACTACGTGCCGGCGAACATCACCATCGGCATCGCCGGCGATGTCGATCCCAAACAGGCGCGTGAATACGCCGAGAAATACTTTTCGCGCGTCCCCGCCGGTCCGATGCCGCTGGGCGTCCGCACCGTGGAGCCGCCGCAGATCGGACCCAAAACCGTGGCCGTCGAGTCGCCGTCGCAGCCGCTCTCCCTGGTCATGTACAAGCGGCCGAACCAGACCGATCCCGACGATCCCGTTCTCGACGTCATCTCCGACATCCTCTCCAGCGGCCGTACGTCCATGCTTTATACCGACATGGTGCGCGACAAGCAGATCGCGCTGGCCGCGCAAACCGGCTCGACGTTCCCTGGAGGCAAGTACCCGAACCTCTTCATCTTCTTCCTCGCGCCGAATATGGGACACACGCTGGAGGAGAACGAGAAGGAATGCGATGCCGTGATCGAGCGGCTGAAGAATCAGAAAGTGGATGACGAGACGCTGAAGCGCGTGAAGACGCGAATCCGCGCCGGCCTCATTCGCCAGCTCGACAGCAACGAGGGGCTGGCCTCGCAGCTCTGCTTCTACTATGTGGCCTACGGCGACTGGCGCAAGCTTTTCACCGGCCTTGACGACATCGACAAGGTCACCGCGGACGACGTGCAGCGCGTCGCGCGCAAATACCTGGTGACGGGGCATCGCACCGTGGCGTACATCGTTCCGCCCGCCGCCGCGAACGCGGAGAAGGGAGAAGCGAAGTGAAACGCCGCCCGATCCTCCTCGCTCTGCTCGCCGTGGTGGCCTGCGCCGCCCAGACCGAAGCTCCCATTCCCTTCCCTGACTGGAAGGCCCTGAAGTTCCCGGCCCTTCGCTCGCCCGTCATCCCGAAGCCCGAGGAATTCACGCTGCCCAACGGCATGCGCGTCTACTTGCTCGAAGATCATGAGCTCCCGCTGGTCAGCGGTACTGCCCTCGTCCGCGTGGGTAATCTGTTCGATCCCGCGGACAAGGTCGGCCTCGCCGACATCACCGGCGCAGTGATTCGCTCTGGCGGCACGAAAGAGCTGACCGGCGATCAGATCGACGTGCAGCTCGAAAACGTCGCCGCGTCGGTGGAGAGCGGCATCGCCGAATCGAGCGGCACCGTTTCGTTCTCCTGTCTGAAAGAGAACACGGGGCTCACGCTGGGCCTGTTTCACGACGTTCTGACGTCACCCGAGTTCCGTCAGGACAAGATCGACCTGATTCGCACGCAGTACCGCAGCTCCATCGCCCGCCGCAACGACGATCCCGGCAGCATTGCCAATCGCGAATTCGCCAACACCATCTACGGCCACGGGACGCCGTACGGGTGGATGCCCGAGTACGCCACGCTCGACAACATCACGCGCGACGACGTGATGGGGTTCTATAAGCGCTACTACTTCCCGGCGAACGTCATGCTCGCGGTGATCGGCGATTTCAACTCCGCCGAAATGCGCGATCGGCTCACCCGCCTTTTCGCCGACTGGACTTACAAGCAGCCGCCGGCGCCAAAATTCCCCGAGGTCGTTCGTGCCGATACCGCGGGCACCTGGCTGGCTGCGAAGAGCGACGTGAACCAGACCTTCTTCGAGGTCGGCCACCTCGGAGGCCTGCTCAGCGACAAGGACTACGCGGCGCTCGACGTCGCGGCGGACATTCTGGGCGGCGGCCTGGAGAGCCGGCTCATGCGCCGCATCCGTACCAAGCTGGGCTATGCCTACGGTGTCTACTCGTCATGGGGCGCCAACTACGATCACCCCGGTCTGTTCGAGATTAGCGGCAGCACGCAGTCGAAATACACCGTGGCAACCCTGAAGGCCGTTCGCGAAGAGATCGAAGGCATGCGCACCGCGGAGGTCACCGACGACGAGTTGCGCACCGCCCGCGACAAGGTCGAGAACAGTTTCGTCTTCCTCTTCGACAAACCCGAAAAAACGCTGGGCCGTATTGTCCGCTACGACTATTACGGCTATCCGCGCGATTTCATCTTCCGCTTCCAGAAAGCGGTGCAGACGGTGACGAAGGCCGACATCCTGCGGGTCTGCAAGCAGTACTGGGACCCGCGGCGTCTGACCATCGTGGCGGTTGGCAATCCGTCCGGTTTCGGCGAGCCGCTGAGCGGCCTCGGCGTCCCGGTGAAGCCCATCGACCTGACCATTCCGCCCCCACAGTCGAAGTAACGCATTCGGACGTGGGCGACGTCAAAGGAATGCAGGGTATGTGTATCTTTCGACGGCTGAGCGCGGCTGGCGCTCTTTTCTTTCTGGCTGCGGCCCTTCATGCGGAAGGCTCGGAAGCGCGCGCGAAGCGCGTCATCGGCGAGGCCATCGCCGCACTGGGCGGCGACGCATTTCTCCATATGACCGATCGCACCGAAAGCGGCCGCGCCTACGCCTTCTACCGCGAGAAGCTCACCGGGCTGGCCACCGCCACCATCTACACGCAGTACGTGGCGATTTCCGATCCCCGGGAACTGGCCGTGCGTGAGCGCGATTCCTTCGGCAAGGGCAAAGAGGACTACGCCAATCTCTTCACCGGCCAGGGCGCCTGGGACATTACCTATCGCGGCGCTCGCCCGCTGCCCAAAGACCGCTTGCCGCGCTACAAGGAAACCGCCCGGCGGAATATCTTTTATATCCTCCGTCAGCGCCTGCATGAGCCCGGCATGCTCTTCGAATCGCGCGGCGCCGATGTGCTCGACAACCGCCCCGTGGAAATCGTCGACATCACCGATGGCGACAACGACACCACCACTGTCTACTTCGACCAGACCACCAAATACCCCACACGGCAGGTCTTTTACCGGCGCGATCCGGTGTCGAAGGACCGTGATGAGGAAGTCACCATCTTTTCCAAGTACCGCGACGTCGGCGGCGTCTTCTGGCCGTTCGACGTGCAGCGCATGCGCAACGGCGAGATCATCTTCCAGATCTACGCCGAGTCGGTGAAGATCAACCAGAACCTTCCCGACAAGCTCTTCGAGCTCCCGCCTGGCGCGCCGATTCTCAAAGCCCAGGACTGAGCAGGCTTACGGCACCCTGGCGGATTGCGAAGCCACGGCCTGCCAGTCGCTGTTGCGCTGAACAAAGACGTCTGTCCAGACATACTTCCCGCTGGAGTCCTTGCCGTTGGTCCTGCTCTTTTCGGTGTCGCTGCCGGTGACCACCGCCACCGCGCCAAAGACACGAACCTCCATGGGGCCCATTTCGATGCTGTCCAGCGAATCCGTCTTCAGCGCGCCCAGCGCGGCGGCCTTGTCAGCCACCCTGCCGTCCCAGCCCACCCCTTTCCAATCGTCGCCCAGAATGGCAGCGAGTTTTTCGGCGTTCTTCGTTTTCAATGCCTGCACCCAGTCGTTCTCGAGTTGGGTGAGAACCTGAACCAGAGCCTGCCGGGCGGGCACGGACCGGATCTTCCTGGCGGTTTCCGCCGCTCCCGCATTCTTAGCGGTGCTGGCGGTTTTCGGAGTTGTGGCCGGTTTGGCAGCCGCAGCCCT
>Ga0335083_10012680_pt1 | contig 10074 bp, 11 predicted proteins | sample Lox_Sample_42_FD_206716 | JGI IMG/M metagenome (GOLD analysis project Ga0335083, IMG submission 206716) | Soil microbial communities from Loxahatchee National Wildlife Refuge, Florida, United States - Lox_Sample_4.2 | ecosystem: Environmental > Terrestrial > Soil > Wetlands | place: USA...
CAAACAACGGAGCAGACTACTTGTCGCTGGGCAGGTTGTCGGACCCTTGGATGCTGACATTCTGCAAGCCCAGCGCACCGATGACTTTCTCGATGGCGCGGGTTTCTTCCATCAGTGCCGACACCGCGTTGTTGATCAGCGTTTCGCCGGTGGTGTTGCCGGGCGCGATCAGCATGTCATAGGGCTGCGGTTGCTTGATCAAGGCGTCCATCGCCAGGTCGGTGCTTTCGACCCTGGCGCTCATCTCGGCATGCACATCGGGAGCGACGGCTCGCAGCAGCGCCTCGAGGCCGGGACCTTCTACCTTGCTGCCATTGGTGCGCTGGTAAGCGCCATGCCACAGGTTCTGGATGCCCCTGGCATCGTAGAAGTGCGACCACAGCGTGTTGTCGGAGTAGCAATCCTGTTCCACTGCAGGATCGTGCATCAGCAACGGAAGTCGCAGACGTTGGCCGGCCAGTTCACCGTACGCAAGCGAGCCCATGCCGGTCAGCATGGCGGCGAGTCCGTCGTTGACACCCTTGGCCATCAGTTCTTCGTAGGCGCGACCGCCGTTTTGCCAGCTCTGCGTCATTTCTTCCAGGTCGGTGACGAGCAGGCGCGTGGCTGATTCGAGATAGGCACGGCGTCTATCGCAGTTGCCGTGCGTGCAATGATCGAGATCGTAATCGGTGTACGGTCGTTCGCCCGCGCCCGGGCTGGTGCCGTGCAGATCCTGGCCCCACAGCAGGAACTCGATCACGTGGTAGCCGGTGGCGACGTTGGCATCGACGCCGCCGATGTTCTGCAGCGTTTCCGCGAGGAATTGCGGTGTGATGTTGCCGGCATCCACCGACATGCCGCCGATGTCGAGTACCGGATTGGCGATCACGTTGGCGGTGTAGAACTCGTTGGTGTCGGAAGTCTTGCCGTACGACGGCGCCACGTAATCGATCAGGCCTTCAGCGAGCGGTCCGGAATTCACGCGCGGTGCCCATTCATCGACGGCGGCATTGCCGAAGCGAAAGGCTTCCGTCTGCAAGTAGGCCGGGCGCGAGGCACGCCAGGCGGCGCGCGCGGCGTCGAGCGAGGCGGCGGAAGGCTTTTGCAGGAACGCAGTGACGGCTGTTTCCAGCTCGCGGGCGCCGCTTAACGCATCGCCGAAGGTGGCTTGGGCGATGGCGACGTAGTTGCCGATGATGGCCGCCGGAGTCGGCGCCGTAACGGAACCGGTGTTGGCGGCGTGAGTGGCAGCGACCGGCGGTGGTGGAGGCGGCGACGTTCGATCCGTCGCGCAACCCGCCAGCAGCGCAGCCATTGCCAGCGCCAGACTGCCGAGGCGGCGGGCTGCAGTGTTCATGGCGGACATGTTAACCCATGTGGCGCATGACTTTGCCTTCGACCATGAACAGCACGTCTTCGGCGATATTGGTGCTGAGGTCGGCGATGCGTTCCATGTGGCGCGAGCACGACAGCAGGTTGAGCGCACCCTCGGTGCGGGTGACGTCTTCCTCGATCAGTTTCTGCACTTCGCCGTACATGTTGGCGTTGATCTCGTCCACCCGCTTGTCCGTCTTGATGACGTTGCGGGCAAGGTCGACGTCGAGCGCCACCATTGCATCCAGCGACTTGCGCACCATCGTGCGTACCAGGTCGGGCAACTCGTTCACGAAGGCGGGCGACACCGGCATCGGCGGCAGCTGTGCCAGCACCTGCGCGCGCTTGGCGATATTCTTGGCGAAGTCGCCCATGCGTTCGAGGTCGTTATCGACCTTCAGCACGGCGACGATGAAGCGCAGGTCCACCGCTACCGGTTGATGCAGCGCCAGCATCTTCAGGCATTCTTCCTCGATGTGGACTTCCTTCTCGTTGATTTCGACCTCGATCTCCATCACCCGCTCTGCCAACGCCGGCTCGCGGTTGTGCAGCGACAGGATCGAGGTGTCGATCGCGGTTTCGACCAGGTTGCCGAGTTGCAGCAGTTCTTTTTTGAGGGCTTCGAGATCGCGCTGGAGGTGCAGTGACATGGGAGACTCCGTAAATGCCGGCTAGCCGAAACGGCCGGTGACATATTCCTCGGTACGTTTTTTCTCGGGACGGGTGAATATCTGGTCGGTTTCGCCGAATTCAACCAGATGGCCCATCTCCATGAAGGCAGTGTAGTCGGACACGCGCGCCGCCTGCTGCATGTTGTGCGTCACGATGACGATGGTGTAACGCGACTGCAGTTCGAACAACAAGTCTTCGATGTGGGCGGTCGAGATCGGATCGAGCGCCGAACACGGCTCGTCCATCAGCAATACCTGCGGCTCCATCGCCAGCGCGCGCGCGATGCACAGACGCTGCTGCTGGCCGCCGGACAGGTTGAGCGCCGAATCCTTCAGGCGGTCCTTCACTTCGTCCCACAGCGCGGCCTGCTGCAGCGAGCGTTCGACCAGTTCGTCCATCGAACCGCTGTAGCCGTTGATGCCGGGGCCCCACGAAATATTGTTGTAGATCGATTTCGGAAACGGATTCGGCTTCTGGAACACCATGCCGATGCGGCGGCGCACTTCTACCGGATCGACGTCGCTGCCGTACAGGTTCTGGCCGGCGAACTGGATGCTGCCCTCGATGGTGACGCCATCGACGAAGTCGTTCATGCGGTTCAGCGAACGCAGCAGCGTGCTTTTGCCACAGCCCGACGGCCCGATGATCGACGTGATGCGGTTGCGCCAGATCGTGCACGACACTTTCTTCACCGCCGGCTTGCCGGAGTACAGCACGCTGACGTCCTGCAGTTCGAGCACGGCTTCGGTGGCTTTCTTCTTTTCGGTCGCGGCATCGACGCGGTCAGTCGTGGCCATCATTTCAATCTCTTCTCGGTCTTGTTGCGGATGTAGATCGCGGTGGCGTTCATCAACAGCAGTACGGCCAGCAGCACGATGATGCCGGCGGCGGCCAGATGCTGGAATTCTACCTGCGGGCGCGACGCCCAGCTGAAAATCTGGATCGGCAGCGCGGTGAACGAGTCCATCAGGTTCTTCGGCAGGAACGCGACGAACGAGGCGGCGCCGATCAGGATCAGCGGCGCGGTTTCGCCGATCGCACGCGACAGTGCCAGGATCACGCCGGTCATGATGCCGGGGAAGGCCGACGGCAGCACGTGGTGCCAGGTGGTCTGCCAGCGGGTGGCGCCGAGCGACAGCGCGGCATAACGGATGCTCATCGGCACGGTCTTGATCGCTTCGCGGCTGGCGATGATGATCACCGGCAGGATCAGCAGGCTCATCGTCAACGCGCCGGAAATCAGGCTGCGTTCGAGCGCGAAGAAACGCACGAAGATGGCGAGGCCGAGAATGCCGTACACGATGGACGGCACACCGGCGAGGTTGGCGATGTTCACTTCGATCAGCGTGCCCAGCCGGCCGCGCTTGGAGAATTCTTCCAGGTACAGTGCCGCCGACACGCCGACCGGAATCGACACCACGGCCACCAGCAGGATCACCCACAGCGTGCCGACCAATGCCGACTTGAGCCCGGCCTTTTCCGGAAACCGCGACGGGAAACTGGTCAGGAAATGCAGGTCGAGCCAGCCGATGCCGTCCATCGTGATGCGGATGAGCAGCACCAGCAGCATCAACACGCTCGACCACGTGACCAGCGCGCACAGCAACGAAAACAGCCGGGCCTTGCGATGCCGGCCGGCGAGATTCTTTTGACCCTGTTCGTCGAGGAAGGCCATCAGTCGTACACCTCGCGGAAGCGGCCGAGGATCCACTGCGACACGATGTTGATCGTCAGCGTGATGATGAACAGCACCATCGCCACCGCGAACAGCGTCTGGTAGGCGATGCTGCCGGACGGTGTGTCGCCGAGGCTGATCTGCACGATGTAGGCGGTCATGGTCTCGATGCTTTCCAGCAGCGACAGGTTCAGGTTCGGCGTCTGGCCGGCTGCCAGCGTCACCGCCATGGTTTCGCCGATGGCGCGCGAGACCGCCAGCAGAAACGACGCCATCACGCCCGACAATCCGGCCGGCACCACCACGCGTGTCGTCACTTCATACGACGTTGCGCCCACGGCATATGCCGCCTGGCGCAGACTCACCGGCACCGCGCGCAACGCGTTGTCGCTGAGCGTGGCGATGGTGGGCAGGATCATGATGCCAACGACGATGGCGGCGCTGAGCGCGTTGAACACCTGGATGGCCGGAATGAAGTGACGCAGCAGCGGCGTGATGAAGGTCAGCGCGAAGTAGCCGTACACGACGGTCGGTATGCCCGCCAGCAGTTCCAGTATCGGCTTGATCCAGGCGCGCATGCGATCGCTGGCGTATTCGCTCAGATAAATCGCGCTGGCCAGTCCGAGCGGGATCGCAATGATGGCGGCGCCGACGGTGATCACCGTGGTGCCCCAGACCAGCGGCAGCACGCCGTAGGAACTCGGTTTGATCAAGGGTATCCAGCGCGTACCGAGGAAGAATTCGGCCGGGCTGACTGCGCGGAAGAAGCCCAGCGATTCGCCCAGCAGCAGCACGACGATGGCGACGGTGGTGACCAGCGACAGCGTCGTGCAGATGCGCAACCACAACTTGATGGTGGCTTCGCCCCAGCGGATGCCGCCTTTGCGGATGCTGAAAGTGGCGGCGGAATTGGCGATCGGATTCGTCATCGTTACGGCATTATCGTCGAGGAGTCGGCGGTCAGAAGCCGGCGTAAGTCGTCTTGTCCTGTTCGTACATGGCCGCCGGCAATGCCACGTAACCGACGTCCTTGGCAATGGCGGGCACGGTGTTCAGGTAGAACTCGACGAAGGTTTTCACTTCCGGGCGCTGGTTGGCGGCCTTGCTGACGTAGATGAACAGCGGGCGCGACAGCGGTGCGTAGGTGCCGTCACTGATGGTCTGCACGCTGGGAGCAACGGCGCCCTTGCCGGCATCGATCGGCACCAGTTTCAGCTTGTCCTGGTTGGCTTCGAAGTAGGCGAAGCCGAAATAGCCGAGCCCGCCTTCGTCGCCGGCAACGCCTTGAACGAGCACGTTGTCGTCTTCGCTGGCGGTGTAATCCGGACGCGATGCCGCGGCCTTGCCGTTGATGACTTCAGTGAAGTAGTCGAAGGTGCCGGAATCGGTGCCGGGGCCGAACAGGTGCAGCGGTTTGTCGGGGAAGCCTGGGCGCACGTCCTTCCAGTTGTTGATCTTGCTGCCGGGTTCCCAGATCTTTTTCAGTTCTTCGGTGGTCAGGTGATCGACGAAGGTGTTGGATTTGCTGACCGTCATAGGCGATCGGCAATTCCAGATACTGGATGTTGTTGGTCTTGCCCATTTCGATTTCTTCCGGTTTTACCGGACGCGAGGCATCGCTGATGTCGGTCTCGCCCGCCATGAATTTCTTGAAGCCGCCGCCCGAACCGGAAACGCCGACCGGCACCCGCACGCTGGGGGCGGTTTTCTGGAATTCTTCCGCGATCGCCTCGCTGATCGGGAACACGGTGCTGGAGCCATCGATGCGTACCGTGCCGGTCAGTGCCGCTGCATTGCCGCCGCCGGCCTTGTCGGAGCCGCCTTTGTTGGCATCCTGCGAACAGGCGCCCAGCAACACCAGCAACAACAGGGCAGTCAACGCAGGCACAAGGCGGGCATGGGGTTTGTTCGGCATCATCGGCTCGGCTCCGGCATTTATTGGGCAATTATTAAAGGTTTTGAAAGAAAAAACCGCTTGGGTCGGGCTGGAAAGGGTGGACTCGCGGCTGCCACACCCCTTGGGGCGGGCATTGTCCACGCCATTTGTTAAGAGTAGATAAAGATGAAGAAGGGGTTGGGCGGGATTGTTAAGGCGCCGTCTGGGCCGAACCGGTCACCAGCGGGTCGGCCAACGGCATGCGGAAGGTGAAGATCGAGCCACGGCCAAGCTGGCTCTGCACGCCGACCCGGCCCTGGTGGCGTTCGGCGATGTTGCGCACGATGGAAAGGCCGAGCCCGGTGCCGCCGAGGCTCTGCGAGCGGGCCTTGTCGACTCGGTAGAAGCGTTCAAATACCCGTTCCTGGTATTGCGGACTGATACCGATGCCGTTGTCTTCCACTTCCAGCACGGCGTCGTTCTGTTCCTTGCGCAAGCGCACGTGGATGTGGCCGCCTTCCGGCGTGTACTTGATGGCGTTGTCGATCAGGTTGTTGCACAACTGGCTCAGGTTCTGGCGGTCGCCATGTACTTCCAGCACGTCGGCGCTCGGTTCCAGCACCAGCTTGTGCGACTTGGCCTCGGCGGCGGTGTGGGCCGCCTTCACTTCGCGCCGTACCAGATCGTTGAAATTGATGCGGCTGAAATCGGCCATGTTCTGGTCGGACTCCAGCCGCGAGATCGTCATCAGGTCGCTGATCAGGTTCGACAGCCGCAGGCTCTGCGAGTGGATGCGCTCCATGTATTGCACCAGCGTACCCTTGTCGGGGTCGGGATCGCCGACCATGGTCTCGGCCAGACCGCGGATCGCGGTGATCGGCGTCTTCAGTTCATGCGAAGCGTTGGCGACGAAGTCGGTGCGGATGCGCTCGAGGTGTTTCAGTTCGGTGACGTCGTGCAGCACGAGCACGGCGCCGATCGATTCGCCCTGGTCGTCCGACAGCGAGGCCACGTAGATGTCGATCACCAGTTGTTCGCCTTGGCGCGGAAAATCGATGCGTGCCTTGATGACGTTACGGTAGCGGATGGCGTCGTCGATGGACTGCGTGATCTTCTGGTTGCGGATTTCCTGCCACACCGGCTTGCCGGGGCAATGATCGCGGTCGAGGCCGAGCAGCACGGCGGCGGCTTCGTTGATGTGGATGATGTTCTGCTTTTCGTCGATGTCGATCACGCCCTCCACCATGCCGGCGAAGATCGTGGCCAGGCGGTTGCGGTCGGAGGTCAGCACCGACACGCGGCGGGCAGAAGTACGCGCCATCTGGTTGACGGCATCGGCCAGTCGTTTGATGCCGGGCGTGTGCTGTTCGGGCACGCGCCGCTCGAAATCGCCCAGCGCAATGGCTTCGGCCGCCTGCGTCAGATGTTCCATCGCCAGCGTGCGGCGCCAGGCCAGATAGCCGGCCGCCACCAAGGCCACCGGCAGCAGCCAGAAGCTGGCGCCGAACAGGATGGCAATCAGGGCGAAGACGAAATGGCTCAGCGCCATGTGCCAGAAATAGCGGGTTTTGAACGGGGTCACGCCAGTCAGGGGTCCGGTTAGATGTCGGCCATTCTATAGCCGATACCGCGGATCGTTTCTATCAGCGGTGGTTCCACTTCCAGTTTTTTGCGTATGCCGCGCACGTGGACGTCGATGTTGCGGTCCACCACCACCACGTCGTCGCCAAGCGCATGGTTCAGCAACTGCTCGCGGGTGAACACCCGGCCGGGATGGCTGGCCAGGTATTGCAGGATGCGGAATTCGGTGGCGGTCAGCTTGATCTCGCGGCCGGCATAGACGACGCGATACTTGACGGCATCGATGCTGAGTTCGCCCAGCGTGATCACTTCCTGCTGGGCCTGGTTGTCGAGCAGCACGCCGCGGCGCAGCACGGCCTTGACCCGCGCCACCAGCTCCTTCGGGCTGAACGGTTTGCTGATGTAGTCGTCGGCGCCGACGCCGAGGCCGAGCACGATGTCGCTTTCCTCGCCCTTGGCGGTGACCATGATCAGCAGCGTGTTCTGCGTGTCCGGATTTTTCTTGATCGACGTGCACAGCTCGATGCCGTCCATGCCGGGCAGCATCAGGTCGAGCAGCACCAGATCGGGCTTTTCGCGCTTGACCAGCGCCAGGCCCTGGGTGCCGTCGTTGGCGGTCAGGATTTCGTAGCCTTCCCGGCGCAGGTTGTAACTCAGTACTTCCAGGATGTCGGGCTCATCCTCGATGATGATGATCTTGCGTTTGCTCACGCGGCACTCTCCACAAGCTTGCCTTTTCTTAACAAAGGCTAACATTCACCGATAAAGAAACGGTAAAGGCTAGACGCAGATTGGGTCAAATATAAAGCGAATCCGGCCGGCACGTACGCTTTCGCGGGATTTGTGCAAAGGTCCAATAAACGCCGCCGATCGGCCTTCGCCCGGCTCGAGGCAGGCACACGGCGAGTTACGGCGGTGGAGCGTGGTGAATTTCGATTGTTGAATGGACGATCTCTTCGTGCACCGCCAACCGCTGGCGCACTTCGTCGGCGCTGAGGGCGGGGTCGGTGGTCACCAGCGTCAGCGCGCACGAATAGACCCGCTTGCCGACGCGCCACACGTGCAGATCGGTCAGGCGCGAGCTGCCGCGTTCGCTCGGTGCTTCGATCACCTCGCGGATTTCATCGACCACCGGATGGTCCATCTCGCGGTCGAGCAGCACCTTGCCGGTTTCGACGATGAGGCCCTTGGCCCACACCGCCACCAGCACGGCGCCGAGACAGCCGATCACCGGGTCCAGCCAGGCCCAGCCGTAATACCAGCCACCGAGCAGCGCGGCGATCGCCAGCACCGAGGTGGCGGCATCGCTGATGACGTGCACGTAGGCCGACTTCAGGTTGAGGTCGTGATGCTGGTGATCGTGCGAGTGGTCATGGCCGTGATGATGGTCGTGGCCATGGTCATGCCCGTGATCGTGCGCCTTGCCGAGAATCAGCGCACACACGATGTTGACGATGAGGCCGAGCACGGCGATGACGACGGCTTCCTGGTAATGAATCGGTTTCGGCGTCACCAGGCGCTCGAGCGACGACGACACCATCATCGCCGCCACGCCGATCAGGAAGATCGCGCTGGCGAAACCGCCGAGCACTTCCACTTTCCAGGTACCGAACGCGAAACGCGGATCGGCGGCGTAGCGGCGCGCGGTGGCATAGGCCAGCGCCGACAGTCCGATCGCCACCGCGTGCGAGCTCATGTGCCAGCCGTCGGCCAGCAGCGCCATCGAGTTGTACCACCAGCCGGCGGCGATCTCGATCACCATGGTGACGGCGGTGATCCACATCACGAGCCTTGTGCTGCGTTCGGCCGCCAGGCTGCCGGCGTCGAAGCGATGGTCGTGCGACAGGTCGGCGATCTTGTCGTTCATGCGAACCTCACAGGCCCAGGCTGGCGCCGACGCCCAACAGCGTGGCGAGCCCGAGCAGCGCGAAGATGGCGGCGGCGATGCCGTGCACCAGCTTCATCGGTATTTTCGCCGCCAGTTTGTCGCCGGCAAACACCGCCGGCACGTCGGCGATCAGCATGCCGAGCGTGGTGCCGGCCACCACCAGCACCGGCGTGGAAAAATGCGCGGCCATCGCCACCGTGGCAACTTGAGTTTTGTCGCCCATTTCGGCCATGAAAAAGGTTACCAGCGTGGCGCCGAAAACGCCCAGCTTGCCGGCGATGCGGGTTTCCTCTTCCTCGATCTTGTCCGGAATCAGCGTCCACGCCGCCATCGCGATGAAGGAAACGCCCAATATCCACCGCAGCAATTGCGGACTCACGCTGGCGGTGATCCACGCACCGAGCGCACCGGCCAAGCCGTGGTTGGCCAGCGTGGCCAACAAAATGCCGAGAATGATCGGCAGCGGCTGCTTGAAGCGCGCGGCGAGAATGAACGCGAGCAATTGGGTTTTGTCGCCGATTTCGGCGAGGGCGACGACGCCGGTGGAGACGAGCAGGGCTTCCATGGAAAACCTAACGTTGAATCGACATCACGATCTTACACCGCCATCGACCTTGATGATTTGTCCTGTCACATACGTGGCACCGGCGAGGAACGCCACCGCATGCGCGATGTCCTGCGGCGTGCCGAGACGGCCCAGCATCGTGCGTGCCAGCGTGGCCTGTCGTTCCTGCTCGCTTACTCCCCCCGTGTATTCCGGCCACAGGATGGCGCCGGGTGCGACGCCGTTGACGCGCACGTGCGGCGCCAGTGCGCGTGCCAGCGAGCGCGTCATGTTGGCCAGCGCGGCTTTTGCCATTGCATACGGCACGAACTCGGCAAGCCCGTAGCGCGACGTGCTGTCGATGATGTTGACGATGCTGCCATTCGCTGCCGTCAGTGCCGGCGCCAGTTGCTGACACAGCCACAGCGGCGCGCGCGCATTGCTGCCGATGAGGTTGTTCCAGTGCGCTTCGGTAATGGTGC
>Ga0335083_10012681_pt1 | contig 10072 bp, 8 predicted proteins | sample Lox_Sample_42_FD_206716 | JGI IMG/M metagenome (GOLD analysis project Ga0335083, IMG submission 206716) | Soil microbial communities from Loxahatchee National Wildlife Refuge, Florida, United States - Lox_Sample_4.2 | ecosystem: Environmental > Terrestrial > Soil > Wetlands | place: USA: Florida...
CGTCTCGCCGGACGGCAAGACCTACACGTTCCATCTGCGTCACGGCGTCAAATTCCAGAGCACCGCCTACTTCAAGCCGACCCGCGAATTCGACGCGGACGATGTGGTGTTCACGTTCCAGCGCATGCTCGATCCGACCATGCCGTTCAACAAGGCCTACCCGGCGCAGTTCCCGTACTTCACGGACATGGGCCTCGACAAGCTGATCGACAAGGTCGAGAAGGTCGATCCGTACACCGTGCGCTTTACGCTGAAGGAAGTGAACGCCCCGTTCATCCAGAACATGGCGATGGAATTCGCGTCGATCCAGTCGGCCGAATACGCCGATCAGTTGCTGAAGGCCGGCAAGGCCGCCGACCTCAACCAGAAGCCGGTCGGCACGGGCCCGTTCATTTTCCGCAGCTACACGAAGGACGCGACGATCCGCTTCGACGGCAATCCGGACTACTGGAAGCCGAATGAGGTGAAGATTTCGAAGCTGATCTTCGCGATCACGCCGGATGCCGGCGTGCGCGTGCAGAAGCTGAAGCGCGACGAATGCCAGGTGATGAGCTATCCGCGCCCGGCCGATATCGCGCCGCTGAAGGCGGAAGCCAGTATCGCGATGCCGTCGCAGCCAGGCTTCAACCTCGGCTACCTGGCGTACAACGTGCAGCACAAGCCGCTCGACAAGGTCGAAGTGCGCGAGGCGCTCGACATGGCGATCAACAAGAAGGCGATCATCGATTCCGTCTACCAGGGAGCAGGCCAGCCGGCGACCAATCCGATGCCGCCGACCCAATGGTCGTACGACAAGAACCTGAAGGCCGCTTCCTATGATCCCGACAAGGCCAAGGCGCTGCTCGCCAAGGCGGGTCTCGCGAGCGGTTTCGACATCACGCTGTGGGCGATGCCGGTGCAGCGTCCGTACAACCCGAACGCGCGCCTGATGGCGGAAATGATCCAGGCCGACTGGGCCAAGATCGGCGTACGCGCGAAGATCGTCACCTACGAATGGGGTGAGTACATCAAGCGCGCTCACGCGGGTGAAGACGACTCGATGATGATCGGCTGGACCGGCGACAACGGCGATCCGGACAACTGGCTCGGCACGCTGCTCGGCTGCGAAGCGATGAACGGCAATAACTTCAGCAAGTGGTGCTACAAGCCGTTCGACGATCTGATCCAGAAGGGCCGCACGACGACGGAGCAGGGCGAGCGCACGAAACTCTACACGCAGGCGCAGCAGATCTTCGCGCAGCAACTGCCGTTCTCGCCGATCGCGCACTCGACGGTCTATCAGCCGGCCAGCAAGAAGGTGACGGACCTGCGCATCGACCCGCTCGGCTACGTGCGCTTCGATGGCGTCGGCGTGCAATGAGCATCGTCGTAAGCTAGGCCGCGAGGCTTTGCTGTAAAACTGACGCAGTACGCTTTTCGCACGGTTAGAAAACTGGTCGAAATGGTCCGGCGACCGGGGTCACAAGCCCTCGTCGCCGGTTGTGTTTTTCCGTTCATCAAGACCATAAGGACGAGCCATGTTCCGCTTCGTTTTGCGCCGCATCGGCATGGTGATACCGACGTTCATCGGCATCACGATCCTTGCGTTTGCGCTCATCCATCTGATCCCGGGCGACCCCATCGAAGTGATGATGGGCGAGCGCGGCGTCGATCCGGCGATGCACGCCGCCGCGATGCACCGGCTGGGTCTCGACGAGCCGCTGCCGCTGCAATACATCCACTATGTCGGGCGCGCGCTGCACGGCGACCTGGGCGTATCGATCATCACCAATACCACCGTGATGGACGAATTCCTCGCCCGCTTTCCCGCCACCGTCGAACTGTCGATCTCCGCGCTGCTGTTCGCGCTGATCGTCGGGCTGCCGGCCGGCGTGTTTGCGGCGCTGCGGCGCGGCACGGTGGTCGATCACGGCGTGATGGGCACCGCGCTGACCGGCTATTCGATGCCGATCTTCTGGTGGGGCTTGATCCTCATCATGCTGTTCTCGGTGAAGCTCGGCTGGACCCCGGTGTCGGGCCGCATCGCGGTCGAATACGACATTCCGCACGTGACCGGTTTTATGCTGATCGACTCGCTGATGTCGACCGACGAAGGCGCGTTCAAGTCGGCGTTGAGCCATCTGATCCTGCCCGCCATCGTGCTTGGCACGATTCCGCTCGCGGTCGTGGCCCGGATGACCCGTTCGTCGATGCTCGAAGTGCTGCGCGAGGACTATATCCGCACGGCGCGCGCGAAGGGCTTGCCGCCGGCGCGGGTGATCGTCGTGCACGCGCTGCGCAATGCGCTGATTCCGGTGGTGACCGTGATCGGCCTGCAGGTGGGCACGCTGCTCGCCGGCGCGGTGCTGACCGAGACGCTGTTTTCCTGGCCGGGGATCGGCAAATGGCTGATCGACGCGATCAGCCGGCGCGATTATCCGATCGTGCAGGGCGGTATCCTGTTGATTGCCACACTCGTGATCGTCGTGAATCTGATCGTCGATCTGTTGTACGGCGTGTTGAATCCGCGCATTCGCCATACGAGGTAAAACCGTGGCCGACATTCAAAATACAGTCCCCACCGCAGTGACCCCGCCAAGCGGCCGGGCACTCGCCGCCCGCGAGTTCTGGGCGAACTTTTCCCGCAATCGCGGCGCGGTCGTCGCCGGCGTCGTCGTGCTGATGCTGATCTTCGTGGCGATCTTCGCGCCGTTGATCGCGCCGCACAGCCCGATCGAGCAGTACCGCGACTTCGTGAAGATTCCGCCCGCCTGGCTCGACGGCGGCAACTGGAAGTTCATCCTCGGCACCGACGAAGCAGGGCGCGACATCCTGTCGCGTCTGATGTACGGCGCGCGTCTGTCGTTCTGGATCGGCTTCGTGTCGGTCGTGCTGGCGCTGATTCCGGGCGTCGTGCTCGGGCTCGTCGCCGCGTTCTTCGAGAAGTGGGCCGACACGCCGATCATGCGCATCATGGACGTGCTGCTGGCGCTGCCGTCGCTGCTGCTCGCGGTGGCGGTGGTCGCGATCATCGGTCCGGGCCTGATCAACACGATGCTGGCAATCGCGATCGTCGCGCTGCCCGGTTATGTGCGCCTCACGCGCGCATCGGCGCTGGGCGAGCGGCAGAAGGAGTATGTGACCGCATCGCGGGTGGCCGGCGCGGGCACGCTGCGCCTGATGTTCTCGCAAGTGCTGCCGAACTGCACCGCGCCGCTGATCGTGCAGGCGACGCTGGGCTTTTCGTCGGCGATTCTCGATGCCGCCGCGCTCGGCTTCCTCGGCCTCGGCGTGCAACCGCCTGCGGCCGAATGGGGCGCGATGCTCGCTTCGGCGCGCGACTATATCGACAGCGCGTGGTGGATCGTGACGATGCCCGGCTTGTCCATCCTGGTCTCGGTGCTGGCGGTCAACCTGCTCGGCGACGGGCTGCGTGACGCGCTCGACCCCAAACTGAAACGGATGGCCTGAAATGGAACAACCCCCAAGCTCATTTCATTCGCTGTCCCCCAAGGGGACTTCCTCCCCACGGGGGCTTCCTTCGGTCGTCGGGGCGCCCCCCGAGGGGGCGGGTCAGCACGCTTCGGACGGCCGTGCGCGTGCTGACAGCAACCTGTTGACCATTCGCAATCTGTCGGTGGACTTCAACGGCCTGCCCGCGGTCGACCGGATCAATCTGGACGTCGCGCCGGGCGAAGTGGTCGGCGTGGTCGGCGAGTCCGGCTCGGGCAAGAGCGTGACGATGATGGCGCTGATGGGCCTGATCGACGCACCCGGCAAGGTCTCCGCCGACGAGATCACCTTCGACGGCAAGAATCTGCTGAAGGCCTCGCCGAAGGAGCGCCGCAAGATCATCGGCAAAGACATCGCGATGGTGTTCCAGGACGCGCTCACCAGCCTGAACCCGAGCTACACGGTCGGCTACCAGATCAAGGAAGTGCTGAAGCTGCACGAAGGGCTGCGCGGCGCCGCCCTGCATCAACGCGCGCTCGAATTGCTCGACCAGGTCGGCATTCCCGATGCGAAAAACCGCATCGCGTCGTTCCCGCACCAGATGTCGGGCGGGATGAATCAGCGCGTGATGATCGCGATGGCGGTTGCCTGCAATCCGAAGCTGTTGATTGCCGACGAGCCGACCACCGCGCTCGACGTGACGATCCAGGCGCAGATCATGGAGTTGCTGGTGAAGCTGCAGAAGGAGCGCGGCATGGCGCTCGTGCTGATTTCGCACGATCTGGCCGTGGTGTCCGAAGTCGCGCAGCGCGTCGCGGTGATGTACGCCGGCGAGATCATCGAAACCAACAAGGTTCCGGATATCTTCGCCGCGCCGCATCACCCGTATACCGAAGCGCTGCTTGCGGCGATTCCCGAGCACAATGTCGGTGCGGTGCGGCTGGCTGCGTTGCCGGGCATGGTGCCGGGGCGCGACGACCGGCCCAAAGGGTGTCTGTTCGCGCCGCGCTGCAAGTACGTGGCGGCCGACTGCCTGAAGGCCCGGCCGGCTCTGGCGCCGTTGCCGGACCACAGCGAGGCGACCAGGGTACGCTGTATCAAGCCGCTGAACCTGAGCGGCGATGCCAACGTCCACACTCAAGGAGGCGCACGATGAATGCAGTAGCAGAACCGCGGCGCCAGACGAGCCAGGCGGGCGATCACGTGCTGGTGGCCGACCAGTTGGCGCGGTACTACTCGGTGCGGCGCGGCATGTTCGGCCACGGCACCGTGAAGGCGCTCAACGGCGTGTCGTTTTCGCTGGATCGCGGCAAGACGCTGGCGGTGGTCGGCGAATCCGGTTGCGGCAAGTCGACCCTCGCACGTCAGTTGACGATGATCGAAGCGCCGACGGCCGGGCGTCTGTTGATCGACGGTGAAGACGTCGCCGGTGCCGATCACGCGCGGATCCATGCATTGCGCCGTCGCGTGCAGATGGTGTTCCAGAATCCGTTTGCGTCGCTGAATCCGCGCAAGACCGTCGAGCAGACGCTCGGCGAGCCGCTCGTGATCAACACGCCCCTGAGCGGCGCTGAGCGCGCCGAGCGGATCGCGCAGATGATGCGCACCGTGGGCTTGCGGCCCGAGCACGCGAAACGCTACCCGCATATGTTCTCGGGTGGTCAGCGTCAGCGGGTGGCGATTGCTCGCGCGATGATTCTCGATCCGCAGATCGTCGTCGCCGATGAACCCGTGTCCGCGCTCGACGTGTCGATCCAGGCGCAGATTCTGAATCTGTTCATGGATCTACAGCAGGAGTTCAAGACCAGCTACGTGTTCATCTCGCACAACCTGTCGGTGGTCGAGCATATCGCCGACGATGTGATGGTGATGTACTTCGGCGGCGTGGCCGAACTGGGCGACAAGAAGCGGATTTTCTCGACACCGCGCCATCCGTACACGCGGGCGCTGATGTCGGCGACGCCGTCGATCTTCGAGGCGGATCGCAAGATCAAGATCAAGCTGCAAGGCGAAATGCCGTCGCCGCTCAATCCGCCGTCGGGCTGCACGTTCCACCAGCGCTGCCCGTATGCGATCGCGCGTTGCCGCAGTGAGGAGCCGCAGCTGCGCGAAGTGGACGGGCGTCAGGTGTCGTGCCACCGGGCCGAGGAGGTGGGGGACTTGGATGCCTGAAGCGTTGGCGGCGCGTCGTCCTGCGCGCCGCCTGCGTGAGCGCGGCTTGCGTGCCGCTCTCACGCGGCGTGGGGTAGCGTGGCTGCTGGGCTGGGCCGCGCTTGCCTGCGTCTCCGATGGTTCCAACTGGCCAGTCGCTGCGGTCTATGCCGCGGGCGCGGCTGCCAATACCCCGGCGCAAAGCGGCCGGCCGGCGCTGCCGGTTCCGGCGGTGCCCAATCCGCCCGCGCAGCCGCGCGCCACGTTGCCGGGCTTCAATCCGCCGCCCGCCAACCCGGGTACGACCGCGAGCGGGCCGGTGCGCACGCAGCCGGCGCGCATGCCGTTCTATGTCGCGACACGCGGCACGACGACGATTTACGTACTCGGCACGCTGCACGTCGGCGACCCGGCGGACTATCCGGCCAATCAGCCGTTCCGGCCGCAGATCCTCGCCGCGCTCGCGGCTTCGCCAACTTTGGCGCTCGAGTTGTCACCCGACGACTTGCTGGTATCGCAGGACGACGTGTCGAAATACGGCGTCTGCCGGCGCGAATGTTTGCCGAAGATGTTGCCAGATCCGTTATGGCGCAAGCTTGCCCTCCGCTTGCACGACAACCCCGCTGCGCTCGATGAGATCAAGAAGATGCGGCCGTGGCTCGCGTCGTTGCTGGTGGAGACCTACGATTCCCTCAGCGCGGGGCTGCAGACCGAGTACGGCACCGAGGCGCAGTTGCAGAACGTGTATCTGCGCACGCGCGGCAAGATTGTCGGGCTCGAGACGCTGTCCGAGCAGATGCGTGCGTTCACCAGTCTGTCGCTCGCGCAGCAGCGCGAGATGCTGGCGCAGGACCTCGTGCAGACGCCCGCTGAAAACCTCGCCGATGTGAAAACGTTGCACCGCTTGTGGCAGGTCGGCGATGCCGATGCGATCTGGGCGTGGCAGGCGGCGAAATCGGAGAAGCTGGCGCGCGACAAGCGCGTGTCCAATTCGATCGACAAGCGGATCGTCTACGAGCGCAACCGGCGTTTTGTGGCGCGGATGCTGTTGATCGCGGGGCCGAACAAGCCGCTGTTCGTGGCGATCGGCGCGTTGCACCTGGGCGGGCCGAAGGGCGTGCTGCAGCTATTGCGGCAGCACGGCTTCGCGGTGGACGCGGGGTGAAGGGCCATCTGGGCGCGAAAGCGCTGCGGCCGTGTCGTGGTGCGCGTCGCCGGGGTGAAGAGGCTGTTCCATGGAAACCCGCTTGAGCGCGCGCGGCGCACGCGTGCTGGCCGCGCCGGCCCGACCACACCACGCACGGCTTACAGGAACATCAGGAAGTTCAGCAAGAAGATGTTCACCACCAGCAGCGTCAATGCGGTGGGCACCTGCACCTTGATCACCGCGTTCTTGTCCGGCAGTTCGAGCAGCGCGGCGGGCACCATGTTGAAGTTGGCGGCCATCGGCGTCATCAGCGTGCCGCAGTAGCCGGAGAACATGCCGATCGCGACCATCACCGCCGGGTTGCCGTGGAACACGCCGACCAGAATCGGCACGCCGACCCCGCCCGTCATCACCGGAAACGCTGCGAAGCCGTTGCCCATCACCATCGTGAACACCGCCATGCCGATGCAGTACACGGCGACCGCGACGAACCGGTAGTCGAGATCGATGTAGGAGGTGGTCACGTGCGCGACCGCTTTGCCGACACCCGCATCCGAGAACACGAGGCCGAGCATGCCGAGCATCTGTGGCAGCACGGCGGCCCACGACAGCGCATCGACGAGGCGCCGCGCTTCCTTCATCGACTGGCCGACCGTGTCGCGCGTCATCACGCAGGCCACTGCGAGCGCAATCACGCAGCCTATGCCGAAACCGATCAGCGTGACGTTCTTCGGATCGACGAGCGGTACGCCGCCGAACACCAGATGACTCGCGGCCAGCGTGATCACGACGGTGATGACCGGAATCGTCAGCGCGGGCACGAACAGCTTGTTGCGAAGGCGTGCGGCGCTCGCCTGACGCGCTTCCAGCGGCAGCAGTTTCGGCTTCGCCGCGCTCACGCCGCCGAAGCCGGCGATCAGCGCCATCGCGATCACCAGCGCGCCGACCACCGCGGGCGGCAGCAGGTCGCCGATCAGGAAAATCACCGCATACAGAAGCCAGAAGCCGCCGGCGCTCAGGCGGCGCGGATGTTCGCGGTCGGTGACGATCATGCCGCCGATCACGAGCAGCACGATGCCGAGCAGCCAGAACAGATAGTTGATGGTCAGCGTCATGCTTCGTCTCCCGTCGCCGGTTGCGTGCGTGAGGCCGGCTTCGCCTCGGCGTTGCGATGCAGCTCGCGGTCGAGCTTGCGATCGAGCCGGTAGAGCCGGAAGCCGTGAATCAGGAACGCGCAGATCGCGGTTGGGATACCCCACACGGCGACGTGAATCGGCTGCACCTCGATGCCCGCTTCGCGCAGAAACGTGGTCATCAGCACGATCGCGCCGAAGGCGACGAAGATGTCTTCGCCGAAGAACAGGCCGACGTTGTCGGTCGCCGCCGCGAAGGCGCGCAAGCGGTAGCGCACGGCGTCGCTCAGCTTGCCGTAGCGGGTTTCGGCTGCGCCTTCGGTCATCGGCGCGATCAGCGGACGCACCATCTGCGGATGGCCGCCGAGCCCGGTGAGGCCGACGGCCGCGGTCAGCTCGCGCACCAGCAGATAGACGATCAGGAGACGCCCCGCGGTCGCTGCCTTGATGCCGGCGATCCACGTCTGCGCGCGCTCGCGCAAGCCATGCCTCTCGAGCAGGCCGATCACCGCCAGCGGCAGCAGGATGATCAACGGGATGTTGCGGGTCTTGATAAAGCCGGTGCCGATCGCGGCGAGGATTTTCTCCGGCGGGAAGTGCGCGGCCAGTGCCGTGACGATGGCGGCGGCCGCCACGATCAGCATCGGATTGAACCGTAATACAAAGCCAACGATGATGACGGCCACGCCGATGAGCGGCCATAAATTGACTGCGGTCTGCATCAGGATCTCCAAACAGGGTTGCCAAGCTCACCGCGGGTAGCGGCTAACGTAGGGCGGCGCGCCCAGCCCTTGCGCGCGTTGCGCCGTCTTGTCTTGCGCGGCTCGAGCTGGCCGCGTTCGTCCACTGCATCTGCTTGCTGCTGCTTGTTGCTACTGCTTGTTGCTACTCCGGGTGGCTGACCGTGGTGCTGGCCGCTCGTCGCTCAGGCGCGCGCGGCGCTGGCCGAGCGAACTTCGATGCCGGCCTCTTCGAGCGCGGCGCGGATGCGGCGCGCAAACGCGAGCGCATGCGGGCCATCGCCGTGCAGGCAGATGGTCTGCGCGTTGAGCGGCACCCAGTGGCCGTCGACCGACCGCACACGCTGCTCGCGCACCATCGCGAGCGTGCGTTCGAGCACTTCTTCCTCATCGTCGAGCAGCGCGCCCGGCTCCTTGCGCGACACGAGCGAGCCGTCGGCGCGATAGCCGCGGTCGGCGAAGACCTCTTCGACGGCGGTCAGGCCGGCTTCGCGCGCGGCGGTCACGAGCCCGCTGTTGGCGAGCGCAAATACCGCCACCGACGGATCGAAGTCGTGCACCGCGGAGACGATTGCATCGGCGATCTTCGGGTCGCGCGCCGCCTGGTTGTACAGCGCGCCGTGCGGCTTGACGTGCGCGATGCGCCCGCCTTCGGCCTGGGCGATCGCCGAGAGCGCGCCGAGCTGGTACAGCACGCCGGCGTAAATCTCGCTGGCGGGCAGGTCCATCTCCTTGCGGCCGAAGTTCTCCGGGTCGTTGAAGCTCGGATGCGCGCCGATCGACACGCCTTTTTTCACGGCCCAGCGGACGCAGTCATGCATCGCGTTGGCCCCTCCCGCGTGCCACCCGCACGCAATGTTGGCCGAACTGACGAGGTCGAGCAGCGCCTCGTCGGATCCGCAGCCTTCGCCGAGATCGGCGTTCAGATCGATTTCCATAATGTCCTCTACGGGGTCTTACGACGCTGCCAGCACCGGCTGGCGAGCGCAGCGTTCTTCTTGCATCGCGATTGCGGCGTCGATCTGCCGCAGATACGCGTGTTCTTCGAGCAAGGCCTGACGCGCCTCGTGAGGCGTCGTCGGGATAAAGCGAATCGCCGCGTTGAGCCGCACCTGGGCGAGTTTCCACAGATCGGCCTGAATCACCGCGCCGATCTTCGGATAGCCGCCGGTGGTCTGCGCGTCGCTCAGCAGCACAATCGGCTGGCCGTTCGGCGGCACCTGGATCGTGCCCGGCATGACCGCGTGCGACAGCAGGTCGATCTTGCGCGCGCGTTCGAGTTCGGTGCCGGCGAGCCGGTATCCCATGCGGTTGCTGTTTGGCGTGACGAGCCATTCGTCCGACCAGAACGCCTGTTGGGCGGCGGCGGTGAAGCTGTCGTATTCGGGCCCCCGCAGCACGCGGATCGGCTCCGCCCAGGCGACGCCGGACGGATGCCGGCCGCGGCGCTGCGGCTCGTGTACCAGCGC
>Ga0335083_10012682_pt1 | contig 10071 bp, 6 predicted proteins | sample Lox_Sample_42_FD_206716 | JGI IMG/M metagenome (GOLD analysis project Ga0335083, IMG submission 206716) | Soil microbial communities from Loxahatchee National Wildlife Refuge, Florida, United States - Lox_Sample_4.2 | ecosystem: Environmental > Terrestrial > Soil > Wetlands | place: USA: Florida...
TCTCGACGGCGCGGAAGCCATCGCATTTTCTCCTGACAGCCACGAATTGTGCTTCACGGCCAATACGGACAAAGACGAAGCCACCAGCACGAACGGCGATCTCTTCGTCGTATCGGCGAGCGCCCCAACCGAGCCGAAGCGCATTACCGCGAATCCTGGTAACGACTGGGGACCAGCGTACTCGCCAGACGGACAATTCATCACCTATCGCGCACAGCTCCAGCCGGGCTACGAAAGCGACCGCTGGCGGCTGGTGCTTTACGATCGCACCACCGGAAAGATCACCAATCTCACCGAGAACTTCGACGGCAACGTCAACTCCCCCGAGTGGTCGGCTGACAGCAAGACGATCTACTTCCAGACGGAAGAGAAAGCCGAACTTCCCTTGTACTCGGTTCCCGCAAGCGCAGGTAGCAGCCCCAAGATCGTGCTCGCGGACACGGCGGTTCAGGAATTCTCCGTCAGCCGGGATGGCCGGAATCTCGTATTCACGAGTTCCACGGCGGCGATGCCCGCCGAGGTCTTCGTTGCGAACTCCGACGGCAGCAGTCTTCGCCAGGTCACGCAAGCCAATGGCGTGCTCCTTGCCCAGCTCGATCTTCCGCAAGTCGAGCCTTTCTGGTTCGAAGGCGCTGCCAAAACGCAAGTCGAAGGACTGCTGCTGCGCCCGCCACATTTCGACCGCGGGAAGAAATATCCGCTACTCCTGCTGGTCCACGGCGGGCCACAGGGCGAATGGGACAATGACTGGTTCTACCGCTGGAACTCTCAGGTGATGGCCGCGCCCGGCTACGTGGTGCTGATGATCAACCCGCGCGGTTCGTTCGGATACGGCCACAAGTTCACCGAGGAGATCAGTCGCGACTGGGGCGGAAAGGTCTACGACGACTTGATGAAAGGCGTCGATGCCGCCGTCGCCAAATATTCGTTCGTCGACGGCACTCGCATGTGCGCCGCGGGCGGCTCCTACGGCGGCTATATGGTCGACTGGCTCGCCACGCACACCGGCCGCTTCAAGTGCCTGATCAGCCATGCCGGCGACTGGGACAGCGTCAGTTCCTATGCCACCGAGGAACTCTGGTTCAATGATTGGGAGATGGGTGGCCCGCCGTGGGCAAAAACAACGGTCGATAAGAAATGGTCGCCCGTTGAGTACGCCGCCGCCCTCGCCAAGTTCAAGACGCCGACGCTGGTGATTGCCGGCGAGCTCGACTTCCGCGTTCCCTACACCCAGAGCCTCGAATTCTTCAGTGCCTTGCAGCGCCAGGGCGTGCCGTCGAAGCTGATGGTCTTCCCTGATGAGGGCCATTGGATTCAGAAACCACAGAACAGCGAACTTTGGTACAGCACGTTTCTCGACTGGCTGGCCAAGTACCTGAAATAGCCGGCGAGCCCAGAGCCGGGGTGTCGTCAAATTACCTCCGTAGTCTTACGGATTGACGCTCGCCCTGCGCCGTAGCATCGTTCCCGCCCTATTCCCCGGGAGGAAACGATGCGGCAATCGGGATCGGGAAGATTCCGCCTTTTCGCATCTCTTGCGGTACTGCTCGCCAGTGCCCTGTTCGTCCGCCGCACGCATGCCGAAACGCTGACCATCACCAGTACACCGCCTGGCGCCTCGATCGAAATCAACGGCCTAGCCGCCGGCACGACTCCGTATACAGTTGACTATCCGGGAGCATACTTTCACAAACCGCACACGGCATTCGGGTCACGGCTCGACCATTCGATGAACGTGAAGATTTCGCTGGATGGCTACGTCACCGAGCGCGTCACCCTGACCGAGGGCCCATTTGAGTGGATTTCCTTCAACGGCCGTCACCACGGGAGTTATTTTCTGCTCAAGTCCTCGCACTTTACGATTCACCTCGATCCTGTCGGCCGCGCCGGTGCTTCAACGGACACGAACGGGCGCGAAGGCCCGCTGATTCCCCCTCCGGCTTCGGCATTTCGCCCGGCTGAAAGAAGCCCGGCACTTGCGGACGCGAGCGTGGCAATCGGGTCCGATCCGCCGGGTGCAGACATCTATGTGGATGGGGATTTCGCGGGCCAAACTCCTTCGACCATCCGCCTTGCCGAGGGCAGGCACCGCATAGAATTGAAATCACCCGGCAAACAATCCTGGTCGCGCGATCTGAATGTGACGAAAGAAAGCCAGCTTTCTTTGCATCCGAGTCTGGCGGCCGCACCCTAACCGCCCCTGTCGCATTTCCCGATACACACCGCGCTTCCAGTGCCTTCGCCTGTCTGTTCGGAGACCGTGTTATCCTCGCCATCACTCCAATGATTCGCCGCCGACTGATTCGCGCGCGCGCCACCGAAGCTCCATGACGCAGATTCCCGAAAGCCACGCACCCCAGGTTGCTTCGCGGCGCTATGCATTCCTGGTCGCCGCCGGCATTTTCCTCAGCCGCATCGCCGGCCTGATTCGCGACCGCGTCTTCGCACACTATTTCGGCTCATCATTCGCTGCGGACGCGTTCCGCGCCGCATTCCGCATTCCGAACGCGCTCCAGAACATGTTCGGTGAAGGCGTTCTTTCCGCGTCATTTATTCCGGTCTACGCCGGCCTTCTCGCGCGTGACGATGACGAAGAAGCTCGCCGCACCGCCGGTGCTATCGCCGCCATCCTGGCTCTCACCATCTCGAGCCTCGTCCTCGTCGGCGTGCTCGCCACTCCCTACTTGATCGACGTGATCGCGCCGGGATTTCGCGGCGAGACCCGGGCGTTGGCCATCCAACTCGTGCGCATCCTCTTTCCGGGCGCGGGCCTGCTCGTTTTTTCCGCCTGGTGTCTTGGGGTCCTGAACAGCCACCGCCGCTTTTTCCTCTCCTACACTGCGCCCGTGATCTGGAATGCGGCCATGATCGGCACCATGCTGGCCTACGGACGCAGCAATTCGGCGGCTGCGCTTGCAGTGGTGCTGGCTTGGGGGTCCGTTGTTGGCAGTGCGCTGCAAGTGCTCGTGCAAATGCCCACCGTGTTGCGCGTGTTGGGTGGCTTGCGCTTTTCGTTCGGTCTCCACTCCCTGCACGTCCGCACGGTCATCAAGAATTTTTTCCCCGTCTTCATCGGCCGAGGAGTGGTGCAGATCAGTGCCTATGTGGATGTGCTGCTCGCGAGCCTCGTGCCGGTGGTGGGTGCCGTCGCCGACCTTTCCTATGCGCAGACGCTCTACACGCTCCCCGTCAGCCTCTTCGGGATGTCTGTGTCCGCTGCTGAACTGCCGCAGATGTCCGGCGCCGTCGGCAGCGAATCGCAGGTGGCCGAAGCGCTCCGGGCGCGTCTCAACGGCGGATTGCGTCAGATTGCGTTTCTCGTCGTTCCGTCGGTCGCCGCGTTTCTGATTCTGGGCGACGTTGTGGTTGGCGCGATCTATGAGACCGGGCGCTTCGTGCAGGCAGACGTCTATTATGTCTGGGGCATTCTCGCCGGCGCAACCGTCGGCTTGCTCGCATCCACGCTCGGCCGCCTCTACGCCTCCACCTACTACGCTCTGCGCGACACGCGGACACCGCTGTGGTTCGCGTTGATCCGCGTCGGGCTGACGACGGTTCTTGGCTACCTGTTCGCTCTGCCGCTGCCGCGCCACTTCGGTATCGAGCCCCGCTGGGGTGTCGCCGGTCTAACGATTTCGGCGGGCATTGCTTCGTGGATCGAATTTCACCTGCTGCGGCGCACTCTGAATCGCCGTATTGGACCCAGCGGACTCCCGATCGACTATCTCGTGAAGGTCTGGATCATGGCGCTGATCGGCGCCGTGGCCGGATGGGAGATTCACCGCCACTGGTGGTACCTGCACCCGATTCCGATGGCGTTTGCCGTTCTGCTTCCCTACGGGGCGATCTATTTCGCGGGAACGTGGCTGGTGGGAATTGCGGAATCGCGCGCGCTTTTCAGCCGCTTCCTCAACCGCACGCGAACGTAGCGCCGCCATCCTGGCGGTGTGGTTCTGATGAAGAGCCGCTCTGCCAGGCGCCAGTGCTTGGTCAGCGTCAGAACTTAAACACAATCCCGGCTGAAACATTCGGGCTGTACTGGTAAGTTGAAAAGAACCGCGTCCCGACCAGATTTGCACTAACGCGGTATGACCAGCGCTTCTGGTGGACGTTCAGGTCGACTCCGCCTCCCACCTCGTAGGCAAATGCGCCCTGATTCCCGAAGACCGTCCGAGGCAAGAAGTTCGCGCCTCCCACCAGGCCGTGTCCCCAAATTTCGAGACCACGAGGAGCTGCCCAGCGGAAGCGTGGACCACCCATGCCCTGCACATACTTCGAAGTTTGGCCGAAAAACGATGATCCCCACGCGCCGATGAACTCGCCTTCGGCACCGATCCAGTGGCCGCCCGGGTAGTAGACCAATCCGAGGTTCAGGCCATTCATGTTGTCGGTCACGTGCGGCACAATGTAGAAGCGGAAGAACGTATATCCTGCCGTTGCCTGCCAGTTGTACGTCTTGAGAACGCCGTAAACGCTCGGCCGCTGGTCACCGGAAGCCGGTTCAGGATCAGGCGCAGCCGCCAGGCTGAACGCACTCGTGTTGGGTGAGGCAGGAGCAATCTCCGCCGCGACAAGCGGCGCTGAATCCGTGGATGCTGCCGTGGCGGCAATAGGCGCCACCGGTAGCGAATTGTTGGAAGTAGTCTGCGCTTGAGCGCAGGCCGCGAGACCTAGAAGTGCAGCACACAGAAATACCTGCTTCATCGCCTATCTCCCCAAGGAGCTTGCCCACTCATGCTCCCCGCGTCCTTAATCTGAGCCACATCCGTCGAAGTGTCTAGACCAAATTCCAAATTGAGACAGAGAAAGTTACCCATTGGGTTGCTTCACAATGTGAAACGGAGCTCGGGTTCCCTAGGCTGCGCGCCTTCCAAAACGCGTCTCCGCCGAAGTTTGCGTGTGATAAAATGAGCTGTTTCTTGCGTTCGGTAGGTTTGTATACACTGTATCTGCCTGACCGAAAGGGAGTTAGAGGCGACTTCGCATGAGTGGCGCGAAAAGCTGGGACGCCGATCGAGCTCTCTCACTCGTTCAGGGACTTGAGCGTCTTCCTGGCGCTCTGCTGCCGATCCTCCATGCGCTGCAGGAGGAGTTCGGCTACGTCGACAAAGCTGCCATTCCTCTGATCGCCAGCGCGCTGAATATCTCTCACGCTGAAGTCCACGGCGTCATCAGCTTCTATCACGATTTCCGCCACGAACCGGCTGGCCGCCACACGCTGAAGGTCTGTCGCGCAGAATCCTGCCAGGCCATGGGCTGCGAAAGCATGATTCGCCATGTGGAAGAACGCCTCGGCGCGAAGCTTGGCGGGACTACCGAGGATGGCGGCGTCACCCTTGAGCCTGTCTACTGCCTCGGAAACTGTGCGCTGTCGCCCGCCGTGATGCTTGATGGCAAGCTCTACGGGCGCGTTTCGTCGGAAGTCGCTGACTTCCTGATCGATGACGCTCGGAGGCACGCATGAGCGTGAAGGTCTACATTCCGGGCGACGCCGCGGCTCTTTCCGTGGGCGCGGATTCCGTCGCAAAGGCTATCACCGATCAAATCGCTTCGCGGCGGTTGGATGCGGCTGTCATTCGCAACGGGTCGCGCGGCATGTTCTGGCTGGAGCCTCTCGTCGAAATCGAAACTCCTCGTGGTCGTGTAGCATACGGTCCGGTATCGACCGCCGACGTGCCCGGTCTTTTCGACGCAGGCTTTCTCGAAGGCAAGCCGCACAAGCTTCATCTCGGCCTCACCGAAGAGATTCCGTATCTGAAGAATCAGGAACGGCTCACCTTCGCGCGCTGTGGCATCACGGATCCGCTTTCCCTTTCCGACTACGTGAGCCACGGCGGCTATCGCGGCCTCGAACGCGCGCTGAAGATGACGCCCGAGCAGATCGTCGAGGAGGTCACCGCCTCAGGCCTGCGTGGCCGCGGCGGCGCGGGATTCCCCACCGGCATCAAGTGGAAGACGGTTCTGAACACCGCTGCTGATCAGAAATACATCGTCTGCAACGCGGACGAAGGCGACAGCGGCACCTATGCCGACCGCATGATCATGGAAGGCGATCCTTTCGTGCTGATCGAAGGCATGACCATCGCCGGATTCGCGGTGGGCGCCACGTCCGGCTATATCTACATTCGCTCCGAATATCCTCACGCGTTCCGGCAGATGAAGCGCGCCATCAAGATTGCCTACGACAAGGGCTATCTCGGCGCCAATGTCGCCGGGAGCGGCAAGCGCTTCGATCTTGAGCCGCGCATGGGAGCCGGCGCCTATATCTGTGGCGAGGAGACCTCGCTGCTCGAAAGCCTGGAAGGCAAGCGCGGCCAGATCCGCTTCAAGCCGCCGCTTCCGGCGATCAAGGGCCTCTTCGGCCAGCCGACGGTCGTCAACAACGTGATCTCGCTCGCTACCGTGCCGATCATTCTCGATAAGGGCGGCCAGTATTACCGCGACTTCGGCATGGGCAAGTCCCGCGGCACGCTCACGATTCAGCTCGCCGGCAATATTAAGCGCGGCGGCCTCGTCGAGAAAACCTTCGGGCTCACGTTGCGCGAAGCCATTGACGGCTTTGGCGGCGGCACGGCCTCGGGCCGTCCGCTGCGGGCCGTGCAAGTTGGCGGTCCGCTCGGCGCCTACTTCCCTGTCTCGCTGCTCGATACGCCCCTCGACTACGAGGCTTTTGCCGAGCGCAAGGGAATGCTCGGCCACGGCGGCATCGTCGTTTTCGACGACACGGTCGACCTGGCTCACCAGGCGCGCTTCGCCATGGAGTTCTGCGCCGTCGAAAGCTGCGGCAAGTGCACGCCATGCCGCGTGGGCTCCACGCGCGGTGTGGAAGTGATCGAACGCGTCATTGCGAACGACGACCGCGCAAAGAATCTGGAACTTCTCAACGATCTGTGCGAAGTTCTTACTGACGGCTCGCTCTGTGCTCTCGGCGGACTGATTCCGTACCCCGTCCAGAGCGCGCTGAAGCATTTCCCGGAAGATTTCGACAAGCCGGCACCTCTGCCCCCTCCGCAAGCTGCCGGTAGGACTCAGGAGAGACCATCATGGCGCTGATTCGCGAAGTCGATTACGGAACCCCCGAACGCGTTTCCGAAACCAAGGTGACCATGGAGGTCGACGGCAAGCCCGTCACCGTTGCTGCGGGCACGTCCGTACTGCGCGCTGCTGCCGAAGCCGGCGTCCAGATACCCAAGCTCTGCGCCAGCGACAATCTCGAACCCTTCGGCTCCTGCCGGCTGTGTCTCGTCGAAGTCGAAGGCCGCCGCGGCTATCCGGCGTCCTGCACCACGCCTTGCGAAAACGGCATGAAAGTGCGCACGCAATCGGAAAAGCTTGCCAAGCTTCGCAAGGGCGTGATGGAGCTGTACGCCACCGACTACCCGCGCGACCTGTTCGACAACGCCGCCAGCGGCGACACGGAATTCCAGCGCATGCTCACTGCCGTCGGCCTGAAAGAAGTCCGCTACGGCTACAAAGGCAAGAACCATCAGGACGGCATCAAGGACGACTCGAATCCGTACTTCGAGTTCGACCAGTCGAAGTGCATCGTCTGCTCGCGCTGCGTTCGCGCCTGCGAGGAAGTCCAGGGCACTTTTGCCTTGACCATCGACGGTCGCGGTTTCGCTTCCTTCGTTTCCGCCGGAGACAAGCCTTTCATGGAATCCGAGTGCGTCTCCTGCGGCGCCTGCGTGCAGGCTTGTCCCACCGATGCCCTGCTCGAAAAGTCCATCGTAGAGCTCGGCCGTCCCGACCGAACGGTCGTTACGACTTGCGCGTATTGCGGTGTTGGCTGCGGCTTCAACGCCGAGCTACAGGGCGACACCGTCGTCCGCATGATTCCCGACAAGGAAGGCAAAGCGAATCACGGCCATTCCTGCGTGAAGGGCCGCTTCGCCTGGACCTACGCCACTCACAAGGACCGCATCCTCAAGCCCATGATCCGCGCCAAATTTACGGACCCGTGGCGCGAAGTCACCTGGGATGAAGCGATCAACTACGCGGCCAGCGAATTCAAGCGCATTCAGGCCAAATACGGCAGGGATTCCATCGGCGGTATCACCTCCTCCCGCTGCACCAACGAGGAAACCTACCTCGTCCAGAAGATGATCCGCGCCGCCTTCGGCAACAACAATACGGACACCTGCGCTCGCGTCTGCCACTCGCCCACCGGCTACGGCATGAAGACCACCTTCGGCACCTCCGCCGGGACCCAGGATTTTGACTCCGTAGAAGCCGCCGACGTGATCATGATCATCGGAGCCAACCCGACCGACGCGCACCCCGTCTTCGCCTCCCACATGAAGCGACGCCTTCGCGAGGGCGCGCGCCTGATCATCGTGGACCCACGCAGGATCGAGCTCGTCAAGACCGCGCACATCAAGACCGACTACCACTTGCCGCTGCGCCCTGGCACCAACGTCGCGATGATCAATTCCCTCGCCCACGTCGTCGTCACCGAGGGTCTGGTCAACGAGCAATACGTGAAAGAACGCTGCGACCTCGCCGCCTTTGAACAGTGGCGCAAGTTTGTCGCGGAGCCAAAGAACTCACCCGAAGCCATGGAGAAATATACCGGCGTGCCTGCCGCGGACGTCCGTGCCGCCGCGCGCCTCTACGCCACCGGCGGTAACGGCGCCATATATTACGGCCTCGGCGTCACCGAGCACAGCCAGGGCTCCACCATGGTCATGGGCATGTGCAACCTCGCCATGGCCACCGGCAATGTCGGCAAGAATGGCGTGGGCATCAACCCGCTGCGCGGCCAGAACAACGTGCAGGGCTCCTGCGACATGGGCTCGTTCCCGCACGAGTATCCCGGCTACCGGCACGTCTCGCAGGATGCCGTGCGTGAATCTTTCGAGAAGGAATGGGGCGTGAAGCTCCAGACCGAGCCAGGCCTGCGCATTCCCAACATGATCGATGCCGCCCTCGACGGCACCTTCAAGGGCCTCTACTGCCAGGGCGAGGATATCGTTCAGTCCGATCCGAATACGCAGCACATTTCGCACGGCCTCGCTTCGATGGAGTGCGTCGTCGTGCAGGACCTTTTCATCAATGAGACGGCGAGCTATGCGCACGTTTTTCTGCCCGGCTCGTCTTTCCTCGAAAAGGAAGGGACCTTTACGAACGCGGAGCGCCGTCTCGGCCGCGTCCGCAAGGCCATCGAGCCGCTCGCGGGTTTCGCCGATTGGGAAGTCACCATGAAGCTTTCGAACGCCCTCGGCTACCCGATGCATTACAACCATCCGTCTGAAATCATGGACGAAATCGCGCGCCTTACTCCCACTTTCGCGGGCGTTAGCTTCGACATGCTCGACCGCGTCGGTAGCGTGCAGTGGCCCTGCAACGAGAAGGCGCCCCTGGGCACGCCGATCATGCACATTGGCGGCTTCGTGCGCGGCAAGGGCCGCTTCATGATCACCGAGTTCATCCCCACCGATGAAAAGGTCAACGCCCGCTTCCCGCTGATCCTCACCACGGGCCGCATCCTTTCGCAGTACAACGTGGGCGCGCAAACTCGGCGCACCATGAACAACCGCTGGCACGATATGGACGTGCTCGAAATCCATCCGTCCGACGCCGAGGACCGCGGCATCAACGAAGGCGATCTCGTCTCGCTATCGAGCCGCGCCGGTGACATCACTCTCCCGGCCAGGATTTCCGAGCGCATGCAGCCCGGCGTCGTCTACACCACGTTCCATCACGCCATGACCGGCGCAAACGTCGTTACTACGGAATTCTCCGACTGGGCCACGAACTGCCCCGAGTACAAAGTCACTGCCGTGCAGGTGCAGCTTGCGCGGCACATGTCCGAATGGCAGGAGCATTACCTCGAAACGCGCCGCCTGACGACGCAAATCGAAAAGGAATCTCAGAGCAGCGCCGACTAGTCGCGGGGACTAGTCCCGCGCGCGCAGGTCACCACGGATGGAACAGGACTACATGATTCACATGGCGAATCAGATCGCCATGTTCTTCGAGCCTTACCCGCACGACGAAGCCCTGGCGGGCGTCGTCGACCATTTCAAGTCCTTCTGGGAACCTCGCATGCGGAAGCAAATCGAGGAATAC
>Ga0335083_10012683_pt1 | contig 10070 bp, 9 predicted proteins | sample Lox_Sample_42_FD_206716 | JGI IMG/M metagenome (GOLD analysis project Ga0335083, IMG submission 206716) | Soil microbial communities from Loxahatchee National Wildlife Refuge, Florida, United States - Lox_Sample_4.2 | ecosystem: Environmental > Terrestrial > Soil > Wetlands | place: USA: Florida...
TTCCTCCACGGGCAGGAGCAATCGGCCGCTCGATATCGACAGTGTGATGATGCGCGAGTCGAAGGGACGCGCCTCGGCGTCGGTCGCGCCGCTGCCGGCATTCATCGCCATCGCCGGAAAGGACGCGGCCTGCAGCGAAAGCCGCAGCCGGGCACCGGCCGGCAGCGTTGCGCACAGGGCGCGCATTGCCACGACCCGCGGGCCCGGCGAAGCCGCGTCGGCAATCCGCAAATAGCCCTGGGTCAGGACGATGGCCCGGCCGTCTTGCATCACCTGGGAGAGGATCGCGGCGAGATCGTGCGTCGGCTGATCGGCGGCGATCTCGATCTCCGCACGCACCGCGCCCGTGAGCGAGAGAGGTCGATCGAGCGGCGCTGACGTGTAGCAGGCGACGTCGGAACGATCGTCGACGGCGCGACGGTCCTGGCCATTGGCGATCGACGGCGCGGGTCGCCAGGGATCGTGCACCAGCACGTCATCGACGGCGATGGGTTCGCGCTGGAGGCGCCCCGCCTCGCTGTCGGCTGCGGCGAGGCCATCGCTTGCGATATGCCAGGCCTGTGGCGCCGACGCGGGCCAGGCGGAGAAGTCACGCCATTGCTTGCGGCCGGTGTCGTACAGCCTGACGGGCGGTTCGCGGTCGATGCCGTTGTCGCGATCCTTCAGGAAGCGATCGAACCAGCGGACCTGCTCGCGATCGACGGGGCTTGCAGCCCACGGCAGGTGCGCCCAGGGGCCGACGATCAGCCGCTGCGGTGCGCGCGAGGCCGCCATCGCGTGGAAGCAATCCAACGTGCCCATCAGCATCGAATCGTGCCAGCCGCCGATGTGCAGCATGGCCACATCGCCCATGCGGCCGGCGAGTGCGGCCTTGGGCGAGATGCGGTCCCAATAGCCGCCCGGCGCGGGATGGCCGATCCAGTCGGCGTAGTGGGTGTATTGCGCATGGCGCTGCAGCACGTTGGGCAGGGCGGTGATCTCGTCGTTGAGCGGCGGGCTGCGCTGGGCCGCGCGCAGGGCGGTGAAGGCCGCGACGTCGCCCGCCAGCCGCGCGCGCTCGGCGCCCATCTGCAGCGCCCATCCCATGTTGCCGGCGAGACAGAAGGCGCCGCCTTCATAGGCCCAGTCGGAATGGACATCCCAGCCCATCATCGAGGGGCACAGCGCCTGCGGCAGAGGCCCGCCGCTGTCGAGCGCGCCGGCCAGCGCCAGAAGCTGTGTCGCGGCCTGATAGGAGAAGCCGTACATGCCGATGCGGCCGTTGCCGCCGTCGATGGTCGCGGCCCAGGCGAGCGTGTCGGCGCCGTCCTCGCGCTCATGCTCGAACAGCTTGAACGTGCCTTCCGAGGTGCCGCTGCCGCGCACGTCCTGCACGATCACGATATAGCCTTGCGCGGCGTACCAGCTCGGATGCGCGTAGACGACCGTCGAGGCGATCTTGCGGCCATAGGGCTGCCGCATCAGCAGCACGGGGAAGGGCCCCTTGCCCGGCGGTCGGTAGAGATCGGCGTCCAGGCGCACCCCGTCGCGCGTGCGCATCGACACCGTTTCGGGCGCGATCACGGCGCCAGCGCCCCCAGCAAGGCACGCGATTGGACGACGAAGCCGAAGATCTGCTTCACGTTGTAGACCGTGGCCTCCCAGCAGAAGGACGGCGAGGTGGTCGCCGTGCAATCGCCGACCATCAGCGTGTCGTAGCCCAGGAAATTGGCGTCGGCCAAGGTGTGCAGCACGCACTGGTCGGCATTGACGCCACCGAACAGCAGCGTGGTGACTCCGAGATTGCGCAGGATGCTGTCGAGCGGCGTGTCCCAGAAGCCGGACATGCGGCATTTGTCGACCCGGATGTCGGTGGCGAGAGGCGCCAGCTCGTCGACCACGGCCGCCGACCAGGAATCCTTCTGCAGCACGGCGGCGCCGGTCGCCGGCACCTTGTCGCCCAGGCCAACGCCGCGGCCGCTGGGATTGTAGACGTGCAGCAGGGCCGGGCTGAGATTGAGCCGGTCGGGACGGTTGCCCCAGTTGACCCAGACCACCGGCACGCCCGCCGCCCGCAGGGCCGGGAGCAGCCGTTGCAGGGGGGCGATCGGCGCGCGAGCCGATGCCACATCGACGCCGATGGAGGCGAGCCAGCCGTCGCGGTGGCAGAAGTCGTTCTGCATGTCGATCACGACCATGGCGGTGCGTGCCAGGTCGATCGTGCAGGGCTTGGGCTCGGCCTCGAGCGGGACGGGGCGGGTCGGGCGGGCGGCCCGCACCAGGTCGGCACGATCGTTGCTCACCTGCCAGGCATTGCGGTCGCTTGGACCCAGCACTACCGGCTTGTTATCTTCCGTCATGCGTTCTCTCCCGCAAGCGTATTCAGCATGATCCATGCCACGCGAGCGGGCGCGCAACCTGAATCGAGGTGCCGATGAACCAGCCCCTGCTCCGTCGTGCCCGCGATTGCCGGGTGTCGCGCATCTCGCCCGCCGACACCAACAAGTTCGTCATGATGGTCGACCCGATCGCCGACAAGCTGCCCTTCATCTCCGTCGTCGAGATCTTCGAGACCGGCGGCAAGACGCCGCCCAACATGCATCCGACGGCGCACGAGATGTTCTACGTGCTGAGTGGACGCGGCCGGGCCTATTGCGACGGCAAGACCTACGAGGTCGGGCAGGGCGACACGCTGGTGCTGCCGCCGGGCATGGAGCATGTCGTGGAGAATACCGGAACCGAACGCCTCTATTGCCTCACCGTCATGGTGCCGAACGAAGGCTTCGCCGAGCTGATCCGTGCCGGCGCCGAGATGTCGCTCGACGGTGCCGACCGGGCCGTGATCGACGGCAAATCGGCGACAGGCTGACGGGGGGAGGAATCGGATGCCCATCGCACAGAGCCGAAAGGTCGAGCTGAGTGAAATCCCCGTCATCGACCTGCGATTGCTGCAGGGCAGCGACCGGGACCGCGCGCAATTCGGCGGAGAGCTTCGCGAGGCCTGCGAGTCCGTGGGCTTCTTCTACGCCGCCAATCACGGCGTGCCCGAAAAGGTGACGCAAGGCATCTTCGAGCAGGCTCACCGGTTCTTCGATCTGCCGATGGAGGAGCGTGCGTCGCTCGCGATCACCCGTTCGCCGGTCTATCGCGGCTATCTCGGCGTCGGGCAGCGGGGCACGAACCTCGCGCGCGCCGCCGACATTCTGGAATCGCTCAATCTCGGACGCGAGCTCGGGCCGGATCATCCCGAGGTGAAGGCCGGAACGCCGTTGCACGGCCCCAACCAGTGGCCTTCGGGCCTGCCGGGCTTTCGCGAAGAGGTCATCTCCTACCAGCAGACGATGCTCGGCCTGGCCGGGTCGCTTCTCGAGGGCTTCGCGCTCGCCCTCGATGTGCCCTTCGCGCGCCTGCAGCCATTGTTCGATCCGCCGATGTTCCAGATGCGGATGCTCCACTATGCGCCGCAACCCGTCGAGATCGACACGATGATGGGCGCGCGCCCGCATCAGGACACGTCGTTCTTCACCATCCTGCTGCAGGACGATGTCGGCGGGCTGGAAGTGCAGGCGCGCAACGGCGAATGGCTGGCGGCGCCGCCGCGTCCCGACATGTTCGTGGTGAACGCGGGCGAGTTCCTGGAGCGCATGACCTGCGGCAGCTTCTGCTCGGCGATGCATCGGGTCGTCAATCGCTCGCGCTCGGAGCGCTATTCGGTTCCGTTCTTCGTCAGCCCGGGCTTCTCGACCGTGCTCTCGCCCCTGGCCGAGTTCGCGGCCCGGCCGGGCGCACAATCCTTCGAGCCGATCCATATCGGCAACACGATGGCGGCGTTTTTCCGCAGCCTGTGGCCGAGCATCGATGCCCGGCCGACGACGGTGAGGTAGGGGACATGGATACGCTGACAAGCCGCTCGATCGATCTCAGGGACATTCCGGTCCTCGATCTCGCCGATGCCGACCGGGCGCGGCTGCATCGGGCGATGCACGAGGCCTGCGCGGGCGTCGGCTTCTTCTACATCCGCAATCACGGCGTTCCGGCGCCGGCGATCGAGGGCATATTCGAGCAGGCCCATCGCTTCTTCGAGCTGCCGGAAGCCGAGCGCGAGGCCATCCGCCTCACCGACTCGCCCTGGTATCGCGGCTATCTCCCGACAGGCGCGCCCGGCGCCAACACGGTGACGCGCGCCAACCTGCTCGAAGCCTTCAACCTCGCGCGCGAGCTGGGGCCGGACGATCCGGCCGTCCGGGAGCTGAAGCCGCTCCACGGTCCCAATCAGTGGCCGGCCGAGGAGAGCCTGCCGGGCTTTCGGGCCGCTGTGCTCGATTACTATACGCTGATGGAAGACCTTTCGGGCCGCGTGCTCAGGGTGCTGTGCGGCGCCATGGGCATCGACGAGAGGGCTCTTCTGCCCAAGTTCGCGGGACAGCTTGGTCAGCTGCGCCTGCTCTATTATCCCGCGCAGCCGGTCGTCGACGACATCGTGCTGGGCGTGCGGCCGCACCATGACACCTCGTTCATGACCATGCTGGTGCAGGACGATGCGGGCGGGCTCGAGGTCCAGAACCGCGACGGCGAATGGCTGGTCGTTCCGCCGCGCCCGGACATGTTCGTCGTCAATGTCGGCAGCTACCTCGAATGCCTGTCGAGCGGCGTCTACACGGCGGCCAAGCATCGCGTCGTCAACCGGTCGGGCCGCCGACGCTATTCCATTCCGTTCTTCTTCAGCCCGAACTTCGATGTCACCGTCGAGCCCGACGCGCGCTTCGCGAAGCTGCCCGGTTCCACGAGCCCGGCGCCGATGAACGTCGGCCAGGACATGATCCGCTTCTTCGACACGCTGTTTCCGGCCGTCGCCGACAAGGGGGGCGGCCCGCACGACAAGTACCGGACCGTCGCCCGGCGCGTCGTGCACAAGATGGCGGAGGGCTACGGCACGCCCTGAGCTTTTCAGTCCAATCAGGCGGCCGTCTTGAGAGATCCCAGGCTGGCCGTCCGCAATCGCGTCGCGGCGGCGGCGATCGACTTCAGGGCGGCCTCGTCGGAGACGTTCGAGAAGAAAGGGCCGATCGGACCGGTATCGGCGATGCCGGCGAGCCGCACCGCGTCATGCAGGACGGGGATCGGCGAGTGCGCCTGGCGCAACCCCTCGAGTTCGAGGAAGTGGGCGCGGAGGCGCTCGGCGTTCGCGAGATCGCCGCGCTTCAGGGCGTTCAACAGGGCCACGGTGAGATGCGGCGCGACCACGCCGGAGCCCGAAGTGTAGCCCTTGATGCCGAAGCGGGCATGGGTCGTGATCGTGCGCTCGCCGGCGCCGTCGATGATCGCGTCGGTGTTGCCCGTCCGCTCCAGCAGCTCGGCCAGGAAGGGCTCGGCCTTGTCGGTCGAGCCGCCGATCCCGTACTCCACGCAGCACAGCACGCCGTCCTTGATCATCGCGGCGAGATCGGCGGCGCGCACATAGTCGGGACTCTTGAAGAAGACCATCAAAGGCCTGCCGATCGTGTCGGACAGCCGTCGCAGGCCTGTCGCCACGCCGGCCGCCGTGACCGGCGCGAGGGGCAGCAGCATCGCCGCCGGAAATCGGCGGCCTTTCAGGATCTCGGCCTGGTCCATCGCCTTGCCGAAATCGGGGCCGACGGTCGGGATGACCCAGTCGTCCGCCTCGGCGAGCTCTTCCACGATGTCGAGCGTGGCGGCGTAGGCGCGGACGCTCGCATTGAAGAAGTTGGCGCAGCCGCCGTACAGGAACGTGGTTATGCCGCCCGAGCGCAGCCAAGCGAGGATCTTCTTCTGCTCCTCGACGGAAACCTCGCCCGATGCCGTTCTCGCCATCGGCGGCAGGGCGAGCGGACAGCGCAGCAGGTCTGCCGGTGTAACGTCTGTGGTCTTCACTGTGCGGAGGTCTCCAGCGAATGGGACTTCTGGGTATCGAGCCAGAAGATGAAATGGCGGCGCAACGCCTGGACGGCAAGATGCAGGATCACGCCGATCGCCGAAAGCACGATCAGGATCGCGAACACGCCGGCCATGTCCATCGAGAAGTTCTTCTGCAGCATCAGGAAGCCCAGGCCCGCCTTGGCGCTCACGAACTCGCCGACGATGGCGCCGATGACTGCCATCATCAGGGCGACGTCGACGCCGACCATGATGTAGGGCAGCGCCTGGGGCATCTGCACTTTCCAGAAGATCTGCCAGCGGGTCGCGGTGAAGGCGAGCAGCAGCTCGATCTGGTCGGCCGGAGTCGCGCGCAGTCCGGCGATCGTGTTGGCGAGGATGGGGAAGAACGAGATGATGGCCGTGATCACGATCTTGGAGCCGACGCCGAAGCCGAACCAGATGACCACCAGTGGCGCGAGCGCGACCTTCGGTACGGTCTGGAAGGCCACGAGATAGGGATAGAGCGACTTCTCGAGCAGCGGGAAGCGGCCGATCAGGCAGCCGAAGAACAGGCCGGCAAACGCGCCGACCGCGAAGCCCACCAGGATTTCGTAGAGCGTCACGCCGAGGTGCCAGGCGAAGGAGGCGGTGCCGAGCATGTCGATCATCGATTCGACGATGTCGGAAGGAGCCGGCAGCACGATCGGCGGAACGTCGAGCAGCCAGATGATCAGTTCCCAGCCGCCGAAGCAGACGACGAAGATCAGCGCTGCGATCGCCATTTCCGGACGGCGGAGCAGGGCGGTCATGAGTGGCTCCCGCCGAAATGGCGCCGGATGGCCCGGACATAGTGGCCGAAGGCCTCGGAATTGATCATGTCCAGGGTGCGCGGCCGCGGCAGTTTGACCGGAACGACCTCGACGATGCGCCCGGGCCTCGGCGACATGACGATGACCCGGTCGGCGAGCAACACGGCTTCGGCGATCGAATGGGTGATCAGGAGCACGGTCTTGCGGCTTTCGTCCCAGATCCGCAGCAACTCGATGTTCATCGTGTCCCGCGTCATGGCGTCGAGGGCGCCGAACGGCTCGTCCATCAGCAGCACGGCCGGATCGTGCACCAGGGCGCGGCCGATGCCCACCCGCTGCTGCATGCCGCCGGACAGTTCATGCGGATATTTGTCCTCGAAGCCCGTGAGGCCGGCGAGGGCCAGGTATTGCCGCGCCCGGTCAAGATGCGCTTGCCGGTCGCGGCGCTGCAGCTCGACCGGCAACAGCATGTTGGACAGCACGGTCCGCCAGGGCAGCAGGATCGGCTGCTGGAACACGACGCCGACCTCGCGCGAGGGCCTTTCGATGGGAGCGCCGTTCAGCAGCACCGATCCGGACGAGCGGCGCATGATGCCGGCCAGGATCTTGAGGAGCGTGGTCTTGCCGCAACCCGATGGGCCGACGACGGTCACGAATTCGCCGTTGGCGATGTCGAGGTCGACATTGGCCAGGGCCGTGATTTCGTGGCCATCGGCCGTCGGATAGATTTTCGTCAGCCGTCTGATGGCGATCGTCGGCTGCCGGCCGCTCTCGGCCGCGGGAACACTCGCAGGTTGGCTAGTATCCGGCACAGGCCTTTGCCTGGGCCTCGATCGCGCCGCGATCGAAGGCGTTGGCCTTCTCGAAGAAGCCCGGGATGCCCACGATGAGGCTTTCGTTGGGCACCTTGGCCTTGATCAGATTGGCGCGCAGCATGAAATCCTGCAGGACGGCGTATTCCTGCGGACGATAGTTGCCCCACAGCTTGCCGCCGCCGAGCGCGAAGGCCTCCTGCATCCCCATCTGCTGGGCATGCAGGTTGTTCAGGTCCCATTTGACCTTGGTCTCTTCATCCAGGTTCTGGCCGGTCGGCTTGGTGTCGGGCCAGGTCTTCCAGTGGACGCGGCGCGTGCAGTCGGGATTGGCGAGGGAGAACACCGCGCCCTTCGCGGCGCCGCGCACGATGGCCTCGACCATCTTCGGGTCGCCGTCGATGGTCTTCTGCAGGGTGTTGAGCGAAAAGTCCGGCTGCTGGCGCCAGTCCGCGCCGTGGAAATAGCGGAACTTGCCGCCGAAGTTCTCGAAACCGGCGATCGCGGCCTGGAAGAACATCAGGCCCTGGACCTTGTCCGACTTGATGGCCTCGTAGGCTGGAGCGCCGTAGCCGACGGCGACGATGGACACATCCTTGTCGGGAACGAGACCGTTGGCCTGCAGCAGTTCCTTGAGCATGGGCATGCCGCCGGTCGAGAGCGCGGGAACGCCGATCGACTTGCCCTTGAAGTCCTTCATGGCCTTGATCGGCCCGCCCTCCAGCGCCACGACCGACCAGTCGTTGACCGTGTTCAGCATGACCGAGCGCAGCGTCATCTTGTTGTTGGCATTCGATTGCACGACGACGCTCGAGTTGACCTGGGCGAAGTCGACGTTGCCGGCGGCCAATTGCTGAATGGCCTCGAGCGATCCGCCGACCGGGATGACCTCGACGTCCAGGCCTTCCGCTTTCCAGTAGCCGAGCGGCTGGGGCATCGTCAGCCACGGGTAGGCGACGTTGATGACCCTGGCGCCCATCGCGATCTTGATCTTCTTCGGCGCGGGCTGCGCTTCGGATGGCGAAATCCCGCCGGCCATCGCGATCAGCGCGGCAAAACAAGCGAGCAATCGAAAGTGCATTGGCCCTCCTTGTCGGCCGAGACCCCCAAACTCGCAAGAAGCATGCCGCAACTATCGCCCGGCAACCATGCCTCATCGCCTGCCGAAGCGACGCCGGCTCCACGATCGGATAAGGTCTCCGGCGTGACACCGGAAAGCGGCGAAGCCACCGACAGGCAGCAGGAGAAGAGCGCGCTGCTGCTTGCCGCGCGCAGGATGCGGCCCGCCATCCTGGCCGAGCGCGAGCGCCTCGAGCAGGCGCGGCGCCTCCCGCCGGAGTTCGCCCGGGAGCTGGCGGCGCAGGGCTTTTTCGGGATGTTCCTGCCAGGGGCCTATGGCGGTCTCGATCTCGATGTCGTGCCCGGCCTGGCGGTGCTCGAGGAACTGGCGCGGGCCGATGCCTCGGTGGCGTGGTGCGTGTGGAACGGCAACACGCACTGGGTGGCCGCGCAGCTGCCGGCAGAGACCATGCGCGCTCTGCACGGCGCGCCCGAGACGATCACCGCCAACAGCACGCGCGCTTCGGGACGCGCCGAGCAGGTCGCGGGCGGCTGGCGGGTCGACGGACGCTGGTCGCTGGTGAGCGGCTGCGAGCTCGCGCGCTGGATGGTGCTGCTGGCCGTGCCGCATGAGAACGGCAAGCCGCTGCTCACGCCGGCCGGCGCGCCGCAGACCCGGTTCATGGTCGTGCCGTCGGCGAGCTGCGAGATCGTCGACACCTGGACCACGGGCGGGCTTCGTGGCACGGGCAGCCACGACGTCGTGCTGCGCGAGGCGTTCGTGCCGGCCGGGCATGCGGCCGGTTTCTTCGATCCCTTGGTGCTGCCCGACAACCGCTACCGCATGCCGCCCTTCTGCCGCGTCATCCCCGGCCTGGGCGCCATGACGCTCGGCATCGCGCGCACGGCAATCGACAGCCTGCGCGCGCTCGCGCCCGGCAAGCAGCTGCAGCGATCCCAGCAGATGCTTCGCGAGAACCACGGCGCGCAGACCAGGCTCGCCGAGGCCGAGGCCCTGGTGCGGTCGGCGCGGCTCTATTTGTTCGACTCGGTCGAGCGCCTGTGGCGCATCGTTCTCGACACCGGCGCAGCCCCGATCGAGGCGCGCGCCCAGGTTCGCATGGCCGCCTGGCACGCGGTCATGAGCGCGGCGAAGGCAGTCGACCTGATGTGTCGCGCGGCCGGCGCCACCGCGCTCTACACCTCGTCGCCGCTCGAGCGTGCCTTCCGCGACGTGCACGCCATCACCCAGCATATCGGCGTGCACGACCGCGTGATGGAGACGGCGGGTCGCGTGCTGTTCGGACTGGAGCCCGACACGCCGCTGCTGTGAGTTGGAAACCCGAAGAGTTGCTTGAACAGTGCGGACCGGTAGCGATCGCACCGGTGACTACTAGGGCATATTCCGTTCGGCTGGAATCAGCCGAACGGAATATGCCGACGGTCGAGGCGCCTCGATCAACGCGCTTCCGCTGAGATGGAATCGCTAAAGCGGTTCCATCTCAGCGGAAGCCGCTCTAGGCGCCGTTTAAAG
>Ga0335083_10012685_pt1 | contig 10069 bp, 5 predicted proteins | sample Lox_Sample_42_FD_206716 | JGI IMG/M metagenome (GOLD analysis project Ga0335083, IMG submission 206716) | Soil microbial communities from Loxahatchee National Wildlife Refuge, Florida, United States - Lox_Sample_4.2 | ecosystem: Environmental > Terrestrial > Soil > Wetlands | place: USA: Florida...
CTTCGCGGGTCGTGATTGCAACTGGATCGCGCGCATCGGTGGCGAGGAGTTCGCCATCGTGCTGCCTGGCATGACCGTGGAAGCTGCCGCCGAGGTGGCGCGCCGGTTGCTGCAGGGGGTTTCGAGCGAGGCGTTCCAGGTGGAAGGCACCAGCCTGCACGTGACCGCCAGCTTCGGTGTCAGCGGCGTCGATCGCGTTCCCGCGGATCTTGAAGCCTTCACCGAGCAGGTGTTCCGTTCCGCGGATGCCGCGCTCTATCGGAGCAAGAAAACCGGCCGCAACCGCGTCACGATCGACACGCTTGCCGCGGTGAATGTGCAGGCCTCCTGCGGTTAGCCCGAAAAGCCCGCGAACTGCACCACGAATCCCGCGCCATTTTCCGTTCCGGCCGCGAGCATGTCGCCGAAGCGCGCGGCGCTGAGCGGCGGCCGGCAGTAATAACCCTGCCACTGGTCGCAGCCCAGCCGGGTGACGAAATCCAGCTGCTCGGCGGACTCGATACCCTCGGCCACCACTTTCAGGCCCACACCGCGCGCGAGTGAGACGATGGCTCTCACGATGGACTCGTCGGTACGGTTGCTGGTGAGCTCGCGGATGAAGCTGCGATCGATCTTCAGCTTGTCGATGGGCAGCCGGCGCAGGTAACTCAGGCTCGAGTAGCCGGTGCCGAAGTCATCGATGGCCACGCTGACTCCCATGCGCCGCAACTGCTTGAGCACCCCGGCCGCTTCGTCCGGGTTGGTCATCAGGGCGCTCTCGGTCAGCTCGATTTCCAGCGCGCTCGCTTCCAGCGTGGCGTCCGAGAGCGCCGACTGGATCAGCTGCACCAGGTTCTGGTGGCGGAACTGCGCGGCGGAGAGATTCACGGCCAGCGGGAAGGTGGCCTTGTAGGCCAGGCGCCAGGCGCGGGCCTGGCGGCACGCTTCGCGCAGCACCCATTCACCCAGCGGGATGATCAGACCGGTCTCCTCGGCCAGTGCGATGAAGGCGCTGGGACCGATAATGCCCTTCGTCGGGTGACGCCAACGCAGCAGCACCTCGGCCGCCGCCACACGTCCGGAGCGCGCGTCGATTTCCGGCTGGAAGTGCAGTTCGAACTCGTCCGCGGCCAGCGCGCGCCGCAGATCGTTTTCGAGCACCATGCGCTCCTGCATGGTGTCGGTCAGGCCCGGCCTGAAGAACTGCACCTGGCCGCCACCACGCTGTTTGGCGAGGGTCAATGCCGCCTCGGCGTGCGCGAGCAGGTCGTCTCCGCGCCGTCCGTCATCGGGCCAGACACTCACGCCGATGGTGGGACGCAGCCGGAATTCCACGCCATTCACGCGCAACGGATCCTCGAAGGCCGCCATGATGGCCGCGGTCAGCCCCTGGGCGGCGAATCGTGCCGCCACGTTGTCGATCAGGACGCCGAATTCATCGCCGCCCAGGCGGGCCAGCATGGTGCAACCGCGGGCCGTGGCGGCGATGCGCCGCGCCACTTCGGTCAGCAGCCAGTCGCCGATGCCGTGACCCAGTGAGTGATTGATCGCGCGGAAGCGATCGAGATCGATGACGGCGACGGCGACCGTGCGCCCGGGCCGGGCCGAGTCGGCCAGCGACTCCAGCAGGCGGTCCTTGAAGCGCTGGCGATTCGGCAGTCCGGTGAGTGAATCGTGTGTCGCCAGGTAATGCAGTCGCGCGTGGACCTCTTCGAGGTCGCGCGCGTTGCGGCTGGCCCGCTCTTCGAGCTTGGCGTGGCAGATCGCCACGACGTGGGCGACTGTGAGGATCGCGCAACCGAGCGCGCCGGCCCCCAAAGCAAGAAGGTGACCACTGAGCTGCGGCTCCGTGCAGCACGGGGGAAACACCGCATTGGACTGGAAGAGCGTCTGCGCATTGGCGCCGAAGATGCCCAGACCCGCCGCCAGCGTCGCGGGGATGCGCGCCAGACGTGCGCGCCAGGACCGGTCGCCGCGCGAACCGAGATGGATCCACAGCGCGCCACACAGCGTACCGAAGGTCAGCAACAGGGAGCCGAAAACCCACAGGACCTCTGTATTCAGTCCCTGTGGTCCGGGCAGATCATCGAGTGTGGCGAATCGCGTAGCGCCGACTCCGACGGCGAGCGCGAACGCGCAGCCTGCGATGCCCGGCGCGTCAGGCTCGCGACGTGCGACGAAAACAAGCGCGCACGCCTGGCTCAGCGCCGCGATCGCGAACGGGAGGGTGAACCAGGAGCCATTCATCTGCGGCTGCTCGGGCAGCCAGGTTGCCAGCACCTGCAGGAAGTTCTGGGTCCACAGACCGAAGCCGAGCGCGAGCGCGCTCAGCAGAACCGTGCAGGCGTACTTGCCCGCACCCAGGTTGGACACCCGGACCGCGATGGACAGGGTGGCGTGGGCCGTGAAGATGCAAATGACGGCGGCGAGGGCGAGAACCCAGGCATCGGCTGTCAGCGGGGGCATGAGCTGCCTCGTCAGGAGCTTTCGGTGGTGCGCAACTTAGCGCTACACCCCCCTGCGGCGGCATCGGTGAATTTCCCTAGAGCGGCGGGGGAAGCTCTGTAGGTGCGGGCCGGTGCAGCGTTATCGCGCCGCAACAATCCTCACGGCTCGATGATCTTGTTGCGCACCGCGTAGCGCACCAGCTCCGCCAGTGACGCGAATCCCATTTTGCTCATGATGTTGGCGCGGTGGGTTTCCGCGGTCTTCACGCTGATGTTGAGAACACGCGCCACGTCCTTGTTGCTGCTGCCCTCGGCGAGCAGCTGGACGATTTCCCGCTCGCGCGCGGAGAGCGCTGTCGTGTTCGCCGTGTCCTGGCTGCCAGCACGCAGATAGCCCTCCACCACCATGCGGGCCACGTTGGATGTGAAAAAGAGCCGGCCCTCGAGCAGGGCATGCAGCGCTGCGATGAGGACCCGGCCGGCGTCAGATTTCAACACGTAGCCACGCGCGCCCGCGCTGAGGACTTCGCGCACGAGCTGCTCGGACTCGTGAGCGGTCAGGATGAGGATGCGGGCGTCCGGATTGGCCGCGAGTATGGCGCGCGCCGCATCCAGCCCATTGAGCTCGGGCATCGTCAGGTCCAGCACCACCACATCCGGGTTGTGCTCCGCGGCCAGCGTCACCGCATCCCGGCCGTTGGCGGCTTCGCCAACCAGCGTCCACCCCGCGACCTGGGACAGTTCGGCCGCCAGGCCGCGCCGGAACAGCTCATGATCGTCGGCAACCAGGATCCGGGCGGTTTTCATTCAGGCCATGGCCTCGGGGACTGTGCTGGGCACGGACATACCCGCTCGCGGCCGCTTCGAAATGGCCACCTGCACGAGTGTTCCGTTGGGACTGGACTGTACGCGGAAAGTCCCGCCGATGTGCCGGATGCGCTCGCGCATGCCGGACAGGCCGACACCCAGCGGCAGATCGCCCGCATCGAACTGCGCCTCCAGGCGCGAGAATCCGCGTCCCGCATCCTCTATCTCCAGCACGACTTCGCCGGCCCGCTCCTCGAGCCGGATGGAGGCCGATGAACTGTCGGCGTGGCGGTGCACGTTGGTCAGGGCTTCCTGCGCGATCCGGAACAGGGCGAGTTCCTCATCCGGCGGCAGCCGGTCCAGGCTCTCGGGCAGCTCCAGGCGCACTTCGATGGCGCTGCGCTGGCGGAATCCGTCGGCGAGCCAGCGCAGGGCACTCAGCAGGCCCAGCTCATCCAGCAGCGGCGGGTGCAACAGGTAGGAGGCGGTGCGGATCTGCGTGGAGCATTGGTTCGCGAGTTCGGCGCAATGCGCCAGCAGCTCGCGCCCGGCGGCGCTCATCGAGGCGGCTTCGTGCGCCAGCCGCGCCAGTGCGAGCTCCAGCGCCGCCAGCGTCTGGCCGGTCGAATCGTGCAGATCGCGGCCGATGCGCCGGCGCTCCTCGTCCTGCAGGCGGATCAGTTCCGCGGACAGCGCCTGCAGGTCATGCTCGGCGCGCTTGCGCTCGGTGGCATCGTGCACAACGGAAAGGGCCAGCACCGTGCTGCCCGAATGCAGGGTGGACAGATCGATCTGCGCCGGGAACTCCTCGCCGGTGTCGAACCGGCGGTGCAGCCACTCGAAGCTGCTGGCGCCCTCGGTGAGTGCGGTCTCGATGCGCCGGCGTGCCAGCTGCTCGGAACGCTGCCCGTCGGGCTGGAACTCCGGTGACAGATCCCACGGCGTGAGTCCGACCAGTGCCTGCTCATCCGGCAGGCCGAACATGCGGATGGCAGTGTGGTTGGCGTCGATGAAGCGCGAGCCTTCCATGATCGTCACCCCGAACGTCGCGTTGTTGAACAGGGTGCGGTAGTGCTCCTCCCGACGGCGCAGACTCAACATGTAATGGTTGAGGAGCGCCGTCATCACCAGCACCAGTGCACTGAATCCCGCAGTGGCCATCAGGCTGGTCCGGCGCCGGTCGTGCCACGCCGCCAGGGCCGCATCGAGTGTCTGTCCCGCCAGGACGTGCACCGGATAGCCGTCGAGCGTCGTGAAGGCGTAGATCGTCTCGCGGTGCGAGACGGGTCCGATCCCCTCGACCACTCCCGAACTGCCCTGCGCCACGGCCCGGTGGAACAGCTCCAGATTCGAGATGTTCGATCCCGCGTTCAGGCTTGGATTGTCGATATGGGGCGAGCGCACCAGGATCGTGCCATCCACCGAGATCAGTCCCAGGGTCCACACCTGCTCGCGGAACTGCTGATACAGGGTGTCGAAGCCGTCGAAGCTGAACAGTCCCCCGGCCCACGCCGGGGTTGCGGATCCCGAGATCACACGGCGGGCCACCGGGATGACGAGACTGCCCGCGCGCTCAGGATCGGCCAGCGGCCGGCCGACCCAGTAGTCCATCGTGGGTGGGACCTCGAACACGGTGAGCCAGGCGGGGGGTGTGGGGCTTTCAGTGCCCTGGGTGCGGCTCGCCAGGACAAAGCGGCTGGGATCGACCAGGAAGAGGGAGCGTACATAGTCGCCGCCCGTCAGCTGCTTCTGCAGGGTGCTCACCATGACGTCGGCGCCCGCCATGTCGATTCCACCTTGCGCCCGCAGCTCGTTGGCGCCCGCGACTGCGGCACCGACACCATCGTGGAACATGGCCAGGGTGCCGGTCTTGAGGGCCGCCGCGACTCCGCGCAGGCGATCACGCTCGATCTGCAGGGTCTGATCGTAATCGGCGTTGTTGTGCAGGGCCGCGTAGGCCCAGCCGATGCCGATCGTGAGAACGGCGTAGCCGAGCAGGAACCAGCTCAGGCCGGCCGGATAGCCGAACCGCAGCAGCCCACCGCCGTCACGTCGGGGCAGCAGCACATTCTTGATCCTGTCGAGCGGCACGGAGTCGATTCGGATTCGTCGCGGCAGTGCAGTATGGCGCGGTATCTGACATCGCCGCGGCACGTGCGTCAACTACGTATGTATGTTGTTCACGTTTCACACGCTTCAGACTTCAAGTAGCGCGATCAACGTCGATAATTCCCGCCAGCCGCCGGAATCCCCGCGCGGCACCGGCAGTCGCACTGCAACAAGGAAGACGCGATTGCCATCTACGTGGGATGCGTCCAGGGCGTGCGAGTCCGGATGCGAATGCAAGGTGCGAGGACATGCAACTCCTGAGTCATCTGAGACTGTGGCAGAAGCAGGCCCTGCTGGGTGCCGCGATGGCGGTTCCGGCGGTGCTCCTGGCCGCGCTGTATTTCTCGTCCGTCAACTCGAGCGTGAATCTTGCGCGTCGCGAGCTCGCGGGTGCCAACTATTCCCAGGCTGTCGGCGCGCTGCTGGCGGAGCTCTTCAATCATCGCGGCCGCGCCTACCTCTGGCGCAGCGGCAATGCCAACATGGCCGACCCGGTCGCGGCATCCGAAGCCACGCTGGACAAGCTCGGAACCGCCGTGGATGCACAGGATGCCGAGTGGGGTCCGACGTTCGGCACCAGCGAGCGCTGGCGCGCCATCAAGGCCGAATGGAGCGCGCTGAAAGGGCGGATTCCGGGCGACAGCCCCGAGCAGGTCATCGCCGACCATGGCGCACTCATCACGCACATCGAAGAGTTGGCGCAGAGCGTCGCGCGAGGCTCGGGTCTGGACGTGGATCCGGATCCCACCTCGGCCATGCTGGTCGATCTGGCCACGCAACGCGTTTTCGGATCGCTGCGCGATCTCGGCAACATGCGAATGGTTGCCGTGCATGCCGCGGCCAACCAGACCTTGAGCGGCGTTGACCGAGCGGGCATCGAACTGCGCCGCGACGACCTGCTCGAATCGTTCCGGCAGCTCGAATCGGACCTGCCGCTGCTGGCGGAACAGAACCGCGCGGAGCTCCAGGCCGCTTCCGCCAAGGCCTCCGCGGCCTTCAACGATTACCTCAAGTCGATCGACGAGAAGATCCTGAGCGCTCACGCGATCACTGCCAGTGCCTCGGACACTTACAAGAGCGCGCATGAGGCGTGGGTCGGAATGACCGAACTGTCATCGGTCGTGTACGCACGGATGGACGCGACGATCCAGAATCGCCTCGCGGCGAACGAACGCGCGCGGTTGCTGACTGCCGCCGTGGTCGTGCTGGCCTCCGCGGTTGCTCTGGTGCTGGCGCTGCTCATCACCCGCGCGCTGACCGGACCGATGACCCGGGCCATCGGCATCTTCGGCCGGATCGCCGCCGGTCAGTATGACAATGCCATCGGCAAAACCGGCCGCGACGAGACCGGCCAGGTGTTGCGCGCCCTCGATGACATGCAGGGCCGCTTGCGCGTGCAGATCGAATCCGAGCGGGCTGCCGCCGCGGCGAACGGTCGCATCAAGACCGGCCTCGACAAGGCCAGCGCCAGCGTGATGCTCACGGATGAGACGCTGAAGATCATCTACGTCAACGAGGCCGCGCAGGCGCTCTTCCAGCTCAATCAGACCGATTTCCGGCGCGATATTCCCGCGCTCGATGCGCAGCGCATCGTCGGCTCGAGCCTGGGCGATCTGTACGGACAGGCTTCGAGCGCGCGCGCTTCGCTGGCTGGCCTGCATGGCACCCAACAGTCGGACATCGATCTGGGTGGTCACGCGATGCGCGTGTCGGCTACGCCGGTGCTCGCCGACAACGGCGCCCGTATCGGGACGATCGTCGAATGGTGGGACCGCACGCAGGAAGTGCGCGCGGAGGAGGAAGTCGGGGTCATCGTTCGCAAGGCGCTCGATGGCGATCTGGCCGGCCGGGTGAAGCTCGCCGGCAAGACGGGCTTCTTCCAGACTCTGGCCGGGGGCCTGAACCAGCTGCTGGACAATGTCGGTGAGATCGTCTCGCGGGTGCAGGGAGCCTGTGGGGAAGTGCTGCGCGGCGCCGAGGAGATCTCGGCGGGCAATGCCAACCTGTCGCAGCGTACGGAGGAGCAGTCCTCCTCGCTGGAGGAAACCGCTTCGTCGATGGAGGAAATGACCTCCACCGTGAAGCAGAACGCGGACAACGCCAGCCAGGCGAACCAGCTGGCGATGGCGGCACGCGCGGAAGCCGAGAAGGGCGGTGCCGTGGTGAACCGCGCGGTCCAGGCGATGACCGACATCAACGAGTCCTCGCAGCGGATCTCCGCCATCATCGGCGTGATCGACGAGATCGCCTTCCAGACCAACCTGCTGGCGCTGAACGCGGCCGTGGAAGCGGCGCGGGCCGGCGAGCAGGGTCGCGGCTTCGCGGTCGTGGCGAGCGAAGTGCGCGGGCTGGCGGGCCGCTCGGCCTCCGCGGCCAAGGAGATCAAGGAGCTGATCCAGGACAGCGTCAAGAAGGTGGAGGACGGCTCGACGCTGGTCGGCAATTCGGGCCGCACGCTCGAAGGCATCGTCAGTTCGGTCAAGAAAGTCTCCGACATCATCGCGGAGATCGCCGCGGCGTCCCGCGAGCAGTCCTCGGGCATCGACCAGGTCAACAAGGCCGTGATGCAGATGGACGAGATGACGCAGCAGAATGCGGCGCTGGTGGAGGAGGCCGCTGCGGCTTCGCAATCCATGGCGCAGCAGGCTCGGTCGCTGAGCGAATCGATGGACCGCTACCGGATCGCCGATTCGGCCACGAACACGGCTGCGAGCGCCGCGGCGGCAGCGCAGGCCGCGGGCGCATCAGGAAGCGTCACGGCGTTGCGGCGGAAGGCGGGCTGAGGCACTCATTCCCCGCCGCGGTTCCCCTGAACCGGTCTTCCGACCAGCCGATCAGATCCGGTACCAGGGGAGAGTCGGCGGCGACCAGCGTGAGGTGGTCCCGCCCGAGGTACTTGCGGTAGTCGATTCGTTGCCCCGAAGCGCACCGCCGGGCAACGTAGGCGTCCTGGAGTGACGGCAGCACGAGATCGTCCTGCGCGCCCTGGGCGATCAGAACCGGTGCGGCGATCGGCTCCCGCGGATCGTTCTGTCGCAGCCGCTCGCCGAACGCACCTTGCGTCGGGTCCCCGCGAAAAATCGGACCGCTGAGCAAGAGCGCTTCGCCGATCGAGGCGAGCGTGCGTTGGCCCGCCAGGCACCGGCGCGCCATGTCGCGGGTCAACAGGCGTGCACCGGGTCTTACCACCTCATGCACGCGAACATCGGGATAGGCGGCGCTGTAAGCCACGACGAGATACGACGAGAGCAGTTTGCCAATGACCGAGGCCTGGGCATTCGCCACGAGGCCCGGAAGATCGCTGGCGGGGGCGAGTCCCGCGACCCCGAGGATCGAGAGCTCAGGCGCATAGCCCGCCGCCACGGATCCGGTCCACAGCGCCGCATGACCTCCCTGCGAATGACCCCAGACCACCACTTGCGAGGCCAGCTTCACGTCGTCAATCCGTCGTGCCGCGCGAACCGCATCCAGGGCGGCACGCGCCTCGTCCACACCCAGCATGTAGCCATGCACCCCTGGTGTTCCCTGGCCAACGTAGTCGGTTGCTACGAAGGTCCATCCCTTTGCGATGACATCGGCGACGGCCGGCACGTTGTCAAAGGGGTGATCGAGAAGTGACGGAGCGCACCCCTGAGCGACACCGGTGGTGCCGTGCGTCCAGGCGATGACGGGCATCGGGTCGGAGGGAGTGGATTTCGGCGCGAGAACAATGGCGCTGGCGAGGGCCGCGGTGCCATCGCCGCGCGTCGTCGTGTAAAGAATTCGTAAGCCGCGCGCGCCGGCCGGGATCTCACGGCCGAAGGCTTCAACGCGTAACAGTTGCCCTGGCGTGGAAGGCGATGGAAGGGGCGCCGAATAGAAGACATCAGGCCGATCGGGCAGGCTCAGATACCACAGCACCACGAGCAGCGGCAGCAGACCGGCGATCAACCAGCCCAGCGCCCGCCGCACTTTGCGCATCCCGCGTCCCGCCATCGTTCTCCTGCCCCGTGAGCCATTGTGGCAGACTTCGCGCACTTCGCGGATTCCACTGGCAGGTACACGATGAGAACGCTGATTCCCGCGCTCGCGGCGCTGCTCTCCCAGATGCTTCCCACCCTGAGCCCGGCTCAGAGTCGCGGACCCGAGGACCGGCAGGTCACGGATCCGGCCGCGATCAGCTCCGCCACGGACCCGAAGGCGCATGCGGCGCCGATCGACGATCTGTACTACACGCGCCTGCTGGGTGGAGCCGCCTGGTCTCCGGACGGCCGGCAAATCGCCTTCACGATCAACATGTCCGGCCGACCGAATCTGTGGAAGGTGGCGGCCCAGGGCAGCTGGCCGCTGCAGCTGGTGCAGTCCGATGAGCGCCAACTGGGCGCGGCCTGGTCACCCGATGGCAAGTGGATCGCCTTCCAGCAGGACTCCGGCGGCAACGAACTGTGGGACGTTCTGGCCGTGCCCAGTGACGGCGGAGCCGTAGTCAACCTGACCAACACAGCGGATGTACGCGAGGAATCACCGCGCTGGTCACCCGATGGCCGCACCATCGCCATCAACGTCAAGAAGAAGGAAGGCACTTCTTACGATCTGGCGCTGCTGGACTGGGCCACTCACAGGGTGACGATGCTGACCCATGAGGCTGACAGCAGCCGCAGCTGGTCCTCGGTGGCCTGGAGTGCCGATGGCCATACGCTGTATGCCGACCGTTCGCGCATCGGTTTCGACGATTCGGATATCTACGC
>Ga0335083_10012686_pt1 | contig 10069 bp, 9 predicted proteins | sample Lox_Sample_42_FD_206716 | JGI IMG/M metagenome (GOLD analysis project Ga0335083, IMG submission 206716) | Soil microbial communities from Loxahatchee National Wildlife Refuge, Florida, United States - Lox_Sample_4.2 | ecosystem: Environmental > Terrestrial > Soil > Wetlands | place: USA: Florida...
TTGCAAGCTGAAGCGCGGTGCAGGTGTAGTCAGCAAGCTGCTGCCGCTCGGGATCGCGGTAGCCGCAGAGGTAGAGCACGAGATGTCCGACGGGATTGGCCGAGTAACGGCAATAGCCCAGCACATCATGGAACGTGGGGAAGCGCGTGATGGTCTGGTCCTGCCGGAACGCGATCAGCAGATCGGAAAACTCATGCTGCGGAATATCGAACTCGCGCACCGTGTCGCGCAAAGCAACGAAGACGGGATGTCGTGGCTCGCCCGCATAACACTGCTTCAGTTCGGCTTCCCATTCGTCGAGCAGAAGCAGAGACTGCTGCTTATCGCCGACCTCGTCGCCCAGGTCATCCGAGATGCGGCAGTACGCATAGACGTTATAGAAGTGCTGGTGCAGATGCTTCGGAAGAAACCAGGTGACGACCGAGAAATTCTCGTAGTGTGAATGCGCCAGGCGCGAGCAGTATTCGAGCGCCTGCGCGTGCGACGGCGCATGCTCGGGGATGGCGTACTCCGCCGGTAGCGCGCGCCAACCAGCATCGCTGGACAGTTCCGTTTTGTATGTCAGATCGGACATGTGGTAGTTTCGCGCGGGTTGTTACCGGCGAGCGGCAACAATACAGGTCCTCTCGTTGCGCTCGGGATGACAAACGAGAAGAACTGCCGGAGCCAGCTAAAGGCCAGCTTTACGTCACTGCCCCGGAATGATCGCCGTCTTGATGTCGTCCGTACGGTTCAGCATGTGGCGGAGCACCTGCTGCAAGCGCGAAAGGGGAGCTTCTCCGGTGATGTAGTCAGTTCCTTTGATCTTGCGCTCCGAGATCAGGCTGAAGGCTTTGCGCACCGTCTCCGGCGTATGGTGGAAGGTGGCCTTCAGGGTCAGATCGTTGTAGTGCAGGCGCTGCGTATCGAGGGCGACCTTGGTACCGCTGGCGCATCCGCCAAAGAAGTTCACGGTGCCGCCCTTGCGAACCATGTCGATCGACCACTCCCAAGCCTGGGGACGCCCCACGGCTTCGATCACGACATCGCAGCCTCGCCCGTCGGGCGTAAGCTTACGAACGGCCTTCACCGGATCTTCGACCTCAGTGATCTGTACGGTCTCGTCGGCGCCGATGCGCAGCGCAGCTTCTACCTGCGAGTCGCGCTTTACAACGCTGATGACATTGCAACCCGCGATCTTGGCGACTTGAACGAACATCAGGCCGATCGGGCCGGCGCCGATGACAGCGACGGTGTCACCGATTTCCATCTTGGTTTCGTGCAGGCCGCGCAGGACGCAGGCCAGCGGCTCAACCATGGCCGCTTCTTCAAACGTCACATGCTTGGGCATGGCCAGGACGTTGCTCTCTACAATGCGGCGGGGAATGCGGATGTACTCCGCATAGGCTCCGTTGTTGAAAAGCAGGTCTTCGCAGAGATTTTCCTGGTGCTTGGAACAGTAGAAGCACATGCCGCAGGGGGCGGAGTTGAGCGCTACGACGCGCATACCGCGCTTGAATCCCTTGACGTTGGGACCTACTTCCTCGATAACGCCGGCCAACTCGTGGCCAAACAACGCCGGGGGAACGATCATGCGCGCGTGGTAGCCGCGCTGGTAGACCTTGAGGTCGGTGCCGCAGGTCAAGGCAACTTGCACCTTGACGAGGATTTCACCCTCTTCCAGGGTGGGAATCGGCACCTTCTCAATCTTGACGTCCTCTTTACCGTAGAGGACCGCCGCGGTCATCTGTCCATTCACTCTGCTAATCCTTCCATGAGCTGCCCGGCTGAATAACGATCTTCATCGAGTCGGGTTTTGGATGGGCAGCTAACTTCAGGGCCTCTACTGCTTCGGTCAATGGAAAACGATGGCTGATAAGCCTTTCCATTTCCATCTCCCCACCCAGCACAAACCGTTCAGATTCGCCCTGGAGGTCGATCGAAGCGCTGTAGGAGCCCACTAGACTCTTTTCGTCAACGCAAACCGCCGCTGGATCAATTACTGCCTCGCCATGCTGGGTCTGCGCAAATAACAGGACCCGTCCTCCGGGACGAGTCGCATTCATTGCAGGCCGGATAAGGCCGTTGCCTGCCACTGCCAAAATGACCGCGTCCGCTCCGCGCCCTTCTGTGAGGGCCTTCACAGTATCCACCGTGTCCTGGCTCGAAGCATCGATGTTCTCTTCCAGCCCGAAGCCTTTAGATATTGTATGCCTCTGCGGAAACAAATCGGAAGTAATTACCCTTGCGCCACTTCGCCGTGCTAAAACCGCCAACAGGATGCCGATCGGCCCCTGGCCGATCACCAGGACAGTCTCGTGCGGCTTCAGGGTAAGCGTTTCAATCCCCTTCATGCAGGTGTTGACCGGTTCGATAAAAGACGCTTGCTCGAACGAAACGCCATCAGGAATGCGCACCACACCGCCGTTGCTGACGATCCAGTCCATCACTCGGACATATTCGGAGAATCCGCCGCCGCTGGGCTCGTAACCGGCTGTGGCGCCAACCTTCTTGTAGGTGGGGCATTGAGCGAAAACCTTGTGCCGGCAGTAATAGCAATTCCGGCAAGGGATGTGATGGAAGACCATCACGCGCTCGCCAGTGGCGTAGCCGGTCACGCCATCGCCAACAGCGGCGATTACGCCGGTGGTCTCATGCCCGAAGATGCGCGGAGCCGAGTGCGATCCGGTGGAAATTTTCTTCAGGTCAGTGCCGCAGATGCCACAACTGTGAACCCGAATGAGCAGTTCTCCCGGGCCGATCTGGGGCACCGGAACACTTTCGAGCCGAACATCGTTTACGCCGCGATACACGGCCGCATGCATCACGGCCGGGATAGCGCCGATGCTATTGGGCTTGTGCAGTTGTGTCGCTATCGACAAAGCTTCGCAGCCTCACGCAAGGGTTTTCGTCTCCGAAGGGGTAATTTCCGTATGCTGCTGAATTAGATGATCCAATGCCTCCCCCAGGTTCCGAATCGCCAGTTGACTCTGATTGGCCATGCGGATGGCGGTCAGCCACCACTTCGGGCGCACGGCGACGAATCCGGCAAAGGCCAGCTCGCGAAACCGCCCGCGGGCATCGACAAAAGCACTGGTCGGCGGCATCGGGAACTCCAGTTCGTCCGAGATCGCCTTCACCGCAGCAAATGGAATTCCATGCTCCCTGGCCACCCGGGCGACCGCGGCTGCTTCCATGTCGACCGCCGACGCAGCGAACAGGGTAGCTAATCGCCGCTTCGCCCTGATTCCGGCCACGTATCGCGTGGTGACCAGCACGGCATCGCCACCCAGCGTGGCGTAGTGATCTCCTGTGACCTCGTCGACCACCTCGCGAACCTGGAGTACGTCACCGACCTTCAGTTCCGGCGTCAGAGCGCCCGCAATACCGGCGGAGATCAAGACCCTCGGATTCGCTTCACGCACCGCCAACTCCGCCGCCCGCGCCGCAGGATTACGTCCCATGCCGCCGATGGCAACCAACGCCGACGGCAGCTCGCAAAGATAAACCCCGTCCACCTCACGAAGCTTCGCGCGGCGATACAGAGGGGCCATCTCGCGCCGCAAAGCCGCAACAATGGCGACCGGCTTAGACATAGCCGTTCACTCGGAACCAATCCACCGCCCGCCGCAGCGCACCGTCGACCGCTCCCGGATTCCATCCGAGCTCTCGCTCCGCCTTCGCGCTTGAAACGAACATCTTCTTGCGGCCCATGCGGACGGCGTCCAGGGTGACGCGGGGCTCGCGGCCGCGCAGCTTGCCCGTCACCAGCGTATCCACAACTCCGGTTGCATAGGCCACGACGTAGGGCAGCTCGATCTTCGGCGAGGGTAGCCCAGTAATCACCGCCAGCTTGTCGAGGATCTGCTTCAGAGTGAGATTTTCGCCGCCCAATATGTAGCGCTCTCCCGGCCGCGCTTCTTCGAGGGCTAGAATATGGCCCTTAGCGCAATCCAGCACGTCAAGCAGGTTCAATCCAGTGTCGACATAAGCAGGGAATTTGCGCTTGAGGAAGTCTACGATGATCCGCCCAGTGGGCGTGGGTTTGATGTCGCCCTCACCGATGGGAGTTGTGGGATTCACCATCACGACGTCCTGCCCATCGCGCGCCGCGTCGATCACCAGCCGTTCCGCCATGAACTTGCTGCGCTTGTAGTCGCCGATCATGTTCGACAGCGTGACCGGAGTGTTCTCGTCCGTCAGTCTGCCGTTGTTGCCGAAACCCATGGTGGCAACACTGCTGGTGTAGACAACCCGCCGCACGCCGCAATCTTTTGCTGCCTGCAGGACGTTACGTGTGCCCTCGACGTTGGAGTCATACAATTCCTGCCCGTTGACGGCCCACAGTCGATAATCGGCCGCCACGTGGAAGACGACATCGCAGCCCGCCATGGCATGCTTCAGAGAATTCAGATCGCGCAAGTCGCCCAGAGCGCGCTCAGCGTTGAGGTCGACGATGTTATCCAGTCGGCTCGAGGGGCGCACCAGAAGCCGCAGCTCAGCGCCGTTACTCTGCACCACGCGCGCCACGTGGCTTCCAAGAAACCCAGTCGAACCTGTGACAAAAGCTTTCATACGGTTACTTCACACAAAAAATCGTGCTCTGATACGCAGGCAATATGGTCTCTACGCGACCAAAACCGGCATCGCGGCACAATTGCTCCATCCACTGCCTGTCGTAGGCGACGGCTGCCTCAGGGTAACGCTCATTCTCGATATAAGCGGCGTCACGGCGATGGGCAAAAGTCCACCGCCCGCCCAGCAAATTCAGCGCCCGCAGATCGTCCATGCAGAAAAACGTCATGGCCATAATGCCGCTGGGGCGAAGCATTCGTGCCGCTTCCTTGACGTACCCGCGAACGTCGCTCTCCAGCAAGTGCGAAAACAGCGACTGAGAAAGGACCAGGTCGATTGTGCCGTCCTCGCAACCATTCAGGTCGACAGTTGCTCCGGAAGGCCCGCTTGGATTGTAGACAGCGCTGAACATTGGAACCGTACGAAAGCTGAAGTGCTCCGGACTAAAATTCTTCTGGCACCAGCGGACCATGCCGGCGTCGACATCGAAGCCGTAGTACTGGCCACGAAAACGCTCGCCCATGTAATCAAAGTCACGCAACGTCACGGCCGTCTTACCGCACCCGCTGCCGACATCGACAATGCGCGAATCCAAGTTCGCCCATCCCTGCGCAAAGGCGTACAGCCAGAAGTTCGCACCCTTCGTCAGATAGTAGAAATACGGTGACAGTACATCGTTGCATCCCGTCCGACTGATGTAACGCATCGGCGGAGGCCGCCGCTTGGTGATGATTCGGCAGGCCGCTCCGACCGTCCAATCGTTGATGACCGAGAAAGGGTAGAACAGCGCAGACCTGGACAGCACAGCGGTCGAAGGGACCAGCCTTCGCAGCCAACGCTTAGAAACCATCAGAATTCTTGATCATTCGTGCGCCATTGGCCCCGAAGGCGATCGACGCAGACTGCCGAGTGTACTGGCCTATGAACGTTCGCCAGCCACGTCGGTTCTCCGACGAACTATGCGGAGTTGCTCTTCCGCTGCCGCCACTGACGCCTTCGCGTATGTGCTCAAGGCGATCAGTGGGAAGTACTGCCGGTACATGTAGTACATCAGGTAGAAGACGCGCGGAAACCCGGTGCCGGTGTACCATTGCTCGTCCCACGAACCGTCACGCCGCTGCGTTTTCAGCAAATAGGCAATGCCGCGTTCCACGCAGTCGCTGCGCAGATCGTTGGCCGCCAGCAGGCCCATGACCGCCCAGGCGGTTTGCGAAGCCGTGCTTGGTCCCACACCTTTCAGGTTGGGATCGTCATAAGAGCCGCAGGTCTCGCCCCAGCCGCCATCCGGATTTTGCATCATGCGCAGCCACTCTGCCGCCTGCTGCACCATGGGCTCGTGATTATCGACGCCCACCGCTTCCAGCCCGCGCAGGACAAGAGCGGTGCCGTAGATGTAATTCACGCCCCAGCGCCCAAACCATGATCCATCGGATTCCTGCTCGCTCTTGATGAATTCGATAGCACGCCTCACCGGGGCATCCTTAAGCGAGTAGCCATACCCGGCAAGGCATTCCAGGACGCGCCCAGTTATGTCGACTGTCGCGGGATCGAGCATCGCGTTGTGATCGGCGAAAGGAATGTTCTGGAAGACCATGCGGTCGTTATCTTTGTCGAACGAAGCCCAGCCGCCGTTCCTGCACTGCATCGACAACACCCAGTCGATTGCCCGCTGTACCGACTTGTCCTGGTAATTTTCGTTGCTCGTCTTTACCCGGCTCAACGCCAGCATCACCATGGCGCTGTCATCGACGTCGGGATAGAACTCGTTGTTAAACTCAAAGTACCAGCCCGCAGGAGCGGCCTTGGGATTCTTGACGCACCAGTCGCCCTTGCGGGTGACCTGCTTCTGCAGCATCCACTCACTCGGCCTCACCAGGCGCGGATCGCTAGGCGAGACGCCGCTTTCACCCAGGGCGAAAATCGCGTAGGCGGTGTCCCACACCGGCGACTTGCAAGGCTGCATGCGGAATGTCGTCTCTTCCTCGATGCCCAGCTTCTCGAACTCGTCCATGGCGCGGATGACTTGCGGATCGTCGAGCGAGTACCCGAGGCAGCGTAGCGCGATGATGGAGTTCATGATGCCTGGATAGATGGCACCCAGGCCATCGCTCATCTCGAGGCGCTCGAGCATCCATTTTTCCGCTTTCTTCAACGCCTGCGAACGCAGCGGGCGGATGTGCACCGCTTCAAAGAAGTGCACCAACCGGTCAAGCACCAGGAAGAAGTTCCGCCAGCTGACGATCTTCTTCGACCACTTCAGCCGCAGGTTGCTCTTGCGCCCGTTGACGAAGAGTTCCTCAATGCCTTGCTCGTCGGGAATCTTCTTGAACGGCTTTTTGGCGTAAGCGATCGACAGCGGAACCAGGATCGCGCGCGACCACGAAGAGATTTCGTAAATGTTGAACCAGAACCATGTGGGGAACAGCACAATCTCGGGCGGAACCGCCGGGACGGCGTCGTAATCGTACTGGCCGAGGAAGCAAAGGTAGATCTTGGTGAAGGTGTTGACCTCGGTCACGCCACCCATCGCGAGGATGCACTCGCGCGCCTTCGTCATAGCCGGGTGATCGGGGCCATATCCCGCCATCTTAAGTGCGAAGTAGGCCTTTACCGAGGCGCTGATGTTCGATGGTCCGCCATTAAAGATCGGGAATCCACCGTCATCGTTCTGCCGGGTCAGGATCTCGTTGGCGCACTTCTGGGTGCGCACGGGATCCTCAGTGCCCAGCAGGCGGTGTAGCAGGATGTAATCGGATTCGAGAGTCGAATCGGCGCCCAGTTCGCCGCACCAGTAGCCGTCCTCGGTTTCCTGGAGCGAGAACAGGTATTTGCGCGAGGCGTCAATCGCCGCCGCTACACGCGCCTTAATGTCATCAATTTTGCCGAAACGCATTTCGGCCGGATTCGGGGGTATTGCTTCTGCCATTTAGGTTCTTACTCAGCCAAAGCCGGAGCCGCGCCTATTGCTTCGATGATCTCAGGCGGCAGGCCGAAGCGAACATTTTCCGGCATCACTTCCACTTCTCTCAAATCGGTGAAACCCTGCTCTTGCAGATAGCTCACGGCTTCCTGCACCAGAATTTCGGGAGCGGAAGCGCCGGCGGTGAGCCCAACCGTCTTCACACCCTTCAGCCACTCAGGCTTAATGGAACGGAAATTCTCGATGAGGTAAGAGTTGGTTCCAAGGTTGCAAGCCACTTCGACCAGCCGGTTGGAGTTCGAGCTGTTATCCGAACCCACGACCAACAACAGGTCGCACTCCGCAGCAACGTCCTTCACCGCGGTCTGGCGGTTCTCAGTGGCGTAGCAGATGTCCTGTGCGTGCGGTCCCTTGATCTTGGGGAACTTCCGTCGCAGCGCTTCGATAACGTGCTTGGTTTCATCCAGGCTCAACGTCGTCTGGGTGAGATAAGCCACGTGCTCGGGATCGGGAACTTCAAGATTGTCCACGTCCTCCGGAGAGTCCACAACCTGCGTGACCGCCGGAGCTTCACCCAGCGTGCCAATGACCTCGTCGTGGTCGCGGTGGCCGATCAGGATCAGCGAATAATGCTCTCGGGCAAACTTGACAGCCTCCACGTGAACCTTGGTCACCAGTGGACAGGTTGCGTCAATCACACGCAGCTCTCGGAGCTTGCTTGCCTCGCGGACCTCGGGAGCCACCCCGTGCGCACTGTAAATCACGCGCTCGCCGGACGGTACTTCTTCCACGCTGTCAACAAAAATCGCGCCCTTCGCGGAGAGCTCATCCACCACGTAGCGGTTGTGGACGATCTCCTTGCGGACATAAATCGGCGCACCGAAGGTCTCCAGAGCAATGCGAACGATATCGATGGCTCGCACGACGCCGGCGCAGAACCCCCTCGGCTTTAACAGCAATAAAGTCTTTGCTTCTTTTTTTGACATGAAATCCTTGTCGGAGGACTGGCACGCACACCGGCCATCCTCACGAAACTCTATTTTAACAGTCCGGGAAGCCGGAACCGAACCCGCCGGAGCTGCGGAATCCAGCAATATACCCCCTGATTTGAGCAGTTAATGGAGAGGTGGGATTCATTCAATCGAAGAACTGGAGCGTGTCGGTGGACGACTAAGCGCCTGACGTTTTTGAAAGGAGGTTTGCTATGGCGGCGCGTGCGAATCGGCTTCGGTGAATATAGATTCTCAGTATATACTTACGTTATGAGTACCTTTGCCAAACTGTTTCGCAACGGCAACAGCCAGGCCGTCCGCCTTCCGCAGGAGCTCCGCTTCAAAGGCGACAAGGTGCGGGTGCGTCGCGTACCTGAGGGCGTTCTCTTGCAACCTGCTTTCGAAAGTGTTGAGGATTGGTTTGCGGCCATCGACAGCCATGGCGAAACGGACGCCTATGGTCCCGGATGGAGAAATCAGCCTAAGACCCCTAAGCGAAAGATTTTCGAATGAGCTACTTTCTCGACACGAGTACTTGCGTCGCGATTCTGCGTAACAAGTCCAAACCGGTGCGTGATAAAGCAAACGCCGCTCTAGTCGCGGGCGAGGGTTTGCTGATCTCATCCGTTGTGCTGCACGAATTGTGGTACGGCGCATACAAGGGCGAGCAATTTGATCGCAATGCAGGGAAGCTGCAGGATTTTGTCGCTGGGTACGTGCAGGTGATCGAGTTTCGGGAGGAGGACGCGAGATTCGCCGGGAAATTGAGAGCTGAACTGGAGAGTGAAGGCAGGATGATCGGCGCATATGACACCCTCATCGCCGCGCAGTGTCTGCGACACAACTTCATCCTGGTGACGAGCGACGTTGCGGATTTCCGTCGAGTGAAAGACCTGCGCTGCGAGAACTGGTCGAAGTAGTCACCTATACGACCTTAGGACCTGGACTGGATATGAAGACGGGCGACAAGGTTCGGCTGATGGGAATTTCCGATAACCTTCCTGATCAGCCAGATCTCCCCACTAAGGCAGTCTTCGCTAGGTGCGTAGGGTGTGAATTCGTTGTCGCTGGATTCAATGATTTAGGGATGGCAGAACTGGTTATTGAGTCCATTACCGGAACCGTCGAGAAACAATCTGGGTGGAACCAGAATTCCTTGAGATCGTAGTTTAGTCTGTCTCTCGTTTGCGCATCCTCCTCGCCCTCCTTTATCGTTGACCTTCCTTCGTACCGGGATCACCATGAGCGACAAACTGTCCCAACCCACATTTGAGAGCAAGGTTAAAACCAGTTCACCGCGCTTCGAGCACAACGTCCACGCCATGGCTGAGCTGGTCACGCGCCTGCGCAATGAAGAAGAGACCATCCACGAGGGCGGCGGCGAGAAGGCGATCGAATCGCAGCACAAGAAGGGCCGTCTGACTGCCCGCGAGCGCATTGCCTTGCTGATCGACAAAGGAACCGAGTTCTTCGAGCTGGGCACCTACGTTGCCTGGGGCATGTATGAAGAATGGGGCGGCGCGCCTTCGGCGGGAGTGGTCACCGGTCTGGGCCGAGTGCATGGACGCATAGTCATGCTCATCGTGAATGACGCCACGGTGAA
>Ga0335083_10012687_pt1 | contig 10068 bp, 8 predicted proteins | sample Lox_Sample_42_FD_206716 | JGI IMG/M metagenome (GOLD analysis project Ga0335083, IMG submission 206716) | Soil microbial communities from Loxahatchee National Wildlife Refuge, Florida, United States - Lox_Sample_4.2 | ecosystem: Environmental > Terrestrial > Soil > Wetlands | place: USA: Florida...
CCTGTATGATCACCTGCTTTTGAACGCTGCAAGAACTCTTGAAGTTCCCGTTCGAGTTCTCGTGCCTTCCGAGACATGGTTTCTTCGACGGTCTTTTGCAACGCCTCTGGCAATTTCCCGATGAGTTCTGTTCCGTGACGGAAGCAGAGCATCTCGTGCTCATGTAGCCACGACCGCAATCCAGGTCGACCTAATTCCTCTAGTATCTCTTTGATTCGAGTTTGCTTCTCGATCTCCATTCGCTTGCAGAAACCACACTTGTCTGGGTTTGGCGGACTCGGTTCCCAGTGTGGATTCCGGATCGATTCAAGGAATATCGTGGCCACTGATTCAGCGGGAGCTGAATTCGCAATGACCCAAGCATGAAGATTGCAAAAGCGACCGCATTCACGCGCTGGAAGAGTCTTTGCAAAGTCGCTCTGAAACTCCTTGAGGGCCGCGCAAATGGGATAAGTCCCCTTCGCGACGATAGTCGAAATCGGCAACCTTATAGCAGGGGATCCTATCTTCATTGGATCGTCCTCCCAGTGATTACACCCATGCGTTCAGGGTTCGGCACGTTTATTCCTGGCGCAGAATCTGTTTCCAATTGCAAAAGGATCGCCTGGATCGCGGCGAGTTCCTTCGTGTCGAATGCTTTTCCGCCGAGAGCTTGCTCGGCTTGCGCCCGGCAGCTCTCAGCGTAAGTGTCGAAGCGCTGTCTTAATTGGCCTATGATTGAATCAGACCACTTCTGCAATAATCTCCAATAGATGTCGACAGCACCGACAAAGGGTCTCCCTAATTGACTCTCAATCCGTTTTGCGACTTGTCTTTCCGCGAAATGGTGCCCAAACAAACGAGAAAATGAAGGGCGCGATATTGAAATAGTGAATGACTGCGGATCAAATAGTGGCGCACCTCGGATCACGGATTGGAATTCGTCGTCACCCGGAACATGCGGCAGGCCCAGGTCGGAGGCACATTGCTTCAAATTAAGGCGAAGTTGAGCGGCAAACATTGAAAGAGTCTCTTGGAGCTTCCTTACGCGCAGTTGAAGAAAATGGGCAATGGCATCGCAAACCATTTGGCCTGGAACGACTGGGGCGGAGTCATTGTGAGACCACGAATCCATCAGCTGAGTGGCAGCGCTTCGGATTACCCCTGGCATCTCGGCAGCGGCTTCCGCAATTTCGCGCTCGCAAAGCGAGCGCATCTCCTCGATCTGTCCCGTCGTTCTTCGTAGGAGCGCTTCAGCAGCGCGAATCAGTTCTTTTGAATTGAAGGAGGATTGCTCACCCCGCGTCGTCCTTGCTTTCAGCGCAGACACGACAGATTCGCGCAGGGCCCCGATCTTTCTCCGCAATGAAGATGCTCTTAACTGTTGCGAGTGATCGTACATAGGGACAATCTCGTTTTCGAACCATTGGTCCAACATTTCCCGGAAGGAAGGATGCGTGCTGACCGGGCGCACCGGCAAGTCCAGTTTGCATTCCGATGCAATATGCTCCATGACGTACTGAATGATCGTGGCCCGGTCTTCAGGGCTAAGAAGGTCGGCCTTGCTCAGCAACACGTTCACAGGCACAGCCGCTTCCTGAAGCGTCAAGATCGTTTGCAGATCTTCGGTTGTAAGAGTCGAGCCTGCATCGATCAAGACCACGCCAAGGTCGCATTTGGGTAAGTATGCGATGGTCTCGGCTGCCCCGCTGGTCGCCAGGGAGCCAAGACCGGGCGTATCGACAAAGGTCACACCGTCCCGAAGACGTGCAGATGGCAGCGTCACAACGATTCGTGTAACCCGTCTTGTGTTCCCGGGATTCTGTTGTTCCGTCGCAAACTCAGCAAGCTTGGCAACCTCCGTCGTTTTCGCAGGAGCTTCAGCAAACGAAACCCTCATCGAGGAACGCTCTCCGTAAGTGATTCGTGTCGGGACTGCCGTAATCGGCGTAACACCGATCGGGAGCGTATCTGTCTCCAAGATTGCATTTAAGAGAGACGACTTTCCTGAACTCACTCGACCGAAAAATGCGATCTCAAATGTCTTGTCTTCGGCACGGTCCAGAATCGAAGCTATGGTCGTGCGAAATTCCACCAGGCCGTGATCCGCAACAGCCCTCTCAATTCTTGAAAGAAGCTCCAGGTCATTGCTGTTCTGTTCCAGGCGTTGTAACCGCAACTTGAGATCTTGGCCCACTCCGGCTCCCAGATAATGGTCGAGCTTCGATACCAAGCTGCGTAATTCCCCGACGATTCCATTCAGTTCAATTCCCGCCGCTTCAGGCACATCACCATATCCGCGCATGTATTGCGGTTTCAGCTCTTCCACCGCGATATCAATCGCGCCGAGTGCAACGTGAATTGCCCGTGATGCTGGAATCGATGGTTTTTCCCTAGGAACCGACTGTCCATCCAAGACGCGCACGAGTTGAGCGCGAATTCGTGCGATGTAGTCTTCAATCGTCTGGCGTTGCGCCGGAGCAATATCGAATGCATACCGGGGAAATGCTGCCTTAGATGAGGGCACATTCAGGATTGCCTGGATGTCACCCAGCAGCTTGTCAACATACTGGCAAGTGACCAGCAACCGGCCAGCCTGAAACTCATTCAGCCGACCCGCATTTGATGTCGATTGGAATTCCATCTCCCTCAACCCCTCTAGCGAACAACCATGACCGGACAGTGCGCATACCGGAGCACCTTCTCGGCTGTGGACCCGACAAGCATTTTTTCGAATCTCGACTTGCCGCGTCTCCCGAGTACGATCAAGTCCACTTGGTCTATTTCCGCGCGATGGACAATCTGCTCAACCGGATGACCCACGGCAATATCCGTTTGTATTTCGACGTCCAGATCTCTCGCACGTTGAACGATTTTCTTGAACTGCGCTTCAAAGTGCTCGCGCGCATCATCGAGCATCGCATCGACTTCAACCATCGTTGCGGGCTCCGGAGGACGAGCGACGGCGAAAAGGAGCACTTTCGAATCCAGCGACTGAGCCAGAGCAAGAGCAGACTCTGTTGCCTTATCCGACGAGGCGGATCCATCGTACCCAATGAGAATCTTTTTGAACCGTGAGTGTCTCCGTCCAGGCATATTTCCCCTCCTTAGTTCGTACTGACGACGGTAACTTCCTTCGCGGCTGACTCTTTTTCTGTCTTTGGCAGCAAATGCCTTGGCATGAACCAGGCGTTCGCAAACATCGTCGGAACAACAGCACTTCCTATTACGGTCGCCACAAGATATGAATATTGAGCTTGGTCAATTATTTTGTGGCTCAAGCCGAACAATGCTGAAATCGTGCCGAAGGTTAATCCGGTTGACATCATCAGCGTGTAATACAAGCCTTCTTCGCGTTGGTACTTGAAGGATTTCACGGTGGGATAAAGACCAGCCATTTTTGAGACCATCTTGGCCCCAAACAAGGCCAGAAACACAAGCGGTGCGGCCACCAGCGAGGGAACAGATACGAACGAGCCAGCCCGTATGAAATAGAAAGGTGTAAGGAGACCGAAAGTTAGCGTCCGAAGCCTGCGCACCAAGACATGATCTTTTCCTACAGTTCCAGCCAGTACCATCCCGATGATGTATGCGGGAAGAACGGCCTCGCTTCCGGACCATACGGCCAGACCGCCCATGCCGAACAGCAGAAAAAGAAGATACTTTGCCTCTAGTTCAGACACACGACCGCCATAGTGCTTGAAGAAACGGGGAGTCAGGAAAGGCAAAATGAAAAATACGACGGCGCTCACTACAACGAAGACCACCGTCCGAATCGTAAAGGGCGAAAAAATCAGGCCTAGAGCAACGACGGTCCCCAGGTCATTTACAAAGCACGCTGCCAGAATCGCCTTTCCGAATTCGGTCTTGTTGAGACCTAGTTCCAGCATCACGGCGTAAACGACCGCGACCGATGTTGTCGAAAGCGCAACGCCTGCGAGCCAGCTCGACATGATTGTCCAATGTAGGATGAAGTGTGCGACAGCCGTGCAGCCTAGAAACGGCCCAAAGAAGCCTACGAGCCCAACGACTGTGGCTTCCTTCCATTTGGTTCGGAAGATCGCAGGATCAAGTTCCGCACCAGCGAGGAAAGTAAGGACAATCGCCCCCGTGCCTGCCAGAAAGGTGATCCATTCCGATTTCGCGGCTAGGCCCATGGGGCCGACGACAGCCCCTATGATTAATTGCGCCACAGTTCCAACAACAATCTCGCTCAATGCTGTGGAGATCTTGAACCAAATTGCGAGCAGCGTAGCGATAAGCGCTAGTCCGACCCACAACGAAGCTAGTGCCCAGACATTTTGCATGTCAGTTCTCGCTTCTATTTCAGCTATGGGATCGTTGCCGGGGACATGACTCCGCGACAAGGATCCTTGTCAGGAGTCATCATCTGTCCCGGCAAAAAGAGACAGCGGTTAAAGGGCGAACTCCTTCCCCTCTGCCGCTATGATACTTCTGCGATAGCGGAAGTCAACTAGAACACGGCTAGTAATGTCATTTGGAAGGTCTAGGTCATCGAATTATGCCGTGCTCGTCGGTCCTGAAGGCTTTGAGAACCAGGACATTAGTCAAACTCAGGAAGGACGTTTCATGGCTTTTTCGATTCTATTCAGCATTCGCTCCAAGAGACTAACCCTATCGGTCGAAACTCTGAAAGCGTTGAAAACTGCGATGCCTGGCATTTGAGTAACCAAGTTGAGAACCGATAAAAATATCTCACATCGTCGTTGCTGCGAAATAATACTCGGAGCTATTCGGCCTCTGCCGGAGGTGAATTTTGAAGCGTGAAGTTCCACGGTCGTGAAAATCCCATCGCTCCTTTTTAAATCGCGTCGGAATTGCCTTATGAGGGCAAAAGCCTGATTGTAATGAACAGTGGGAAAGGCAATTGCGGAGTAGCCAACGGTCGTTTCATCGCCCGTTTCATCTATGTATACGAAGTGCATTTTTTTATTGTTCCCTCTTCTCGACCGTTCTATACTTCTATTGCAGGGCTGAGACTGCTATTTTCAGCAGGGGTAGGTTCTGCACAGATTTATGTGGCCCTGATTGCCGAAAGGCTCCCAGGGCCACTTTAATTTAGGAGTCTTTCAGTCCGCCGCATACCTCCCGCGAAATTCCACCAGCTATAGCAGGAGTAGTACATAACCGAAGTATAGGATACTACTCTTCATGCTGCAAGCATTTATGCCAATTAAATTACTATGCTTGCATCAAGCTATTGAAAGCATTAGTATTATAGTGTAGAAAGCATTCAGGGGGTCTTATGCCTGACGATACAAGTATTCAAAAGCTTGGCGGTGAAGCGCGTGCCTCGAAGCTGAGGCCCGAAGTACGCAAAGCAATTGCCCGGAAAGCGGCTGAGGCGCGATGGTCTGCTGACTTGCCGCGAGCCAGTCACGATGGACCGCTTCAGATCGGAGATGCAACTCTAATTGCGGCCGTCCTGCCTAATGGCAAGCGATTATTGAGTCAGGGAACCGTACTGCAAGCAATCGGTCGGTCAAGGACACCCAAAGCGGGAACCGGTGGATTCACCACCGTCGACGACCTGCCCTTCTTTCTGCAGGCGGATGTTCTTAAGCCCTTTATTTCCGAAGAGTTAATGCTATCGACCACTCCTATCCTGTTTCGGTTAAAGAGCGGGGCGAGAACGGTCGGATACGATGCCATGCTCTTGCCGATGATCTGCGAAGTCTACCTAAGATTCAGAGACGATCTAAACGCCAAGATAGTGAGTCGCGATGAAACACAGAGAAAAACTGCGGAAGGATACCTCAAGCGATACAAACACATCATTGAGGCTTGTGATCAACTGACGCGAGGCTTGGCACGGCGCGGGATTATCGCACTTATCGATGATGCGACGGGCTATCAAGATGACAAAGTACGGCAAGAGATTGACAGAATCATTAAGGCCTACATAGCGCCCGGACTCGCTCCGTGGGTGCGAAGGTTTCCACATGAGTTCTTCAGGGAAACCTATCGCCTGTTGGGATGGGAGTACAAAACCGGGCAGACAAAACACTCCCCGTACATGGGGAAATTTATCAACAAATATGTTTTTGAGGCATTGCCCCCCGGAGTATTAGAGGAACTGAAAGACAGATTGCCGAAGAACGAGCACGGTAATCGGCGTGCAATGCTATGGCAGCTTCTCACCGTCGATACTGGCATTCCGCACTTGGATAGGCAGCTTACCGCCGACCTAACCCTAATGCAGATTTCCGAAACAAAGCAGCAGTTTGAGGAGCATTGGGACAAGCTATTCGGGAAGCAGCCGAGATTGCCTTTGGTAGGATCGAAAGAACTCAAGCCGTGAGCAACTGGCCGCCACCATTTTCTCCGCCGGTCACCGGATACTCGCATGTGAAGAGTTGCGTCGAAACGATTGCTTTAGAACCTTAGCGTTGCTTTGCAAGCTCTTGTTTCAAGCAGAAGATTTAGAGCATTTTGAGCGCCTACTATGAAAAGGTTTGCCTGCAACAACGCGTCAAGTGCACAACCTTCTCCGTTGTCCACGGCAATCGCGAGACCTCCGGCTTGCTTCACAGTTCCCAGAAGCAACCTGTCGTTATTTCCGTTGCCTAAAGCTGCCACATGCTCGATTTCGAATCGTTCTACGAACTCCTGTTTCTCCACATCGTGCCTTTCTGTTATCAAGAAGTGGGGCACTAAAATCCCCGAAAGCTCCTCCTCTGCAGTTCCATAGGAATCAGAGGTGACAACTTCGATCTCCACGAGGTCAAGAAGTTTCAGCAAGGAGTTCCGTACACCTGGAACGATCCTTCCCGTGCACGACAGAGTTCCTGTGTAATCGCTTACAACGGTGCGAATCACGCGGTGTCCGAATCCGGGGATTTCGATAGTGATCCCAGGTTTGCTCACATTGTTCTCCTCAGATGAAAGCCATCAAATTCATCGCATTATCGCAAAAACGGCCCGGGGCCGAACCGCGCACGAAATAACAGATTCATTTTCACACGAGCCAATTCTAATGCTCGTTGGCCTTCTTTGCTTTCCTCGTTTAATTGTGCTGCTATATCGTGCTTCGCTGGAAACGACACGGTTAAACAACACATCTTAATGCGCGTCGCAGGAATAATGTACGGAGCGTGAATCTGCGTGGCCGAACCTGATAAACCTAAGATCGAAGAATTGTCGGAAGAGGTAGCCTTGTGGAAGATCTACCGAGACATCTGTCGAAGCAAGCAAATTGACACCGTTAAGTTTTATATGGATCTCGCGGAGGAAGAAAAGCGTAAACTAACATCGCCTGGCGCCCAGGAAGATTTCATTGACCTCTGTGAAGCCGGATGCTTCCAACCCGTTCTGGCCGGAATTGTCATGCTACTCCGCGATGCTCCACGCTTGGAGCACTTCTGGACCGAACTGGTGGGTCGCCCTGATAATCGTGAAAAAACAACCCGCACCTTGGAAAGCTCCGCTCAGACACTCGAAAATCTGTTCCGCGGTCTTATCGTTTCAGAAATTGAAGGAAAGAGCGTGGAATTAGAAAGAATCGGACGCCTCCCGATCTCCCGCGTGGTTAACGAGCTTCGCTTTTACACCCGTCTAGTCAAGTTTGCTGGCACAATCAGTGCAGAAACCGAAATACGGTCCCCCAGTGAGTTGGCTAAGTACCTCGCAAGCAGCTACGTGATGAGCATGACTGGCCGCTTTCACGATAGAAGTGTGTCCGGCCTGGTAGGCGAGGTGTCCGGTGCACCCGAATATAATGAGGTGGCGCATCGGATGTGGCGGACTCGCAACTACGAGCGTATCGACAAACATTTCTCCTGGATGACTCGGTTTCTGGTCGCGATGAGCGTGGTCATCGCTCAAACACCGTAACGATCTTCACCCCCAAATTGCCTTTCGCGTTCTGTCCCATTTGTCCTTCCTGATGTGTAATTCGCCGCGATGAGCTAACGGGTCTCGCTACGGATTCCCAGGGCTGTAGGCGGAGCGGAGACCAACGTTAACGTTGGGGAACAGACATGCCATTCCTTCCGTGCATTTTATGTGGGGAAAAACTCGACCAGCGCACGGATAAAAACGGGAAATTCTATTTCATTTGCAATCCGTGTGGGACGCAATTCTTTATTCGACGAACGCAAGGGAAAGAAAAATTAAAAGAATTGTTTCGTGAATTAGATAAACACGGCTTGCCCATTAAACAGCACGCGCAAACTTTATTCGAAATACGAGCAATTCTTTCCGAAATCGACGGCCTCAAGGCCGAAGTAGAGAAACTAGAAGGGCAAATGGGGATCGTTTTCATCGATGAGGACAAGGCCCAAGCCCGTAAGTCATTGAAAGCACGCATTCAGGGATTGCTTTCAGAATTGGAAAAGATCGCGAAACGAAGCGGCGAAATTAAATAAGAGATTTCAGCAATTTTGAAAAAGTCCGCCCAGATTGCAAGAATTTTGAAATTGCCGTGAATTCGAGTTTTTTGATGACTATACTGCCACCCACGGAAAAGCAAGGCGGGCCAGCTGAGACAGGAGGCTGGCAAAAAGAAATGGCTCGCCGACGCTATCAGAAGGGCAGTATTCGCAAACGTGGGAAACGCGATCCGGTTTGGGAGCTACAGTGGTGGGAAGATTACATAAAAGCGGACGGAAAAATCGGAAGACGGCGTCAGTCGGTAACGCTCGGTATGGTTTCCGAAATTACACTTCGGGAAGCGAGGAAACTTGCCGACGAGCAGGTCCGCCCCGTAAATCAGGGGACGCTGGTGCCACAATCCACGATGAAGTTTCGCGATTTCGTGGAGAGATACTTCGATCCGCTTCTCTTTCCAACATTGAAGTTATCGACCCGGAAGCGCTACCGCCAAACTCTAAACACGCACCTCTTACCTGCTTTTGGGGAATTCCGTCTTTGCGATATCGGAACCATCGACCTGCAACGGTTTGTTTTGCAGAAGATCGAGAGTGGCCTCGGGTGGGAATCGGCCAACCACTTTCGCAATCTCATGTCGAAGGTTTTCGAAATGGCGAGAATGTGGAATTTCTACTCCGCGAGCAACCCCGCGCGTGGAGTGTCGCTCCCCGAAAAGAAGCCGGTCCGCGAGAAATATGTCCTGAATGCGGACCAGATCCTCGACCTGTTGGCTCTGCTCAAAGATCCCGTTCGTACGATGGTTCTATTGGGCATCCTTACAGGCATGCGGATCGGGGAGATTCTGGGGTTGCGCCGAAAGGATGTAGATTTTCGCTCCGACCAAATCCGAATCGAACAGGCTTGTTATCGTGGCCTGCTCGGTTCACCCAAGACCAAGGGCAGCAGGCGTACGCTTCCCCTGCCGAGGGCACTCGTGTCTTCACTGATCCAAATCTACGAGCACGCTCCGAGAACAGGGGAAGACGATCTCGTATTTCAGACTCGCAACGGCACTCCGTTGAACGATACCAACCTGTTGCACCGCCATTTGAAACCGGCAGGTTGGGAAATTGGAATGCCGTCGCTGAGTTGGCATATGCTCCGGAGAACCCATGCTACGTTGCTTCAAACGGCAGGGGCTTCTCTGCGAGATACGCAAGCACAACTCGGTCACAGCAGAATGTCCACAACCCTGGAGGTCTACACCCTACCGATCCCGGCTCATCTACGCTTGGCCGTCGAAAACCTCTCGCAATTGGTGACAAATGGTGACGAGTTGCCAAAAACCTGCGATCAGGTATCGGCTGTCGCTGAGTAGAATCAGTGAGTTGGATGGTAGGCCCGAACGGGCTCGAACCGTTGACCTCTACCGTGTCAAGGTAGCGCTCTAGCCAACTGAGCTACGGGCCTAATGAACAATCATCTTAACATATTACGCTGGCGCGGCAGCTGCGGCCGCGGCATGGGTGACGTCAAGCTGCTCGTGTAAGAAGGGAGAGGGCGCGGTTTTGCCGTTGCTGGTTGAAGTTGTGAAAAATGGCGTAGGGGATTCTCTCCACGTTGGCCACATTTCAAAGAAGAACAAACGAAAACTGCTGGAAGCAGAGCCTCGACTGCGCTTCGGGATGACAGAAGGAAATCAGGGAATGGCGCGGGCGAGGAGTTATCGGCTTCGGGCCCGGCATGCCGTGCCCTTAT
>Ga0335083_10012688_pt1 | contig 10068 bp, 10 predicted proteins | sample Lox_Sample_42_FD_206716 | JGI IMG/M metagenome (GOLD analysis project Ga0335083, IMG submission 206716) | Soil microbial communities from Loxahatchee National Wildlife Refuge, Florida, United States - Lox_Sample_4.2 | ecosystem: Environmental > Terrestrial > Soil > Wetlands | place: USA...
ACCACCGCCTCCGCGATGCCGCGCGCCAGACGCCGCTGGCCCGCCGCGCTGGTCAAGTAGCGCGCCTCGTCCGGGTTGCTCCCGTAGCCCACCTCCACCAGCACGGCCGGCATGTACGCGGTGGCGAGCACGGCGAACCCGGCCTGCTTCACGCCGCGGGCCTCGGCGGGATGCACCTCGGCGAGCGTGTGCTCCATGATCTGCGCGAGCCGGCTCGACTCCCGGAGGTGCTCGTTCTCCTGCAGGTCGTTCAGGATGAAGCGCATCGGATCGTCGTCGCCGGTGCCGCCGTCCTTCTCGTAGCGCACCGACTCGTTCTCCAGCTGCGCCACGCGCCGCGCGTCCTCCGTCTTGGCCTCCGCGAGGAAGTAGGTCTCGAAGCCGCGCGCGCCCGCCGCGTTCCGCAAATGCGGATTGGCCGCGTTCACGTGGATCGAGACGAACACCTCGGCGTGCTGCGCGCGGGCGATCCGCCCCCGGTCGCGCAGCGCGATCAGCGTATCGGTCGTGCGGGTCATCACCACGCCCACCCCGCGCTTGCGCAGCTCGTCCGCCACGTCGCGCGCCACCGCGAGCGTCACGTCCTTCTCGCGGAGGAACCTCCGGCCCTTGAGGGGCCCCAGCATCCCGACGTCGGGCCCGCCGTGTCCCGCGTCCACCGCCACGACGTGCGGGAGCCGCAGGCCCGAGGCCGTCCGCGCGGGCGGCAGCAGCGGCGGCGGCGCCGGCTCGGCCGTGTCGGGCGCGGGAGCGGCCGAGGGCGCGCCGGAAGCGACGGCCGCGGCGGGCGGCGTCTCGACGAGGCGCTCGCGCGCGGCGTCGAAGTGAAAGCGGCCCGGCACGACGAGCGGCAGGTACTCCACGGCCCACTGCAGCGGGACGAAGACCGTGTCGCGCGCCAGGTACGGCGGGGCGGCGAGCGCGAAGACCCGGTCGCCGCAGCGGAAGTAGGCGGCGTCCAGCACGAAGTCGAAGCGGCGGCCCGCCGCCACGAGCGACGCGCCCCCCACGCGCGAGACCGGCGCCGCGGCGCCGAGCGCGGCCGCCAGCTCGGGCGCGGCGACCGCCGGCCAGCCGCGCTCGCTCGTGACCGCGACGGCACGCTCGCCGCGCTCGGTGGAGACGGTCAGCGTCTCGGCGGGCACCGCCGCGCCGAGCCAGGCCGCGAGCCACAGCACCAGGCCGGTCACCGGCGGCGCACCGCGCGCGCCATCTCGCGCTCCGCGTCGCGCTTCCGGAGATCGTCGCGGCGATCGTACTCCTTCTTGCCGCGCCCCAGCGCGATCGTCACCTTGGCGTGCGACCGCTTGAAGTAGAGCTCCAGCGGCACGAGGGCGAGGCCCTTCTGCTCGACGGCTCCCAGGAGACGCCGGATCTCACGCCGGTGCAGCAGCAGCTTGCGCGTGCGCAGCGGATCGTGGTTGTGCCGGTTCCCTTCCTCGTACGGCGGAATGTGCAGCGCCTCCAGCCAGACCTCCCCGCCCCGCACGCGCGCGAACGCGCCCACCAGGCTCGCGCGCCCAGCCCTGAGCGACTTCACTTCCGTGCCGGTCAAGACCAGCCCGGCCTCCCACGTCTCGAGAAGGTGGTAGTCGTGCTTGGCCCGAGGATTCCGCGCAATGACCCGAGGGTGACGCGGCGGGGTGGGCGTCCGAGGGGATGGGCGGGTCTTCTCGACGGGTGTCACAAGTGTCGTAAACCCAAGATAGAGCTAGGGTTCCGACGGGTCAAGGCGAGGGTTGACGGCGCCGGGAGCGGGGTCTATCTTGCGCCGCCTTGCCGAAGTGGTGGAACTGGTAGACGCGCGGCGTTCAGGGCGCCGTGGGCGCAAGCCCGTGAGGGTTCGAGTCCCTCCTTCGGCATTGCCACGACCATTACGGTTCCCAGACGCCAAGTTGCCAGGGGAAGGCTGAGACGCCTTCCCCTTTCTTCATCCGCGCGGCGCTCAGTACCTCGCCATCGTCGGATCGATCTCGCTCGCCCACGCCGCCACGCCGCCCCTCAAGCTCCGCGCGCCCGCGAAGCCGCGGCTCCTCAGGAACCGCGCCGCGTCGAGCGAGCGTACGCCGGTGTGGCACACGGTGACGATCGGCGTGCGCGGATCGAGCTCCGCGAAGCGCCGCGGCAGATCGCCGAGCGGCACGAGCACGCTGCCCTCGATGCGGCAGATCTCCCACTCGAACGGCTCGCGCACGTCCACGAGCACGACCGGCTTGCCGGCGCGCCGCTCGGCGTCGAACGCCGCGACGCCGACCTCGAGACCAGCGTCCACCGGCGCGGAGGCGGCGCCGACCCCGCAGAACGCCTCGTAGTCGATCAGCTCGTGAATCGTGGGCCGCTCGCCGCACAGCGGACAGTCCGGATCCTTCTCCAGCGCCAGCTCGCGGAACCGCAGCTTCAGAGCCTCGATCAGCAGCAGCCGTCCGACGAGCGTCTCGCCCACGCCCAGGACGAGCTTCAGCGCCTCCAGCGCCTGCAGCGAGCCCACGATGCCCGGCAGCACGCCCAGCACCCCGCCCTCGGCGCACGAAGGCACCAGCTCGGGCGGCGGCGGCTCGCGGTACAGGCAGCGATAGCACGGCCCGCGCTCGGCCCAGAACACCGAGGCCTGGCCGTCGAACCGGAAGATGCTGCCGTACACGTCGGGCTTGCCCAGCAGCCCGCAGGCGTCGTTGACGAGGTAGCGGGTCGGGAAGTTGTCGCTGCCATCGAGCACGACGTCGTACTCGCGCAGGATCTCGAGCGCGTTGGCGCTCGTCAGGTGCGCCTCGTGCAGCTCCAGCTTCACCTCGGGATTGACGTCGCCGAGCCGTGCGGCCGCGGAAGCGAGCTTCGAGCCGCCGACCGCCGACGTGCCGTGGAGGATCTGGCGCTGCAGGTTGGAGAACTCGACGCGATCGAAGTCCACGAGGCCGAGGACGCCGACGCCCGCGGCCGCCAGGTACAGGGCGGCCGGCGAGCCGAGGCCACCCGCACCCACCACGAGCACGCGCGCAGCCTTGAGCCGCCGCTGCCCCTCGACGCCGACTTCGGGGAGAATGAGATGGCGCGCGTAGCGCTGCAGCTCCTCCGCGCTCAGCTCGGCGAATCCCGACGCGGACGGAGGTGAATGGCGAGTCATTTAGTCGCTATTACGGGCGCACACGCAGCCGGTTCCAGCGACCGGCTGCAATCAGACCGCGACGGCTCCGTTGCCGACCAGCGCGCGCACCTCGGACTCCTGGTGCAGCAGGTCGGCCAGGCGGATCGAGCCCAACGTCTCGTCGATCCGCTGCTGGAGCAGCTGCCACACGGGCCGGATGGCGCACGAGTTCTCGGTCGTGCACCGCTCGGAGTCCACCGGATGGCAGTCGCAGTTGACTTCGAACGTCCCGTGCTCCGATGCGTCGAGGACATCCTTGACCGTCACCTCGGAAGGCTGACGGGACAGAAGATACCCTCCCCGGGCACCACGGACCGACTCCACGAGGCCGGCGCGGCGGAGCCGCAGGAGAATCTGCTCGACGTAGTCGGCCGGCAGCTTCTCTTTTTCCGCCATCTCGCGTGCGGCCACCGGGCCCTGCCCGGCACGCCGCGCCAGATGGAGGCTCACAATGAGGCCATATTCGGCCCAAGTCGTGACGCGCATATTCACCCTCCTCGGGAGTCGGAATATGCAAAAAGGAAGCCATTAGCTCAAGATAGTGACGGGCACGCATGAGATTGGGTATCATACTGTGCCACTAGGAGATAGCCTACCATGGCGGCATTGCGATTCTCACACCTCGTCGGGGCGGCCGCGCTCCTCGCCGCGGCCATTGCGCCGGGCCTTGCGGCGCAGAATGTCCCGGCGAACCCCGACGTGATCCTGGCCACGACCACCTCGCTCTACGACACGGGGCTCCTGGACTCGATCGTGCCCATCTTCGCCCGGGAGACGGGCTACCACGTCCGGGTGGTGGCCGTGGGCTCCGGCGAGGCGCTGGCGATGGGCCGGCGGGGCGACGCGGACGTCGTGTTCGTGCACTCGCCCGCGGCGGAGTCGGCGTTCACGGCGGGGCACTACGGCGTGAGCCGGCGCATCGTCGCGACGAACTACTTCACGATCGTGGGCCCGGCCGACGATCCGGCGCACGTGCGCGCGGCACCGAACGCGGCCGAGGCGCTGCGGCGCATCTTCGGCGTGGGGGCGGGCTTCGTCTCGCGCGGCGACTCCTCGGGGACGAACGCGCGGGAGCTGGCGCTGTGGCGCAAGGCGGGCGTGAAGCCCGCGTGGCCCGGCTACATCGAGACCGGCCAGGGGATGGCGGCCACGTTGCTGGTGGCGAGCCAGCGGCGGGCGTACACGCTGAGCGACCGCGCGACGTTCGGCCTCCTGAAGCCGCACCTCGACCTGGTGGCGCTGCGGGAGAAGGACCGCGACCTGGTCAACATCTACCACGTGATCGAGCTCAACCCCGCGGGGCATCCGCGGATGAACGTCGCGGGCGGCAATGCGTTCGCCGACTTCGTGGTCTCGGAAGAGATGCAGCGCTACCTGGCGCGGTTCGGGACCGCGCAGTTCGGCGAGCCGCTGTTCGTGCCGGCCTGGGGCAAAGAGCCGGAGTGACGTTCCCGGAGCTGGGAACCACTGGCAACTTGGCGTCCGGGAACTAGTCCGGCTTCCGACAGACCGCGATCAGCGATAGCCCTCTCCACGGCAGCAGCCCGTCGATGATGCGCACCAGCCAGACCAGCGAGTCGTAGATCTTCAGCTGGGCGCGCGAGAAGTGCTTGCGCCCCAGGAGGCCGTTGAGGCGCCAGCCGACGACGGCCGCGCGGTTGAAGTCGATCAACGCCTCCACCTCGAAGCCCGCCTCCGTCACGACCTGCCGCAGCCGCTCCCGCGTGTACCGCAGCCGGTGCCCGAGGGCCCGGTCGAGCGCGTTGTACCGGCCGGGGCCCTGGGGCACGAGGACGATGGCCCGGCCGCCGGGAGCCAGCACGCCGCGGAAGTTCTGCAGCACCGGCACGGGCTCGTCGAGGTGCTCCAGCACGTTGAGGCACACGACCGTATCGAACTGTCCCGCGAGCGGCTCGAACCGCGCCGTCGCCTCGGCGGCGAGCTCGCCGACCTCGAGGTACGGCTTGCCGAAGGCGAAGTTCCGCAGGTAGGCGAGGTAGTCCGGGTTGATGTCGGTGGCGAGGTACCGGTCGCGCGGCACGAGGTGCACGGTCAGGTTCCCGATGCCGGCGCCGATCTCGAGCACCGCGCGGCCCACCCACGGCCGGATCACGTCGCTCATCCAGCGGGAGAACTTCCGCGCCCGCGACAGGCTGTGGAGGATGTGCGCGCCGTAGGGATCGGTGACGTAGAGATCGTCGATCAGCGCGCCGCGCACGATCGCGAGCAAGGCGCGCATGCCGTCGCGCCAGCCGATCTTCTTGCCCTCGGCGTAGGTGCGGCCCGCGTACCGGATCGGCGTCTCGAAGATGGCGGCGCCGCGCTTGGCGAGCTTGATCGTGAGCTCGGGCTCGATGCGGAAATCGTTGTAGCGGAGCGGAATGGACCGGAGCAGCTTGGTCCGCACGACCTTGTAGCACGTCTCCATGTCGCTCAGGTTCAGGTTGGTCACCATGTTGACGAGCGTGGTGAGCAGCCGGTTGCCGAGGCTGTGGTAGAACAGCAGGACGCGCCGGTAGTCGCCCGTGAGGAAGCGCGAGCCGAAGACGGCGTCGGCGTGCTCGTGCAGGAACGGCTGCACCAGGCGCGGCAGGTCGCCCGGGTGGTACTCCAGGTCGGCGTCGTGCGGCACGCACACGTCGCCCGTGGCGTGCGCGAGCGCCGTGCGGAGCGCGGCGCCCTTCCCCTGGTTGCGCTCGTGCTCGATGTAGCGGATGCGGGGATGCTCGCGCGCGAGGGCGCGCAGCACCTCGCGCGTGCCGTCGGTAGACCCGTCGTCCACGACGATGATCTCCAGCTCGCGGATCGCGGGGTCCTTGACCGCGAGCACCCGCCGCAGCGACGCCGCCACGAGGAAGCGCTCGTTGTAGACGGGCACCAGGACCGAGACCTTCAGGCTCTCGGGCACTACTTCGACCCCGGGACGCCGATCTCCGTCATCTTCCGGTAGTCGAGCACCGTTTCCAGCTCCTTCCCCTTGAGCACGCCCTTCTGCTCCACCAGCTCGCGCACGGTGAGGTTCCGCGCCAGCGACTCCTTGGCGAGCTTGGCCGCCTCCGCGTAGCCGATCTTCGGCGCCAGCGCCGTCACCAGGGCCGGGCTCCGCTCCAGCCAGTGGGTGCACGCCGCCGCGTCGGCCGTGATGCCGGCCACGCAGCGCACGGTCAGCACGCGCACCGCGCTCGCCAGGATCTCGAGGGCGAAGATCAGGTTGTGGGCGATGACCGGCATCATCACGTTCAGCTCGAGCTGGCCGGCCTCCGCGGCGAGCGCCACCGTGACGTCGTTGCCCATCACCTGGTAGCAGACCTGGTTCACCATCTCGGCGATGCTCGGGTTCACCTTCCCGGGCATGATGCTCGAGCCGGGCTGCACGGCCGGCAGCACGATCTCCGCCAGCCCCGTCCGCGGTCCCGACGCCAGGAGGCGCAGGTCGTTCGCGATCTTGTTGAGGTCCACCGCGAGCGCGCGCACCGCGCCGGAGAAGGCCGCGACGTCGCCCATGGACTGCATCAGCTGCACGAGGTTCCGCCCGACGCGCACGTCGAGGCTGGTGCCGGCCTTGAGGTGCTTGATCATCAGCTCCGGGTAGCGCGGCTCGGCGTTGAGCCCCGTGCCGACGGCCGTGCCGCCGATCCCCAGCTCGCGCAGGTCGTCGGCGGCGCGCTCGAGGCGCGCGCGGTTGCGGCGGACGGTCCCGGCGTACGCGCCGAACTCCTGGCCGAGGCGGATCGGCGTCGCGTCCTGGAGGTGCGTGCGCCCCGACTTGACGATGTGGTCGAACTCGCGCGCCTTCGCCTCGAAGGCGCCGGCGAGGTCCTCGAGCGCCGCCAGCAACGGCGCGACCCGCGCCAGCGCCCCCAGCCGGATGGCGGTGGGGATCACGTCGTTGGTGGACTGCGCCATGTTGACGTGATCGTTGGGGTGCACCGGCTTGTACTCGCCGCGCTTGCCGCCCAGCAGCTCGTTGGCGCGGTTGGCGAGCACCTCGTTGCAGTTCATGTTGTGCGAGGTGCCGGCGCCCGCCTGGTAGACGTCCACCACGAACTGGTCGCGGTGCTGGCCGCCGAGGACCTCGTCGGCCGCGCGGACGATGGCGTCCGCGAGCCGCGCCTCGAGGCGCCCGGTCTCCTTGTGGGTCAGCGCGGCCGCCCGCTTGATCCAGATCACCGCGTCCACGAACGCGGCCAGGGGCTTCAGGCCGGAAATGGGGAAGTTCTGGCGCGCGCGCTCCGTCTGCACGCCGTAGAGGGCGGCGGCCGGCACGGCCAGCTCGCCCAGGGGGTCCTTCTCGGCTCGGGTGTCCACGGTCTCGTCCTTCCTACTTCGTGATCTCGACGCGTAGCGCGTTGTTGAACCGGTTGAAGTAGCTGAACAGTCCGATCACCTGCGTGATCTCCACGATCTGCCCCTCATCCCACGCGGCGGCGAGCGCGGCGTACGTCGCGTCGGGCACCGCGTTGCCGTCGGCCACGACCGCGTCGGCCCACGTCAGGGCCGCCCGCCAGGCGGGCTCGAACCGCTCGAGGCCCGCCGGCCCGTCGCTGCGCACGCCGTGCAGCATCTCCTGCGTCGCCCCCAGCCGCCCTGCCAGGGCGGTGTGCGAGGCCAGTCAGTAGCGGCAGTGGTTGAAGTGGGAGACGCGCACCGCGAGCAGCTCCTTCAGGAGCGGCGGCACCGTCCCTTCGTTCATCACCGTCCGGAAGTGTGCCAGCATGGTCAGCAGGTGCGCCGGCCGGCGCGCCACCGTTCGGAACATGTTGGGCACGTTCCCGCGCTCGCGCAGGTACGTCTCGAACACCGCGCGGACCCCGGCATCCACTTCGGTCGGGTCCAGCGGGCGCAGGCGGGGTCCGGGGTCTGTGGTCAGGTGTCCGGTGTCCGGTGTCGGGGGTCAGGTGTCCGGATGCTGGTCCGGGCTCAAGCTGGAGCGAACGCCGCAAACTGGCAACTGGGAACCACTGGCGACTTGGCGTCTGCCAACCGATCCGCAATCCGCACGATGTCCACGCGCCGCTCGTCTAGTCCGAGCAATCCCCCAAGGGATACACGTGCCCGCAGTTGGGACACGGGTTCTTGCAGCCCCACGGCTTGCCCCGCACCGGGTAACCGCACTTGAGGCACGCGTTGACGCCGGGCACCAGTTTCACGAACGGGTTGGACTGCTTCTCGGCGCCGATCGTCGTCGCGGGGCCGTGCCCGGAGTACACCACCGTCTCATCCGGCAGCGTCAGCAGCTTCTCGTGAATGCTCGCGAGCAGCTGCTTCGTGTCGCCGCCCGGCAGATCGGTCCGGCCGATGGAGCCCGCGAACAGCGTGTCGCCGACCAGGGCGAGGCCGTCGCCGATCAGGCAAACGCCGCCCGGCGTGTGGCCGGGCGTGTGGATCACGGTGAAGGTGCACGCGCCGACCGACACCGTCGCGCCGTCGGCGAAGGCCGCGTCCGGCGGCGGGGGCGTCCCGGCCTCCATGCCGAACATCGCCGCCTGGGCGGGTGCGTGGTCGTACAGCGCGCGGTCGGCGGGGTGCAGCCAGACGGGCGCGGGCAACCGCTCGTGCAGCGCCGCGACGCCGGCCACGTGATCCACGTGCGCGTGCGTGAGCCAGACGGCCCGCAGCGTCCACCCCTCGTGCCGCAGGCGGGCCACGAACAGGTCCACCTCTTCGCCTGGATCCACGATGGCCGCGTCGCCGCTCGCCGGATCGGCCACGAGGTAGCAGTTCTCGGCGAACGCGCCGTTGGTGAGCGTGACGACCCTAGGCTCCACGCGCCCCCTGCCGCCCCTTCCACTCGGCCAGGTACTTCGTCGCGGCGATCACGGCCGTGGTCGCGTCGCCGACGGCCGTCGTGACCTGCCGGGTGAGCTGCGCGCGCACGTCGCCCGCCGCGAACAGGCCCGGGATCGACGACATCATCACCCCGTCGGTGACGAAGTAGCCCGCCGCGTCGTGCTCGAAGTGGCCGCGCACGATCCCGGTGTTCGGCCGGAAGCCGACGAAGACGAACACGCCGCCCACGGGCAGCGTGCGCGCGGCACCGGTCTTCACGTTGCGGAGCGCGAGCTGCTTCACGGCGCCGCCCGCGCCCTCGATCCGCTCCACCACCGTGTCCCAGACGACCTCGATCTTCGGGTTCTCGAACAGGTGGTGCTGGATGATCTGGGAGGCGCGGAGCTGGTCGCGGCGGTGGATCAGCCACACCTTGGTGGCGTAGCGGGTGAGGAACATCGCCTCCTCGGCCGCCGCGTCGCCGCCGCCCACCACGGCGAGCACCTCGCCGCGGAAGAAGTGCCCGTCGCAGACCGCGCAGTAGGACACGCCCTTCCCCGCGTACTCGATCTCGCCCGGCACGCCGAGCTTGGTGGGCGTGCCGCCCGCCGTGAGGAGCACCGCCGGCGCCCGGTACGCGGCGCCGCTCTCCGTCGCGACGAGGAAGCGGCCGTCGGCCTCCTTCTCGACCGACGCCACGCCGTCGGTGACGAGCTCCGCGCCGAATTTCAGCGCGTGGGCCGCCATCTTCTCGGCCAGCTCGAAGCCCTTCACCGACTCGAAGCCCGGGTAGTCCTCGATCAGCTCCGTGTTCAGGAGCTCGCCGCCCGGCACGCCCTTCTCGAGGACCAGGGTGCGCAGCATGGACCGGCCGGCGTACAGCGCGCCGGTCAGGCCCGCCGGCCCCGCGCCGACGATGATCAGGTCGTAGTCGCTCATCGCTCGTCCGTCCGTCCTGGGTACCGCTCCGCGGCCGCGTGCTCCATCGGTGGCACCGGGCCGCCCTCGTTCACGCAGCGCCGCAAGGCCTGCACGAAGCGCGCCGTTTCGACCGGAAAGCCGGGCGGCGCGCCGGCCGACAGCCGGCCGATCGCGGCCCCCCCCACCGCGGGGAGCCCCTGGGGGTTGCCGGGCTCGCGGTGGAGCCTCCCCGCCCC
>Ga0335083_10012689_pt1 | contig 10068 bp, 10 predicted proteins | sample Lox_Sample_42_FD_206716 | JGI IMG/M metagenome (GOLD analysis project Ga0335083, IMG submission 206716) | Soil microbial communities from Loxahatchee National Wildlife Refuge, Florida, United States - Lox_Sample_4.2 | ecosystem: Environmental > Terrestrial > Soil > Wetlands | place: USA...
AGCGTGCGAGCGTGCGCCGCGAGCGCGTGCGCCTGCCCGCGACCGCGCGCGGTGAGCGGCGAGTCGGCGCGGCCCTGCTGCCGGCCCGCGACGTTCCACTCCGTCTCAGCGTGTCGCGCGAGCCACAGCGTCGCCATGGAGTCCCCTCCACAGGATCTCAGCGTAGGCGAAGTCCTCGGGCGTGTTGATGTCCACGCTCTCCAGCCGCGAGACGACGAGCGCCCGGCAGCGTTCGGGGTCCATGCGTCGGCGCGTTCGCAGCACGACCTCGGTGCGGTTCGCGTAGAGGCCCGTCGTCTCCCAGCGGGTCTTCGGCAGCCGGTCGCTGTTCGGAATCGCGCCGGCGGCGCCGAAGTACGCCGGGCGGTCGTCCCGCCAGAGGTAGAGCGCGTCCTCCGCGACCGCGGCGACGGAGTGAACGTCGTCCTCGTCCAGCAGCGCGATCGCGCGCCCGACCGAAGCGGGCTCGAGGAACGGGGCGGTCGGGATCACCTGCACGCAGATCCGCGATCGCGGCCGCGACGAGGCCTGCCAGTACGCGAGGTCGTCCCCGGTCGCGGCGTTGCTCGCGAGCGCGGGCGGCCGGCGCAGAGCGACGGCGCCGTGCGCGACCCCGAGCGCGAGGATCTCGTCACTGTCGGAATCGATCACGACCTCGTCGATCGACGGCGTCGCGCGCGCGATCGCGATCGCGTGCGCCACGAGCGGGCGGTCGCCGAGCACGCGCAGGTTCTTGCCGGGCACGCGCGTGCTCGAACCCTTCGCGTGCACGAAGGCGACGACCTGCGCCTCGCTCATGCGGCGCGGCTCCGCGCGAGCAGCGCCTGCCGGCGCTGGGCGCCGTCGCGTGCATGGCCGAAGCGCGAACGCTCCCCGACGTGACGGCGGCCGTAGGTCTGCTCGACCAGGAACTCGCGCTCCTCGGCCGACATCCCGAACGACGACGCGAACGCCTCGTCGGGCAGCTCGTCGTAGTGGGGCACGAGCGCGCCTCCGGACTCGACGAGCCGGACGAGCCGGGCGAACTCCTCGGGCTCGAGGCTGCACTCGATGTGGTGGACGAACGAGTGTCGCGAGAGACAGAAGTGGCGCTCGATCATCGCGGCGCCGAGATCGGCCGCGGCCACGCTCGGCGGGACGCCCTCCTCGTGGCCCGAGTAGCCGATCCGGATGCGATCGTCGGCAAAGTGCTGGCGGAGCGTCTCGATGTTGCCGAGCCGCAGCTCCTCCCACGGGCAGGGATAGCGGGCCACGCAGTGCAGCACGTGCAGCGCGTGGTGAGGGAAGCGCGCGATGGCCGTTTCGACCTCGCGCAGCGTCGAGCCCGCGACCGAGATCACGATGCCGCGGTCGCGCGGCACCTGGCGCGCGACCTCGCGCAGGAAGTCGGCGTCGCGGGCGTTCGTCGAGGCGACCTTGAAGTGCGGCAGGTCGAACTCGAGCATGAACTCGAGCGATGCGACGTCCTGCACCGTCGCGAACCAGCCCACGCCGAGTTCGCGGCAGCGCGCGTCGAAGCGACGGAAGTCCTCGGCGTCGAACTCGAACAGCGAGCGGTAATCGCGATAGGTGTGGCCGTAGGGACTCTCGTAGGTCGAATCGAGCTTCTCGCGCGAGTAGAAGCGCTCGACGTCCTTCTTCTGCATCTTGATCAAATCGCAGCCCGCGGCCGCCGCGCGCTCGGCCATGCGCAGCAGCACGTTCAGGTTGCCCATGTGGTTGGTCGTGAACTCCGCGACGAACGTCGGGCGGCTCACCATCGTCCCACCTCGTGGTAGAGCGAGAGCACGTCGGCGTCGGCATCGAGCCGGCGTCGCACCTCGTCCTCCTGCTCGAGCCGCTTCTCGGCGAGCGCGCACACGCGCTCGGTGAGCGCCTCCGGGATCACCTGCGCGCCGTCCGCATCCGCCACGATCCAGTCGCCGGGATGGACGCGCACGGCGCCGTCGACGCCGGGCAGCGTCACCGGCTGCTGGTACTCGACGATCTGCCAGCGTCCGAACGCGTCGATCGGCTGGACCCCGCGACAGAAGACCGGGAAACGATCCTGCTCGAGGATCCGCGCGTCGCGCGTGAAGCCGTCGATCACGACCCCGACCGCGCCGTGCCGCCGCGCGAGCTTGCCCGAGATGTCGCCGAAATGCGCCACCGAGTCATCCCCACCCGTATCGAGCACCTGAACGCAGCCCGGCGTGAACGCTCGCAGCATGTCGAGCCGCACGAGGTCGTCGACGTGCTCGCTCGCGCGCACGCGCTCGCCACGACACGTGAACGCCGGCCCGGCGACGACGCGCTGGCCGAGCGGCCACGCCGAGCGGATGGCGTGGTGGACGACGAACGGATGACGCACGCCCACGTCGAACGTCATCGCGTCGTAGACGACGCCGGCGTACAGTCGGCCGAATCGCTCGTTCAACGACATGGTTCCCTCCCTGGATCGAGACACCCGCCCCGGCGGGCGCAAGCGCGGTGCCAGCGCGCGAGCGCGGGGAGCTGCCCTGCAAGCGCCGCAGGCGCGGGGCTTTCGCGGTGGTGCCCCGCCGCCACTCACCGCCGCGGGAGCTCGGCATGTGGAAATTGCTGCCGGTGGCCGGGAGCGTGGCGGCAGCGTCGGCCCGGGGCGCGCTCGCCCCCGCCCTCAGAACAGGACGTCGTCCGTCGACATCGCCGCGCGCTCGCCGGCCTCGGCCGCCGTCGTCGCCGCGTCCTCACCCGCTGCGCCCACCGCGACCGGCGCCTCGCCCTCCGGGGTCGCGGTGGTGCTGGTCACCGCGAGCGTGAGCGCGGGCGCGCACTGCCGCACCGCGAGTGCGACGCGGAAGGTTTCGCCTCCGCTGCAGCGGAAGAGCGCCTCGTGATCCGCGGGCGCGGGTTCCGGATCGTCCGCGGGGACCTCGCGAACCACCGGAAGGCCCATCTTGTGCTCGAACCCCCGTGCGGCGAGGCAGGCGCGCATGCGGCCGGCGATCGTGTTCGCGAGCTCGCCGAGCACTTCACCTGCACCATCGGCGAACGTGATCTCGCGGCGCAGGACCTGCGCGCCGATTCGCTCGACTTCGGCCCGCCCGCTCGTGATCGTGATGACGAGGCTCACGCCCGAAGCCGCGTCGGCCTGGGCCACCTCGGCCATCACCTCGCGCGGACAGCTCGCGCCCTCGGCGGCGAGAACCTCGCCGAGCTCACTGCCGGTCATGACGCCGATCGTCTGCTGCGTGGCGGTGACGAGCTCGGCGTGCAGGCCCTCGCGCACGATGCGCCCGAGCCGCTCGAACGGGCTCTGCTCGCGCATCACGACACGGCGGAACTCCTCGACGAAGACCTGCGGGACGAACGACTTGCGCACGAGCCCGGCGTAGCGCGCGGCTTTCTCCTCCGGCACCTCGGCCGACTTCGCCAGCAGGTAGAACTGCGGAGGATTGGTGCCGCTCTCGATCGCCATCTTCCGCATCACGTCGAGCAGGAGGTCCTCGTTCATGAGCGGCAGCCCCTCCGCCAGGCAGACGACCGAGGGCTTGGGCGCGGCGTCGCGGTAGCTGATCGCCGCCGCCGTGCTCGACGTCGCCTCGATGAGCTCGTACGACGAGTCGAGCAGCGGACGCATGAATGCGATGAAGTTGGGGTCGTTGTCGACGACGAGCAGGCAGTTGATCGAGCGCGTCGACTGGCGCTGACGCCACTGGGCGACGCGCAGCAGCAGGTTCTTGATGCGCGGCAGCACGTCGACCGGGTTGATCGGCTTGAGCAGGAAGTCCGCGACCCCGAGCGCCACCATGCGGTGGACGTTCTCGCGCGTGCCGCTCGCGGTGATGCAGATGACCGGAATGTCGGGGCGCAGCGGCGACTGCCGGATCGCCGCGAGACAATCGGGGCCGTTCAGGATCGGCATGTCGATCTCGATCACGACGAAGTCGGGATCGGACTGCTCCAGCGCGCTCAGCGCGAGCAGGCCGTTGTCCGCCTCGAGCACGTCGACGTTGACGTGGCTCAGCAGTCGCTTGACGGTCGCACGTGCGGAGCGGTCGGGATCGACGACGAGCGCCTTCATGGCTGCTCCGGTGCCGGCGCGCGGCGCACCCGACGGGCCCGACGTCTCCCGACCCGAGCGCTCACCGGGGGACGACCTTGCCGATGACCTGGAGCAGCATCTCCGGGTTGAACGGCTTGACGAGCCAGCCCGTCACGCCCGCGGCCTTGCCCTGCGCCTTCATCTCGGCCTGCGATTCGGTCGTGAGCATGAGGATCGGTACGGACTTGTATTCCTCGCGGGCGCGCACGGCCCGGATGAACGAGAGCCCGTCCATGACGGGCATGTGGAGGTCGGTGATGATGAGGTCGAGCGTCTGGCCGGTGAGCTTGTCGAGCGCCTCCTGCCCGTTGCCCCCGGTGAGCGACTCGAAGCCGGCCTGCTTGAGCGCATACGAGACCATTTCCCGCATGGTCGCGGAGTCGTCGACGACGAGTGCTGTCTTGCTCACGGGACGACCTCTCGTTCTGGGCTCGATCGTGGCCACCCGGACGCATGAGGGCGGGCCGCCGGTGCGGACGTGCACGAACTCGTCCGCGAATTATCGCGGCCGGACGGCTTTCCTTGAGCCCGGCGGGGCCTGTCGCGAGCCGGTTCTCGCCAGGGCCGGGCCGGGGCCTCCAGCGAGCGCTCCCGGGAACCGAGACTAACGGCCGACCGGTTGCGTTTCGCCCGAACGCGAGCGGATTCGGGAGCCCCATGAACCCACCCCCGATCGACGTCTTCGTCGCGCGCCAGCCGATCTTCGACGCCGCGCGGCGCGTCACCGGCTACGAGCTGCTCTACCGCTCGGGCGAGACGAACGCCGTCGTCGGACCACGCGACGCCGACGCGATGAGCGCGGAGAACCTCGAGCGTTCGCTGCTCGGCTTCGGCCTCGATGCCCTGACGGGCGATCGCGATGCATGGGTCAACGTGTCGCGTCACATGCTGCTGCACGACCACTGGTCGATGCTGCCCGCGTCGCACACCGTCCTCGAGCTGCTCGAGGACGTGCGGCCCGTCCCCGAGGTCGTGGCCGCGTGCGCGCGAGCCAAGGACGCGGGCTACCGCCTCGCACTGGACGATTTCGTCTACGAGCCGGCGTTCGAGCCGCTGCTCGCGCTCGCGGACTGGGTCAAGGTGGACTTCCGCGCCGGCGACGCGGCCCGGCGTCGTGAGCTCGCACGCACGCTGCGACGCGGCCGGGCCGGGCTCGTCGCCGAGAAGATCGAGAGCGAGGCCGAGTTCGACGAGGCGGCGGGCCTGGGTTACGCGCTCTACCAGGGCTACTTCTTCTGCCGGCCGCAGATGATGAGGGCACGCGTCATGGCGCCGCATCGCGTCGGGTTCCTGCGCCTGCTGCGCGAGGTGCACGAGCGCGAGCTCGACTTCGACGCGATCGAGGGCCTGATCGAGCAGGACCTGGCGCTGTCCGTGAAGTTGTTGCGATTCCTGCGCTCGGCGGCCTTCGGGCTCGGGCGCGAGGTCTCGAGCATCCGCCAGGGGCTGATGACGCTCGGCGAGCGTCTGCTGCGCAAGTGGGTCTCGCTCGTCGCGGTCGTCGGGCTCGCCGACGGCAAGCCGAGCGAGCTCGTCGTGGTTGCGCTCGCGCGCGCCCGTTTCGCGGAGCGGCTCGCCGAGCGGGCCGGCCTCGGCGAGCGGTCGACGGACCTCTTTCTCACGGGTCTGCTGTCCGTCGTCGACGCGCTCACCGACCAGCCGCTCGAGACCGCCGTCGCCGGGCTCGGCCTCGCGGCCGACGTGCGCGAAGCGCTGCTGCGGGGCGGACCGCCGCTCGGCGACGTGCTCCACCTCGTGCTCGCGTGGGAGCGCGGCCACTGGGACGAGGCCGAGCGCTGGCTCCGCCGGCTGGGAATCTCCGAGGCCGACGCCTCGCGCGATTACACCGAGGCCGTGCTCTGGGCCGAGGATCACGCCCAGCCCTGAGCTCACCGCGGCGGGCGTTTCGCCCCGGCGGCACCGCGGACCGTGCGTCGTGCACGACGCCGGGTGCGATGTGAAGCGGGGCCCGCGGCGCGTGCGCGCGGCTCAAGTGTCTGTCGCCGGCTCCGATACTGGAGCGTGACGCGCTGCGCGCGACACCTCGCTCGGACGCACCCGGAGATCCTGGATGATCACCCTCGTCGGCCTCGTCGTCGTCATCGGATCCGTGCTCGGCGGTTTCCTGATGGCCGGCGGCAATCCCGCTGCGCTCATGCAGCCCTCCGAGCTCGTCGTCATCCTCGGGACGGCGGCGGGCACGGTCCTCGTCTCCACGCCCGGGCCGGTGCTCAAGCACACGTTCACGCGCCTGCAGGCGGTTGTGAAGCCCTCGCCCTACAGCCGCGCGCTCTACCTCGACTCGCTGCGCCTGCTCTTCGAGCTGTTCCAGATCGCGCGCAAGGACGGCCTCGTCGCGATCGAATCGCACATCGAGAAGCCGAAGGACAGCGCGCTCTTCAAGCGATTCCCGACCGTGATGCACGATCACCACGCGGTCGACTTCCTGTGCGACTCGCTGCGCCTCGTGCTCGTCGGCAGCGTGCCGCCTCACGATCTCGAAGGGCTCATGGACGCGGAGATCGACGTCCACCACGAGCAGGTCGCGAAGCCCGTGGGAGTGCTGCAGAAGGTCGCGGACGCCCTGCCCGGCATCGGCATCGTGGCCGCGGTGCTCGGCATCGTCGTCACGATGGGCGCGATCGCGGGCCCCATCGAGGAGATCGGCCACCACGTCGCGGCCGCGCTCACGGGCACGTTCATGGGCGTGCTGTTCGCGTACGGCTTCCTCGGGCCGCTCTCGACGAGCCTCGAGCACGTCAACTCCAGCGAGGCCCGCTACTACCACTTCCTCAAATCCGCGGTCGTGGCGTTCGCGAAGGGCTTTTCGCCCATCGTCGCGACGGAGTTCGCGCGCCGTTCCATCTTCGCCGACGAGCGCCCCTCGTTCAGCGAGATGGAGGGCGCGGTGAAGAAGAAGGCGGCGTGAGCCGGCGGCCCCGATGAGCGCGAACAAGGAACGCGAAGTCCCCGTCCGGATCGTCTACCGGAAGCGGGGCCACGTGCACGCCCACCACGGCGGCGCGTGGAAGGTCGCGTTCGCGGACTTCATGACCGCCATGTTCGCACTCTTCCTCGTGCTCTGGCTCATCACGCAGAGCTCGGACGTGAAGTCCGCGATCGCCGGCTACTTCCAGGATCCGCTCGGGCGCTCGGACGAGTTCGGAAGCTCGATCATGCCCGGTTCGGGTGCGCAGGCCGCGACGGTGCGGCCGATGCAGCCCGAGGACGTCGTCGAGATGCGTCGCGACCGGCTGGAGCTCATGGCCGACCGCATGAAGCACGACGTCCGTAACGTGCCCGAGCTGCGGGACGTGATCGACAAGGTCGAGATCTCGGTGACGAACGAGGGCCTGCAGATCCAGCTGCTCGAGGACTCGCTGGGCGTGTTCTTCGAAACCGGCAACGCGATGCCTTCGCTGCGCGGCCGCGAGGTGCTCGCGCTGGTCGGTCACGAACTCTCCGGGCTGCCGAACCCCATCGTGATCGCGGGCCACACCGACGCCCGCCCCTACCATCGAGCGGACGGTTACTCGAACTGGGAGCTCTCGGCGGACCGTGCCAACACCACGCGTCGCATCCTCACGGTGAACGGCGTGAGCGACTCGCGGGTGGCGCAGATCCGCGGCTTCGCCGACCGCGACCTGAAGAACCCGACCGATCCGCTGGCGGCGTCCAACCGCCGCGTCTCGATCACCATGCTGTTCATGCCCGGCGATACGACCCGCGTGGCGCCCCCGGGCGCGGATTCGACCAAGGCGGCGATGTGAGCGACGGCGACGCCCTCCTGTTCCTGCTGGTCGAGCACGACGAGCGTGCGATCGAGGTGTTCCGCACCACGCTCGAGGTCGAGCGCCGCGTGAAGCTCGTCGTCTCGCCGACGTGCGACCAGGCCCTCCGCATGCTGCGCGACACGGCACCGGATCTAGTCGTCGTCGGACACGACGCGCATGGCATGAACGTGTTCGCGTTCTGCCAGCGGCTTCGCCAGGACCCCGCGCTCGCCGCGGCGATGCTGGTGCTCGTCATCGACCGCGATGCGAACGACCAGCGCTTCGCAGGGCTCACCCTCGGCGTCGACGAGTACCTCGCGCGGCCGCTCGAGCCGGCCGAGATCCTGACCAAGGTGCACGCGGCGCTGCGGCTGAAGCACGTGGTCGACGCCCATCGCGGCGACCAGAAGGAACTCGCGGAGCTCCACACCCACCTTCGCGAGAGCTTCGACCAGCTGCTCGGTCTGATGTCGCACCTGCTCGACCTGCGCATCCCGGGCGCGGCCGATCGTGGACGCCGAATCGCCGAGCTCGCGCTCAAGGTATCGGGCCGCTTCGGCATCCCGGCGACGCACCTGCGCGATCTCGAGATCGCTGCGCGACTCCACGAGCTCGGACGGGTCGTGTTCGGGCAGGTCGGTGCCGCCGCCCTGCCGGTCGACGACTGGAAGTACGTGCTCGGAACGCGGGCGATCTTCCAGCAGGTGGAGGGGCTCACGGGCGCGGCGGAAGTGGTCGGCGCGGTGTACGAGAACTGGGACGGCTCCGGCCACCCGGATCACCTCCAGCTCGGGCAGCTGCCGCTGCGCAGCCGCATCCTGCGCGTGCTGATCGATCTCTTCCACGAGCTCGACTCGCCCGGCAGGACGTCGCCCGAGGCGGTGCTCGAGCGGCTGCAGAACCGCGTCGGCACGCACTACGATCCGATGGTGATGGTGCACCTTCGCGCGGTGATGCAGGGCATCGCGGACCCCGATGTCCAGGGACGCCTCAAGATGGTCGCGGTGCCCGAGCTCGCCGTCGGCATGGTGCTCGCCGAGGATCTCTGCACCGACTCGGGCCTGAAGCTCCTCGCGCGTCACACGCGCCTCACCCTCGAGACGCTCGAGGTGATCCGCCGCCGGCACGCGAGCGAGCCGCTCGCGCGCGGCGCGGCCGTGCTGCGCGAGTCGACCTGAGCGCGAGGCGGCGCATGGGCGGAACGCCGTGCGCCGCCTCGCGCCCGGCGTCCGGGTGCACCCGGGCCGTCGCGAATGGGTGAAAGTTCCCACCGCGAGCGGCCGATACCGGGAGCGTGACCCCACCGTCCCCGGATCCCGGTCTCGATCGCGAGTCGCTTCCGGTCGCGATCGAGGACGCGCTTATCGCCGCCAGCCGCTGGGACCTGTGGCGCACGTTCGCGCGCGGCCTCGCCCACGGGCTTGCCAACGCGGCGCAGATGCTGGCGCTCGATCCCGCCCCGCCGCTCGCCCGCGCCGAAGCGCTCGAGCGGATCGGTATCGCGCTCGCGCGGCTCTCGCAGCTCAACCGGGCGGGCGAATCCGGCCCCACGCTCGTGCCCGAGCTCCTGGCGGACGTCCAGTCGCTCCAACGACTGCAGGCTGGGTTCCGCTCGACCGAACTCGCCATCACGATCGACGGCGCGCTGCCGCCGGTCTCGATGCCCGCCGCCGATCTCGCCCACGTGCTGATGCTGCTCGTGACGCGCGCCCGTATTGCGGCGGGCGAATCGCAGGCTCACGTCCGCCTGCAGGCGCGCGCCGTCCCGGACGGCGTCGCCATCGAGATCGAAGACGACGGCCCACCGCTCTCCGCCGCCGATCGCGAGCGCGCATTCGAGCCGGGCGTCGCGGGCACGAACGCGGGCGAAGGCGCCGGGGCGCTCGCCGCGGCGCGGATGCTCGCGCGACGCCACGGCGGCGAGCTCTCCCTCCGCGCGCCGGCGCGCTTTTCGCTGCGCGCGCCTGCATGGCGGCGAACCGACTAGGTCCTGTCGGAGAGTGCGGCGCGGCGCCAATGCCGCGAGCGCTCAGGTCCCAATCAGCGTCATCAGGTCCTGCGACATCTGGTCGGCCACGCTGACGAGCCGCGCGGCCGCCTGGTAGGCCTGCTGCTCGTTGATGAGCGCCACCATCTCCTCGTCCGAGCTCACGCCGCTCACCGATGTCCGTGCCTGGTCGTCACGGCTCACGAGCGCCTGGTTCGCGGTGGCGTCCTGCCCCGTCGAGT
>Ga0335083_10012690_pt1 | contig 10068 bp, 5 predicted proteins | sample Lox_Sample_42_FD_206716 | JGI IMG/M metagenome (GOLD analysis project Ga0335083, IMG submission 206716) | Soil microbial communities from Loxahatchee National Wildlife Refuge, Florida, United States - Lox_Sample_4.2 | ecosystem: Environmental > Terrestrial > Soil > Wetlands | place: USA: Florida...
GCCCGTGCTTCGCACGGACAAGCCGGGCAAGAAGGACAACCACATTTTCCACTGGGAAGCCGGCGACCGCGCCGCCACGGAAAAGGCGTTTCGCGAAGCGGACGTCGTGGTCAAGGAACAGGTCTATATCCCGCGCATCCACGTGGCCTCGATCGAGACCTGCGGCTGCGTGGCCGACTTCGACCGCGTCAACGGCAAGCTGACCGTTTACATGACGACGCAGGCGCCGCACGCGATCCGGACGGTCTTCGCTCTCGTGGCCGGCCATGTCGGGCTCTCGGAGGAGAAGATCCGGATCGTCTCCCCCGACATCGGCGGCGGCTTCGGGGGCAAGGTCCCGGTCTATCCCGGGTACGTGATCGCCGTGGCGGCCTCGGTCGTCATCGGGAAGCCCGTCAAGTGGGTCGAGGATCGGATGGAGAACCTCCAGGCGGATTCTTTCGCCCGCGATTACCACATGACGGCGGAGCTCGCCGCGAAGAAGGACGGGACGATGACCGCGCTGCGGATCAAGACGCTGGCCGATCACGGCTATGCCGACGCCGCGGCGAACCCATCCAAATTCCCGGCCGGACTCTTCTCGATCTGCACCGGTTCCTACGACCTGAAGAACGCGTTTTGCGAGGTCGACGGGGTCTACACCAACAAGCCGCCGGGCGGCGTGGCGTACCGCTGCTCGTTCCGCGTCACCGAAGCGGTGCACGCCATCGAGCGGATCACGGACTGCCTCGCCCAGGAACTTCGGATGGACCCAGCCGCGTTGCGGATGAAGAACTTCATCCCGAAGGACAAGTTCCCCTACAAGTCCGCGCTCGGCTGGGAGTACGACAGCGGCGACTACCCGGCGGCGCTTCGGAAGGCGATGGATCTCATCGGCTACGAGGCGCTCCGGAAGGAGCAGGCGGAGAAGCGGAAGAAGGGCGAGCTCATGGGCATCGGCATCTCGAGCTTCACCGAGATCGTCGGGGCCGGCCCGTCCAAGCACTTCGACATTCTCGGCATCAAGATGTTCGATTCCTGCGAGCTGCGCGTCCACCCGACCGGAAAGGCGATCGCGCGGTTCGGCACGAAGTCCCAGGGCCAGGGCCACGAGACGACGTACGCCCAGATCATCGCCGAGGAGCTCGGCATCCCGGCGGCCCACGTCGCCGTCGAGGAGGGCGACACCGACACGGCGCCGTACGGCCTCGGCACGTACGCCAGCCGTTCGACGCCGACGGCCGGCGCCGCCGGCGCGATCGCCGCGCGCAAGGTGCGCGAGAAGGCGCGGAAAATCGCGGCTCATCTGCTCGAAGTTTCGCCGGACGACCTCGAGTGGGAGCCGGGGAAGTTCTCGGTCAAGGGCGCTCCCCAGAAGTCGAAGACGATCCAGGACATCGCGCTGGCGGCCTACACGAACCATCCGCCCGGGATGGAAGCGGGCCTCGAGGCGGTGGACTACTACGATCCGCCCAACCTGACGTTCCCGTTCGGCAGCTACATCGGCGTCGTCGACATCGACCGGGGCACGGGCGAGGTGAAGATCCGGCGGTTCGTCGCGGTGGACGACTGCGGCAACATCATCAACCCCATGATCGTGGACGGCCAGATCCACGGCGGCCTGACGATGGGCATGGCGCCGGCGCTCCTCGAAGAGATCAGCTACGACGAGAACGGCAACAACCAGGCGGGCAGCTTCATGGACTACCTCGTGCCGACCGCGATGGAGACGCCGAAGTGGGAGACGGCCAAGACGATCACGCCGTCGCCGCACCATCCTTTCGGCGCGAAGGGCGTCGGCGAGTCGGCGACGGTCGGCGCGCCGCCGGCGATCGTCAACGCCGTCGTCGACGCGCTGTCGCACCTCGGCGTCAAGCACCTGGACATCCCGGTGACCCCGGAGAAAGTCTGGAAGATCCTCAAGGAGAAGGGCGTCGCCGAGTGACGCGCCACGCATGACCCGGGGAGGGCGGTACGGAGGGGTCGCCGGCGCGGTGGCCGGGCTGGCGATCCCGCTTCTCCCGAAGTGCCCGGCGTGCGTCCTGCCGCTCGTCGCGGCCGCCGGCGTCGCGTTGCCGCACGGCCCGGGCGTCGAGGCCGCCGTCGCGGCGGCGGTTCTGGGGTGGCTCGGGTTCGTGTTCGCGAGCGCGCGCTGGTGGCCCGTGCACCTGGCGGCGGCCGCGGCGGTCGCCGCGCTCCTCGCGGGCCGGGCGCTGCCGCTGACGGCGCTCGCCGTTTCGGGGAACGCGCTGATGGTCGGCGTGGGCTTGTGGATCGCGCTCCGGCCCCGGCGCTGTCATGCCGCCGCCAGGGCCGCGCCGGCCCCCTAGTCCTTGTCGCCCGACCGGTCGCGCGCCCGGGCCATCTCGAACGCCTTGCGGTAACGGCTGTCGCCGCGCAGGTTGTCGAGGTCGTCGTCGAAGCGCATCGTCCACGTCTCGTCGAAGCCGGCGTCGAGGGCCTTGAAGAGCCAGTCGAACGCCGCGTCCTTCTGGTCGAGCCGCGCGTAGGTGCAGGCCAGGTTGTACATCGTCGTGGGCTTGCGGTAGCCGAGGTCGAGCGCCTTCTGGAACGGCGCCGCGGCGTCGTCGGCGCGGTCGCCGGCGAGCAGCGCGAACCCGAGGTTGTACCAGGCGCGGCCGACCTGCGGATGCTTTTCGGCGTAGGTCTGGAAGCGCTGCGCGGCCTCGCGCCACTTCTTGCGCTCCGAGCGCGAGGTCGACCCCCACGGTCCGCGGCTGTAGCCGGGGAGGGAGAGGTCCTCGGCGTCCCTCTCGATCGTCCGGAAACGGGGGTCGCTGCGGACGTTGTCGAGGTCGTCGTCGTGCGCGTAGATGTCGGGCTGGTCGAAGCCCGCGTCGAGCGACTTCTGCAGGCTCGCGATCGCGGCGTCCTTCTTGCCGTCGAGGGAGAGGGCGCAGGCCTGGTTGTAGAGCGACGTGCCGACGCGGTAGCCCTTGTCGGCCGACGTCTGGAACGCCTGGGCGGCGAGGTCGTAACGGTCCACGCGCAGCAGCTCGCGGCCCATGTCGAAATAGCCCTCGCCGCTCTGCGGCGCGCGGGCGACCAGCCGGTCGTAGCGCGCCGCGACGCTCTTTTCTTTCGCCTTCTCGCTGCTCGTCTTCGCTTCCCGGGCCTCCTTCTTCATTTCCGCCCAGCGGGGGTCGTCGTGGAGGCCTTCGAGGTCGTCGTCGCTCTTCATGTATCCGGAGACGTCGAACCCCCACTCCGCCGCCTTGTGGAGCCACTCGAACGCCTTGTCCCTGTTCCCGAGCAGGGCGTAGCCGCAGGCGATGTTGTAGCTCGCCGCATCCTCGCGGTAGCCGTCGGCGATCGCGTTCTCGAAGGCCTGGATGGCCTGCTCGTAGCGGCCCTTGTGGTGAAGGCTCATGCCGCGGTCGTACCACTCGCCGCCGTCGCGGCGGGACTCCTTCTTGTTCGACGCGAGCACGAAGCCCGTCCTCGGCACCTCGCGGGCGTCGGCACGCCAGACCGCGGGGAGGCTCTTGCCCTCGTCGGGCAGGGTCGGCAGGTCTTCGTCGCTCGCCTCGGCCGGGGCGTCGTCGGCGTCTTTCTCCTCGACCGACGCCTCTTTCTCGTCGAGCTTCGCGGCGGCCTTCTGCATCTCGGCTTTCGGCGAGGCATGCGGGCAGGGTTTCTTCGCCTCGCCGCCGGAGTTCGCCGCCGCCGGAGCGGCGGCCGCGTGCGGTCGGACGAGCGCGATCTCGCGGGTCGGATTGCAGGGGCCGACGACCGTCACCACGGCCGTTGCCGCCACGAGGCCCGCCACGGCCAGGCCGCCACGGGCGGCGCCGCCCGGCGTGCGGTGCGGATCCAGGATCGCGCGCAGCCGCGCCTCGAACTGGTGCGGCCGCGCGATGGCCAGGGCCGCCGCGGCGGGCGCGGGAGCGGCGCCGACGGTGCGGAAGATCCCCAGCAGGTGTCCGGCGTAGACCGACGGTTTCGTGCCGCTGGCGATCACCAGCTCGTCGCAGGCCTGCTCGGCTTCGCGGCGGACGCGGCGCCCGAGCCAGAGCGCGAGCGGGTGGAACCAGTAGGCCGCGACCGCGAGCTCGGTCACGAAGAGCGTGGGCCAGTCGGCGCGCTTGACGTGGGCGAGCTCGTGGAGCAGCACCACGCGCCGCCGCTCGACGGCCCACAGGCGGGCCGCCCGGCCGACGAGGAGGAAGGGCCGGCGCCAGCCGGAGGTGATGGCGACGGGAACGTCGGCGCTTTCCTTCAGGGCGACGGGCCGGTCGAGGCCCAGGCGTTCGGCGGCGGCGTCGCGCTCGGCGACCCACTCGGCGTCCCGCAGGAGCGTGGCGTCGCGGGCGAGCTCGCGGACGCGCGCCCAGCCGACGAAGAGCCGCGCGGCGACGGCGGCCGTGCCGGCGACCCAGAACGCGAGCAGAGGCACGGTCCAGCCCGAGACGGCGGCGCGCGCGCCCGTCGTCAGGCGCGGGAGCGCCGGGACGGAGACGTGGGGCAGAAGAAACGACAGCAGCGGCAGCGCGAGCGCGGCCCCGAGGCCGGCGACGGCGACGCGGTGCCGGGTCGCGGCGCTCGAGCGGCGGAGCGCGAAGAGCGCCGCGATCGTCACGAGAAAGACGACCGTCGAACGGACGAGGAGGCCGGCGGCGAACGAGATCAACGGAGAAAAGGAGGCCATGTCAGCGTCCCTCCAGTCGGGCCTGCTCGATCAGGTCGGACAGGCGGTCCAGGTCCGCGTTGGAAAGCTCGGCGCGCGAGAGGTCGAGCAGAGCGGCGACGGCCTTCTCGGTCGAGCCGTCGAAGAACGTTTCGAGCACCCCGGCCAGAGCCGGGCGGCCGGCGCGGTCGCGCGTCAGCCGCGGCTCGTAGACGTAGCGGTTGCCGTCGGCGGCGTGGCGCACCTGGCCCTTGTTCTCCAGGATCCGCAGGAGGGCCCGCACGGCGGAGTAGCCGGGGGGATCGGGCAGGCGCTCGAGCACCTCGCCGGCGGTCGCGCGGCCCTCCCGGTAGAGGACCTCCATGATCTGGCGCTCCCGGCGCGACAGGCTCGACAGCGGCTTCTTCGAAGACATCGTTCCGCGGCCCTCCTCGATCTCGAATCTTAGTGCTAAAAAATTAGCATGTGCGAATTTTTTAGCGTCCCCGGTGGTGAGGTACGCGGGCCCGGGGGAAAGGTTTCCCGGAGGGGCTTTCCGGGGGCCGTTCGGCCGGTTTTTTTGAACCGTGCGTTGGCCGGGAACCTTTTCCAGCCGCTGGCGTAACCGGATCTGGGTCGGCTCCCATGCCGGGGGCCGGGGAGGTTGCATGCGATCGGTTTCGTTTCGGCCGTTCCTCGTCGTGGGTCTCGCGCTGGCGGCCCCGCCGGCCCTGCTGTCGGCCGATACCGTCCGGACCGTCAAGGTCGAGCTCAACGGCGCCGACGCCAGAAACTTTGCCGTCGAGAACCTCGTCGGCACCATGCGGATCTCGGCGGGAACCGGCCCGGCGGTCGAGATCGTCGCCACGGTCCACGGCGAGACGGCGGAGCTGGCCGACGCCGTGAGACTCGAAAAGGTCTCCGGCGGCTCCGCGGCCTACCGGGTGCGCTACCCCTACGACAGGGTCTCGACTTTCAAGTACCGGGAGCCGAACGACGGCGAGGACTTCGGCATCTTCGGGTGGTCGTCGTCGAGCTCCTACGAGTACGACGGGCATCACGTGAAGGTCAACCAGGGGCGGGGCACGCGCCTCTATGCGGACCTCGACGTCAAGGTGCCGGCCGGGAGCGTCCAGGCCCGATTCGCTTCGGTCCTCGGGTTGATCGACGCCGAGGGGCTCCAGGGCGAGCTCGAGTTCCGGGTCGCGAGCGCCGACATGCGCCTGCGCCGCCTGGAGGGCCGCCTGACGCTCGAGGGCTCCTCCGGCGACGTGCGGGCGCGCGACATCAAGGGGACCTGGAGCTCGGATTTCTCGAGCGGCGACTGCGAGCTCTCGGGGTTCGAGGGCGACGCGCTGACGCTGCACACCACGTCCGGGGATCTGCGGCTGCGCTCGATCAAGGCGAAGCGGGCCGACTTCCAGACGACGTCGGGCGACGTCCGGCTTCTGGACGCGGAGCTCCAGGAGCTCTCGGCGGAAGCGAGCTCGGGCGACGTCGAGTTCGACGCGATCGGCGCCGCCCTGAAGGACGCCAGGATCCGCACGTCGAGCGGCGATGTCCGCCTGCGGTTGCCGGAGAGCTCGGCCTTCGACGTCGACGCCGACCAGTCGAGCGGGGACATGGACGTGCGCTTCTCGAACGGGTCGGAGGTCAACCACCGCGACAGGATCGTGGGGTACCGCCATGGCACCGGAGGCGCCCACATCCGGGTTCGCACGTCGAGCGGCGATCTGACCATTTCGCCCAGCTGAGGCGTTCCGGCCTCTATCTTCTTCGCCCTCTTTGAGTTACGATAAGACTCAAAGAGATGTCGGGTCAGCCGCCCAATCCCGAGCTCGACGAGGCCCTGCTCGAGCTGCAGCAATATCTGTCCGACTCGCTCCCGCCGCTGGTGGTCGCCGACTCGGTCCAGCTGCTCATGAAATATCCGCCCGACGTGGTCGCCAACGCGATTCGGGCGTGGACAGGCGCGCAATACCGCCGGGGAGCGGCCGAGGCGGTTCCGGTCTCGGACTACCTGTACCACACGCTCAAGAAGATCCACATGATGGCCGAGTTCAAGCTCGTGCCCCTCGAGCCGCTCGAGGTCTATCTCGCGGGGCTGCGGCCGCTGATCGTCGCGCTCTGCCCGGCCGAGGATCGCGCGATGCTCGTCGAAAATCTCGGCCGGCTCGGCGAGGCGCCGGCGTCGTCCTCGATCTCGCAGGCGCAGACGATCTTCCGGCAGGCGCCGGCGCCGGGATCCGCCCCGCGGGCGACGGCGTCCGGAGGCGGCGGCGCGGTCAGCGCCGTGGCGGCGGCCGGCGGCGGCAGCGGCGCGGGCGCGGCTGCCGCGGGTCCGTCCGACGCCGCGGTGCGCGGCCTGCACCGGTTCTCGCTGCTGCTCGAGCGGCTCGACGCTCAGGGCGGGCTCGCGCCGGTGCCGTCGGCCGCCGCGGGAGCTCCGGCGGCGGGCGCCGGTGGCGCCGTTCCGATGGCCGCGGCCGCCGGGGAGGCGCTCGCGTTCGCGGCGCGCAGCTCGCAGACGGGCCAGGAGCTGGACGCGTATCTGGCGCGCTTGCGCGAGATGGGTGTCGAAGCCGGAACCGACAGTGTGTTCCGCGCGCTTTCGCAGTCCCTTCCCGGCTGGGTCGTGCCGGTGCTGCCGGGCGCGGCGAGCGCCGCGGTTCCCGAGTCCGGCGCGCTCGGCGCGATGCGCCGCATCATCACGGACGGAGAGGACCCGGTCGAAACGGGCAAGCGGTTCCAGGAAATGGTCCGCGCCGGCATCGAGCGGTTCAACGAGGGCTCGCTGCCGCAGTCGGTGGCCATGCTCGAGCTCGCCGAGAAGCTGACCGCGGAGAAAAAAGTGGACTCGGGCACGGTCGAGCTCGTCCGGCGCCGCCTCGGCGACTCGCTCGACGGGGAGCAACTCCGCAAGTTCACCGAGAAGCCCGACCAGCACGCGCTGCTGAGAAAGGTGCTCCAGTTCTTCCTCGCCTTCCGCCCGGACGGCCTGCTCGAGGAGCTGCGCCGCGAGCAGAAACGGGACCGGCGGCGTCTGATCCTCGCGCTCCTCGAGGTGCACGGCGCGGCGACCCGGGCGTCGGCCTACGAGGAGCTCGCCCGCTCCCCGTCGCGCGCGGTCGACGACGAGGAATGGTTCTTCCGGCGCAACCTCGTCTACCTGTTGCGCCGCATTCCGCGCAGCGCCGAGGCCACCTTCGAGGACGAGAGCGAGGTCGTCGTCCGCCACGCGCAGCTCGGGCTGCCGCTCCTGCTCGTGAAGGAATCGGTCGCGACGCTCGCGCAGTACAAGGACGAGCGGGCCGAGCAGGGTCTGACGCAGCTTCTGTTCGAGCTCGAGGGGATGCTCGACGAGAAGCCCGGCGAGACGCCGTACGAGGCCAAGGACCTGCGCGGCCTGCTCGACCGCGTGGCCGCCACGCTCGGCAAGTTCCCGGCGCCGCGCGCCCGGAGAGCGCTGATCGAGCACGCGGGCAAGAAGCAGCCGCAGTTGGGCGACGCCATGGCGCGCATCGCCGAGCTCGGGTCGCAGGACATGTCCGAGGACACGGAGACGGTCGACCAGCTGCTCGAGCTGCTGAAGGCGAACCTGCCGTTCAAGCTCCTCGGCATGACGCTGCGCCAGAACGACCAGAACCTCGTGCGGGTGGTCGAGGCGCTCGCGTCGACGCCGACGCCGGCGGTGCGGCGCCAGCTCCAGGAAGTCGTCTCGCGCTTCGGCGGCCAGGACGCCGGGCGCGCGGCGCAGAAGGCGCTCGCGGGCTTCGACAAGCCGAAGGCGGAGCCGGCGGCGGCAACCTCGGCCGGGAGCGAGCCGGCAGCCGCGCCCGCGGAGACCGCCGCGGCGAGCCTCCAGGGCGACCTCGAGGTGTTCGGCCTGCCGGCCCTTCTCCAGAGCCTCGGGGAGTCGTCGGCGTCCGGGTCGCTGACGCTGCGCGGCCCCAAAGGCGGCGAGGTCTTCGCGTCGATCGCCCTGCGTGAAGGCAAGCTCACCGACATCCGGCGCGGCAAGCTCTCGGGCGACGACGCCTTCTACCAGCTCTTCGAGCGTCCGCTGCCGGGCCAGTTCGCCTTCGTCAAGGGAGCCCCGGCCGACTCCGGAGGCGCGCCGCGCGAGATCCTGCCCCTCACCCTCGAGGCGATGCGCCGCTACGACGAGCTGCAGGAGGCCGAGGCCCTCGTGCCCGACGCCGCGCGCTTCGAGAAGACCGAGGTCGCGGCGACGCCGCTGCCGGGCGAGAAGGACGGCAGTTTTCTCCAGGCCGTCTGGGAGCGCGCCAGCCAGGGCGGGACGGCGCTCGACTGCGAGGCGGCGGTCGCGAGCGACTCCTACCGGATCCGCCGCGCGCTGGCGCACTGGGTCGAGAGCGGCGCGCTCAGGATCCAGGGCAAGGCCGCGAGCTAGCTCCGCTCGCCGGCCCGCGCCGCGGCGTCAGCGCCGCAGCCAGAGGTCTTCGTAAGGGATCACGGCGTTGGACTGTCCGATCGTCGTCAGTCCCTCGACCTCCGGGCGCGCGAAGCAGTAGACCTGGTCGTGGAAGAGCGGGACCATGAGCGCGTCCCGCGCGAGCAGATCTTCGGCCTGACGGTAGATCGAGTGCCGCACGCGCGGGTCGGTCTCGACCCGGCCTTGTTCGGCGAGGCGGTCGAGCTCGGGCGAGCTCAGGTAGTTTCGATAGGCGCCCGACGAGGAGTGCAGGCAGCCGTACAGGAAGGTGTCCGTGTCCGGGTAGTCCGCGGTCCACCGGCCGACGTCGAGATCCGCGTTCCCCGCGTCGGAGAGCTTCAGGTACTCGGCCATCGTCCGGTTGGCGGGGCGCAGGCGGTAGCCGAGCTCGCGGAAGGCGTCGCCGAGCTCGCGGAAGTAGTTGGAAAACTCGCCGAAGAAGATGGGATGGACGGCGGCGACGAGGTCGACGCTCTCGCGCGACACCGTTGCCTCGACCGAACTGTCGGACGCGGCCGAGTCGCCCGAAGCGCGCGCGCCGGAGGCCGGTCCGGCCGCCGAGTAGCCGAGCAGGCCCGGCGGAATCAGGCCGTGGGCGGGAATCGCGAGCCGCCCGAGCGTGCGGCGCACCAGGCTGGCCGTGTTCAGGGCCCGGGCCAGCGCGCGGCGCGCCTCGACGTCGCGCAGCGGCCCGCGCCGGTTGCTGAAGATCACGAAGTAGGTGGTCAGGCGCGGGCTCTCGCGGTAGCCGGACGCGAACCGCGGGTCGTGCCGGAACGCCTCGGCATCGGCGGGAAGCAGGTCGCGCGCCATGGACAGGCGTCCCGCGAGGAACTCGTTGCGGACCTCCTCCGGCGGGATGCCGAAGTGGAAGACAATCCCGTCGCTGCGCGGGCGGTCCCCGCGCCAGTAGGTCGGATTGCGCTCGAGCTCGAACCGGCGGCCGGACTCGAAGCTGACGACGCGGAAGGCGCCGGTGCCGACGACGCCTTCGCGAAGACTCGTC
>Ga0335083_10012691_pt1 | contig 10068 bp, 9 predicted proteins | sample Lox_Sample_42_FD_206716 | JGI IMG/M metagenome (GOLD analysis project Ga0335083, IMG submission 206716) | Soil microbial communities from Loxahatchee National Wildlife Refuge, Florida, United States - Lox_Sample_4.2 | ecosystem: Environmental > Terrestrial > Soil > Wetlands | place: USA: Florida...
GTCACATAATGCGCGCTGAGCTCGCCGGTGATTAGGCGGGGAATGGCGAATTGCCGACTGTCGGTTCGCCGGTCGACGCGACGGTCAATGCAGTCGGGGCCTTCGACGAACACACTTTCCGGGACGGCAGCATCGAGCCCCGGCGGGTCGGGCCGGTTGTTGGCGGCCATCAGCTCGTCTGCGCTCGTCGCGGCAGTAACGGCCCACTCGTGGGCTGCCAGCCAGTCCGCCACCTCGGTCCGTTCCTCGTCGTAGAGCAGGTTGCCGGACTCGGTGAAGTCTTTGCCGCCCAGCTTGATCGCGGCCTGCCGATAGCGTTCCGTCTGCTCTTCCCGACGCGCGGAGCTGTCGGGGCTGAAGAAGTCGTTGGTGAATGCCTCTACCGCGACACGGCTCCCGGTAGCGCTGAGCGACTGGATCCGGTCGAAGAGCAGGTCCTGCGCGTCGGCCGTCAGATAGGGCAACAGTCCCTCGGCCGACCACGCCGTCGGAACGGACGGGTCGAACCCGGCCTCCGCCAGCGCCGTCGGCCAGTCCAGGCGCAGATCGATGCCGACGCTTACGTGCGAAGCGATCGGGCTGACCTCGTGAGATTCCAGTGTGCCGGTCTTGAATGCCAGCTACCTTGGGTTGGTCGATCTCATAGACCACAGATCCCGTTGGCCAGGCGAGTCGCCAGGCACGCGAGTCCAGACCGGCCGCCAAGATCACGGCCTGCCGGATGCCGTCACCGGCTGCCGCGAGAAAGTACTCGTCGAAAAACTTCGTCCGGCAGGCCGTATAGCCGAGCATCGCCTGCATCCGGTCCTCGAATTGCGGGTCGAGCTCGACCAGTTCGGCCGGCAACTCGTCGTCCAGGTAGATCTGCCAGATGCCGTCGCCGGCTGCTTCGAGGAACAGTTGTGCGTAGGGATCAACGATCAACGGGTCAGCGCGGTTGGTCTCGGCCGCACGGCCGCCGGCCACCCCTAACGCGGTCGCGCCGACGCTCTCGTTGATGTCCCAGGTGTCGTCGTCAGTTCTGGCCATCGGATTCCCCTTCGCCGACTTGTCGGAAACAGCTTTACCAGCCTATGGGAAACGTTAGCTGTGCTTACAAAATTCGCCAGGTACACCGGGCCGCGGCGATAAAGCGGCGCCTGGGGAAAACCTGCAAACCGAGAGCCGCGCCCTGGTCGCCGCCTAATCCGCCGGCGCTGAGTCGCGTTGGGCTACAGCACTGGTGACATATCACCAATGGGGTCGCGTCTTCTTCAGACGGCCGCACCGAGCTATGTAACGATGACAGGACTGGCTGTACGTAATTGGTCGGATCGTGGCCGCCACAGTTGGGGATTGGTAGAAGGGATGATGTCTGTCGAAAAACGGGGACAGGCCAAACTGTTCGATGCTTTGACGACCAAGGGCACTGCCTTCACTGTTGACGAGCGCCGCAGGTTCGGGCTGTTGGGTCTGCTGCCGCCCGCGGTGAAGACCCTCACGGAGCAAGTCGAGCACTGCTGGCATGAGTTCTCCACTCGCCGCGACGATCTGGACAAACACATCTATCTGCGCGCGTTGCAGGACCGCAACGAAACCCTGTTCTACCGGGTGCTGCGCGAGCACATCGCTGAAACCTTGCCGATCGTCTACACCCCCACCGTCGGTGAGGCCTGCCAGCGTTTCAGCGAAATCTACCGGCGGCCGCGGGGATTGTTCGTCTCCTATGCCGACCGCGACTGTCTTGACGAGGTGCTGCGCAACCGGCCGCACCGCGATGTCGACGTGATCGTGGTGACCGACGGCCAGCGGATCCTCGGTCTGGGTGACCAGGGCATCGGCGGGATGGGCATCCCGATCGGCAAGCTTTCGCTCTACACCCTCATCGGCGGCATCGACCCCGCTCGCACTCTTCCCATCGTGCTGGATGTAGGCACCGACAACGTCGAACTCCTCGCTGACCCCCAGTATCTTGGCTGGCGCCACCGTCGCATCGACGACGACGAGTACTACGCGTTCATCGACGAGTTCGTCACCACCGTGCACGACCAACTGCCCGATGTGCTGCTGCAGTGGGAAGACTTCGCCACCGCGCACGCACTGCCGATCCTGGCCCGCTACCGCGACAAGCTGCTGACCTTCAACGACGACATCCAGGGCACCGCCGCGGTCACCCTCGGCGCTTTGCACGGTGCGGCGAAGGTAGCCGGCCGCCCACTGTCGCAGCAGCAAGTGGTCATGCTCGGAGCGGGCTCAGCCGGCATCGGGGTGCTGGACATGGTCCGCCAGGACATGGTGACCGAGGGACTGTCCGAACAAGCCGCCCTACAGCGGATCTGGGTCGTCGACGTGGTGGGACTGCTCACCGATGACCGCACGGACCTGTCCTCGGCACAGCTTGAATTCGCCCAGCCCGCCGCACGCGTGGCGGACTGGGGCCTGTCTGGCCCGGCCCAGCTCGCCGACGTCGTGCACCACCTCGACGTCGGTGTCCTGCTCGGGTTGTCCACCGCCGCCGGTGCCTTCACCGAAGACATCGTGCGTGAGCTCGCCGCCAAGACCGAGCGCCCGATCATCTTCCCGCTGTCCAACCCGACCAGCCGCGCCGAGGCGCATCCCGCCGAATTGGATAAGTGGACCGATGGACGGGCGCTGATCGCCACCGGCTCACCGTTCGCACCGCTGAAGCGCAACGGCGTGGAAAGGCCTATCGCGCAATGCAACAACGTCTACATCTTCCCCGCGATGGGGCTGGCCGTGACCGCCGCACAGGCGACCCGGGTCACCGACGAGATGATGCGCGTTGCCGCGGCGGCCCTGGGTGACGCATCGCCCGCTCTCGCCGACGCCGACCAGCCGCTGCTGCCGGCGTGGCCGGAGGTGCCCGACGTCGCGGTGCGCATCGCCCACGCCGTCGCTGTCCAGGCCGTCGCCGACGGCGTCGCCCCGAAACGCGGCAACGAGGAACTCGCCCAACGCGTCGCGCAGGTGCGCTGGACCCCCGACTACCCCGCCGCGCCAGCGTAAATGGGTTACCGGCTCTGCGAATGACGTGACCCCGATCTGCCTGGTTACCGGGTCACTTGCGACCGGCATTGATACTTCAATTGGTCAATAGCACAACATATGTCATCTTCACGCGATTACGTTACGTTGGTTGCCCGCGGCGGTGGGCATCGCTCTAGGAGACCGCGCCCGGGGGGGTCAAGCGCACCGTGCTCGCCACTATCGGAGACGGGTCATTCCAATACTCGGTGCAAGCCATCTGGACTGCCGTGCAGCACCGGCTACCGATTGTGTTCGTCGTAGTGCGCAACGGCGAATACTCGATCCTAAAATCGTTTGCGGAATTGGAAAGAACACCGGGGGTGCCGGGCCTGGATCTGCCCGGTCTCGACATCGGCTACTTGGCAATGGGTTTCGGGTGCAACACGGTGAACGTGGACATACTGAGAAACTGGCTCACGAATTCATCGCGGCGCTGAAGGCCGATGGGCCTACTGTCATCGTGGTTCCGACCAAACCGCAAGCGGTGCATCTGGGATAGCTGTCGTGGCCGACCTAGAAGCGAGCTACCCGGTCCGCCGTTAAAGGTTATGAGCTGGCCGCTTTTATTGAACACTTCCTCGGAGGGCGCTCGGCTAAGCGACCAGCCGATTAGAGCTAGTCAGGATTGGGCTGGATGCCTCGCGCGAATCGATCACACGAGCCGGCGTTGCCTCAAGCTCTGGCTATTTTTCGTTCCCCTCGACCTTGACCTTAGTTGGTTAAGCGAGCCCATTGCCGCCGCCGTCAGGACTGACGCGCCACGATCACTGGGATCTTGGCCTTATTGACCACCGCGGCCCCGACCGATCCCAGCAACTTGCCGCGAAACGAGCTGCAGCCGTGGCTGCCGACCACAACAAGTTGCGCCCGTTCGGACGCCTCGATCAGCCAATGTGCCGGATCACCAATTTCGATTCTGCGATGGATCCCCACGTCGGGATAGCGTTCGTTCCAACCCGCCAACCGTTCAGCGAGCATCTCCTCCTCCTCCGATAACTGAGCGTCCCATTTTGCGTCTTGGAACAACCCCTTGGAGCCGGAAACCCGAGGATCAATCCAGACGTGCAAAGCCGTCAGGCCGACACCGCGTCTGGAGGCTTCCTCGAATGCGATTGCGGTCGCCGCTTCCGAAGTGACTGAGCCGTCGATGCCCACCAGCACCGGCACCCGTGCGACATTGCCGAGCGTGGCGTCGTCGTCGTGGATAACGGCGACCGGGCAATGCGCGTGGTAGACCAAGGCCGAACTCACCGAGCCCAGAAATCCGCGGGACAACGCGCCGCCATGTCCCCGGTAGCCGACCACGACCATCTCCACCTCTGCGGAGAGGCCTACGAGTGTCGCGACGGTGGCCGAGTTGAACACCTTGCTAACGATCTGCACTGGACGGCGATCGCCAATACTCGCCTCGGCCACCTTGACCGCCGACTCGATGAGATCGTTTGCTCGCTCTTCCTGCCGTTGTCTGATGCCAGCCGGCGCGGCGACCTCGAACCACTCCGGTAGAGGGGCGTCGACGACATGGACCAGAGTCAGTGGCACATTCCGCAGCGCCGCATCGCGTGCTGCCCACCGGACGGCATCCATTGCCGCTGCTGAGCTGTCAATTCCGACCAAGATGGCGCCAGCTGGTGGTTGCCACATTTCAGGTCTTTCTGATCGACTCGGGTACCCTCGCTCGGGGCGGCATGGCCGTCTAGCCAGCGGCCCACTCCTTGGCGCGCTCGAAATCGTCGAGGCCGAACACCGCGAGCTCACCAGGGACCAGCCATGCCAGCGCGTGCAGCGCATGCGCCACCCATTCCTTGTCGGACACCACCGCGATTCGCTTAAATGCCGAATGATGCGGCCAGACAGAGCCAAAGCCCATCTTTAGGTCCTCGAACAAGCCGCCGGGCCCGAAGCCCTCATAATCGTCCCCGATGACCTCCACAATCCTGATTTCGCCGGTTTCCAGCAGCTCCTTGATGGCTGGCTTGAACTCGCGCAGTTCGTCGCCTCCCAGCCGTCCTGACACGCGTACGCCAATCACTCCACGCGGCATGTCCGGCAGTAGTTCGATCATGTAATCCTCCTTTTTCGCGCTGCGTCCTTGATCTTGCGGGATCGTCGCGGCGGGTGGTTGAGAGGTCCAATTGGCTAGCCCAGCACCGGAAACCGACGCTCGCGGGCCAGCCGGTCAAGGGCCTTCTGCATCACCGAACGAACATAGGTGTCGACCTCTGCGATGTCTGGGTTCTTACCAAACCGCGCGACAACGTCGATCGGCTCAAGCACCTGATCGACGATTTTGGTGGGCAGCGGGAAATTGGCTGGGAAAAACATCGTCATACCGAACGGCAAACCGACTGTGACAGGCAGGATGTCGAGCCGAAACCGGTGCAGGCCCAATCCCTTTGCCAGTCGATCGCCGCGGATCACGAACAGTTGGGTTTGCTGGGCGCCGATCGAAACCACCGGCACGATCGGCACGCCGGTCTCGATGGCGATCCTGACGTATCCGGTGCGGCCGTTGAAGTCGATGACGTTTTGGCTCAGCGTCGGCCGGTATGCGTCATAGTCTCCGCCGGGAAACACCAGCACGACCGCCCCGGAGTGCAACGCCTTGACTGCGTTTTCCGGGCTGGCATGGATGGTGCCGATCCGGCCCAAGTAACTGCGCAGTGGCGTGAAGAAGACGCCATAGTGGGCGAGGATGTAGAGCGGGCGATCGTATCCGAACTTGTCGTAGAAGGCTGGGCCGAACACGAGCGGATCAGGGGTCAGCGCGCCGCCAGAGTGGTTGGATACCACCAATGCCCCGCCGGCGGGCGGAATGGATTCCAAGCCTCGCACCTCCACCCGGAACCAGCGGTTGACGATCGGCGCGACCAATTTCACCGCCTGCGCGGTGAACGTGGGATCCCACTTGGCAAGTTCCGTATTGTCAATATCGTTATAGTTCATGGCCTTTCCCTGCATTGAGCTGGCATCGGCGCGAGGTCTCTGCTGAACTGATTAGCCAATAGCCTATGGCCGGGGCAGCGGTCGACCAGGGTCTTCGGCGCCTAGTCCCCGGGACTTAAGTCCCCTATTCGGGGGAGCCAAGTGGCGCTGGCGATCTTTGCGCCCCACGTCGCATGCCGCGCTTAACTGGGCGCTCTGTACGCGGGACCGCCGCCGTCTGCTCAAGGAGATACCGGCCCCGCATTGCTCGAGCTTCCGCACAAGTTTCCATATGTTGAGGTCGGCCCTCGTCACCTGCCTTGGGTGGATGGGGTGACGAAGCGGTTGGCACCAACCGGAGTCGGCAAGAGCGCCTACCGCGCGGGAGGCCCGGCATTCACGGGTAGTGCAATGTCCCACTACGGGATACGCCCCGTCGATCGGTCTTGTGGGTCCTACGGTGCTGAACGGGTTATATAGCTTCCGCGAGGGTCCGCAGCGTTTCCGCCGACGTGTACTTAGGCTTCCAGCCCAACTGCGACTTCGCCTTGCTGGTGTCCATCACAACCGACGCCCGCGCGACGTGCAGCCACTCCAGGGCGGAGGGAACGAAGGGCATGTGCGCGATGACCGTCAACGCGGCGGTCGCCGAGACGGCCGGAACCCGGACCGGGTGCCCGCCCAGCGCCGTGACGACTTCCGAGATGCTGAGTTCACCGTCGCCGGCGATGTTGTAGGCGCCCGGCGGAGCATCGGTGGTCGCGGCTAATGCGATCGCGGCGGCGACGTCGTCATGGTGCACCAGCTGCAGCGGAAATCCCGGGTCGGGGATGGGCATCTTGAGCAGGGGAAGCGCCTGGGTGGCCGACTGCAGCACCCCCGGCAGGTGCCGCCACGGCATCGCGTCGGCCAGCGCGGGCGCATTCGGCCCCGCGACGATGCACGGGCGAAGGATGAACACCTCCAGCGATGATCCCTTGGTGATTTTGGCCAGCTCCGCCTCGCACGCGGCTTTCTGTTCGGAGTAGTAGTGCTCAGGCGAGCCGCGTGGGGGCACGTCTTCTGTGATCGGAACCGGATTATCGGAGTGGTAACCGTAGGCGGCCACGGACGACGTGTACACCAGCCGCCGGGGCCGCTGCGCGGTGACGGTCGCTTCGAAGACGTTGCGCGTTCCCGCCAGGTTGACCCGCGCGCTTTCCTCGCGTGAGCCCATGATCACGAACGCGAGATCGATGACGACGTCGACGTCGGCCACCAGCGCGTCGACAGCTTTGCGGTCCAGGATGTCGCCCTGCTGGTAGGTGGTCTTCGTCCAGCCGTGGGCAGCAGGGTCGAAAGGGCGCCGCGCCATCCCGACGATGCGGTCCACCGCAGGATCACGCTCCAGTGCTTGAACTGTCGAGATCCCGATCTCACCAGTCGGCCCGGTGACGGCGACTTCCAGCCCCGCCATCTAATTAGCATCCCCCTTCCGCGGGCGCAAAACATTCAAACCGCAATTTACGGCTCCACGATGCGCGCGCTATCGGGCGGACACGACGGTGAACTATTCGGGACGACCGTCGTCGTTGCCGTCTTTGCGCGTGATCCCATCCAGTTAGGACCAGGATGGGGACAGCGATGGTGCTTGTCGCGGTTGAACAAGCCGACCGGACAGATCAACGCAACGGCTTATGTGACGTGAGATATTGCCCACCAGACTGATCGAGGATCGCAGGTCTCGGTGATCCACGCCGGGGCCGAGATTGGCGATCGTCTCCTCGGCCATTTGCGCGCGCCCCGTCGGGCATTGTGAGCCCCTGCTCACCGCGACCAAGGACATCGGCAATCGACATGAGTGAGCCGCCGTCCTGGCCAAACTTGTGCTCAGCTGACGGTACGGGCGCACAATTGAGGTGTCCGTCTAAAACCTGGGGAGCCGCGATGAGCGAGCAACTGTACGACTTTTTCGGCGAGATCTTCCAGCGGTACTTCAGACCCGCCATCGACGCATATCCGCGAATGGGTGGAGCCCTGATCGAGAGGTTATTTACGCTGACTGACGACGTCCCGGATAGATTGGCACAGACTCGGTGCGCCGCAATCGCATGGGGGAGAGCCGAGACGCCGAACGCCAGGATCACCTCGGAACTCTTCGTGATCACCCAACACGGACTGATGTACGCCGCCGGGTTGAACGAGTCGCGGCGGGCGCTGTATTACCTGGCCACGCCGTCCGCATTGTTCGATCCGTTCGTCGATCAGGTCGACACCGCCGAACTGCGTGAGGGCGCGGTAGTCGTGGTGGACAGCCGCTTGGGCCGCGACCTCGCATCCGCGCATCCGATGGACGCCGCGCTGCGCCGGATCCTCGATGAGCACCTGGCGCTGCGGGTGGATCTGCCCCTGTAGCTATTCCTTCGCCGCGGTCAGCCCTACGCCGCGATGCCGAGCACTGCCGGATCGGCTACTGGGAGGGCGAAGGCGGCGCGTGGATCTAGACGTTCTGCATGACGATGATCCGCATCGGGCCCCACACCGAGCTCAACGAGGTGACGATCGACGGCAATCCAGAACCGAAGCGCCAGACGCCGATGTGGGGACGCGGACGACTGGACCACGTCGGTCTGCAAGCGGCCTCCGCGACGAGTTTCGAAACCATTCGACAACGACTCATCGTGCACGGTGCAAGCGACGTTAACGTCAACGACTTTGGTGCGGTGCGCAGTCTGTTCTTCCGCGACCCCGACGGACTCGAAGGCGAAGTGCTCGTCGCGAAATAGTCACTCCGCCACTCCGCGTAGGAGTCAACTCATTGACTGCTCGGGGCTACTCGGCGAGCCGGTTCACTATAGCCGTGAAGACGGCGGGCAGCCGCGTTGCCGCCGGCACGATCCGTGACCGCACCGTTGGGTAGGCGCTGGCCTGCAGCGCCGCCGCCGTAAGCATGCGGTACTGGCGGGACATGCGGCGCCACTGGCGGTCATAGTCGGCGGGCCGGTCGGCGGCAACGCACCCGACGAGCAACTCGGCGCCGCCGAAGGCAATCCCCAACCCCTCGCCGGTCAGCGCGTCGACGTATCCCGCTGCGTCACCGACCAACAACACCCGGCCGGCAACCCGGCTGCGCACCTTCTGGCGCAGCGGGCCCGCGGCCAGGTCGCGGCTGTGCGGCCGGCCTTCTATGCGATCGACCAGTGTCGGGAACGATTCGAGGTGCCGGTCGAATGGCCCGCGGCGGGAGGTGAGGATCGTGATACCGACGCACTCGTCGGACACTGGGGTGACGTACGCCTCCTCGTCGTCGGACCAGTGCACCTCGACGTTCTCGCTCCAGGGCGCGATCTGGACGTGGCGGCGAATTCCCCACCGGCGCCGGCTTTTTGTTGGCACAGCCAGCCCGAGCGCGGTCCGAATCGGCGAGTGCAGCCCGTCCGCAGCGGCGAGGTAGCGGGCGCGAAAGCCGCCGCACCGCACCGACATCGCATCCTGACTGACCTCGCCGACGTCGCCCTGCACGACCTTCACGCCGGCCGCTGCCACCGCGTCCAGGAGTGCGCCGTGCAATGCCGTTCGCTGCACTCCGCGCCCGACACCGGATCGAAACGCCGCGCGGACGCTGCGATGCCCGTCGTGATAGCTGATGCCGTAGAACGGTTTACCCGGGGGATCTACGCCAAGGCGGTTGAGATGCGCCAAGGAATGCGGCATCAATCCTTCGCCGCAGGCCTTGTCTATTGTCCCCGAGCGTTTTTCGATCACGACGACCTCGAGTCCGGCCTTGGCGCCGTACAGCGCCGTCGTGAGCCCGGCCGGGCCTCCGCCCGCCACCAGAATGTCGATCATTTCAGGCTTGCCAGGGCAGAGTTCTCGACACCGATCCGCGTGCGTAACAGCGCAGCGTTGAGCACCGTGAACAGCAGTGCTGTGATCCATGCGCTGTGCACCAGTGGCAGCGCGATTCCCTCGACCACCACGGCGACGTAGTTCGGGTGCGAGAAGAACCGGTATGGGCCGCCAGTGACCCGGGGCGCATCGGGTATGACGACGACGCGGGTGTTCCACTGAGGGCCCAGTGTGGTGATGCACCACCACCGCAGGAACTGAGCCCCGACCACCAGCGCCAACATCGGC
>Ga0335083_10012692_pt1 | contig 10067 bp, 6 predicted proteins | sample Lox_Sample_42_FD_206716 | JGI IMG/M metagenome (GOLD analysis project Ga0335083, IMG submission 206716) | Soil microbial communities from Loxahatchee National Wildlife Refuge, Florida, United States - Lox_Sample_4.2 | ecosystem: Environmental > Terrestrial > Soil > Wetlands | place: USA: Florida...
TGCGCGAGATGGCTCGCTGCTTTTCCCGGCGTTTCCCTACGATCATTTCACCGAGCTTTCAGATAACGACGTGAAAGCGCTGTATGCCTATTTCATGACGCGCGCGCCGGTCCGCGCTCCTGCACGGGAAAATGCTCTCCCATTTCCACTCAACATCCGTTACCTGCAAGCCGGGTGGAGGTTGTTGTTCTTCCGGCCGGGGCGGTTCGAACCGGACTCCAGCAGGAGCGCCGAATGGAATCGGGGGGCTTACCTCGCGCAATCACTGGGCCACTGTGGCGCATGTCATACGCCGCGCAACCAACTCGGCGCCGAGAAGCCCGATCGGGCCTATGCCGGCGCGGTGGTTGACAACTGGATCGCGCCACCGTTGACCGCCGCCCATCCTGCTCCGGTACCATGGACCGAGGACGAACTGTTCAGTTATTTGCGCAAGGGCGACAGCTCCCTGCACGGCAGTGCCGCCGGACCGATGGCGCGTATCGTGCGTGACCTTTCCACCCTTCCGGACCAGGACATCCGGGCCCTCGCGACCTACTTCGCGGACGTTGACCATGCGGGTGATCGTCTGGCATCCCGTGATCCGGCGGTCGCGCGCGCGATGTCATCCGCGCGCCTTGGCGCGGGTCAGGAGTTCGAACCAGGCGCGCACATCTATTCTGTTGCCTGCGCATACTGTCACTACAATTCCCGCCACCTCGCGCTCAACAGCACGCTGAATCTGCCCGATCCGAATAACCTGATTGAAGTCGTGCTGCACGGCATCCGTGCGGCCGAGGGTACACGGGACGTTGTTATGCCAGGCTTTGCGCAAGCGCTGGGCGATGCCGATATCGCTCATGTCGCCGACTATCTGCGGCGCACGCGTACGACGTTGCCGCCCTGGCCAGACCTCGACGCCAAAATCGTCGCGATCCGCGGGTCCGCTAACGCGTCGCAGTAAAGAGCATCATTCGGAGATGTTGATTATGATCGAATTTAATATCAACGGCCGACCCGTTTCCATCGATGCCGACGATGACACCCCGCTTTTGTGGATCATTCGTGACGTAATCGGTCTCACCGGAACGAAGTTCGGCTGCGGCATCGGCATGTGCGGCGCCTGCACCGTCCATGTAGGAAAACGTGCGATGCGGTCCTGCATCACACCTGTCGGAAGCATCACGAGCGCAGAGGTTACCACGATCGAAGGTCTCGATCCGCAAGGGCAGCATCCGTTGCAAAAGGCCTGGATCGATTTGCAAGTGCCGCAATGCGGGTACTGCCAATCAGGCCAGATCATGCAGGCGGCAGCACTGTTAAAGGATTTTCCGGCGCCGACGGATCAAGATATCGATGGTGTCATGATCGGAAACCTATGCCGCTGCATGACGTATGTCCGCATTCGTAAGGCGATAAAAAAGGCTGCGGCCGAACTACGGAAGGGTTCAGCCAATGGCTAAACTCCGGAGCCTGATGACGTCCGATGCCTTCACGCTATCGCGCCGCGGCTTTATCATCGGTGCGGCAGGAACTGCGGTAGCTTTCGGCTTTGCCGCGACCGAAACGCTGGCAGCCCCTACGTCTCCGGCAACGACCGGGTTAGACCCGACCATCTGGTACAGCATCGATCGCGACGGCATCGTGACCGTCAACATCATCCGCGCCGAGATGGGGCAGCACGTCGGCACGGCGCTCGCCCGTATTCTTGCCGATGAGCTCGAGGCGGACTGGAGCAAAGTCAGGATCGACACCGTCGATTCAGATGCGAAGTGGGGGACGATGGTCACCGGTGGCAGCTGGTCGGTTTGGGCGACCTTTCCGGTCTTCAGTCAGGCGGGCGCCGCGGGGCGGACCGCACTGATCGAGGCAGGAGCCAAGCTCCTCGGTGTCCCCACCGATCAATGCCGGGCACGCGACAATTCGGTCATCGCAGCCGACCGATCCATTTCCTACGCGGACATCGTCAGTCGCGGTGGCCTGACGCGCCGCTTCACCGCCGACGAACTGGCGAAAATGCCGATAAAGCCCGCATCGGAACGCCTTTTGATTGGCCGCAAAACCGCCGGCCTCGACATTCCAGCAAAAACCAATGGAACAGCGATTTTCGGCATCGATGCCAAGGTCGCGGGCATGGTCTATGCGCGACCGAAAATTCCGCCGACGCGCAATGGTGCCAAGGTGCGTTCGGTCGACGATTCCGCTGCCAAAAAGGTCAAGGGCTACATCAGCAGCCTCGTGCTCGATGATCCATCAGATTCCGTGCCGGGTTGGGTCATGGTGTTTGCAAACTCCTATCCGGCCGCGATCCGCGCTGCCGACCTGGTCAAGGTCGATTGGATCGCGGGCAGCGGTGCGAATGTTTCCGAGCGTGATGTTCTCGACCACGGCGCGGCCCAGATTGCAGATCCGAACGGCGGCGTCCTGATTGTGGACGACGAAGGGCTCGATGCTGCTTTCGAAAGCGCTAGCTCGACGCTCGAGCGAACCTATACGACCAGCAGCGTGATGCACTACCAGCTTGAGCCGGTGAACGCGCTTGCCTTCGAAAAGGACGGCGTCTTCGAAATCCACACCGGCAACCAATGGCAAAGCCTGATTTTGCCAGTACTTGCGAAGGCGCTTGGTCGGGCGCAGGAAAAAATCGTGTTGCGCCAATATTTGCTGGGCGGCGGCTTCGGCCGGCGGCTGAATGGCGACTACACCGTGCCGGCGGCGCTTGCCGCTAAGGCCCTTGGCAAGCCGGTGAAGCTGGTGCTGACGCGCACCGACGACGCGCGCTTCGACTCGTTTCGATCGCCTTCGATCCAGAAGCTCCGCATGGCGTTTGATGCCGGCGGCAAGGTCACGGCGATGGATCATCATGCGTCGGCCGGCTGGCCGACGCTCGTGATGATCCCCGGCGGCATGGCTGATGGCCTGTACGGCAAGAAATACGATCCCTTCGCCATCGCAGGGGCGGATCATTGGTATGATGTCGGTGCGCAGCGCGTCCGCGCGCTGGCGAACGAAGTCGCCAACACCGCGTTCCGGCCCGGTTGGCTGCGCTCGGTGGGGCCCGGCTGGACCAATTTTGCCGTCGAGTCGCTCATGGACGAGGCTGCGCATGAACGAGGCGTTGACCCCGTCGCCTTCCGCGTCGGGATGCTGAATGCCAAAGGCCGCAACGCCGGCTCGGCGCCGAACGCGGTCGGCGGGGCCAGGCGCCAGGCGGGGGTGCTCCAGCGCGTGGCGCAAAAGGCCGGCTGGGGCGCGGCCATGCCAAAGGATACCGGCCTTGGCATCGCGACCACATTTGGTCAGGAGCGCGGCATGCCCACCTGGACAGCTTGCGTCGCCCGCGTGAGTGTCGAGCGCAGCAACGGCGTGGTCACCGTCGAGAAGCTGACGCTCGTTCTTGACGCCGGCACAATTGTGGACCCCGACGGCGCGCTGGCGCAGGTCGAGGGTGCTGCGCTTTGGGGCCTGAGCATGGCCCTGTTTGAGGGCACCGAGTTTGTCAAAGGTCAGGTAAAGGACGCGAACCTCGACACTTATACGCCTTTGCGCATCGACGACGTGCCTGAGTTCGACGTCGAATTTATTGACAGTACTGAGGTTCCTGTGGGCCTCGGCGAACCGGCAACGACTGTTGTCGCCCCGGCGATCGCCAACGCGATCTTCGCCGCCGTCGGCGCGCGGCTGCGGCATTTGCCCATCCGGCCCAAAACTGTGCTTCAGTCGCTAACGGAGAAGAGCTGATCCGGCAGACCGAGCCCCATATCTCGAACCCGACGCGCCCAGCGCCTTGAGACTGACGCTTCTCGGACAAGCTCTGCGCCGCCGTGGCATAGCCGAATACGACCGGCTTGCGGTTCTTGAATTGAGCTCATCGGCATGCGTTCGCGATGAAACAATGGAGCTGGCGCGTTATGACGAACGAAGCAAAGAGACAATCCGCCGACACTCTGCGTTGTTGGTCATGTAACGCGGAAATAGCGCCGACTGATAACTTTTGCCGTAATTGTGGAGCTCAGCTGAAGTCTACGTCGACAAAAGGGAGTATTCACGCGCGCCTGACATCAATCGAAAAAAAAATGACGTTGAGAACGATACTTGAGCTGGGTGCACTTCTGCTTCTTGCAGGGTGGATCGCGCTCCAGCTGCATCATTTCGGGAGAGACTGATCTCGGTGTGAAATCGCTCCCATGTCCGACTGGTTGCGCACGCGACTGACCAACGAACGAGAATATAAGTCAACGTAACTCGGCGTCCCGCCGCAACTATAGCGCTGGGCATCAATCGGGCGCGCGCAGTCCTGCCCGCGAATGTTCTGGATTATCAGCATCACCTGAGATTTGTCGAGTTTTATGGATCTGACCCATGTGAACGTCCGGGAGATCGGATCGGGGTTTGCCAACAGCAACGAACCTGAATAGCTTGAGTGACCGACGCAGGCTATGACTCGTTGGGTCAGGAGTTAGTGCGACGTTATTTTTTCCTGTTTTTGGTCTGCAGACGGCAGTCTGGTGCCGTCTTGATGGCTGGAATGTTCTTTAGCAGCGGCCCCGAAGTTCCAGAAAAAGTGGCTGGCTGCGGCCTACGCCGCCTTCGTCAACAAGGAGGGGTCCAACTACCAGCTGCAGATGGGCGTGCTTTTCCCCTACGACCGCTGCCCGGAGCTTCAGCGCCCCGACGCTGTCGACTTGATCGCGGCGGCGTGGCTCGCTTGCAAGCCTCTCGTTGAGCTGGCCCAGTAACCGCGCATAACCTGCCGGAGTTCGTCGCCGCTAAGGTGCTCTATCATCGAAAGGCAGCCGTCAGTGCCTGGGCATCGCACGATGACGGTTTCGTTTTTCGTATCGATGACCATGACCGTGCCGTCCGACAACCGCAATTCGATTAGGCCTTTTGTTGGATTGTCCCATTCTTTCGCTTTGATCTTCTTGGCCGTTGCCGCCACCGCGCTGACGAGCTTTGCGAACTGGCCCTTGCTGCCCGGCAGCGGCAATACGGTCAGCAGATCGCGGACCGCCTCAGCGTCAGCCGCGCGTGTCGGACGTTCATGATGTCGGGGGAATGATACTTTTCGACCCCAATGATGACTGCGTACGCGTTCGGCACGATGGCCCCCTAAGGATTGTACAAGTGCATGTCAAATATGCCTTCCTCGCCGTCGTACAATACGCCCGCCAGGGGTGGGCAAGGCCAATCCAGTCGATGAGGTCTGGCGCGCCCACGATGTAGTGCTGGTCGAGCGGCGAGAGGTGTCGAGGCTAGGTGCGAGTACCTGGTGTCTACGGGCAGAACCCGCGTCCTTCAGCGCCTGCAGAAATCCGCCATTTGAAGAGGCGGCAAGCTTGTTTACCCCAGTGCTTACCCCAGAGCGATTTGCTTAGGCTTGACTGAGGTCGGGCTTGCCATAACCCACTGAAAACAATGGCGCGCCCGAAGAGATTCGAACTCCTGACCCCCAGATTCGTAGTTAGAGGGGGGATCTTACTTTCCATTCTTTGCACGAGGTTCAGGTCTCCGGGAACAGGCGTGGAAACAGGAATTCAAGTGCCTCTTCGGGAAAGCGCAAAGACAGCGGCCCCTTTGGTGTGTCGGAACCCAGCAAGCCCGCATCTATGACATCGTTTACGACGCGGCGAGCGGTGCGCTCCGGAAGCCCGGTAATGCGGGAAGCGGGTACGCCACGTTCAATTTCACCCCGGATCAGCGCCTCCTCTAAAAGCCGTGCCGCCTCCGGCTTAAGCGTATCACTACGCTCCACATAGCCGCGCAACCGGCGGGCCAGTGTCCCAAGCTCGAAAAGCTCGGACATGAAGCGGACCTGATCGAGGCAAACGCGCAAGAACCATAAGGTGAACTCGACCAATGCACGCTGCGAGAGATTGCCCCGCCCGTCGAGATCGCCTCGCCGGGGTGTGTCGGCTAGGTCCATCATCTGCTTGTATTCGCTGCGGCTCTTGAGGCCGCGCGCAAGGCCACGCGAAATCGACCAAAGCCCATGCGCGCCGATGCCGGCGACATGCGTCATCGCATGGCCCATCAGACGGCTGACGCGCCCATTGCCATCTGCGAATGGGTGAATGTAGTTGAGCCTGTGATGGGCGGCGGGAATTGCAAGCACCCGCCCTGCTCTACCGAGGCCCTGAAACCGGTAGCGCTCCTCAAAATACTTCATGAAGTCCGCGACCCGCTCGCTGGAAGGCGGAATGTGGCGTCCAACCTCGACGTCATGCTGCGACCGCGTCCGCCATTCACCGGGCTTCATAACGAACTCATGCCCGTCGCCTTTGATCAGGAGCATTTCCGCGGGCGCGTCGTGATAAAATTGACGATGCAGCCAGCGGATGAATTCCATTGAGGCAGGCTCGGGCAGCTGATCCTCCATATTCAAGCGATCGATTTCCGCCTGGACGCGTACATGCGCCGCCGCCTCGAGCTGGAGGTTGCGACGCTGCTTTTCTTTGGCGAACTTGCCTTCGAGGGCGCGTTTGATATCGCGCGGGCGCGTGACATGCCCTTCGATCAGATTGCTGTAATAGGAGTTCATGATCCGCACGAGGTCGGCGAGATTGGCCGCGGTGCGCGGATTAAGGGCCGCGCCCAGTGTGGCGGCGGCCGCCGAAAGCTCGGCAACGACGTCGGACAAGGCCTCTGGAACCTCTTCAAGGCGCGTGGGCTCAATTCTCTGGGGTGTCTCTGCCTGCGCCATTTTGGCCGATCTCGTAAATAATTAAGTTATTGAGTGTACATCAAAAAAATAAAAAATAAGCGGTTTTGGCCGATCTTTTGGCCGATCTTCTCTGATGGTATGAAAAGCCTCAAAATTGGCCGGTCTTCCAAAGCCATTCAGACCTGAATCCACTGGAAAATTTGAAATTACCCTGCGGCTTTGGCCGATCTATTGGCCGATCCCCCTAACCTATCTGTCGTAGCCCGTACGCGCGCGGCGTATTTCAGACATCGAACAAAATCAGAACTTCTTGCTACCATTTTGCTACCCAACTCGGTAGCAACGGCCGACACTAGCCAAGACGTGATGAACGCCGTTCTTAGAAAATCTCTTGAAAATCAGAATGGTAGAGAACTATCCGTCACTGACTGATATGGCCGCAACCGAATTAGGAAACCGCTGCTCTATCCTGCTGAGCTACGGGACCGACGCGGGGCGACTTAGCACAGGACCGAGGTTGCGGCCATATTGACGGCCGCATCGGCGAATTCCGACAATCGCGAGCGATGACACACCGCGCGCACCAAGCGATGGCCGTCGCCGTGGCCCTTGTCACGGCAACGGGCGCTGCCGTGGCCGAGGAGCCATGCCGCCTCGAGCCGGCCGGGACGGCGGAAGTCGCCGCCGTGCGCGACGGGCGCACTCTGTTGTTGCGCGACGGCAACGAATTGCGGCTGGCGGCCATCGAGACGACAGATGCAGGCGAAACGCAGGCGGCGCTCGCCGTGCTGGCCTTGGGCAGGACCGTGACGCTGAAGCGGCTCGGACCGGACGAGCGCGACCGCTACGGGAGGCTCGTCGCCTTTGCCTTTCCGCCCGGCTCGGCCCAGTCGCTGCAGCAGGCCCTGCTGGAGCAGGGCCTCGCCCGGGTCTCCGCCCGCGTCGGCGACAAGGCCTGCGCCGGGGCGCTGTTGGCCAGTGAACGCGCGGCAAGGGCCGCCAATCGCGGGCTTTGGGCCGATCCAAATTTTGCCCCTTTGCCCGCGGACGATGGTTCCCGTATCGCGGGGGAGCGGGGGCATTTCGCCCTGATCGAAGGCAAGATCTTGTCGGTGCGCGAAAGTGGCAGCACGATCTATCTCAATTTTGGGCGGCGCTGGACGCGGGATTTTTCTGTTACCATCGCCAGCCGCCTGGCCCGCAGTTTTGCCGCCGCGGGAGTCGAGCCGAAAAAACTGGAAGGCCGCAACGTCCGCGTGCGCGGCTGGGTCGAGCAGCGCAATGGCCCGGTCATCGAGGCCGCGACACCCGAGCAGATCGAGATTGTGAATTAGCTCTTGTGGGCTGGGGCGTATGGGTTGGGTAAGCGACATATCGGCGGCAGGCAGGCGCGGCACGGGCGTGGCGCTGGTACTGCTGCTGGCCGCCTGCACCAGCACGCCGGATTTTCGTCAGGTCAGGCTGCCGCAAGCGCCGAAGCAGGCGCAGCTGCAGCCGGCGGCCGAGCGCGAGCATCAGCGCATCCTCGCCTCCTATGGCGGCGTCTATGAGGATGCCGGCCTGCAGGACGAGATCGGCAAGCTCGTCGACCGGCTGGTGGCGGCATCCGAGCGGCCGAGCCTGAAATACAAGGTCACGATCCTCAATTCGCCGGCGATCAATGCCTTCGCGCTGCCCAACGGCCGGCTCTACGTCACCCGCGGGCTGATCGCGCTCGCCAATGATCGCTCCGAGCTTGCCTCGGTGCTGGCGCATGAGATGGGCCATGTCATCGCCCGCCACGCCGAGATCCGCGAGGAACAGGCGCGCCAGGCCGCGATTGTCGGCCATGTGGTCAGCGATGTGCTCAGCGATCCGCAGATGGGCGCGCTGGCGCTTGCCAAATCGAAACTGACGCTGGCGAGCTTTTCGCGGGCGCAGGAATTCGAAGCCGACGGCATCGGCGTCGGCATTTCCGCCCGCGCCGGCTTCGACCCCTACGGCGCCGCACGGTTCTTGACCGACATGCAGCGCAATGCCGATCTCAAATCGACGGGCGGCGCCGCCGACCCGCGCGCCGTCGATTTTCTCTCCAGCCACCCCTCGACACCTGACCGGGTGAAGAATGCGCTTGCCAATGCGCGCCAGTTCAGCGGGCCCGGCAATGGCGAGCGCGACCATGCCGACTATCTCGCCAGCATCAACAACCTCGTCTATGGCGACGACCCGAGCGAGGGCTTTGTCCGCGGCCGTCGCTTCGTGCATCCAAAGCTCGCCTTCAGCTTTCTGGCGCCGCCGGGCTTCACGCTCGACAATACCGCGCAGGCCGTGCTGGGCCTCAAGGACGGCAGCCGCGAGGCGCTGCGGCTCGATACCGTGCGTGTGCCGGCCGAGCAGTCGCTCGCCGATTACCTCAAATCCGGCTGGCTCGAGAACGTCGATGCGGCGAGCGTGCAGGAATTCACCGTCAACGGCTTTCCTGCGGCCATGGCAACGGCGACCGGCGAAACCTGGTCGTTCCGGCTCTATGCCGTGCGTTTCGGCAGCGACGTCTATCGCTTCATCTATGCGGCCAAGGACAGGACGCCGGAGATTGACCGTTCATTCCGCGAGTCGATCGAGACTTTCCGCCGCCTCACCCTGAAAGAAGCAAGCGAGGTTCAGCCGCTGCGCCTGAAGATCGTCACCGTTGGCGGCGACGATACGGTAGAAACGCTCGCCCGCCGCATGGCCAATGTCGACCACCCCATCGACCGCTTCCGCGTGCTCAACGGGCTCGGCCCGCACGACGCCGTGAGGCCGGGACAGAAGGTGAAGCTGATCGAGTGAGGGATTCCTGGGCCGCGCCGCAGCGCGCGGCCCGCAATGGGCGCCGCGCGCTCAGCTTTCGCCCGCCTCGACATTGAGTGTGAATTCGCGCGGCACTTCCGGGCCCCAAAGATAGAACGAGTCCTCGGGCTTGTGGTCGGCGGCCGGCCAGCGGTCGTCCTTGGGAATGTAGTCGATGTCGCAGGAATATTCGGAAAAGCTGCCCCACGGATCCTGGATGTAGTGGAAGTAGTTCGACCCGAGCACGTGACGGCCGAGGCCCCAGCCTTTCTGATAGCCCTTGTCGTGCATGCGCATGGCGCCGAGCCCGATATCGTTGACGCTCGCCATGTCCCAGCTGCAGTGATGGAAGCCGGGCGCCGAGGACTTCACCAGCGCCAGCATGTGATGGTCGCTGCCATGAATGCCGTGCATGAAAGCGACGAGATCGGAAGCGCGATCCGACAGCCGCAAGCCAAGCGTCCGCTCGTAGAACTGGATCGAGGCCAGCACGTCGCTGGTGAAGATCAGCACATGCGACAACCGGCGCGGCCGCACCGGGGGCGCCTTGGCACGCACGGTTGCGGCGGCCTCGCCCGGACCGACCGTAATCCATTGGCTTTCGGACTTTTGATCC
>Ga0335083_10012693_pt1 | contig 10067 bp, 7 predicted proteins | sample Lox_Sample_42_FD_206716 | JGI IMG/M metagenome (GOLD analysis project Ga0335083, IMG submission 206716) | Soil microbial communities from Loxahatchee National Wildlife Refuge, Florida, United States - Lox_Sample_4.2 | ecosystem: Environmental > Terrestrial > Soil > Wetlands | place: USA: Florida...
CCTATATATTGCGCTTTAGCCTGAATTCGCCCCTGTCCTCCCGGACGGTAATCCTTTGCGTGCATCTCGAGTGGTCTCATCGTTTCGCGCGCTTCTTTGCGCTCCCTCAGAGTGGCGAATTCGGGAGCGCAAACTCAACTAAATGCCGAGGTTCTTCCACAGACCATCGACCCTGGCGCGAGTTCTCGCGTCCATCACAATTTCATCGGGCCACGGCCGCGTAAATCCTTCGGTCGGCCACTTGCGTGTGGCATCGACACCCATCTTGGAGCCAAAGTCCTGCAGGCGCGCCGCATGGTCCAAGGTGTCCACCGGCCCGAGAGAAAACTGGACGTCCCGCTCCGGATCGATGGCGCAGAGCGCCTTCCAGACGACTTCACGGTAATCATGGACGTTCACATCGTGATCCACCACGACCAGAACCTTGGTGAACATGGCTTGGCCGAGCGACCAGATCGCGTTCATCACTTTTCGGGCATGCCCGGGAAACGATTTGCGGATCGACACGATCATCAGGTTATGGACGATGCCTTCCGCAGGCATAGAGACATCCACGATTTCAGGATGGGTCATCTTCATCAGTGGCAGAAACGATCGTTCAATCGCGTAGCCCATATAGAAGTCTTCCTGGGGCGGCCGGCCGACCACCGTCGTGAGGTAAATCGGATCCTTACGATGGGTGACACACTCGACGTGAAACACGGGGTACTCGCCCTCGAGCGAATAGAAGCCGGTGTGGTCGCCGAAGGGCCCCTCGGTACGCATTTCATTGAGGTTCACGTAGCCTTCGAGGACGATTTCCGCATTCGCGGGAACTTCTAGTTCATTGGTTTCGCACTTTACGAGTTCCACGGGCTCTCTCTTGAGGAATCCGCTGAACATCATTTCGTCCAGATCGGGAGGGATGGGCAAGATACCACCAAGGGTGGTGGCCGGGTCGGCACCGATGGCCACGCTCACCGGAATTCTTCCTTCCGGATTCGCCGCGCGGGCGCGCCGGAAATGTTCAGCGCCGTGCTTCTGGGTCTGCCAGTGCATGCCCGTGGTGCGTTGATCGTAGATCTGCATGCGGTACATGCCGACATTGCGCTTGCCGGACTCAGGATTTTTCGTAAACACCAGCGGGAAGGTGATGAAGCGCCCGCCATCCTGCGGCCAGCATTTCAAAATTGGGAAGTCCAGAAGATTGACGTCACTTCCCTTGCGCACGATCTCTTTGCACTGGCCGTCCTTCACGCTTTTGGGGAAGAACGAGCCCAACTCCGCCAGCTTCGGCAGCATCTTGATCTTGTCGAACAAGCCCTGCGGCGTTTGCATGTCCATGAAGCCGCGAATCCGCGAGGCGACGTCGTCCAGTTTTTCGACTTCCAATGCCAACTCCATGCGGCGCTCACTGCCGAAGGTGTTGATCAGCAGCGGATAGCGCGAACCTTTTGGCTTTTCGAAAAGCAGTGCCATTCCTCCAGGATTCCCTTTTGGTCCGGGTTGCGACTGGGCGCGCTGAACCACCTCTGTAATCTCCAGAACCGGGTCGACCTCCTCTTTGACGCGGCGGAGTTCGCCTTCCTTTTCGAGTTTTTTCACAAACTCACGCAGATCGGCGTATGCCACTTCCGTCCTCCGGCGATTCCCTTGGGTAGTCAGCCAAACGCCCACACTACCACGGCCTGCCACACGCGCAAACAGGGCATCGTGTCTTTAATCCGGATCGGCGAAAATGAATTCTCCGAATCGTTCACGCCGGACGCCGGCGATTGACGCTCCTGGGGAAAGCTGCTAACTTTCCGCCATAAACGCAGTTCTGACGCACGCCCCCACCGCCCACGTCGTCGCGTCCGTAATCCAGCAACAATTGCGCTAGCCGTCGCTCAGTGGAAAGGGGAACGTTCATGAGGAGAGGCTGGACCGTATTGGCAATATTGGTGTTGGCGGTGATCGGACTTGGTTTCGCCAACGCAGCCGCAGCGCAGTATGCCCCGGAGGGGCAATACAACAACAACGCTGTTTTGTATGGTCCCGGATGGCAGGTCATCCGAGCGACCTGGGGCGCCGGCAATCGCACCATGGATGTCACCTACCAGTGCCGCACGCTGCTTTCCGGGAACGGAATGGTTAAGGTGAATAATCAGAATATGGGTGGCGACCCGGCCGTTGGCGCTGACAAAGTGTTGCACATCGAGGCGCGTAACTATCAGGGCCAGCGGCGCACCTTCAACTTCAAGGAAGGCAGTTCCGTAGACGCGAGCCAGTTCTACAATTACGGCGGGGGAATCGGCAATGGCAATGGACCCGGCTGGCAGGTGATGTGGGCGGAATGGGGATCCGGAAACCGCCGTGCCAATGTGACCGACCGCGTACGCGCCTTGCTTTCGGGCAACGGCCAAGTGAAGGTGAACAACACGAATATGGGCGGCGATCCGGCGGTGGGCGCCGACAAAACGCTGTGGATCTCCGCGCGGGATTCGCGTGGCCAGACCCGACAATTCACCTACAAGGAAGGCAGCTACATCGACGCCAGCCAGTTTTACAACTATGGAAACTATCCAGGACCAGGCGGGCCGGGACCAGGCTATCCCGGTGGACCGGACGGCGGCTATGGCAATCTGCAGATCGTCCGCGCCTACTATGGACTCGACAACCGCACCAGCGATGTGACTCAAATGTTGCGCGGCATGGTGCGTGGTAATTCGTTGACCGTGGACGTGAACAATCGAACCATGGGCGGCGACCCGAATCCGGGAGCAAACAAGGTCCTGACGGTGATATACCGCTCGAACGGCCGAGAGCAAACCGCAACCGTGAAGGAAGGCTCCACGCTGCGGATTCCGTAGGAGACAGCATCTCACTCGGTGACGCTCCGGCCAGCGTTGCCTCCCTGACGCTTTCGCCCTATTCTGAGTGGCGTGAATCGCATTTACCTCGACCACAATGCAACGACACCAGTCGATGCAGCGGTCCTTGAAGCCATGCTGCCGTTTCTCTCGGGAGAGTTCGGCAACGCTTCATCCATCCACACTTTCGGCCAACGCGCTCGCGCGGCGGTAGAGACGGCCCGCGAACAGGTGGCCTCCCTGTTGAACACCCAGCCACAGGAAGTTGTCTTTACCAGCGGCGGAACGGAGTCGGACAATCACGCCATTTTCGGCGTCTTTGGGCCGCTGCTCGGCTCTTCGCCGCCGCCGCACATCATCACCACAACCATCGAGCACGAAGCGGTTTTGAACGCCTGTCAGGCGCTGGAGAAGCAGGGCGCGTCGGTCACCTATCTCCCGGTGTCCCGCGATGGTTTGATTGGGCCTGATGCGGTACGCGCCGCGATTCGTCCAGAGACTGCCTTAATCACCGTCATGCATGCAAACAACGAGCTCGGCACGGTTCAACCGCTTGGCGAGATCGGCCAGATCGCCGCGGAACGCGAGATTTACCTGCATTCCGACGCCGTGCAATCCGCCGGCAAAATCCCCGTCGACGTGCGATCGCTGCAACTCGATCTTCTTTCGATCTCCGCGCACAAGCTGTACGGCCCCAAAGGGGTCGGCGCGCTCTTCATCCGAGGCGGAACTCGCGTTCGGCAATTTCTGTACGGTGGACACCACCAGCGCGGTTTTCGTCCGGGCACAGAAAATGTGGCGGGCATCGTAGGCCTCGGAAAAGCCGCGGAACTGGCGCGCATTTCGCTGGCAGCTGATGCCGTGCGCGTCGCCACACTGCGCGACAAACTGGAACGCGAGTTACTGGTTCGCATGCCGGATTCGGTCGCGAATGGTGCCGGCGCCATGCGCACACCAAACACGTCCAACATCACATTTACGGGAATCGAAGGCGAGGCCCTGGTCATTGCGCTAGACCTGAAGGGGCTGGCGTGTTCGACCGGCGCGGCCTGCTCGTCGGGCGCCGTTGAACCTTCGCATGTGCTGACAGCCATTGGGTTGCCCGCCGCCGAAGCGCGCGCGAGTATCCGTTTCAGCCTGGGCCGGCACACGACCGAGGCGGAGATCGACAGGGCGCTCGCGATCATTCCCGCGGTCGTCGCGCAACTGCGCAGCCTCTCGCCGACTTATAAGAAGCCTGCTTCCGCGCATCATTGACGCTTTCCCTGTAAACTAGATAGAGGCATGAGCACGCAAGCAAAACTCGATTCCCTGCCCGAATCGGCGGAGCCGCAGGCTGGTTTGGTGGCTGTGGCCATGTCCGGCGGCGTGGACTCGTCGACCGTGGCTGCAGTTTTGCTGGAACAGGGCCGGCCCGTTGTGGGGCTCACCATGCAGCTTTGGAATCAGCGGCGCCTGCCGCAACTGCAGGGTGGGGGGCCCGCGCAGCACCGCTGCTGTTCGTTGGACGACGTGTACGACGCGAAGCGCGTGGCGCAACACCTGAGCTTTCCCCACTACGTCGTGAACTTCGAGGAGCAGTTCGAAGAGCGGGTGGTCCGCCCATTCGTTGACCAGTATCTCTCGGGCCGCACACCCATCGCCTGCACCAACTGCAACACCGACGTGAAATTTGAGCCTCTGCTGCGCATGGCTCGCCAAATCGGGGCCGAGCGGCTTGCCACCGGCCATTACGCGCGCATCCGCAGGGACGAATCCACCGGCCGCTACCAACTGCTGCGCGCCCGTGACGATGGAAAGGACCAGTCCTACTTTTTGTGGGGACTTACGCAAGAGCAACTCAGCCGCAGCGAATTTCCTCTGGGTGAGCTCTCGAAAGACGAAGTTCGAGCGCTGGCCCGCCGCGTCAATCTCCCGGTGGCCGAAAAGCCGGAGAGCATGGAGCTGTGCTTCGTTCCCAACGGCAATTATGTGCAGTTCATTCATGCCTACGCTAGCGAGATCGGAAAGCCGGTCGAGGATCAAGAGGGAGAGATTGTCACGCGCAACAATCAAGTGATCGGCCGTCACAATGGCGTTCACAATTACACGATCGGCCAGCGCAAGGGGCTCGGTTTCAGTACCGGCAAGCCCATCTATGTTCTGGCGATCGACACGGAAAGCAACCGCGTGATTGTCGGTGAAGACGAGGCCCTGCACGCTACGGACCTGGAAGTGGAGAATGTAAATTGGGTCTCCATCGCGGAGTCGTTGCAAGCGCTTCGCGCCCAGGTGAAGATTCGCCACAAGCACGAGCCGGCCGCGGCAACCGTCGAGGCTTTGCCGGGTCTGAGAGCAAGAATTCGCTTTGACGAACCACAACGTGCGATCACGCCAGGGCAGGCCGCCGTGATTTACGATGGCGATATCGTCCTCGCCGGCGGCTGGATCAAATAAAAACGGCGCATGGTTTCCCATGCGCCGCCGGTAAATTTCCCATCGGCAAAACTAGATAAACAGTTCGTCTTCCTGTTCCACGCCTTCCGGCACTGTTTCGCGTTGGCCTCGGCGGGAACGCAGCACGTCCAGACCGATTTTGATTCCGTGAACCAGCGCCGAGGCCTTCTGCATCGGGCCGAGGAAGCTGCGGCGGACTTGCGTGCCCGCGTCTTCAACCGCTTCCATTGCGCCGGAAAGAATCCGATCAGCCTTGACCATCTGGCCGCGCAAGCGATCGGAAGCCTCGGTGAAGACCTTGTCCATCTTCTGCGCCTGCGTCCGGGCCAGGTAGACGATGTGGGCGGCGTCTTCGACCAGGTTGGTAATCCGCGGCTGCGTGTCGTCCAGCAGCATCTGCGTGCGCGTGAGGATGGGCCCCATACGGGTGTGGAGGTCGGTGACGACTTTGTTGATGGATTCGGTGGTGCGCTTCAATTGGACAAACAACGCGATCAGGATGGCCACCTGCACCACCAGAGCGATCGCGGCGACAATGCTGAAAAACTCCATCCAGAATTCCATTCACACCCCGCCCTCTCCGCTCACTTCACGGAAACTGCCAGGAATGCCGTCCCCCGGGAAACTACGATTTCGATTCGCGCAAGAAGGCTTCGCGGCCAGCTTCCACGGCGGCGGACAGTGACTCGCGCTTTTTGGACGCCACGTCCTTGCCGCGCTCGATCAATTCGTCCGCGCGCTCGCGAAGCTCGCGGGCCTTGCGCTGCGCGAATTCGCGGCCCTCGTCGGCGCGCTTGGAAAGGTAGTCACGGGTCTCTTCGCCGGACTTGGGCGCGAACAAGACGCCAATGAGAGCGCCAATGCCAATGCCCACGAGGAAATAACTCACCTTGGAACCAACGTTATCGGCCATGTCAACCTCCAGAAAAACCGTAACATAAGGGGGAGAAGAGCCGCAATAGGCCATAACTACTTTCGCCAATGATAAGGGTTATGTGCGTTCTACGCCGTTTTTGTAGTGCTCCACGATCTTCTCGGCGGTTTTCTGCGTCACAACGCGGCTGAGGTCTTCCGCCGATGCCCTTTTCAGGTTGGCAATGCTGCCGAATTCCCGCAGAAGCCGCTGGGCGGTCTTGGCCCCGACGCCGGGGATGTCTAATAGTCCGGTACGGGTCTGGCGGGCGGCGCGGCGCTGGCGATGGAAGGTGATCGCAAAGCGGTGGGTTTCGTCGCGAATCTGCTGAATGAGGTGCAAGACCGGCGAATGGTGATCGAGCACCGCGGGTTCATCCTCCTGGCCAAGAACGTAGAGGATTTCTTCCTTCTTCGCGATGCTAGCCATGGGCTGGTTGATGATCTGCAGTTCATCGAGCGCCTGCGCGGCGGCATGCAGCTGGCCGAGTCCACCATCGATGAGGATGAGGCTCGGCATCGGCTTCTGCTCTTCCTGTAGCCGCTTGTACCGCCGTGTGACGGTTTCGTGCATGCTGGCGAAGTCGTCGTTCTCGCTGCGCGCGCGCCCACCCGGACCGGCGTCGCCACGGACAATGAATTTGCGATAGTCGGACTTTTTCATCCGGCCGTTTTCCCAGACAACCATGGAGGCCACGGTGTCCGTTCCCTGGATGTGAGAGATGTCGAAGCTCTCGAGGCGCTTGGGCTCTTCGGGGAGATTGAGCGCGTTCTGGAGTGCCTCAGCAATAGACTTCGAAGTGGGCTTGAGCACGCGGAAACGCTGCTCGAAAGAATGTTTTGCGTTACTCTCCACCAGGTCGAGGATGGCGCGCTTGCTTCCTCGTTGCGGCGTGAAGATTTCCACCTTGTGCCCGGCACGATCGCTGAAGGAGTCTTCGAGCAGCTCGCGTTCTTCGAAATCGACGGGGACATGGATCATTTTCGGCAGGTATTCCGCGTCCAGATAGAGTTGCTTCAGGAGCGAGGGTATGAACTCCTTAGGGTCAAACGGTTCCAATTCTTCCCAGTAGAATTCACGGCGATCCACAATGCGCCCACCGCGTAAGTGAAAGACGTTGGCAGCCACAAGGGGAGGCTCTGCGTAGCAGGCGATCACGTCGGTATCGTCGCCCTGAGCCGCGGCGATCCGCTGACGCTCCTCGATATCCTCCATGGTCTTCAGCAGGTCGCGATAGGAAGCCGCTTCTTCATAGCGCTCGGCCGCAGCCGAGGCCATCATGCGTTCCTCGATGCTTTTCATCAGGTCATGGCGGCGGCCGTCGAGAAACATGCGGACGTCGCGAGCGGCTTCGGCATAGCGTTCATCGGTCGTCAGTCCCGCGACGCAGGGCCCCAAGCAGCGCTTGATGTAGAACTGCAGGCAGGGGCGTGGATGTGAACGAGTGAGATCGACGAAACAGGAAGGCACCAGGAATCGCTTGTGAATGAAGTGCAAGATGCGCCGCGCCAGGCCCGCCGGGAAGTACGGACCAAAATAGAGCGCGCCATCCTTCTTCACTTTGCGCGTGAAATAAACGCGAGGGTACTTCTCCGCCATGGTCAGCTTGATGTAGGGATAAGTCTTGTCATCGCGCAGCAGGACGTTGAATTTGGGGCGGTACTGCTTGATCAGGTTGTTTTCGAGCGCCAGCGCTTCACGCTCATTATCGACAACGATCGTCTCGATGTCGGCGATTTCCCGCGCCAGCGAGCCGGTCTTGGCGTCGACCCAACGCGACTCCAAGAAGTAAGAACGCACGCGGCTGCGCAGCGACCGTGCTTTGCCGACATACACCACCGTGCCGCCAGCGTCGTGAAACAGGTAAACACCGGGCTTTTCCGGCAACAGCGCAGCTTTTTCTCGGGGTTCCATGGGTGCGCAGAATCAGCCTTCGCCACAGGCGACAGCTTGATTTTACGGCCAAACGTGGTTTCGCGCGAATGGCCGCATGGACGGCGGATGAGCGCGGCTACCCATTCGCCGCGGGTCATATATACTCTGATAAGGCCGTGCTCCGCGGCTTCACTCCCTAACAGAAAGAGGAATCTTCCCGTGAAATCGACCCAAATTGTACGGCAGATGTCCGCAGTTCTGCTGGCCGGGACACTCTTCTGCCCGGTTCTGCCGGCTGACGAAGGCATGTGGACATTCGACAACCCGCCCCTGAAGCTACTACAGGAAAAATACAATTTCACTCCGACGCAACAATGGCTGGATCACCTGCGACTGTCGTCGGTGCGCTTGAACGACGGCGGCTCCGGCTCCTTCGTGAGCCCGCATGGATTATTGCTGACCAATCACCACGTGGCACTGGGGCAACTGCAGAAAAACTCCAGCGCCGAACACGACTATGTGAGAGACGGATTCTATGCCGAGACGCCGGACCAGGAGATGAAGTCGCCGGACCTCGAGGTCAATGTTCTGGTTTCGAGCGAGAACGTGACGGAGCGCATCAATGCCGCGGTGAAGGGCGCCAAGAACACCGAGGAAGAATTCGCCAAGCGCAAAGCGGTGATCGCGGAGATCGAGCGCGAAAGCACGGAGAAAACCGGATCGCGTTCCGACGTGGTGACGCTGTATTCCGGCGGCGAATACTGGCTCTATCGCTATAAGAAATATACCGACGTGCGGCTGGTCTTTGCCGTAGAACAGCAAACCGCGTTTTACGGCGGCGATCCAGACAATTTCACTTATCCCCGCTACGACCTGGATATGGCGCTGTTCCGCGTGTACGAAAACGGAAAGCCCATCGACAGCAAGGATTACCTGAAGTGGAATCCCAAGGGTGCGAGTGACGGGGAACTGGTGTTCGTTTCCGGTCATCCCGGTTCCACGCAGCGGCTGACCACTTACGCGGACCTGGTGAGCCTGCGCGACGAGAATCTTCCGTACATCATCCAGAGCCTGAAGCGGCGTATCGCCGTATTGAAGGACTACTCGGCGCGTGGGCCGGAACAGGCCCGCCAGGCCGCGACTTTGATCTTTGGCCTGGAGAACAGCCGCAAGGTGTTTGAAGGGCGACGCGACGGCCTGCAAGACAACAAGTTGATGGAAAAGAAGCGCAAAGAAGACGAGGACTTCCGCGCCAAGGTGCTGGGCAATCACGACTGGAAGAAAGAATACGGGTCCGCCTGGACCATCGAAGAGGAAGCGCTGAAGAAAGAGCGGCCACGGATTAAGGAACAGTACTTCCGATCGACAGACTCACAGCTTTCGGCGCTGGCCATCCAACTGGTCACGTACGTCGCCGAGATCAGGAAGCCGGACGGAGAACGCCTGCCGGGGTTCCACGATGCGCAACTCGACTCGTTGAAACATCGACTGTTTTCGCCAGCTCCAATCTATCCCGAGATGGACATCGCGCGGATGACGAGCGCGCTGGAAGCGGCACAGAAGGAGTTGGGCCCGGACGATACGTGGCTCAAGGCGGTGCTGGACGGAAAAACGCCGGCCGATGCGGCGAAATATTTAGTCGGCGGCACGAAAGTGGCGGATCCCGCGTTCCGTAGATCGCTGGTGGACGGGGGCACCGAAGCGGTGAACGCCTCGACGGACCCGATGATCGCCATGGCGCGGCGCATCGATCCGATCCGGCGCGAACAAATCAAATGGTTCGAAGACAACGTGCAGAGTGTGACGCAGCGCGCCGGAGAAATGATGGGCAAGGCACGCTTCGCGGTGTATGGCAAGAACACCTATCCCGACGCCACATTTACGCTGCGACTCTCCTACGGCCAAGTGCAAGGCTATCCGATGAACGGCACGATCGCTCCGTACAAGACTACGTTCTACGGCCTGTACGATCGCGCCGCGAGTTTCGACTACAAAGAGCCGTTCGATCTGCC
>Ga0335083_10012696_pt1 | contig 10066 bp, 11 predicted proteins | sample Lox_Sample_42_FD_206716 | JGI IMG/M metagenome (GOLD analysis project Ga0335083, IMG submission 206716) | Soil microbial communities from Loxahatchee National Wildlife Refuge, Florida, United States - Lox_Sample_4.2 | ecosystem: Environmental > Terrestrial > Soil > Wetlands | place: USA...
GACGCGCGCGTGGTAAGGAGCGACGAGTGCCTTGACGTCCTCCGGGTCGAGCTCTTCGGAACGTGCCGTCGAACCGACGAGATCGACAAAGATCGCGGTGACCACCTTGCGCTCCTCGCCAGAGGCAACCGGCTCCGGCGCCTTTGCGAGCGTCGCACCGCAGGCGAAGCAGAACTTCGCCTTTGACGGGTTCTCGGTGCCGCAGTCGGAACAGGACAGGATGCGCAGAGCGTACGCCCGTGTTCGACCGTCGTTCCACGTGCCACGTTGCGAGGTTTGAGAACTGCCGGGCGGGTCGGATAATGGCGTGATGGCGTCTTCGCGGTCCCGGCGGCGCATCGCGACGGTGCTCTTCCTCGACATCGTCGGGTCGACGGCGGTCGCGTCCGACTTGGGTGATGCCGGCTGGCAGGTCGTGTTGGCGCGGTTTCGAGCGGTTGTCCGGCAGGAGTTGAAGCGGGGGCAGGGTCGGGAACAGGACACGACAGGCGACGGTTTCTTCGCGACGTTCGCGGAGCCCGCTCGCGCACTCGTGACCGCGGCGTCGGTTCTCGGTGCCGTCCAGGACCTCGGGCTGGATGTCCGTCTCGGTCTTCATACGGGTGAGTGCGAGGAGATCGATGGGAAGCCGGCTGGGCTGGCCGTTCACATCTGCGCTCGGGTGATGGCTATCGCCGGGCCCGCGGAGGTGCTCGTGACGCAGACGACACGGGATCTCGTCGCGGGATCCGGGGCCGGATTCGAGGAGGCGGGATCGCAGACGCTCAAGGGTGTCGAGGGCCGGTGGCTCCTCTCCAGGCTGGTGTCGGTGGCGGAGCGGCTTCCGAAGCCGCTCGACGCCGACGTTGCAGCAGGCAGGCTGGCGGAGGTCGTGCGTGCGGGCCACCGACGGCGGAGGTGGCCGCTGGTCGCCGCTGGCGGCACGGCCCTGCTCCTCGCGGTCGCCGTCGGGTCGTTTGCGGCCATCAACCGGGGCGGGCACACCGCTACGGCGAGCCTGATCCGCCTCGACCCGAGCAGCGGTCGGGTCGTAGCGACCGTCCGCGACGGGCAGATCGGCTGCGGCTGTGGCGCAAACCTGTGGGCGGTCGACGGGACGCTGTGGGAGCGAGGTGGGAGCGACGGACGCACTATCGCGGAACGAACACTGACGACCGGGGCGCTGCGCCGCACCTTTCAACTCCCTACCGACGAAACCGGCTTCGCGATCGGTGATGGCGCCGTCTGGATCGCGCGCGACATCGTCGCCGTCAAAGGCCCGAAAGCGGGCACGATCATGCACGCAGTCGAGCGCCTCGACGAGCTGAGCGGCCGCCGCACGGCGCTGATCCGGCTTCCCTCCGAAGCCCAGACCGTCACCGCCCTCGCCGTCGGAGGCGGCGCCGTCTGGGCACTCGACAGCAACGCCACTCTGTTCCGCATCGACCCGGCAACGCATCGCATCACGGGACGGTTCGCGACCGGGGCAATCGAGACGCAGATCCTGATCCCCACGGGTCGCTATGTCTGGATCTGTGAGTGCGTCGATCACGAGGCGATGCGTTTCGACCCGCGAACGGCTACCGCCAAGACCTTCCAGTTCGCCCAGCAGCCGTGGTACCTCGTCTCCGTCGCCGCCCGGCGGCGCAACACACTCTGGCTCCTCGACGGGAAGCACGCGACGATCACGCAACTCGATCCGGTGACCGGCCGAAGGGGGCCCCCGCTCGGCCTGGCCGGGAACCCGACCGAGGCGGTACTCGCCCGCGGCAGCATCTGGGTGGCCGCCGGCAAGATCGTCGACAGGGTGCGCCTGACAAGCGGAGCCCGCACGACGATCACGCTTCCCAAAGGGACACACGCCACCGGGATCGCCGTCGACCCTGCCACCGAAACGATCTGGGTCGACAACAGCAGACCGGCCGAGTCCTGAGGGCAGGTCTCCCGGCTCGGTTGTCGCGCCGAGCTTCCTAGGCTCCACGATCGCACGTGGCGGTGAGAGGGGCGGCGGGACCCAGCCTCAGGCCTCGCCGCCCGTCGATAGCGCTCCGACTATGTCGTAGTTGCGAAGAAGTCGATGAGCAGTTCGTTCACGCGCTCGGCCTCGTCGTGATGCACCCAGTGCGACGCGTCGGCCAGGCGCTCGACGCGGTCGAGGTTGGGCACGTCGTCGTGGGAGGGCTCGGCGAGATCGGAGCCGAGGTAGGAGTCGCGCTCTCCCCAGATGACCAGTGTCGGCGCCGAGATCGGGCGGAGCTTTGCCACGGCTTCCTTCTGGGACTGCCTCACGGAGGCGCGGTAGTAGTTGATCATCCCGGCGGCCGCACCCGGCTGCGACCACGCGTCGATGTAATGGTCGATCTCATCCTGCGTGTACGGCGGGCTCGCGTCCTGCAGGAAGTGCCGGAAGAAGTGCCAGTCCCGCGCGTGGACCACGTCCTCGGGCAGCCCCGGCACCGCAAAGAAGAAGAAGTACCAGGACTTCCGGAGCTGATTCGGGTTGTGCAATCCCTCGGAGAGCCGCCGCGGATGGGCCGCGTTGAGGATCGCCAACCGGTCGACCACCTCGGGATGGTTCATCGCGACGGTCCACGCGATGCTTCCGCCCCAGTCGTGGCCGACCAGGAACGCGGACTCGGCGCCCAGCTCGTCGATGAAGCTGCGGATGTCGTCCGCGAGCAGGTCGACTCCATACGCCTCGAAGCCCTCGGGCTTCGACGAGAGGTTGTAGCCACGCGTGTCGGGCGCGACCACCCGGAAACCGGCCGCTGCGAGCGGGGCGATCTGCAGCCGCCAACCGAACCAGAACTCCGGGAAGCCGTGCAGCAGAACGACCAGCGGCCCGTCACCGGCCTCGACGTAATGCAGGCTCTGATCGCCAACCTTGGCGTAGCCCTCCCGAAGCTCGATCCCGACGTCAGGAAGGAGACTGGTGGTGGTCATGGGACCTCCCTTTCTCTTGCTGACGGAACGTCAGGAGACACGCCACCTCACCGACCCGGCGTCACATGGCTACGGCTACCTCCGCTTCGAGATGCGGCCGGTGTCATAGCGCCCGCCTGACACCTGCACCGGAATCCTCCGCCCCCCGGCCAGGTATGTCAAACCGACAGCAAGCTGTAAGAACCGCTTCAGTCGCCGAACAGGTCGTCCCAGCCGACGGCGTCCCAGGCCGCGTCGGGCGGGCAGCTCTCGCGCGCCGAGGCGATGGCCGCGGCGACCGTGGAACCGCCGCCGATCGCGCTCCAGCTGCGCCCGTCGCGCGTGCGGAACTCGACCGTGAGGATGCGCACTGCCCTCATGGCTGCGCCGGAGTGAGCCCGTGGCGGCGCATCACGTCCGCGATCGCCGCGAGATCCGGAGGTCCTCCGGCCGACGCATCGAGCACGTCGGCGAGGTCGCGGAAGTAGCCCGCCCCGAGGATCCCCGGCGTGACGATCGCGAGCGACTTCGCATCGACGTCGCCGGTGTTCTCGAACCGGTGGACGGTGCCGCGCGGGATGTGCAGGGCCTCCCCCGGGCCGACCTCCGTCGACACTTCGTCGACCGTCCAGGTGAGAACGCCCTCGAGCCCGTACAGCGTCTCCTCGTACCCGTCGTGACTGTGCGCGGCCGGGACTCTTGCGCCCGCCGGCACTCCGAACTCGAACATCGACACCGACCCGTCCGTCTGTTCTCCCTCCACCAGGAACCGCACCGTGATCTGTCCGGCCCTGATCTCCTCTCCCGTCACCGCCGTCATCGTCAGTTCCTCTCGTCGTAGTGGTAAAGTGATTTGACGATATATGACCAGACCGAACTCGTCAAGCGTTTTTACGAAAGTCATCCCGGAGGATGAGCCCTTCGGGCCGCCGCTGATCGGCGCGCTCCTGCGCATGCCCTGGGAAGCAGTGCAGCGCCGCATGCTGGCGCGGCTCCACGAGCACGGATTCGACGACCTCGACGCCGCCCACCTCAACGTCTTCCGGTTCCCGGGCCCGGAGGGCGCCCGGCCCTCCGACCTCGCGGCGCGGCTCCGGGTCAGCAAACAGGCGCTGAACTACCTGCTCGGCGAGCTCGAGCGTCTCGACTACCTCGAGCGGCGGCCCGACCCCGACGACCTGCGCTCGAAGCGCGTCGCAGTGACGCGCCGCGGCATCGCGGCGATCGCGGTGATCCGCGAGGCGGTCGGCGAGATGGAGGCCGAGTGGGCGGCGCGGCTCGGCCCGAAGCGATTCGCGCAGCTCCGCACCCTCCTCCTCGAGCTCAACGAGACTGCCTAAGCTGGACGGATGGTCGACGAGCTCAGGGCGCTCGTGCGCCGCGAGCGGGAGGACGCGGAGGAGTCGGACCGGCTGCACCGCCTCGACGCCGACGTCGCGGCCCTGCGTGCACGGGCCGAGGCAATCGCCCGCTTCTTCGCCGCGGAGCGCGACGAGGGAGCCCGGCTGCAGCGGGCGGAAGAGGAGGCCCTTGCAGAAGTGACACAGCGCGAGCGCGAGATCGCGGACGCCGACGAGGAGCGCGCCCGCGCCCGGAACGACACCGAGCGCTCGCTCGCCGAGCAGCGAGCCACGCGCGCCCGCGACCATCGCCAGGTTGCGTCGCTCGCCGCCGAGCGCGCCGCCGAGAACCGTGCGGCGTTCGAGCTCGAGGCGGCCGAGCTGACGCGCGAGCTGCCGCGCCTGGAGCAGAGCGCGCGGGAGCTCGCACACGAAATCCCGGGAGACGCGGCGCTCGACGACGCGGACCTGATCGACTGGGCGTCACGCGCGCGTGCCGCGCTGTTCGTCGCGTCGAGCGACGTCGACGCCCGCAGGGAGCGCGCGGTGCGCGAGGCGAACGAGCTCGCATCGGCGCTGCTCGGGGAGTCGACGCATGGGTCGACCGCGGAGCAGGCGCTCGCCCGCGTCGAGCGCTACTGGGTGTCGACGCCGGGCCAGGTGTCCGAGAGCAGATAACCCTCGGGAAACGGATCGTCCGGGTCGACGAAGACCTGGGTGATGCCGGTGATGAACGCGCTGCCGCGGATCGCCGGCACGATCGCGGAGCGGCCGCCGAGGGACGTCTCCGCAACGATCCGTCCCTCGAACCTCGAGCCGATCGGCGAGGCATGGGTCATCGAGTCGCCGACGCCGAGCAGACCGCGCGCGTGCAGGACGGCCATCCGCGCCGAGAGCCCCGTGCCGGTCGCCGAGCGATCGAGGCGGCCCGGGGCGACGACGACCGCGTTCCGCGAGACCGCGCCGGGGCCGCGCCACGGCTCCGCGAGCTCCACGATGCTGACGCCGGAGATGTCGGGGTTCTCGGGGTGCGTGCACGGGAGCTGCTCACGGGCGGCGTCCCGGATCAGCTCGCCGACGCGGCTGAGCTCGCGCGCCTCGTGCGGCTCGAGCTCGAAGCCGAGCGCGGCGGCGTCCGCGATCGCGTACCACATGCCGCCGTAGGCGACGTCCACGGTGACCTCACCGAGCTCCGGCACGTCCAGCCGCGCATCGAGGTGCTCGACGAACGACGGGACGTTCGTCAGCTCGATGCTCTCCACGCGGCCGCCGCGACAGGCCGCGGTGATCTCGACAGCACCGGCCGGCGCCTCGAGGCGCAGCGTCGTCTCCGGCTCGCGCAGCTCCACCATCCCGGTCTCGAGCAGCACCGTCGCGACACAGATCGTGTTCGAGCCCGACATCGGCGGGTACTCGGTCGGTTCCATGATGATGAAGCCGGCGTCGCAATCGGAGCGGGTCGCAGGAACGACGAGGTTCGCGTGCACGGCGACGCTCCCGCGCGGCTCGCGGAGTAGGAGCCGGCGAAGCGAGTCGTCGGCCCGGAGCGCCCGCATCTGCTCGAAGACCGTCTTGCCCGGCGGCGGCAGGACGCCGCCCACGACCACGTTGCCGATCTCGCCGCCGGCATGGCAGCCGACGACGGTGATCGTGCGGCGCGCGCGCACGCGCTAGGTCTGCGGGGTGACGGCGAGCGCCGCTGCGCGCCGCCGAGGACGCCGCACCCGAACCTCCTCGGCGAGGAAGTACGACCCGACGACGAGGGCGGCCGCAAGAAGCTGGGCGACGATGCCCTCCACGGTCGGGAAGGTCGCAAGCCAGAGCCCCACCCAGCCGGGGAACGTGACGCCGATCGAGTGGGTCGGCAGCCAGCCGGCGAGCTGGAGCTCCTGCACGCTCTCGCCGACCATGACGAGCAGGACGAAGCCGAGGAGGATGCCGGTCGCGACGAGCATCCGGCGATACGGCAGGCGGTGCTGGAGCGAGAACGTGACGGCGCCGACCACGACCGTGAGCGCGAGACCGAGCGCGACGCCTTCGAGCACCGTCGTCGACCCGTTGGTCAGCCTCAGGTTCTGGAGGAACAGCACGATCTCGAAGCCCTCGCGGTACACGGCGGTGAAACCGAGCAGCGCGAGCCCGAACAGCAGGCGGCGGTGGCCGCCCGGTGTTCCCTGCAGCTCCCTGCGCCGCCGGTTGTGGGCCGCTATCCAGCCCGTCCAGTAGACCTTGTGGAAGAACCAGTTCATGACGACGAGCAGAACCGCCACTGCGAGCAGCCCCGTCGCCGCCTGGACGTCGAGCCCCGGACCGCCAAGCGCGCCGATGACCCAGATCGCGACGAACCACGTCACGACGGACGCGCCGAGCGCGATCGACGCCCCGCCGGCGACCGGCTTGCGCAACGCGCGATTGGCACCGACGAAGCTGGCGGTGAACGCAGCGAGCACGAGCACCGCCTCGAGGCCTTCGCGGAAGACGAGCAGCGCACTGTCGATCACGACTGCCCCGTGGCTCAGGTGGGTCCCCGGGGCCGTCGGATCGGGCACGCCGTTCGGCGCCGTGATCGCCTTCCAGGTCAACGCGGCGATCGCCGCTGCCGCGACGACGGCCCATGCGGAACGGCGGAGGACCAGCTTCCGCTGGGCGATCTCGTCGGCGGTCGTGCAGCGCAGGCGCATATGTAAGGGCCACCTTACAGACGACCGGGTACCCTTGCCAATCGCATGAGCTGGTCGGGCACCCGTAGGCGCCTGCTCGCGCTCGCCGGTCTCGGAGCGCTCGGCTCGCTCGTCGGCGGCCGGCTTCCGTCCGCGCGGGGAGCGACTGCGCTTCTGTCGCGGTTCAGCGTCGACAACGGCGGCCATCCGTACGCCGGCGACTCCGCCTACCTGACGACGCTGGGACCGAACCTCGGGCGGACGGCGGCGCGGCTGAGGTTCGCGCTCGCGCGCCGGTCGAACGTGACGCTCGAGGTGCTGCAGACCGGGCAGGGAGTCGCGTCGGAGAAGCCCGTGTCGGTCGCGCAGTCCGAACTGACCACGCAGCACGCGACGCTCGACGCCGGCGAGCACGTCCTCGACTGGACGCCGCCCGCGAACCTGCCCGCGCGCACCTACATCCTGCGGATGACCGCCCAGCCCCGGGCCGTGCACGCCGCTCCCGCGGTCACGCACGCGGTGGCGCGGATCATCGGCGTCGACGCGGCGTTCGCCGTTCGCACGGCGAAGGCCGGCGACACCGTCGACCTCTTCCTGCGCACCGACGCGGCATCGCTGACCTTGCAGATGATGCGAAGCGGGCTCGAGACCGTCCCGACGTACTCGAACAACGACCTCAACGGGATCCCGGTCGGAAGCCCGATCGAGATCGACTGGCGCGCCTACCGCAGCCAGCCGGGTGCGGTCTCGGTGCCGCTCGACCCGAACTGGGGCACCGGCATCTACTTCGCGCGCCTCCAGGCCGACGACGGCCGGATCGGCTTCGCGCCGATCGTCCTGCATCCACCGACGCCGTCGCAGCGCATCGCGGTCGTCATCCCGACGTCGACGTGGCAGGCCTACAACTTCTACGACGAGAACGGCGACGGCTGGGGCGACACGTGGTACGCGCGGTGGAAGACGAGCTTCGTCGACGTGACCCGGCCGCATCCGAACCGCGGTATCCCCTACCGGTACCGCAGCTACGACCTCCAGTTCCAGCACTGGTTGACGCAGACGTACAAGAGCGTCGACACGTACGGCGACGAGGACATCGAGGCGTTCGCGTCGCCGGAGGCCCTGCGCGCCGCATACGACCTGATCGTCTTCCCCGGCCACACGGAGTACGTCACGGGCCGCCTCTACAACCTGATCGGCGGGTATCGCGATCTCGGCGGGAACCTGCTCTTCCTCTCGGCGAACAACTTCTTCCGGCGGATCGACCGCAGCGGTGTGCGGTTGAAACTGATCGACGAATGGCGCGACCTCGGCCGGCCCGAGGAGGCGCTGCTCGGCGTGCACTACATCGCGAGCGACCGCGGCCAGCGGCACGCGCCGTTCACGGTCGTCGGTGCGGACGTCGCGCCCTGGGCGTTCGCCAATACCGGTCTCTACAACGGCGCACAGTTCGGGATGTACGGGATCGAGATCGACGCGCGCGGCCCGGCCTCACCGCTGAACGTGCAGGTGCTCGCGACGATCCCGGACCTGTTCGGCGCCGGCCGCTCGGCGGAGATGACGTACTACGAGCACTCGAGCGGCGCCAAGGTGTTCTCGGCGGGCGCGCTCAACTTCGGCGGCCAGATCATGCTCTGGCCCGCCACCCAGCAGCTGCTCGCCAACGTCTGGCAGCAGCTGGCGCCCGCGACCTAGCGTTTCGCGCGGGCGCGGGTACCCTTAGGCGCGCTGCCCTCTTAGCTCAGTTGGTAGAGCACCTCCATGGTAAGGAGGGGGTCGACGGTTCGAGTCCGTCAGAGGGCTTCAGGAAGTTCCTGCTGATCAGCTCCTTTCGTTGTCGGTAGGGGCGACGAGAACGAGCTTCGGCGTCCACCGAGCGTCCACGCGCCGGTGAGTCCGTCTCCGATGAGGCTGCGAATCGCCGTTGCTGAGCGCGTTTGCGCGGCTTCGGTTCGACGTCCACCCAGCGTCCACCGCCCGTTCGAACGCGAGCGCGTCAAGCAGGGAGACCGCGTGCACATGGCTGTCACGGGCGAGATGACCGTAGTGTCGGTCGATCATCGCGATGCTCGAGCCGATGAAGCGCGAGACGGCGAACACCGGGACGCCGGCGCGGAGCGCAAAGGTGGCGTACGTGTGGCGCATGTCGTAGAGGCCGCGAATGGGTTCGACGCCGGCGGCGATCTGGGCGGGCCTCCAGTGACGACGGCCGAAGACGCGGAAGTCGATCCGGCCGCCGCATGCGTTCGGGAAGAGGATCGGGTTGACTGATGCCGGCAGGCGGTCGAGCGCCTCAACGGCCTTCGCTTGCAACGGGACCGCGCGTGTGCTCAGCCTCGTCTTGGTGTTCTTGATCCTGCCGTTTGCGTACGCGCGCCGCACGAAGACGACGCCAAGCTCGCGGTCGACGTCGTGTTGCTCGAGCCCGAACAGTTCCGACGGTCGAAGCCCGGTCGCAGTCCGTAGACCGGTCCGAGCGGAGCGGCGATCGCCTCGATCTGCGCCCAGGACTCGAACGGCCGCTTCTCCTTCGGCCGCCGCTGCGGGTTCGGAACCCCGCGCTTCGCCGGGTTGAAGTCGAGCACACCCCAGGCGACCGCGCGGTTGAGAACCTGCCGCAGCGCTTGCGTCGCCTCGAAGCGATGCCCTTCCGGGACCGTCAGGCGCCACGCGTAGACGTCCTTCGGCGACAGGTCCGCGATCCGTTTCGCGCCGAGCGCGTTCGTTGCTTTGCCGAGCAGCCAGCGCAGCTTCGCGGTCGTCACCGGCTCTGCCTGATGCAGCTCCAGGTACTCCTCCACGAGCTCGGCGAGCGTGATCGTGCCGCCACGGCCGGGGCCGATCCGATCGAGCGCTTTCCGGAGCGCCTTCTGCGCCTCCGTCCGGCTCGCGAACCCACCCACCTGCGGCCGGGCCGAACTTCGTCCTTCGAGCCGATACCGGTACGCCCACAACGGCTGACCGTCTGCGCTCTTCGCCGTCAACTTGAACACTTGCCCTTGCTGGATCATCTCGACCTCCTCGATCGACAACTCGATCGAGGAATCAGAGCGCGTTGACCACCTCTCTCAACGAGAGGGCGTCAGAATTCATGAGACGGGGACGCGCGCCGGCGAGAGTTGCCACCGCGACAGCCGAGGTCACGGTTCTTGGGCTTCATTCGGGGTC
>Ga0335083_10012697_pt1 | contig 10066 bp, 6 predicted proteins | sample Lox_Sample_42_FD_206716 | JGI IMG/M metagenome (GOLD analysis project Ga0335083, IMG submission 206716) | Soil microbial communities from Loxahatchee National Wildlife Refuge, Florida, United States - Lox_Sample_4.2 | ecosystem: Environmental > Terrestrial > Soil > Wetlands | place: USA: Florida...
AAGCCAATTGCCTCAAGCCGGTCCGCAAAGGGCGAGCTCCGCTCGCCTGGACCGATTAAATGCGGTTCGTGAGAAGAAATCGTGGGTACATTCGGGCTCGGGCAGCTTGCCAAGTGAGTGATAGAGTGCCAGTTCGGGCAGTCGGTAGGTACGGAACCCGTACGATTTTCTCATGATCACTTTGGCCTTGTTGTTTAGGCCCTCGACCACGCCGCTGGAAATCAGCTTTGACGCCCGAGAGTAGTTGAGGATCAACTCCCGATGCTGACGAGGGGAGCGCGCGATCTTCTTCATGGGCTCGATGCGGGAGCGCATTGTCTGCCGGCACCAGTCGTCGAGGAACCTGCCGGCCCAAGCAGCCGAGTTGTAGTCCCAGAGTTGTTGAAATGCTTCCTTGAGAAGATAAGCGCGGACGCTTTTCAGGTTATAGCGGAGGAGATCGCGGAGGCGGAAGTGCTGCTCGTCGGCGAGGTTCTCGCTGCGTTTGAGCAGCAACCAGCGGGACTTTTTCAGGACCGGGCAGCGGCCTTCGCGTTTCATGCGGCTGGTTTCCTCCGCGCGGACTTTGTCGAGTGCCTTGTTCATTTTGGCGACGATGTGGAAACGGTCGAGGATGTGCAGGGCGTCGGAGCATTTTTCGCAGCTTCAGATAGGGCTCCCACATGTGCGAGCAGACGAACACGATTTTGGAAATGACCTCCTGGCCCATGGCGGTAAAGAATCCCTGAAAGGATTCGATGGTTCTTTCCTTGCCGACCCAGAGCAGGCGGGTGATGCCAATATCGATTTGGTATACCAGCGTCAGATACTTGCGGCCTTTGGCGTACTGGATTTCATCGACGCCAATGGCGTCGATCTGGCCGAGCGCGCGGTGCTCCAATCCCCAGGCGACGACATGTTCGACCGCATCGAAAACCTTGTCCCAGCAAGTGCGAAAGCACTCCGCGGTTTCTTTCCACGAAAGCCGTCGCGCCCAACGCGCCAGGAAAAGCATATAGTCCTTGCTCAGCGTGCGTTTGCCGTCGCCCCAAGGGACTTCCTCGACCGCTACCACGCCGCAGCGGCGGCAATCGACCCGCCGCATGGCGTACAGCAGGAAGACGAAGAATCCCCACTGAGGAATGAACTCGTAGCGCCGTTCAGTGAGTTGGTCGTATCCGGGCGCCGGCAAATGGCAGCGCGAGCAGACTGCCGCCGAACCTCTGCGCGTTCGCACGACCACTTCGATGCTCCTCTTGTCGGTGCTGAAACGGGCGTGCTCATAGACAAGCCCTCGGAAATGGCGGCAGCGGTTCAGGATCGTGGTCAGTTCCATGGCGGCGAAACCTCCACCTTAAATCGTCTCCAGACCCAGGCTCGCGATTTGGGTAAGCCTTCGGCTTCCAGGCAGGACCTGTCGCCCGGCAGGAAGTGTGGATCCGGACGATCACCGGCGCCAAAGTCCGAGACGACTACACACCCGGCTGGATTCGTAAGCGCTGCGCCGTCAGCGGCGGGCGATTGTCGGCGGGCCACTTCATCGTCGCGGGTTTACACATCAAGTTGCGGCCCGAAGCGTTTCTGCTGAATCGAACGGCGCTTCGCCGTGTGCCATCTCCAGCTATGCTCGCTGCCGCTACTTCCTCGTCAGTACGGCCGCCAAAAACCGGAGTTCGGACTCCACTTCCGCGGGATCTGCCACAGTATCGGTGATTTCCTGACGGAAGAGTTCGCGATATCTCTTCCGCAGCCTGTGAATCGCAACTTTGAGCGCTCCTTCTGAGGTATTCATTTCGCGAGCCAGACCGGCATACGGCGCGTCGGACTGGCCAAGAAGGAACACCTTCAACCGCTCGAAATGCTCCGGGCGCCCGTGTCGCACGAACTCGTCCCGTAGTTTATCCACCACTCGATCCAGTACCGAAAGCGCCCAGCGCCGCTCGAAGATCCACTCGGGTGTCTCACTGTGGGCAGGCTCGCGCCGGTAGCGCTCTTCGCCCGACGAAAATTCGAGTGACAAGACCGCTCCGCCCCCGCGTTTATGTGCGCGTTGGCGGTCTTCTTCATCGGCCACAAAGAATTTTAACGAGGTCAAAAGAAACGATCGGAATCGGCCCTTTTCCGGGTTCGCGCGATCGAGATACCTGCCTTCCAACACCCGTGTAAAGAACTCCTGAGTGAGGTCTTGCGCCTGATCCGCCGCATATCCGCGCCGGCGCAGATACGCATACAACGGATACCAGTAGTTCTCGCACAAAATCAGAGCTGCCCGAGCCTCTTTCGGTTGGGGATCTGCGGCGATTACCAGCGTCCAACGTGTGGTCGGGAAGCGGGAGGGTTCGGAAGCGTGTGCATGGTCTGGCCGTTGGTCATGGTCTCATCCTCATCGGCATTCCGCCAAACAGGATAAGGGATCCACTGCGAAAAGTTACAGGGCAATCGGTTACAGCCTGTCGTATTCTGCTTTGGCGCTCTTGAGGATCGGGATCTCGTCGGCATTTTTCCACAACGCTAGGAAATCCTGGTACGCGGCCTTCGCCTTGGCGTCGTCTCCCGCCACATGCCAGGCCCTGCCGATTTCAAGGCGCGCCAGCGCTGCCGCCGGATCCGCTAAGACGATCCCGCGGTGATCGATCAACTTCTGGAATTCGGCCGCGGCCTCCACGCCCCTGTGTTCCGCGAGAAATGCTTCGCCGCGCACGTAGGCCGGATACATTGGGCCCGTAAGATGCACATCGAGGCTTGTTACGTTCATGGCGAGTTCATAACGCTCGGCGGACTGGAGTTCCTGTATGGCCTTGGCGGGGGAACCCTCCTTGAGCGCGGCAAGCGCGCGAAGCACCGGTAGGTATTGGAATTGAACCAACGTGTCTTCGGGAAACCGCCGATGCAGATCGCTTGCCAGTTTCTGTGACTGCTCGGTATCTCCAAGCTCCGCGAGCGCAAGGGCCACGGCATATTCCGCATCGTGGCCTTGGGATACCTCCAGAGCGGCCTTTGCTCGCGCCTTCGCCTCCGCCGCACTCCCGAGGAGGCTTTCGTAGAGGGCGGCCGCGCCCTCGAATGTGGCCGCTTTCTCACGCCGGCCGGACTGCCGGGCCAGGTCAACGGCGTGCCGCGACAGGCGTCGTGCGAGTTGCAAACGCCCCGAGTAGGCTGCCACACGAGCCTGCGAGTGCGTCATCCAGTCGTCGCTGTCGCGCCGCTCTTGGGCAAGGGTAACCTGGCGTTCCATGGCGGTGGCGTCTCCTCTTAAGAAGGCGACGTAGTAGCGCATGAGCAAGAGGTTCGGGGCGTCGAGTTTGTGGTCGGAGGCCGCAACAAATGTTTGCCCGGCCTCTTCCAGGCGATCCAGAATCAGGTAGGATCTCGCCTGACTAATGTAGCTGTAGACAACATCCGGATCGATGGCGATCGCCTTCGACGCTTCCTCCAGCGACCTGTCATGATGTCCCGTACCCCGCAAGACAACTGACAAACGCGTGTGGGCTCGCACATCGCGTGGATAGGTTTGTGCCCACAACTCGCCAATCTGGGCCGCCTTCTCGAGATTGCCGGTCACCGCCTGCTCATAGTTGAGGGAGATGAAAAAGTTCTCCGGATCGCTGGCGTGATTCCGCATAACGTAAGCTTTCTTCAGACTGTCCGCGGCCAGGACCGATTCGCCGATAACGCTGTATGCGCCACCCAACTGGCCGGACGCCAGCGCGAAACTCGGGTCCAGCTCGACGGCGCGCTGAAACAGCGGAACCGCCGCCGCGCTCCCCTTCGAAACGTTCACCGCCTGAGCCTCGCTGAACGCTTGCAGCGCTTCGAGCGAAGCCGTCGTCGCCTCGATCAATGGGATTTCATGTTCCTTCACCATCGCCAGTGACTCGCCGGCGCGTCTTCGGAATTTGGCGGCGATCTGGCTGAGCGCGTTCAGAACCTCTTCTTTCTTGGACACCTGGACCTGTTCTTCATCGAGAATGTCCCCGTTCCGGCAGTTCTTCGCGCGGAAACCCAATACATACCGGCTGCCGACGGCTGCAAGAGAACCCTGCAGCACGGCCGCGCCGCCGCTCCGTGCGCAAACCTCCTGAGCGACTTCCGGCGTGAGTTTTGCATCCGGTGATCGCTTCATCAGCGCCAACGTCTTGCGAATACGCTGATCGGAAATCAGGCTCAGGAATGGGGATTGTTCCAACTGTGCCGCCAGCCCCTGGCGCAGCGTCTCGTCAAAAACCGGATCGCCGGTCTTGTTCTCGAAATCCGCCAGGATCAGCGTATCCTTGTCAGTCAGCTGGGGTCGCCGCTCGCGCTGCGAAAGCGACCAGGCCGTCACCCCGCTCAAGACGAGGAATACGGTTCCCGCGGCTATTGCCAGGGCGGCCGGTCTGTGCCTGCGGAGAAACTTGCGCCCCCGATATAGCACGCTCGGAGGCGACGCCAACACTGGCCGGTGCTCAATATGCCTTTGAATATCGGCCGCCAACTCAGCCGCCGAAGGATACCGCCGGTCGCGCGCCTTCTCCAGCGCCTTCATCGCGATCGAGTTCAAGTCGCCGTCCACCAGGCGGCGCAGCGAAACCGGATCTGTCTGGCGCCGCGCGGCAATATCGCTCGCCGCCGCGCCCAGCGACGCCAGCTTTCGGGGTAGCGACGGCGCTTCGTCCTCTCGAATCCTTCGCAGCATTTCTGCCAAACCGGCATTCCGCAGGGTGGCCGTATCGAACGGCACGGCTCCGATCAGCAGCTCGTACAAGAGCACGCCGAGCGAATAGACATCGGAGGCCTCATCGATCTCTCCCGTCATCGTGTCTGCCTGCTCCGGGCTGGCGTACTCTGGTGTCCCGACGATCTGGCCGAACTGCGTGAGCAGCGTGTTCTCTACGGCCCACTTGTCGGTGGCCTTCGCGATGCCGAAATCGATCACTTTAGGGACCGGAGCGCCGTCCTGCTCCGCGACCAGCACATTCGATGGCTTGAGGTCACGGTGGATCACACCCTTCTGGTGCGCATGTTGCACCGCGCGGCAGACTGCGAGGAATAATGCGAGCCGCTCCTTGGTGGTCGTCCGCTTGCTATCGCAGTACTGGGTGATGGGTGCGCCCGCGATGTACTCCATCACGAAGTACGGGCGCCCTCCGGCGGTCGCGCCGGCGTCGAAGATTTGGGCGATGTTCGGGTGGTCCATCATCGCGAGCGCCTGGCGCTCGTTGCTGAAGCGGGCCAGGATTTGGGCGGTATCCATCCCGAGCTTCACAACCTTGAGAGCCACGCGCCTGCGAATGGGCTCGAGCTGTTCGGCTAGATAAACAGTGCCCATACCGCCTTCGCCTTGAGGTCGAAGGATTCGATATCGGCCGAAGTCGCCATCACCGGCTGCACCTGTCGCTGTATCGATGGTCTGAGTTCTGGATTCGTCCGCGCCAATTGAACTATCGAAAGCGCCCCGGATCAGACAGTTCGGGCATAATCCCGCGGGATCGCCTGGCCCCAACTCCGCTTCGCACTGAGGGCAGTTTGGCATCTCGACTGGGGTGCAGGGCCTATTTTACGCCTTTTGCTCCGGTCGCTGTAACCTTTAGCGCCACGTTTCCTTATTCGGGGCAGGCGAGCAGGATTCGGACCGGACGCCTCATAGAAAAAACAAAACGAAGTTCCACTTAAGGAGCGGACATGAAAAACACAACTAAACCGAACACCATGGGAAGAGGGCAGAACATACTACTGCCGTATTGGAAGACGGCTTTTGCTACGGCACTCTGCGCCCTGGCGTGTTCTCAACTGGGGGTGGCGCAAGTCGCGCCGCCTTCGATTCTGCAGATCGACGTAGCAAACAATGTTCTGTATTTTGAAGACACCTCCGACCTTTCCAAGTTTGCGACCGATCCCAACGTTACCACCGGAGCCCTGCCGGGAAAAATCTTTACCCGGCTCTTTGGCGTCGCCGACATTGTGGCCGTCAATGGCCAGAGTGTGATGGGGAACCATACTCGCACCGACGTGAACATCAATCTCAGAACGGCTCCCACCCCCGGCCAGGCAATCAGCGACACTATGCGAAATGCAGTGGGCGTGGCCACCTTCGAAATCTTGAAGAGCGACGGGACGCCGATCGGGACCATCATGGCCCAGGGACTCGGCGGTGGCGCTCCGCCGCCAGGATCTCCCGCGAGTATGACGGGAGGGTTTAATTTCGTGATTACAGGTGGTACGGGAGCCTTTCTGGGCGCTCGGGGGCAGATAGGGGTGGCGGCCAATCCGCCGGGAGTGGTTTTTGCACGGTCAGCCTCCATGACTGAGGACGCCGCGAATCGCCGCATCAATGGGGGCTCAACACAACGGTATATAATTTATTTGATCCCGATGTCAGCACCGCAAATCGTGATCACTCCCAGCGGACCGGCCGTGACGCATTCGGGCGACTTCTCTCTTGTTACTGCGTCCAAGCCGGCTGCGGCGGGCGAAGTCTTATCTCTGTTTGCTACCGGGCTTGGCCCGACCGTGCCCGCAGTCGATCCTGGGCAGCCCTTCCCGTCGAGTCCCTTGGCCGCCGTCAATTCGCCCGTCGAGGTGAAGGTGAATGGGAAATCCGCCGAGGTGCTGGGTGCAGTCGGCTACCCAGGCTCGGTGGAAGGTTATCAAGTGAACTTTCGGGTGCCTCCGGATGCGGCAAAAGGAGTGGCCACCATTCAGGTGGCCGCAGCGTGGATCAACAGCGCGCTTGTCAGCATGACGATCCAGTGACGCGTCCGATTCGGGGCGCCATGTCTTACCGCCCTCAGGCAAGTCCTTGCCCAGCAGCACGTCATGCTGAAGTCGGTATTTGCGCGGTCTCGGCTGGATGAGTGCAGATCAGGAGGTGCCCTGCCCGTCCTGATCGTGTCTTTCAGAGGCGCGCTCGAGGCGCTGCAAGGAATCGAAGCGAGTGTTACGTAGCAGTCGCGGATGCGTTGCGTGGACAGCTTCGTGGCCAGGCGGGCGCCGCTCTCGACTGTTCGAGATCCGGTAGTGCCAGAACTCGCTTCGGCGCTTTCTTCGGGATTTCGCCATTCAGCGGCGGTCTCCTTTGGCCGCCGCCCTCCGAATCCGCCAGCCGGGCTAGAATCGTGATCGAGATGGAACGTGTGCCGCCATTCGCGCCGCGATACGTGGACATTGCTCGCGGTTCTGAGTTGATGTCTCGTTCATGACCCCGGTCGAGATGCGCCAGGGCGCGCGCGATGCGAATTGGGGGCGGCGGAAGCGCGCCGTGCTGGAAGCATATTTGGCCGATTTCTCAGTGCTTCATGCGGATAGCCTCTTGTGTTCGACGTGGGCCGCTGTCCGAAGCGAGAGCACACAAAAGGGGCATCGTATCAGTGCGGCCGACGCATGGATTGCTGCCGGGGCGCTGGTCCTCTCAGTGCCGTTGGTGACGAACAATCCCAAGGACTACCGCCACCTGGACAAGCTCCAGGTTATCTCTGCGCGAAGCGAATAATCGACGCCCCGGAGGCTTCCGAGCGCTTTCACGAGGTTCCTCCGCTGTAGTCGCGAAGTGGCGAGAAATACCAGAGTGTCGCCGGCTTTGCCTCATCGATCACCCCTACGCCGTGAGGATCTGGCCGCGCCGGACCGGCAAATGTCAGCAACGGGCGTGATTGGGCCAAGTGGCGCAAGGGGGCCTTGACGCAAGGGCAGTTTTCGAACCGGAGCGCCGGAACCTTGATAGAATGACGTCCCGTGAAGGGATTTGGGGTTGGGCTTCTGCCCGCACTGGTAGCGTCGATTCTGGTTGCACAGACACGTGTGCCGCGCGTTTGGGACGAGAAGGGGTTCGCGGGCTGGCAACTTCCGATCGCAGGTCAAGAGTTCACAGCGGGCCATTTCACGGAGGAGGAGTATTACCGCGCTCCTATCGAAAATGTCCGCACGTATCCGGTTTACGCGCCCAATCGTGAGCCTGAAGGTTACTGGCGTTTTCTGAACACCATCGGACCGAAGCCGCTCATCGAGGCGGAGAAGCTCGAGACCAGGCGAGAGTGGGTGGACGCAGGGCAACGAGTCTTTGAGGAGTTCGATTTTGTCCCCAGCCGTCGCTATGATCCCGAACTGATTCGCAAGTTGCGGTCTCGAGCTTACTTCACTGAGCGCAAGATCGAGCCGCTCCCCGATGGCGCTCTGCCTGACGTGCGCTGGGTAGTAACTCAGAAGGGTATCGGGATTTCAGTGAGAGAGTGCGCCGGCTGCCACCTGCGATGGGTTCCAGGACCAGGCACTGGCGGCAAGCCTTATTACGGCGCTCCCGAGAATATGCCGTTTCCCAATTTCAATTTCAATTTCGTCGATCTGGGCGCGGGAGTATATTTGCCTCGGGGTGACGATTCGGCGGCGATCCGCTGGCGCAGTCACTTCGTGCCTTGGATTTCAAATGACATTCATACCCGCATCAAGACCATGACGAACCAGGAATGGGAGGCATGGGATGCCGCATCGAACGGCATGGGCATGCAGGCGCGCTGGGACGGCAGCATTTACTATCCGACCAAGATCCCCGACTTGATTGGCATTAAAGACCGCAAATTCTTCGATCACACCGCCACGCATCGACACCGCGGAATTGAGGACCTGATGCGCTACGCCGCGCAAGTGATATCCGCTGATTCTCCGCATTTCGGACCATATGACATTGTGCCGCGGGCCGATCGCCGCGTGCCGTACCGGCTTTCAGATGAAGCCCTCTATGCGATGGCGATATACATCTACTCACTTGAGGCGCCACCCAATCCCAATCGTTTCGACGCCACGGCCGCCGCGGGTCAGAAGATCTTCACGGCGAATTGCACCGGATGCCACACACCGCCTCTATACACGAATAACAAACTGACGTTGGCGAAGGGATTCAAGCCTGATGCGGCGAACCCAGACGTGATGCCTGTATCGGTCGGAACCGACCCTGGCGGAGCGATGCTGACCCGCAAAGGGACTGGCTATTATAAGGTCCCCTCCCTCAAAGGCGTGTGGTATCGCGGCCGATTTCTGCACGACGGATCGCTCGCATCACTCGAGGAAATGTTTGACCCCAGGCGCCTGCGACCGGATTTCGAGCCGGGCGGATGGAACCCGCCCGGCGTGAGGAACCGAGCCGTGGCCGGGCATGAGTTTGGCTTGAAGTTGTCGGCGCAAGAACGCGTGCAACTCATCGCGTTTTTGAAAACCTTGTGAACCGCGCTCGATTTCGCCAGTAAAACCAATTACACCCGTAGGGCGTCAGACGGCGCCCGGCTATGACCAACTCGCCGAACGCCGCTTCGAGTTCATTCCTCTCTGGGGGTTTTTCGTCTTCCTGCTGTACACCATGCGGCGCGTCGATTGCGGCCGTTGCGCCGCCGTGGTCGTCGAAGAGGTTCCTTGGGGCGACGGCAAACGCGCCTTACCAAAACCGCCATTTCGGCCGATAAGGTTTCTGTTGGATCGGTTCAACCGACACCGGAACAGCCATGCCTTGCGGAAAATGGATTCTGGCCGCGCTCCTGTTCGCCGCGATGGCGGCGGCACAAGATGCCGGGAATGAGAAGGCGCTATTCGACGATCTGCCTTCCGTAGAGGCCGTGTCGCTGCATGCCCAAACCCTGGCGGAAGCGCCGGCCAATGTCACCGTGATTACGGCAGCCGATATCCGCAAATACGGATATCGCACGCTGGCGGAGGCGCTGGCGGACGTGGCAGGCTTTTACGTCACGTACGACCACCAATACCACTATGTAGGCGTCAGCGGCATATCGCTGCCAGGCGATTTCAATACCCGCTTCCTGGTGACGCTCAACGGCCATCCGCTCACCGACAACATTTATAACTCGAACGGATTTTTCGGGCAGGATTTCGGCCTCGACATGGGCCTGGTGGACCGCATCGAGATCATCCGCGGCCCTACGTCGGCGCTTTACGGCTCGAATGGAATCCTGGCGAATATCAACGTGGTGACGCGATCGCCGGTGGACGCCCAAAAGCTGGAGATCTCGACCGAGACCGATACGGCGGGAGAGCGCAAGCTGGCCTTGAGCTCCGGCATATACCTGGGGCACGGAGCGAACCTGCTGGTTTCGGCATCGGTGTTTCA
>Ga0335083_10012700_pt1 | contig 10065 bp, 14 predicted proteins | sample Lox_Sample_42_FD_206716 | JGI IMG/M metagenome (GOLD analysis project Ga0335083, IMG submission 206716) | Soil microbial communities from Loxahatchee National Wildlife Refuge, Florida, United States - Lox_Sample_4.2 | ecosystem: Environmental > Terrestrial > Soil > Wetlands | place: USA...
GCGACACCTTCCGCTGGCACTTCATCGGGCATCTCCAGAGCCGGAAGGCGCCGCTCGTGAGCGAGCTCTGCGAGCTCTGCCACTCGCTCGCCTCCGAGTCGGCCGCGAAGAGGCTCACCATCCCGGCGCTCGTCGAGGTCAACCTCTCCGGCGAGCCGACGAAGTCGGGGGTGTCTCCCGAGGAGCTGCCGGCGCTGCTCGAGGCCTATCCCGACGTGCGCGGGCTGATGACGATGCCGCCGGCGACCGGCGCCCCCGAGGACTCGCGGCCCTACTTCCGTCGCCTCCGCGAGCTCGCCGAGAGTCACGGGTTGCACGATCTCTCGATGGGGACGAGTCAGGACTACCGGGTCGCCGCCGAAGAGGGAGCGACCTACGTCAGGGTCGGCACAGTCCTGTGGCAGCGCTAACATCGACGGCGCCATGGGTGTCTCAGACGTCTGGGCTCGTACCCTCGTCTACTTCGGCATCGCCGAGGAGGAAGACTGGGACGAGAACGGCTACCTCACCGAGGACGAGCTCGCCGACGGCTATGAGCAGCCGAACGTGCGCCAGCTGCCCGCGCGCCGGTCGCGTCAGGCGTACGACGACGACTGGACGGATCCGGAGCCCGAGGACGCGCAGAGGACGAGCATCCTGCGCCCGCGCGCCGATTCGCGACGCGTGCGCAACCTCGAGCCGGTGCGCAGCCCGGGCACCTCGCGGGTGCACCTCATCCTCCCGCGAAGCTTCAACGACGCGCAGCAGCTCGCCGACCGCTTCAAGGTCGGCGTGCCGGTGATCCTCAACCTCCAGTCGGCCGACGCCGAGCTCTCGAAGCGCCTGATCGACTTTGCGAGCGGCCTCACGTATGCGCTCGACGGCGGGATGCAGCGGATTGCCGACAAGGTCTTCCTGCTCACGCCGCGCGACGTCGAGCTGTCGGCGGAGGATCGGGCGCGGATGCTCGAGCGGGGCTTTTTCAACCAGGCCTAGCTCCGCTACAGGAAAGGCAACGCCGAGCGCGAAGCTCTGACGCATGGGCGTGTCGGCCAGTCTGACCGTGCCGGTGGGCGACGCCGTCTCGAGCGTCACCACCTTCATCTACGTCTTCACGTTCGTCTACACGCTGGCGATCTTCGCGTACATCCTGACGAGCTGGCTACGGCTGCCGTACTCGCCCACCCTCAACCGGATCCAGCGCTTTCTGTACGACGTCTGTGAGCCATACCTGCGCCTCTTCCGGCGCTTCCTGCCGTCGTTCGGAGGGCTCGACCTCTCACCGATGGTCGCCTTGATCGTGCTCTGGCTCGTCTCGTCGATCGTGATCCGGCTCATCGACACCTACGCCTGAGGAGAGAGACGACATGGCACTCACACCGGTCGAGATCAGACACCTGACGCCACCACGCACGGTCTTCCGCGGCTATCGCGCCGCGGCAACCGACACGCTCCTGGAGGAGATCGCTGCGAGCTTCGAAGACGTCTGGCGCGAGCGCGCAGATCTGGCGGACAAGGTCGAGCAGCTCGAAGCCGACCTCGTCCGCTTCCGCGAGCTCGAGAGCCTTCTGCGCACGACGCTCGTCTCCGCGGAGCAGGCGTCGGCCCATATGCGCGACCAGGCGCGGCGCGAAGCAGAGCTGATCCTCAGCGAGGCGCACGCCGATGCGAGGCAGATCCAGCGCCACGCACTCGCCGAGAACGAACGGCTGACGGACGAGTCGCGCCGGCTGCGGGCCCAGCTGCAGGAGGCGCTGTCCGCGCTCGGCGGGCCGGACGCCGTCGAGGACGAAGAGCCAGTGACGCCTGCCGAGTCCGACGAGGACATGGAGGATGAACGCAGCTGGTACGGCTTCCCGAGCGGGACGGTCGTGCCCGACGCGAACGCAGCCTGAAGGAGCGCGGCTGCAACCGCGGCCGGACGTAAACTGAGCGTATGACTGCGGAGACGACGCGGCTGCGCGTGCGCGTCAGCCCGGGGGCCGGCCGGACGGCGCTCGTGGGGCGGCACGGCGACGCGTGGAAGGTGCGCGTCACCGAGGCGCCCGAGCGCGGACGGGCCAACGAGGCCGTCCTCCGCCTGCTCGCCGAGACCCTCGCGCTGCCTCGTACCGCCCTGACGCTCGTTTCGGGCCACGGTGGCCGCGAGAAGATCGTGGAGCTGACAGGGGTCGGGCCCGCGCTGATCGAGCGGCGTCTCGCCTCTGCTACAGGCGAAGACCGGGGCCGAAGGGAGAGGCGGTGACGAGCATCGACACCGAGCGCTTCCGCGAAGAATTGACCGACGAGCGCCGCCGGGTCGAGCACGCGCTGGCGACGCTCCGCGACGAGCATCCCGGCTCCCTCGACGACGAGATAGAAGAGGTCGCTGCTACGAGCGACAGCCATCTCGCCGAGACGGCATCGGCGACGCTCGGACGGGAGATCGACTACACGCTGGGGGACAACGCCGAGCAAGTGATCGCAGAGATCGACGTCGCCCTGAAGCGCATCGAGGACGGCACGTACGGCACGTGCACGAGCTGCGGACGGGAGATCCCGCGCGAACGGCTCGAGGTGAATCCCTGGGCTTCACTCTGCATCGACTGCAAGCGAAGATTCGAGGGAGGATGAGCGAACCTCTGCGGCAACTCGAAGCCCGGGTCGGCTCGGCGACCGACGCTTTGACACCGCTTTCACGCGCGACCCGGTCGTTTGCGGCGACGCCGGTCCAGTGGGTCGCGTTGGCCGCGATAGCCCTCGCGGCGGTGGCGGCGGACCAGGTGACGAAGCACGTCGTGGCCGCCAATCTCAGCCTCGGCGAGGGCGTTCACGTCGTCGGCCCGTTCACGATCAGGCACGTCCAGAACTCCGGCATCGCCTTCGGGCTCTTCTCGAACGCGACGCCGGTCGTCATCGTCGTCACCGCCCTCGCGATCGGCTGGATGCTCGCCTACTTCGCGCGCTCCGGCGCGCGGCATCCCGTGCTACCCATCGCGCTCGGGCTGGTGATCGGGGGCAGCGTCTCGAACCTCGCCGACCGCGTGTGGCTCGGCTTCGTCACCGACTTCCTCGACTTCCGCTACTGGCCGGCGTTCAACCTCGCAGACAGCTTCATCGTGATCGGGGTCGGGATCCTGCTCGCCGCGCTTCTGCTCGCCGAGCGCGAGCCGGCGCCCCGGCGCTGAAGCGCGTAGTCGTCCCACCGGAGGCCGCAGGAGAGCGGCTCGACCGCCACCTGGCGAGGCTGCCGGAGGTGGGGTCGCGTCCCGCGGCCGAGCGGCTGCTCACGGCCGGCGCCGTGCTCGTCGACGGGCAGCTCCGGGCGAAGAGTCACAAGCTCGCCGGCGGGGAGGAGATCGAGATCGACCCGCCGGCTCAGCCTGCGGCAGAACCGACCGCTGCACCCCCCGAGCTGACGATCGCCTACGACGACGAGCACCTGCTCGTCGTCGAAAAGCCGGCCGGCGTCGTCGTGCATCCGGCTCCCGGTCATGCCGGCGGGACCCTCGCGGAGGCGCTGGCCGCGGCGGGAGCGGCGGGCGGGGAGGAGGGCCGGCCCGGGATCGTCCACCGCCTCGACCGCGACACGTCGGGACTTCTCGTCGTCGCGCGCTCGCCCGAAACCTACGAGCGGCTGCAACGGCTCGTCCGGCGCCGAGAGCTGACGCGCGAGTACCTCGGTCTCGTCGTCGGGAATCCGCGGTCGCGGCGGGGGACGATCGACGCGCCGATCGGCCGCGACCGGCACGACAGGCTGCGGCACTCGCTCGACACGGACACGCCGCGCGCGGCGGTGACACACTTCGAGCTCGAGGAGCTCCTGCCACGGCACGCGCTCCTGCGCGTCCGGCTCGAGACGGGGCGTACGCACCAGATCCGCGTCCATCTCGCCGCGATCGACCTGCCCGTCGCCGGCGACCCGACGTACGGCGTCGCGGGGGAGCTCGGGCTCGAGCGGCAGTTCCTCCATGCAGCGCGGCTCGCCTTCGTCCATCCGTTCACCGGAGCCGACGTCGACGTCTCGTCGCCGCTGCCGCCCGACCTCGTGGCGGCGCTGGAAGCCGCGCGAGGCAGCTAACCTTCCCCGGTCCCTGTTCCTACTCCCCGGCGGCCCAGCCGTGGCGCGCGTGCCTCTCCTCGCGTGAGGTGCGCCTCGACTCCCGCCGGCGCACGAAGAAAACGAATCCGGAAGGAGCTACCCATGTCTGTCTCGACTGAGCCGGCCGCAGGGGGCGCGGTCTCGATGCGCGACCTCCTGGAAGCCGGTGTCCACTTCGGCCACCAGACGCGGCGCTGGAACCCCAAGATGCGCCGTTTCATCTTCGCCGAGCGCGGCGGCATCTACATCATCGACCTCACGCAGACGGCGGAGCGCCTCGACGAGGCACAGCAGTTTCTCCGCAACGTCGCGGAGCGCGGCGGCACCGTTCTCTTCGTCGGGACGAAGAAGCAGGCGCAGGACGCCGTGGAGGGAGAGGCGAAGCGGATCGGCATGCCGTACGTCAATCACCGCTGGCTCGGCGGTCTGCTCACGAACTGGCGCACGATGGCCGACCGCATCGACCGCCTCCACGAGATGCGCCGCCTGCGCGACGAAGGGCAGCTCGAGCTCCTGCCCGCGAAAGAACGGATTGCGATGGCCGGCGAGCTCGAGAAGCTCGAGGCAAACCTCGGCGGTGTCGCCGACCTGCGTCGCCAGCCCGACGCGGTCGTGATCGTCGATCTGAAGAAGGAGGCGCTCGCAGTGCGCGAGGCGCGCCGGCTCGGGATCCCGGTCGTGGCGCTCGTCGACACGAACTGCGATCCCGACGAGGCCGACTACGTGATCCCCGGGAACGACGACGCGATCCGGTCGTGCAACCTCGTGGTGCACGCACTCGCAGAGGCCGTTTCGCACGGCAAGCAGAAGGTCTCGGCGCAGGAGCTCCAGCAGCAGGAGGCCGAGGCGGAAGCCGCCGCGGCGACCGCGGACAGCGCTCCCGAAGGCGACGTCGAGGAGGTTGCCGCCGGCGAGCAGATCGAGCCCGTCACGGAGGGCGAGTCGGTGCCGGTACCGACCGGTGAGGATCCGGCCAAGGAAGGCGCCGAGGAGACGAAGCGGTCGGCAGCCGCACTCGGCGACCCGACCCGCGGCAAGACGGAGGAGGCGTGATGGCGGCGGAGATCTCGGCCCAGCTCGTCCGTGAGCTCCGCGAGCGCACGGGCGCAGGGATGATGGACTGCAAGCGCGCCCTCCAGGACACGAACGGCGACATGGAAGCGGCCGTCGTCCTCCTCCGCGAGAAAGGCATGGCGAATGCAGCCAAGCGTGCGGATCGCGCGACGACCGAAGGTCTCGTCGGCTACCGGTTGGCGGCCGACCACAGCCGCGGCACGATGGTTGCCATTGGCTGCGAGACCGAGCCGGTATCGAACAACGAGGAGTTCGAGGCCTTCGGCAAGAAGGTGCTCGACCTCGTCGAAGCGGAGGGAGTCGACGCTGTCGCGAAGCTCGACGAGGAGCGGGCGGAGCTCTCCGGCAAGCTCGGCGAGAACATCGCGATCGCCGGAGCGGCCCGCTTCGAGCCGGTGGACGGCGGCCGCCTCGGCGCGTACGTCCACCCGCCGGCAAACAAGCTCGGCGTCCTCGTGAACCTTCGCGGCGGGGACGAAGAGCTCGCGCGCAATCTCGCGATGCACATTTCCTGGTCGGACCCACGGTGGATCGGCCGCGAGGACGTTCCAGAGGACCTCCTCACCGCGGAGCGCGAGATCTACCTCAACTCCGAGGAGGTCCAGTCGAAGCCCGAGCAGGCCCGTGAGAAGATCGTCACCGGCATGCTCGACAAGCGCTTCTTCGCCGAGCGGGGCGGCGTGCTCGCCGACCAGCCGTGGATCCACGACGGCTCGCTGACCGTGGGCAAGGTTCTCGCCCAAGCAGGAGCCGAGGTGCTCGAGTTCCAGCGCTTCTCGCTGGCGGGATGACCGCGCAACCCGAGACCGACACCGGCAGGACCGAGAACGCACCGGCGTTCCACCGCGTGCTGCTGAAGCTCTCCGGTGAGGCGCTCATGGGCGACCGCGAGTACGGGATCGAGCCCGTCGTGACGCGTGCGCTCGCGAGAGAGGTTGCGGGCATCCGCGCCGAGGGAGTCGACGTCGCGGTCGTCGTGGGCGGCGGAAACTTCTACCGGGGCCTGGCCGCGGCGGCCGAGAGCGGGATGGACCGCGCGACGGCCGACTACGCGGGCATGCTCGCGACGCTCCTCAACGCGCTCGCGCTGCAGGACGCGCTCGAGCGGGAGGGTGCCGACACCCGCGTCATGTCCGCGCTCGAGGTCTCGGAGGTGGCGGAGCCGTACATCCGTCGCCGTGCCATCCGGCACCTCGAGAAGGGCCGGGTCGTGATCTTCGCCGCCGGCACCGGCAACCCGTTCTTCACGACCGACACGGCGGCGGCGCTGCGCGCGCTCGAGATGGGCGCCGACGCGATCCTGATGGCGAAGCACGGCGTCAGGGGCGTGTACGACGGCGACCCGCGCCGCGTCTCGGACGCGGAGTTCCTGCCGCGGATCACGCATCTGGAGGCGATCGAGCGCGGGCTCAAGGTGATGGACACGACCGCCCTCTCCCTCTGCATGGACAACCGCCTCACGATCCACGTCTTCGAGCTCGCCGAGGGCAACGTCGCCCGCGTCGTGAACGGCGAGGAGGTCGGGACGATCATCGCGACTCAAGAAACGGAGGGCTGATGGCGACTGCAGAAGAGCTGATCAACAGCGCCCGCGACAAGATGGACAAGTCGGTCGAACACGGACGAGCCGAGTTTGCGACCGTCCGTACCGGCCGCGCGTCTGCCTCCCTCCTCGACCGCATCGAGGTCGACTACTACGGGACCCAGACGCCGCTGCGGCAGCTCTCGACGATCAACGTCCCCGAGCCGCGCATGCTCACGGTGCAACCGTTCGACCCGAGCTCGATCCGCGCGATCGAGAAGGCGATCCAGGAGTCGGACCTCGGCCTCACCCCGTCGAACGACGGCAAGCTGATCAGGCTGCCCATTCCCCAGCTGACCGAGGAACGGCGGAAGGAGCTCGTCAAGGTCGTCCGCAACATGGCCGAGGAGCACCGGGTCGCCGTCCGCGAGATCCGCCGCGACGCGATGCGCCACCTGAAAGAGCTCGTCGACAACGGCGAGGTCGGTGCGGACGACGAGCACCGCGCGGAGGGTCGCGTCCAGGAGCTGACCGACGAGCACACGAAGCAGATCGACGAGCTCCTGCAGCACAAAGAGGCAGAAGTGATGGAGGTCTAGCCGGGGTGGCTTCCGTCCCCGGTACCGGAACCGACGTCAGCCCCGAGGAGCGTCTTCCCGAAGTCGCGCGCGCCGTCGCGATCATCATGGACGGGAACGGGCGCTGGGCCGCGGAACACGGAGTCTCGGTCGCCGAGGGCCACCGGGCAGGTTCGCGCGCCCTGCGTCCCGTCGTCGAGACGGCGATCGACCTCGGCATCGAGTCGCTGGTGGTCTATGCGTTCTCGACCGAGAACTGGAGTCGCGAGGCCGAGGAAGTCGAAGCGCTCATGGAGATCTTCGGCGAGACGATCGAACGGGAGCTCGAGGACCTCGCCGCCCAGGGTGTCCGCTGCCGCTTCGTCGGCCGCCGCGATCGAGCGCCCGACTGGCTGCTGGCGAAGATGCAGGAGCTCGAGGCGGCGACGGCCGACAAGTCGAGGCTTCAGCTCTGGATCGCCTTCGACTACGGGGGCCGAGCCGAGCTCGTCGACGCCGCGCGTCGCCTGGTCGAGAGCGGTGCCGATCCCGGCGACGTCGACGAGGCTGCGTTCGGTGCACTCCTTTACGAACCGGAGATGCCGGACCCCGACCTCGTGATCCGCACCTCCGGCGAGCGTCGCATCTCGAACTTTCTCCTCTGGCAGTCGGCATACGCCGAATATGTCTTCACGGACACGCTCTGGCCCGACTTCGGGCCGGAGGAGCTCCGGACCGCGATCGAGGAGTACGTGCGCCGACGCCGTAGATTCGGCGGGCGTTGAACAATTTCCTGTCCCGAATCCTGGTCGCGGCGGTCGGCCTCCCGCTCGTGCTCGGCATGCTGTGGCTCGGCGGCTGGTGGCTCTGCACGCTCCTCGCCGTCGCCGCCTGGGTCGCCGTCCACGAGTTCGTGACGACCGCGCGCCCGCTTCGACCGCTCGCGCCGGCGGTCTACGGAGGCGTGCTCCTCGCCCTCGTCGGTGCGCGCATGGGCGGCGTCGTCTGGCTCATCGCCGGCTTCCTCGCGACATTCGTCTTCGCGTTCGTCCTCCACGTCGTGTCGAGCACCCGGGCGCCGACGACTGCCGCGGTCGGCTCGACGATCCTCGGCTCGGCCTGGATCGGGCTGGGGTTGGGCTTCCTTCTTCTGCTGCGCGAGATGGACACACATGGCAGGTTGATCGCCTTCACCGTCGTGCTGGCGGCGTGGGCGGCGGCGACGTTCGCCTATCTCGGCGGTCGCCCGCTCGGCCGGCACAAGCTCGCGCCGCGCCTCTCGCCGGGCAAGACGTGGGAGGGCCTCCTGATCGGAGGAGCCGCCGGCGTCTTCGTCGCATTCATCGCGCTGTACAAGACGCGCGAGACCTATCTCGTGATCTGGCAGGCCGTCGTGCTCGGCGTCGTCCTCGTGCTGGCCGAGCTGATCGGCGACCTCTTCGAGTCGGCGCTCAAGCGGGATCTCGAGGTGAAGGACACAGGGAGACTGCTCGGCGGCCACGGCGGGATGCTCGACCGGATCGACGGACTGCTGTTCGCGGCGCCTGCCGCCTATTTCCTCGTCGTCGCCTACGGCTTCCACTAGCCGACTCCCTACACTGAGCCGGTGAAGCGCGTCGCGCTGCTCGGGGCAACCGGCTCGATCGGCCGCCAGGCGATCGAGATCGTCGAGGCGCATCCCGAGCTCGAGCTCTGCGCAGCGGCATCGGGATCGACTCCGCTCGACGACGTCGACGCTCCGCTCAAGGAGGTCGGAGGCGACCTGACGGAGCTCCTCGAGCGCGCGCAACCCGACATCGTGCTCAACGCCGTCGTCGGCTTCGCCGGCGTGCACGCGACCCTCTGGGCGCTCGAGCGTGGGGTCGACCTGGCGCTGGCCAACAAGGAGAGCCTCGTCGCCGCCGGCGAGCTTGCGCTCGCTGCGCGAGAGCGTGGCCGGGGCCGGATCCTGCCCGTCGACAGCGAGCACTCGGCGCTCTTCCAGTGCCTCGAGGGACGTGAGCCTGAGCAGATCGACACGCTCGTGCTGACCGGTTCCGGCGGCCCGTTCCGCGGCCGTACGCGCGCCGAGCTCGAGGACGTGACGCCCGAGCAGGCACTCGCGCATCCGACCTGGCGCATGGGTCCGAAGATCACGGTGGATTCGGCCACGCTCGCGAACAAAGGGCTCGAGGTGATCGAGGCGCACTTTCTCTTCGGCCTGGATTACGACCGCATAGAGGTGGCGATCCAGCCGACCTCGATCGTGCACGCGCTCGTGCGCTTCCGGGACGGCGCAGCGCTCGCGCATCTCGGCTACCCGGACATGCGGGTCCCGATCTCGTATGCGCTGACCTATCCGGAGCGCGCCGCCACGCCCTTGCAGCCGCTCGACCTGGCGTCCCTGACACTCCAGTTCTCTCCGCCCGATACCACCACGTTCCCGATGCTGTCGCTGGCGCGCACCGCCGGCGAAGAGGGCGGAAGCGCGCCGTGCGTCTACAACGCAGCCAATGAGGTCGCGGTCGCCGCGTTTCTTGCCGGCCGGCTGCCGTTCCTCGGGATCGCCGAGGTCGTGGAAGACGCCCTCGCGTCGGCCGGAACGCACCCCGTTCGCGACCTCGAGGACCTCGTCGAGGCCGACCGCGCAGCGCGGGCGCTCGCCGAAGGAGCGCTCGCACCGGCATGACGTGGCTCGTGGTCATCGGCGGCCTCGTATTGCTCGTCTTCCTGCACGAGCTCGGGCACTTCTCCGTCGCGCTCGCGACGGGGATGCGCCCGAGGAGCTTCTACATCGGGTTCCCTCCGGCGCTCGTGAAGACCCGGCGCAAGGGAATCGAGTACGGGATCGGGATGATCCCGCTCGGCGGCCT
>Ga0335083_10012701_pt1 | contig 10064 bp, 6 predicted proteins | sample Lox_Sample_42_FD_206716 | JGI IMG/M metagenome (GOLD analysis project Ga0335083, IMG submission 206716) | Soil microbial communities from Loxahatchee National Wildlife Refuge, Florida, United States - Lox_Sample_4.2 | ecosystem: Environmental > Terrestrial > Soil > Wetlands | place: USA: Florida...
GCGTCCGCATCGTCCGGCTTGAGTTCGATGGCCCTGGTGAAGTCCGCAATGGCGCCGTCCGGGTCGGCTTTGGCCAGTTTGGCCACGCCGCGATTGACGTAGGCTTCTGCATTATCCGGTTTGAGTTCGACGGCTTTGGCGCTGTCGGCGATCGCGCCGGCCAGGTCGCCGTTGGCCGCCTTCGCTGCGCTGCGCAGGATGTAGGCCTTGACATCATCCGGTTTGAGTTTGATGGCTTTGGTGGCGTCGGCAATGGCCCCGGCGAAGTCACCTTTCGCTTTTTTGGCGATCCCCCGGTTGACATAGGCATTTGCATCCTGCGGATTGAGTTTGATGGCCCGGGTGCTGTCGGCCAGGGCGCCGTCCAGATCGTTTTTATCCATCCTCGCGGCACTCCTGAGGACATAGGCATCCGCATTCTCCGGGTCGAGCTCGATAGCTTTGGTGCTGTCCGCAATCGCGCCGTCCAGGTCGCCTTTGGCCCGCTTCGCAATGCCCCGGTTGACGTAGGCGTTCGCATTCTGCGGATTCAGTTCGATCGCTTTGGTCCCGTCCGCGATGGCCCCGTCCAGATCGCCCTTGTCCAGTTCTGCCGCACAGCGGAGGGCGTAGGCGTCCGCCTCATCCGTGCTGAGCTCACTGACATTTGCTTTAGCTGCGACGGCCGCCCCGGTGTGAGTGAGAGAGGATGCAGCCTGGCTTGGTTGAGCTATTGTGACGCTCAATAATAAACACAACAAAAATTGAACAAATCTCATCATGGTATCCTGAATCGTCTCGTCCGCTGGCAAGCATCCGCGGCCGTTAAATGTCAGGCCAGCTTGCAGGTGCGTTCATCGTACGGATGATTTTCGGTCCACGGATTCGGACCGAGCGACTCCGCCTGATAATCAATCCGGGCCCATGACCAAGTGCAAGCAAATTAGACAGTGGAGTGATTTGAAGGCAGGGATGGTGCGCTGCGCCGCCAGTTCCCTTGGCACACGCAAAATACAGGCACTTTACCGCCAGGGACATCACCTCGCGGTTTCGCAGCCAATAAAACTGACCCATGGCCGTCGGAACTGCTGGCTTGAAGCGGGCGGCAGGTTGGCCTTAAATATGCGTGCAAAGCGGCTAAAGACAGTTCATCACATGAAAGCCGGTAAATTGGTGATTTTGAGCGTCGCCCTGGTGGCGACGGGCATTAGCGTCCGTGCGGAAGATACGCCGGACCAGGCTGCGGCGCGCGCAGCTCTGGAGCAAAAACTCTACGAGTTGGACCACCCCGAGGCCCAGACCCCGTCACAGGCAAATTCCGCACCCGCCGCGACACAACCCGCCGCACCTGCCACCAACGCGACCATTGCCGCCGTCGCCGCGCCGGCTTCAACTGCTCCGGCGGAGACCGGTTTTACCACGAATCTTCCCGCCGCCAACCCTTCGGCCCAGGCCGCCGCCCTCGCCGCTATGGAGCAAAAAATGGATGAGTTGAACCAGCTGCAAGCCGGGTCAACATCGGATACCAATGCCACCGCCACGCCAGTCGCAATTCCGGCCAATGAAGCTTCGGCTGCGGCCACGCCGGTGACGGAAATCCCCAGCGCGGAGGCTCCGATGGCGATTGCTCCAACCATTGCTTCCGCCAAGGTCGCTCCGGTTTCCGCTGCTCCGGCGGTGGTGGCGCCAGCGCCCAAAGTTTCCCCGGCACCGCCGGCAGCGACCTCGGTTGCTGTAGTTCCCACTGCCTCGTCCTTGCCGGTTATGGCCAGCCAGGCTCCGCCGGTTGCTGCCTTTCCCCCCAGCGCGCCGGGGCAAGTGAGGCCGGCCAATGAACTGGTCACGACCAGCGGGATAACCTACAAAAATGTGGAGGTGCAGAAAGTGACGGCGGACGCCATCGTCATCAGTTACACGCCGACGCAGGGTGGCTGGGCACGGACCAAGATCTATTTCCGGGATCTTCCTCCTGAAATCCGCCAGCAATACGAGAAACCCTAGGCAAAGACGAATCGTCCGCGCTCTGCGGCGCTATCTCCCGACGTCGCGCAGTTTGAACAAAATTTACCGGCTCGTCCCCGTTGTTGTTTTCGTCCTGGATTTGCCCCCTGTTCTCAAGGACGAGGACTAGTCCTTTGGTTGCGGCTTGGTTACGTTGAGGTTTTGCTGTGGAAGACGGCGATGCGGAAAGGTGGCTCCATACGGAACTGACCTTACGTGTCCCTGTTAACGTGTTGCGCCGGAATTTTCCTTTGGGGTGGCTCCGTTGTCCGGATTTCCCTTCCGGCCGAATTGAATCACCATATATTCCTGCGTTTGGTCCAGCCGGAAGCCGGCCTTCTGGATCTGTTTCGCGATCCCGGGCATGTGGGCCACGCCCCACGGCACCATGATGTAATCCGTTTGTGGGAGCTCGGACTGGATTTCTTCCACCACGTGCTCGTTGCGCTTCCGGAGGAGATCATTAATGACTTCCTCCTCGAGATGAGGCGGCGGCGAGTATTGCATCAATTTCTGGAGATTTCCCGGCGTGAATCCACTGGCGTGAACGAGCATGACCAGGTTTAGAAAATCAATCGTATCGGGCGTGAACTGGTCCACATCCACGTCCGCATCCACCCTCTCGCCCTGGCTGGGCGTAAACGCCTCGTGCTGTTCAGCCAGACCCAGCGATTTCGCCATGCGCCGGTAACTGATTTTGTTCGTCAGAAGATTTTTATCGTCAGTCACGCCTTCCATCAAAATGATCGAGTTGGTTGGAAACGTCCGGGAAACCCTCTGGTAAAAACGCGCGTCGGCGACGTGCGCCATCGGGAACAACTCGATCGTCTTGCCGTCGTCGCGGACGTATTTTCGCACCTGCACCAGAAACCCGTTGGGGCGCAGGGCCATGAAACCTTCGGTGAAATGATTCACGGCCAGGGCGGTGCAAAGAAAGACATAAACAATGACCGCCGGCAGCAATACGAAGACGTTGACCAGCGCGAATACGGAGAGGTTCGACCCGCTGAAGCCCAGCGCTCCCAGCCGATCCACCGGCACCAGCGGCCAGCGGGGACCTGGTCCGCCCTGGGCGGCATGGAGAATCGCCAGGCCGAGGAAGACCTGGCAGCAGGACATGACCCAGTCCACCACCAGAACCCCGTGATACCAATAAATCAGGATTGGAAGCGTGAGCAGCAGGGCCGCCGCATAGAACAAAGTGACCGGCAGAAACAAACGTTTGGGCACCAGGGGAGTAATCCCCATCAGGACGTAAACCAGCATGGCTAGAAGAAACGACAGGCAGAACAAGATCCCGCTGATGGCGGTGAGCAGGTGAAATCGGAGAAGGAGGACCAAAGAATCATCCACGGCAGAGACCACGCCGCTTACCAGAAATAGCGCGAGACACAGACTGAGAAAAATCGCAAACAGATGCCGCGTGGTCCCGGGCCTGGGTTTTGAAAGCGGTGGCAATGCCGGGGGCACATCACCGGATGGGAGACGGTCATCGGACGAGGGGGTCAACAGGTTGGACATATCAAGCTTTTCCATTTACGGCGCCACCGCGGACGACTTTGGTCTTCACGATTTGGGCATGTAACAGGAATTATTCGCGGTTCTCAACCATCAACTGTTCGTTTAACCGCAAAGAGCGCCGAGAACAGCGATCTGACACAGATGGCACAGATTAATAGGAAACCAAAGACGAGGGCGGAGCATTCGACTTTCTCCGCCAACGAATTTGGCGGAGAGGTCAGGGCAGGGATGGGCTAACCAATCACTGGATGTTCGAAATTGAATGTTTGATAACCCTTTTCCAGGCTCGCCGGTTCAATTATGCGTGTCGCCGGCCTTTTCACCCGGCAGCGGACAATCGAGAGATGCTTTTCTGGATCGCCCCCGTCCTTTATTACCGGCTCTTCATATATTCCTCTTCGTGGCCGCCAATGGTGGCGCAAAATGAATGCTTACAATGATTCTTGAGCAGATTTTTCATAATCAATGAACGATTGCGGCGTCATCGTCTCAACCGAAATGAACTTGAGGTTGGGGTTGCTCTCGATATACCCCTGCAACTGGTCCGGCGCGTCGGTAAGGAACGAAGCCACCAGTTTGTCGCCTTCCTTTTTTGTCCGAAAGAAACTCCCGGTGCCGACCCCGTTTTGGGCTGAGCTCACTTGCGGAGTGCGTTGGCTGATGTCGTTCAAGTAGTCCAAGGCGTTTTGGGGGTGAAAACCGTTGGCCGGCTCGAACCGAACCACGTAAACATTTCTGACGAACAGGTTGAGCCATTTGTCCGCTTTGGCCCGGTCCTTATCCACCCCGTGTGTGCCGTGGTAATAGGCATTCCACAGATTAAACTGCGCCCACCGATTATCAGCCTTTGCCGACTCGGTTTGTTGGCGAACATAAATTTCGCCGGAGGTGATGTGCTTTTTATAGTAGCGATAACCGATGTAACAGCCTATCGCCAAACCAATCAGCAAGGAGACAGTGGACGTGACGATTGTTTTCATATCAATGCTTGATCATTCAAAGCCGGTGCGCGGCCATCTGTCTTCACTCCGAGGCTTCGGCGGGACATGCCAGCGGCAAGGCTTTGCACACAATAACGCCATTCAAATCTCATAGCTCAGCCGGAAATTCCGTCAATCCACCATATTTGGCCGCCGGGAAACAAAAGACTTTGAGGACAGGATAACGATCCAAGGCTGCCCGCCAGCGTACGGCCCGGCATGACCGAACAGGGGAGCCAATACCAACAGCAACCAGCCTCTCCCGCAGTGTGTGACAATCTGGTCTCAAATCCCCAACCTTTAGCCACCCTCCGTCATCCTTCCTCCGGTGCCGGCCCCAGAGCGGAGTCAGGCACCGACATTTCGACTGGCTCCACATTTCCAACATGAACCAAACTGCCCCTCCAACTTCTCCCCACATGAAGGGCAGGTCCAGGGTGTCTGCGAAACCGGCGGCAATTGGGTCACGACATCACGCAGCCCGCACGCCCTGGCAAACTCGCCATCCTCGATAACCCACACCTCCGGATCAAATATCGCCCCGGGATAGGGCATCGTTTCGTTCCGAACTTCATATGCGATGCCGGCCTCATCCAGCACGCTCCGGAGCGCCCCGATGGTTCTGACGTCATTCGAGGTGTATAGCAGCTTCATGGTGCACGGTGATCCTTCCCTTCCTAAACGTCGCAAAAAGTGAAGTCAATGAAATCGAGACAAACAAATGCTTGCCTTCGAGGTTGGCGTGGGCGGCGCGGTATTCGGGCTTGTCGTTCCAAGTCCAATCGTAGGGAAATTCGTCCGCGCACACGGCCAGCCCACCCAAAAGGATTGAACCCAGCGCAATCAGCAACAGTTATTTTGGAAGTCACGTAACCGGGGCCGGGCAGGGCTCGCGGGGGCTGGCAATAGCATCCGATTCACCTGCCTTGTCGCGCCGACCTGTCGCGGCGAATCTCGCAACGCGGGAGAGGACGAAACGAAGCGAAAGCGGTCGCAGGCGCGGTTGTTTGCGAAAGTTGAGAAACAGCCGGTCAGGAGTATATTACGGTGGCTCTGATAGCAGGCGAGTCTGTGCACCTGGTTCCTCCGATGTTCAGATTTGAAACTGTTATCAGAGTCACAGGTTCAAATACCGCGCCGTAACATTCATCCATTTCCTCAAAACGACCGAGTTTTGAACCGTTAATCTCCACTGATTTCTGTGCTTTCGGACCCCGCGACTTTTCATTTGTTTAATCCAACCGCCAATCTCCGAAATCAGAGACGCTGCCGGTGTAAAGGCATGGTCACAGTTCTGAAGCCGGGCAGGTGTGGAAATCGGCGATTGTCGAAATCCGTGCATTAAGCTTGCGCATCGGATGAGGCCGTTTTAAAATGTTAACTTACTGACCTGGAAAACCATGAGCCTACCCAAACCTTCATCCAACTGTAGCCGCCTTCGATCTGTTTGTGTGATCTGGATTCTGGTTTTTTGCCTCTCGCACACGCCGGCATTGAAAGCAGACGACATGGCTTCAACCAACGCGATTCAGAAGGCAGCGGCGGTCCGCGACCTGACCGTGACCCAGGCCGGGCGGCATTATCCGGTGCAATTGCGTGGGGTGGTCACTTTCTTTGACACAAACCTCTTTATGCGGTTCATTCAGGATGACACGGCCGGGATTTATTTCTTTCCGTACTCGACCACGAACGAACCGGTTTTGGCGGCTGGACAATTGGTGGAACTGGAGGGGACCACGGATCCCGGTGAATTTGCGCCCGTGGTGCACCCGAGCCGGATCACCATTCTGGGCACGGGCACGTTCCCCCCGGCCCAGCCGGTTGGCTACGAGCAACTCGCCAGCGGCGAGCAGGACAGTCAGTTCGTCGAAATTCACGGCATCGCTCACGCCGTCGACTTCGATCCACAGACAAAGTATTATTCCGTCGACATCGAAACGGGCTGTGGACGGGTGACGGCGCTGGTGGCGCAATTGCCCGTTGCGGACATGGACATGCTGGTGGACAGCACGGTTCAAGCCCGCGGCGTCTGCGCCACGAGTTTTACGTTGCGGCGACAACTGTTTAACGTCCGGCTTCTGCTGCCGCGGCCGGAGGATCTGGTGATTGAATCGCCCGCGCCGGCAAACCCATTTGCCAGCACGCCGCTGCGGCCGATTTCGCAGTTGCTGCAGTTTACGCCGCACAGCCCGCTCGGCCACCGGGTCAAGGTGGCCGGGACCGTGATCTACGCGCAGGACAACACCGTTTATATTGAAAATGAAACCGATGGGCTGTGCGTGCAAACCAAGGATGCCGGCCCGCTGCTGCCGGGAGACCGGGTGGAAGCCTTGGGATTTCCGGCCAAGGGCGAATACAGTCCCATGCTGAAGGATGCGATTCTGCGCAAGATCGGCTTGGGCCCCGCCGTACCTGTTCCGCAAACCATCACCGCGGCGGACGCCTTGACGGGCGCTTACGATTGCCGGCTGGTACGGATTCAGGCCAAAATCCTCGATCGGGCGCGCCTCAGCCCGGATGAGTTTTTGGTGCTGCAATCCGACGGCTCGATTTTCCTCGCCTATCAAGAGCGGAGAAGCAACGGTGTGAATTTTGCCTATCTGCAAAATGGCAGCGCGGTGGCGGTGACCGGCGTGTGCCGGATTGGCGTGGGCAATCAGTGGCGCACCGGAGCCGACTGGCGGGCCAAATCCTTCAATCTTCTGGTGCGCTGGCCGAGGGACATTGAGATTCTTTCACAAGCGTCGCCCTAGCAATTGCCCAGGGGATTGCAATCCCAATCCCGCAACGCGATACACGGCCGGTTCACACCCCGTCAATCTGGACTCTTCCGCCTTCTTTGGATTTTGGCGGGACGAGACGGCGAGACCGCGCCGAAACAAAGTGAAGGCGGGCAAGTTTCAAATCTCAACCGGAAATTCCGTCGAATCACATTGATAGTCCGGGGGAAGCAAAGGACCTGGAAGCCAGAGCATTCCCCCACCACCAAGGCGCAATCGCAACGCCGGCCCTACACGAGAAATAAGTCGGGCCATGGTACAATAAGTGCTACTTTAATTCTTTATAATGCACTAAAATGAAGCGATCAACCGTACAAAAATCGAAGAGCACAAGGGCCACGATCCCGCGGGCAAAGTTGGAAAAGACGGAATCGGAGATTACAACCATGACTGAAGAAACGCGAACGGCGCGAGAGCTGATGGAGATGCCGGCGACAGTGATCAGTCCGATTCTGGAAGCGATGCTTCGTAATGGGAGCGGATACGAACATTGGGGTTTGAACGAATAGCCGCGGGACTGGTTTGATTTGTTGCTTCACGACAGGTCCTACACGCTTGGCCACAAGCGCAGGAGTCTCGAAAGGACCAGGGAGAATGGCACGTTATTACCTTCAAAACTTTTCAGCGCCGGTCAGAACACAGGCACTCGGCAGGCTGGCCGGGGACAAAAGCAGATGGATTCAAGGCTTCGCGGGCTTGGATGTTGGGTATTCCCACTTTAGTCGACGGATATCATGGCTTTCATGACGCCGTCCCGATAATGGGCGACCAGATCGAAAGCCTGTTTGGTTTCGGCCAATGAAAAATGATGCGTCACCATCGCGTCCAGGTTGATTTTTTTGGCTTCGATAAAATCAATGGCCTTTTGCGTGCAATGCGCCTGGCGACGGATATTGGTGATCGTAATCTCCTGCCGGCGCAATTCATGGATGGGAAAGGAGACTTCATCGAATTCCGGGATGCCGACGAGGGCCAGGACCCCGCCTGGTTTGAGCAAGGGCACCGCCTGGTTATAGGCCATCCGGTCACCGCTGCATTCAAAAACGGCATCCATCAACAACGGTTCGGCTTGCGAAATTTCCCGGACCACGTCCGCCCGGTCGGGATTGCCACAATATTTGGGCTTTAGCTTTTGTGAGAATTTCAAACGCTCCGCGATTCTGTCGGTGATAAAAACCTCGCCGACCTGGTTTGTCCGCAAGACGTGGAAGACCGACATCCCGATGGGACCGGCGCCGAGAACCGCGACGTTGGCCCGGGCCGGCAACCGGGCCCGTTCCACTGCGTAAACGGCGATGGCCAGCGGCTCGGCTAAGGCCGCCTGCTCGAAAGTCGTCCGATCTTTGATCGGGAAACAACAGGTTTCCGGTAAAACGAGGTATTCGCACAACGCGCCTGTTAATTGGCCCGGACATCCCAGAAAAAGCAATTCCCGACAGGTATTTTCCCGTCCGGCCCGGCATTGATCGCACTGGCCGCAATACACCGCCGGGTCAATCGCGATTCGTTGCCCCGGTTGTACCCGGGTGACTTTTGACCCGACCTGCTCCACGATGCCGGCCGCTTCGTGCCCGACGGTGAACGGAAATCTGATAATCTGCGAACCGATGCGACCGGTGGTGTAGTAATGGATGTCGGTGGGGCGGGTGATTTCAGGTTCCGGCACCTGCCGCGTTTCGAATATCCCGATGCCGGTGAGTGATGCTGCTTTCATGACGTTGGCTATCGCAAGGTCTGTTCGCGCTGTACTGCCTGACCGCGAGTATACGACCGGTGGTTCGTATATCAAAGTTTTCAACTGCCAATTCTTAACGCCGACGGGAACGCTTTGCGGGCTTCACGGCTGAGGACAAATCAGTGTCGCGCGTCCCTAAAAGTCGGCCATCATTTTCGCAGGAACCGGTAAAATCGAGTGTTGTAATTGGACGAGTTCACGTCCCGGAAATAGAACGCCGCGTTGGTCAACGCTTCCCAGTGAACCAGATCGGTGGACGCTTCAACCTGAATCCCGACCCCGATATCCTGAGGCAGGGCATAGCCAAAGGCGGGGTCTTTAACCAGCGGTGTGGGTTCCGGCGCCGCCGGAACGGGCGCGCTGAACAGTGGTGTTACAGCATTGGTCGGCGTTGACTCCGGCTGCGAGGTCAACCGGCCCTGGCGCACCGCGTCGTTCTCCGAAGCAAAAGACCAACCGAGCAGGTCCTGATTCTGCCAGTCAGCGCCGCAGGCCGCCGCGAATCCCACCCAGGCCCGGCCTTCATCCAGGTTCATCACCTTGGCCAGATTGAGGTAAACGGTCATGAGCGGGTTTTCCATGTCATCGAGAAACAGCCGGAAATTGCCGGGAACGTAAACAACTCTGGCCACGTGAATCTGTCCGTCGGAAAACTCCACGTGGTTCGTCACCGAAGCGAAGGAAGGCGTACCGCAGTCCCACAATACCGTTGTGGGAGAATCCGCGACCATGACCGCGACTTCGTCATAGGTCAGGTTCAAGGGATCCTGCCCGTGGTAGTTCTTGAATTTTAACACCACCAGGTTGGTGAGGCCGCCGAAGCCGAGATTGCAGCCGGGCCAGCCGAGGCCGGGGGTCGGGCCGTTTTGAATCACGAACGCCATACCGTCGGCGCCGCGGTCCTTCTTATCGGTGATTTGGAATTGGAACGTCGTCTCGAAACCATCCTTCACCGGCTGCTTCGTCTCCAGCCAGGCGCCGCCAATTCCCAGTCCGCTCTTCGCGGTTGTCAGCCGCAGCCGCCCATCGAATGGGACGGCATAAGCCTGCAGGATCAGACCGGCGGGC
>Ga0335083_10012702_pt1 | contig 10063 bp, 8 predicted proteins | sample Lox_Sample_42_FD_206716 | JGI IMG/M metagenome (GOLD analysis project Ga0335083, IMG submission 206716) | Soil microbial communities from Loxahatchee National Wildlife Refuge, Florida, United States - Lox_Sample_4.2 | ecosystem: Environmental > Terrestrial > Soil > Wetlands | place: USA: Florida...
GAACTTGAAGTCGATCGGGGCGAACGTGCCGTTGCTGATCGGCAGGTCGTGGAACAGGTACTCGTACACGTAGTTGGCGAAGTGCCCGATCGCGGCCTGCGGGTGGGCGTTGTAGGAGGACGGGGTCTCCGGCCCGGTGCCGGTGAAGTCGACCAGCAGGTGGTCGCCGTCCTTGGTCAGCGTCATGCAGCAGCTGCGGACCAGGCCCTGCTTCAGGCCAACCGCGTCGGCGAAGTGCGTGGAGCGGTACACGCCGTCGGCCCAGGTGCGGATGCGGGTCCGGGCGCCCTGCTCGGCCACCTCGAGCATCCGGCGGAACAGCGCCTTGACGTAGTCGACGCCCTCGCGCTCGCAGAACTCGATCAGCCGGGTCCGGACCCGGTCGGCGGTCGTGCAGCGGGCCTTCAGGTCGACCGCGACCATCTGCGGCGCGCGGATGCCGAACGCCTCGAACATGGTCACGACGTCGTCGCGCAGCTGGAAGTTCTCGCCGATCTTGGTCGGCGGCAGGTTGAGCCCCTCCTCGAACCGGGCGGTCGCCCCGATCGGCATGCCGCCCGGCTCGGACGCGCCGGTCTCGGTGGTGTGCACCAGCGCCGCGGTCCAGGCGATGAGCTCGCCGCGGAAGAACACCGGCATCGTGACCATCTGGTCCGGGTTGTGGATGCCGCCGTAGACCGCGTCGTTGGCGAACCACAGGTCCCCGTCCCTGATGCCCGGGTTGTCCCGGTAGTTGTGCAGGATGAACTTGATGATCAGCGGCGGGATCACGGCGTGCAGGTAGGTTCCGCAGGAGCCGTTCACCATGTCGCCGTCGGCGGTGAAGATCCCCACCAGGGAGTCGCCGGCGATGCCCATCGCGCTGCGGCAGGACCGGACGAACACCTCCATGCCCTCATCGAGGATGTCGTTGGTCCGCTGGAAGCCGATCTCGAACTCCCCGGGGGCCAGTACCCGGCCGGAGGAGGTCCGGTCGGAGACCGGGGCGAGCTTAAGCCAGGCCAGCTTCTGTTCCAGCGTCGGGATCATCGTGCGCCCCCATTCTCGTCGGCGTTCTCCCGCGTCTGCAGCAGGCCGAGGCCGTGCCGGTCGATCCGGTAGCGCATGCCGGGCGGGACCACCACGGTGGTGAGCGGCGCCTCGACGATGACCGGCCCGTCGAGCTGGTGGCCGGGCCGCAGCGCGTCCGCGTCGTAGACCGAGGTCTCCGCCCACCCGCGGCCCGGCCACCAGGCCGGGCGCTTCCCGGCCAGTGCCGCCCCGGCGTCCGCGGGCTCCAGGGTCAGGTCCGGCAGGTCCGGCTTGGCGGTCGGCACGGTGACCTTCAGCACGAAGTTGTCCAGGTAGACGCCGCCGGGCTTGTTGACCACCAGCGGGCTAAAGGCCTCGGAGAACTCCTGCTCGAACGCGTCGTACAGCGCCTGGACGTCCTGCTGGCTGCGCAGGTGCAGGACCGGGCAGGCGGTGCGCTTCACGTTGACCTGCCCGCCGTAGAGCATGTCCAGCTCGAGGCTGAATTCGGCCCGGTCCGCGGGCAGGCCCTCGGCGGCCAGGTCGGCCCGGGCCTGTTCGGCCAGCTGGTCGACGACCGCGTTGAATACCGCGTACTCGGTGGTCAGCTCCTGGGTCATCGGCGCCATCACGATCATCCGGCGGGAGGTCTCGTAGACGTGGACGATGTCCATGATCGACGAGCCGAGCGCGCAGAACACCGGTGCGGTCTGGAAGATCACCGCCCCGGCCAGGTCGCCGAGGAACCCGGACACGTGGGTGGGGCCGGCCCCGCCGAACGCGAACAGCGCGAAGTCCTCCGGGTGGTAGCCGCGCAGGTGGATCTCGCGCTTGATCGCGCTGTACATGTTCGCATCGACGATGTGGCGGATCAGGCCGGCCGCCCGCTCGACCTCCAGGCCCATCGGCTCGGCGATCTTCTCGCGGATGGCTCGTTCGGCCTTCTCCCGGTTCAGCGGCATCCGGCCGCCGTAGTAGGTGTCCGGGTTGATGTAGCCGAGTACCACGTCGGCGTCGGTCACGGTCGGCTCGGTGCCGCCCTGGTCGTAGCAGGCCGGGCCGGGGTCCGAGCCGGCGCTGCGCGGGCCGACGTTGAGCTGGCCGCCCAGGTCGTGGTCGATCCACGCGATCGACCCGCCGCCGGCCCCGATCGACAGGGTCTGGAGCATCGTGATGCCGACCATCCAGCGGTCGATGATCGGCCGGAATTCGTAGTTGCGGACGCTCTCGTCGACGACCAGCCCGATGTCGAAGCTGGTCCCGCCCATGTCCCCGGCGACCACGTTCTTGTAGCCCAGCGAGCTGGCCAGGTGGTAGGAGCCCATCAGCCCCGAGACCGGCCCGCCGTTGTAGGTGCGGCTAGCGGTGGTCTTGAACACCTCCCCGCTGCCGCCCGAGTTGTGGATCATGAGGAAGCTGCCCTGGTACCCGAGCGTCCGCAGCCGGTCCCACATGGCCGACAGCTCGTTCTGCATCAGCCGCTGCAGGTAGGCGTCGAGCACGGCGGTCATGGTGCGCTCGTACTCGCCGAGCTTCGGCACCACGTGGCTGGACAGCACCACCGGCAGGTAGCCGATGTGGTACTCCTTGTACTCCTCGCGGATGAGCTCCTTGACCCGCTCCTCGTGCCGCGGGTTGACGAAGCTCCACAGCAGCGACACCACGATCGACCGCGCGCCGCGGTCCATCAGCCGCCGGAGCTTGCGCCGCAGGTCGTCCTCGTCCAGCGGCCGGATGACCCGGCCGGTCGAGTCGATCCGCTCCTTGACGCCGACGATCATGGTCCGCGGGATGAGCGGCGTCGGCTTGCGCTGCAGCGCCAGGTTGCGGCGCTCGGCCAGTCGGGTCCCGTCGGTCCACTGGGCGCCGCGGCCGATGAGCACCGCGTCCTCGTGGCCCTCGGTGGTGATCAGCCCGACCCGGGGGCCGCGCCGCTCGATCAGCCGGTTCATCGCCACGGTGGTGGAGTACCGGATCACGTCGAGCCGCGGCAGCAGCGCGGCCAGATCCTGCCCGGCCTCGGTGGCGACCTCCTCGATCGCGTTGACGAAGCACACCGACAGGTCGTACGGGGTGGTCGGTGCCTTGCCGATCCAGCGCCGGCCGTCGAGGGTGAGCACGGCGTCGGTGAACGTGCCGCCGACGTCGATGTCGACGGAGTTGAGCTGGGCGCCGGCGGCCAGCGGTCCGTGTGTCACCGCGCACCTCCATCCCGGCCGGGCACGACCAGGCGCCCGTCGCGTACCTCGATCTCGCCGGCCGAGAGCCGCTGCTTGAGCCGGTCGACGTCGATGGAGATGTCCTGGGTTATCGGGTGGCCCGGCGGCAGGTACTCGGTCTCGACCTGGACCCCGCACGAGGGGCAGTAGAACTCCAGGATGCGGACCCACTCCGGATCAGGGGAGAACGTGTAGTCCCCCTCGATCAGCGGCGGGTGAACCTCCCGCGGGTCGCGGTCGTAGACCAGGCAGCCCCGCTTGTACTCCTCGCGCGCGGAGATCAGCGCCGCGTCACAGCGGTTGCAGCGCCACACCTCCTCGTCCAGGTCCAGGTCGAGGTACTCGGTGAAACGCAGCCGCGCCGTCATGGCGCCTCCTCGCGGTCTGAGCGGGCGCGCCGCAGGGCGGCGTCGCCGAGGTTATCGACGTCCAGCACCCAGCCGGGCGGAACCAGGCAGGTCATGCTGCCGCCGGCCGCCAGGGCCGGGCCGCCGACGTGCCGGCCGGGGCCGAGCCCGGCCCAGTCGTGCACCGGGACGCGCGTCGTGCTCCCGTCGGGCAGCAGCAGCGTGCGCAGCGTCGGCTCGTCCTGTCCCGAGGCCGCCCGGGGCGGCGGCTGGCAGCTGGCCAGGTGCCGCCTGACCCGGACCCGCACCACGTCGACGTGGGTTTCGCCATCCAGGCGCTCCAGGGCCGGCGCGGCGGCGGCGGCCCGGACCGTTCGGTACTCAGTGCCGTCGTGGGTGTCCAGTTCCACCTCGGTCACGGCCTCGGCCGGATCGAAACCCTCACCGGCCAGGTCCCGCCGCCCGGCGGCCGTCATGTCGTCCGCCGCGGCGACCACCGCGTCGCGGCCCTGGCCGGCGGTCACGCCGAGGCTGCGCTCGTAGACGTGCACCACGTCGGACACCGCCGAGCCGAACGCCGACAGGACCGGTCCGAGCCCGAAGACCCGCGCGCCGGGGATGCTGAGCCGCTCCGCGACCGGTGCGGCGAACAGCCCGCCGTTGCCGCCGTAGGCGAACAGGACCGCTCCGCCGGGGTCGATCCCGGCGCGCGCCAAGGTCGAGCCGACCAGCTCGGCGACCATCCCGACCGCGGCGTCGGCGATCCTGCGGGCCGCGTCGTCCACCGAGACGCCCAACGGCCCGGCGACCCGCTGCCCCAGCGCAGCCCGGGCCTGGTCCACGTCCAGCCTGCGGCGGCCGTCGAGGAAACCGGCCGGGTCGAGGTAGCCGAGCACGACGAACGCGTCGGTCAGCGTGGCCTGGTCCCCGCCGAGCCCGTAGCAGGCGGGCCCGGGCGCCGCGCCCATGCTCTCGGGCCCCAGGGTCACCCCGCCCCGGCCGTCGGGCCGGACGACGCTGCCGCCGCCCAGCGGCGCCGACCGCAGCAGGGCCAGCGGAACCCGGACCGGGATGCCGAACAGGCTGCCGTCGCGGGTGTACCGCGGCTCGCCGGCCTCGACCACGCTGGCCTTGGCCGTGGTCCCGCCGACGTCGAGGCAGACCACCCGGTCCACCCCGTACCGCCGGGCGTACCACGCGGCGGCGTGCGTGCCGAAGACCGGCCCGGACTCGATCGTGTCGACGGCCTTGGTCTTGCCGACCCGCGCGACGCCGCCGTTGGTGTGGCCGACCAGCAGGGCGCCGGTCCATCCCTGCTCGTACCGGAGCAGGTCCTCGGTCTTGAACAGCGAATTCGCCAGCTGGCCGTGTACGTACGCGTTGATCAGCGCGTAGTGGGTCCGGGTCTGGCCGTCGTCGACCTGGGCCATGTCGCTGGCCAGCAGGACCGGCACGGAGCCCAGGTAGTGGTCGCGGTACTGGCTCTCCACGATCCGCTTGACCGCCTGCTCCCGCGCGGTCTCGGGGAATGTGTCCAGGCTGACGCAGACACGCCGGGCGCCGTCCTCCAGCAGCCTGCGGACCGCCTCGAGCACGCCCTGCCCGTCGTCGGCGTCCACGCCGACCACATTGCGCTCGGCGACGAGGGTGCCGACCGCGGGCGACGGGCCGTCGCCGTACAGGCTGCGCTCGCTGCCCGGCCGGACGAGCAGCCCCAGCTTGGCGCCCTTGCGCTCACCCAGGGTGTTCGACGTGATCGTCGAGGACCAGCGGATCAGCGACACCTCGTCGAGGAAGGCGCTCAGGTCACCGAACCCCAGCTGGCGCGCTATCTCGCCGAGGAGCTCGCGGAACGAGACGGTGAGATCGTGCGGCGTGGTGTCAACCTTGACGGTGGCCATGGTCGTGCCGTCCCACACGAGCCCATCGGTCATCGTCCCGCCGGTGTCAATGTCGACGGTGTACATGCCCCTCCCTCGACGACGGACGGCCGCTTCGGGTAGCAGCGTCACCCGCGTGATCACCGGGATCCATGTATCACCGCCACATGCCTGTCGGTAAAGGGTTGTTACGATGCCACAAGGTGCTATCCGCCGAGGAGTGGCCGATGCGGGTCGAAGCCGAGGAACGCCGGGTCCACGCGCTGATGCAGGTCGGCCGGGCGATCGCGTCGACGGCCGACTACGAGCAGGCCCTGGCCACCCTGATCAGGACGATCAGCGAGCTGCTCGACGTCGAGACCGCGGGTTTCATGTTGTATGACCCGGAACGGTCCGAGCTCGTGCTCCAGCAGCCGGCCTTCGGCATCGACGACCCGGAACGCATCGCCGCCTACCACGTGGCGCTGCGGGACGGGGGCAACGCGGTCAAGGTCTTCCTGTCCGGCCGCCCCTACCTGACCAACGACGCGCCGAACGACCCGCGGCCGATCCGCCGGTTCGTCGACCTGTTCGAGGCCCGGACGATCGTGACGGTCCCGCTGATCGTGCAGGACCAGGCCATCGGCGTGTGCCACGCGATCAACAAGCGGGGCGGCCGGTTCACCGACGAGGACCTGGAGCTGCTCAACCTGATCGCCCCCATGCTGGCCGTCAGCGTGCAGTCCGCTCACCTGTTCCGCCAGGTGCGAACCCAGGGCCGCCAGCTGGAGCGGGCGATCTTCCTGCAGCGCGAGCTGTCCCGCACCGCGTTCGACGCGCCCGGCATGGGGCCGCTGGCCGAGCGCCTCGCCGACCTGGTGGACCGCCCGGTGATGGTGCTCGACCCGGCGCTGCGGCCGCTCGCCACCAGCCGCTGGCCGGACGAGCTGGAACCAGACGGCCACTGGCTCGACGACGGTCCCCGCGAGATCTGGTGGCGGCGTGTCCCGGACCGGGACGGTCAGCCGGTCCTCGCCCCGATCGCCGTGGGCAGCCACTTCGGCGGCTACCTGGCCGTCTGGGACGGCGCCGCGCCGCTCGACGAGATCGACGCCCGGGCGATCGAGCACGCCGCGACCATCTTCGCCCTGGAGATGCTGCACGAGCGCACCTCCTACGAGCTGGAGCTACGGCTCAAGGGGGACCTGCTGCGGGATCTGTCCAGCGGCGAGGACCGCGATGACCGGGACGTCAGCCGGATGCTCGCCGACCTCGGCTACACCATCGCCGGGCCGTGGCGGTTCGCCCAGCTGCACGCGAGCTGGCGCCGTCCGGCCGGCCGCCTCAGCGTCCGCTGGCGGGATGAGGTCCAGGTGCCCCAGGCTCGCCTGTACCCCGCGGTGCAGCGCGTCTGCCGTCAGCTCGTCGGGGCCGCCGCGGTCGTGCCATGGCGGTCAGGCTTCCTCATCCTGCTCCCGGCCGCCCCGGACAACCTGGCCCGCGACCTCGACGTCGCCGCGGACCTGCTGGACCGGGTGCACGCCGCCGCCGAGCGGGTCGGACCCGGCTCACGCGTCCACCTGGCCGTCAGCTCTCCCGTGCGCACCGCGCGCGACCTGGGCCACGGCCTGCACGAGGCCGAGCAGGCCACCGAGCTGGCGCGGCGGCTCGGGATCGCCGACCGTCCGCTGGCCTTCGAGCACCTCGGCGTCTACCGCATCCTGCTCGACGGCGGCGGATCGCAGCACCGGCGCGACTTCGTCGAGGACGCCCTCGGGCCGCTCGCCCGCTACGACTCCGAGCGCAGCACCCAGCTGGTCCCGACGCTCCGGGCTTACGTGGCGGCCGACTACAACGCCAACGAGACCGCGCGGCGGCTCTACGTCCATCCCAACACGCTCGCCTACCGGCTGCGGACCATCCGCCGCCTGCTCGGCGGCGATCCCGCCCGCGGCGACCTGCGGCTGACCGTCGAGCTCGCGCTCAAGCTCCACGATCTTCCCCGCCTGTCGGCCGCCTCTGCCACCAGCGCTCCGGGGTAGCCCGCGTCAGTCAGCGGATGGCAGGCATCAGCGGCTGGCTTGGTTCGCCCGCGGAGTCAGGGGGCTCGATGGCCAGGTGCGGGAGGCGGCGGTCGAGCCAGCGGGGCAGCCACCAGTTGGCGTTGCCGAACAGGTGCATCGCGGCCGGTACCAGGACGGTCCGCAGGATGAACGCGTCCAGCGCGACCGCCGCGGCCAGCCCGATGCCGAATTCGGCGACATCCCGCTGGCCCAGGAACGAGAACGTCAGGAACACGCAGATCATGATCGTCGCCGCGGCGGTGATAACCCGGGCGGTCTCCACCTGCCCGGTCCGCACCGCGTCGGAGTTGCGGCGCCCGTGCAACCACTCCTCGTTCATCTGGCTGACCAGGAACACCTGGTAGTCCATGGACAAGCCGAACAGGATGGCCAGCGTCACCACCGGCAGGAAGGCCTCGACCGGCCCGGCCTGGCCCAGGCCGAACGCGCTGGTTCCCCAGCCCACTGGAAGAACGCGGTCAGCACCCCGAACGAGGCCGCCGCGGCGAGCAGGTTCATCACGGCCGCGGTCGCCGGAATGAGCAGGCTGCGGAACGCCACCACCAGCAGCAGGAAGCTCAGCCCCACGATGGTGAGGATGAACCAGGGCAGTTTGGCGTCGACCACGGTGGCGAAGTCCGCGAACGTCGCGGTCACGCCGCCGATGTACACCCGTAGTGTCGTGCCGCGCTCGGCGGCCGGGATGGTGTCGTTGCGCAGGGTGCTGATGAGGTCGGATGTCGCCTTCGCCTCGGGCGAGGTGCCTGGGGTGACCTGGATGACCGCAGTGCCGGACCTGGCGGCGATCTGGCGCACGCTGGTCACGTCGGCGACCTTGGGCAGACCGGCCTCCAGCGTCCGGAGGGCGGCCGCATCGGCTGGCGAACTGGTCTGGGCGACCAGCTGCAGCGATCCGTTGAAGCCGGGCCCGAACCCGTCGGCGAGCAGGTCGTATGCCTGCCGGGTGGTGGTAGATGAGGGGTCGTTGCCCTGGTCGGAGGAGCCGAGCCGCAGGCTCAGCACGGGGATCGCCAGGATGAGCATGACGGCCGCCGCCGTGGCGGCGAGGATCGCCGGCCTCCGCTCGATTGTCCCCGCCCAGCGCGCCCAGAGGCTGTGCTCTCCCCGGGGGGCAGGCCGATCAGGGTGCCCAGGATCGGCGCGAAGTCGACGACGTTCATCGTGTGGGTCAGCGGCGTGATCGCCATCAGCCCGCCGCCGACCCCGGCGATGGCGGTGACTATCGGCAGCAGCATCGCCAGCAGCGAGCCGAACGCGATGAACAGCACCACCGCGGCCGCGAGCACGCCGACCGTCGAGCTGACGCCCAGTGGTGTCTGCTCGGTCTGCTCGATGGCCTGCCCGCTGAGCTGGACGTTGAGCCCGGGCATACGGGCCGCCCTGGCGGCGTCGATGACCCGGGTGATGTCCGCCTTGGCCAGGTTATTGGCTTGCCTGGCGAAGTCGACCGTGGCGTACGCGGTGCGGCCGTCCCGGCTCATCTGCGCGGCCCCGCGCGGCCCGTACGGGCTGACCACGGCGGCGACCTCGGGCATCGTCGCGATCTGCTTCAGGACACTGCTCATCCGCGTGACGACCGTGGCATCACGCACCGTGCCGTGGCTGACCTGCCAGACGATCGTGTCGGAGTCGCCGGCCTGGGCCGGGATGGTCTTGGCCAGCAGCTGCTGGGCCGTGCTGGAACCCGTGCCGGGTAGCGAGAAGGAGTTGTTGTAGCCGCTCGTGACGGCCTGGGCAAGCGCGCCCAGGCCGACCAGCACAAGCACCCACACCGCGATGACCGCGAACCGGTGCCGGAAACATCACCTACCGATGCCAGACATGAATCTCCCCGTGTCACGACAGATTGGACGTCATCCATCGTTCGCGATCCGGGCCGGCCCGTCGTCTGCCTGGCGTCGTGTCTTTCGCGTACCGCGATCGCGGTAGGTTGCCGGTGATGCGCCTGGGTGGCCTCGACGCTGACGCGGCCAGGCGGCTGCTGGCCGAGCGGGCCGGGGAGGCGCTTCCTGAAGAGGTCAGCGACCGGCTGGTGCGAGAGACGGGCGGGAACCCTCTCGCGCTTCTCGAGCTGCCCGCCGGGCTGACCGCGGGCCAGTTGCGGGGAACCGCCCCGTTGCCGCGGCAGTTGCTGCTCACGGCCGGCGTGGAGCGCGCCTTCCTCGACCGGTGCCGCCGGCTGCCGGAGCCGGTGCAGACGTTGCTGCTGGTGGCGGCGGCGGATGACACCGGGCGGCTCGCGACCGTGCAGCGGGCGGTCGGCCACAACCTCCAGCCCTATCTGGCCGCCGCCGGCCACATCGTCATCATGCGCGCCGACGGGCAGACCTTCGCTCACGAGCACGCCGATGTCCGCGACAGCTCCGGCGCTCCGGTGTTCGCGCTCCCCGGCACCACGTTCGGACCCGACCTGCCCGTGCACGTTCACTTTGAGGAGGCCGGCACCTACCGGTTGTGGGGACAGTTCCGTCTCGCCAGCGGCCGGATCATCACCATCCCGTTCACCGTCGAAGCCTTCTCGAATCACTAGGCACGACCGATTC
>Ga0335083_10012703_pt1 | contig 10063 bp, 9 predicted proteins | sample Lox_Sample_42_FD_206716 | JGI IMG/M metagenome (GOLD analysis project Ga0335083, IMG submission 206716) | Soil microbial communities from Loxahatchee National Wildlife Refuge, Florida, United States - Lox_Sample_4.2 | ecosystem: Environmental > Terrestrial > Soil > Wetlands | place: USA: Florida...
TTGCCGGCGCCGTTCGGGCCGATGACGCCGACAATGCCGCCCGGCGGCAGCTTGAAGTTCAGATGGTCGATCAGCTCACGGTCGCCGAAGCCCTTGCACAGGTCCTGGGCCTCGATGACCGTACCGCCCAGGCGCGGGCCGGGCGGGATGACGATTTCCGCCACGCCTGTCTGCAGTTCCTGCGACTTCTGCAGCATTTCCTCGTAGCGCTGGATGCGCGCGCGGGACTTGGTCTGGCGCGCCTTGGGGCTGGCCGAGATCCATTCCTGCTCCTCGGCCAAAGCGCGCTGGCGGGCGGATTCTTCCTTTTCCTCCTGCTGCAGACGCTTCTGCTTCTGCGCCAGCCAGGAGGAGTAATTGCCCTCATACGGGTAGCCGCGGCCGCGCTCGATTTCCAGGATCCAGTTGGTCACGTTGTCCAGGAAGTAACGGTCGTGGGTGATGAGGATCACGGTGCCGGTGTAGTTGGCCAGCGTACGCTCCAGCCAGGCCACCGACTCCGCATCCAGATGGTTGGTCGGTTCGTCGAGCAGCAGCAGGTCCGGCTTTTCCAGCAGCAGGCGGCACAGCGCCACGCGGCGGCGTTCACCGCCGGAGAGCGGGCCGACCTCGGCATCCGGCGGCGGGCAGCGCAGGGCATCGAGCGCGATCTCGATCTGCCGGTCCAGGTCCCAGCCATCGGCGGCGTCGATGACTTCCTGCAGTTGCGCCTGCTCGGCCAGCAGGTCGTTCATCTTGTCGTCATCCATCGGCTCGGCGAATTCTTCCGAGATGGCGTTGAACCGGGAGATGGCGGCGCGCAGATCGGCAAACGCCTCGGCCACGTTCTCGCCGACGTTCTTGGTGGGGTCGAGCTGCGGCTCCTGCGCCAGATAGCCCACCTTCACGCCATCGGCCGCCCAGGCCTCGCCGCCGTAGTCCTTGTCGATCCCGGCGATGATCTTCAGCAGGGTGGACTTGCCGGCGCCGTTCACGCCGAGCACGCCGATCTTCACGCCGGGCAGGAAGGAGAGCGTGATGCCTTTGAATACCTCGCGCCCGCCCGGATAGGCTTTGGTGAGGTCCTTCATCACATAAACGTACTGGTAAGCAGCCATGGCGCGAGCGTCCTTCGAATTCGGTTGGCCAGGGTATAATTGGGGCGGCAGGGCGCGGCAACATGCCAGGCGCGCCCGCGTCTGGCTGTCCGATTTGTAACGGAGGGGCAGGAATTTCCCTGCTAGGGTCCGCCCTGGTCATGGGCAGCCGCGGCGAAGCTCCGGTCCGGCAAGCGACGAAGAAGCGTTTCCAACACCAAGCCAGGACGAGATGACATGCCGAACAAGAACCAAGCGGGCGCGACTGGCGCTCCGCCCGTGGCGTTGCCGTTCCCCGACGTGACGCATGGCGGCGAGCCGGAGCAGCCAATGCCGGAAGTGGCCGCCGCCGTGGCTAGGCTGCGGGCGGATGTGGACAAGCTCAAGCCCGACAATCTGGAAGAGACCTACGCCCTGCTCACCGAGACGCATCAGGCGATCATCAAGAACTGGCGCGGCCGCCCGCAATGCCAGGCGCTGCTGGAGGCGCTGCGGCGCGAGCTCATTGCGCTGGTGGACGAGTACCATGCAGACGCCGCCCGCGCTCTGCCGGTGAACGGCTACATGTTCGGCATGTCCGAGGACGCGATGCGCTGCGATACCCAGGCGGACGTAATGCTGGACGAGGCGCGGCAACTGGAGGCCGAGGCGGCGGCACTGAACGGGCTCCGGCATTAGCCGGGGCAGGGAGAACTGGTGCGCCGGGCAGGAATCGAACCCGCAACCAAACCGTTATGAGCGGTCCGCTCTAACCGTTGAGCTACCGGCGCATGTGCCAAACCAGGGCAGGGGCAACATAGCCACGGCGCGCGCGTTGGCAAGAGACCCTGGCGCAGGCTATACGCGCGCCAGTGCAACTGGGAGACCAATCCAATGGATGTGAGCAAGATTTCGGCCGGCAATGATGTGCCCCGCGATATCAACGTGGTTGTGGAAATTCCGGCCGGCTCGGGCGTGAAGTACGAGATCGACAAGGAGAGCGGCGCTCTCGTTGTTGACCGCGTGGTGTTCACGCCCATGACCTACCCGGCTGCTTACGGTTTCATCCCCAACACCCTTGCCGATGACGGCGACCCGGCCGACGCCCTGGTGCTGCTGCCGACCGCCGTGGTGCCGGGTGCGGTCATACGCTGCCGCCCGATCGGCATGCTGCAGATGGAAGACGAATCCGGCCAGGACGAGAAGATTGTTTGCGTGCCGCACGACAAGGTGCATCCGCAGTACACCGGCATCACCGAGGTCGAGCAGCTTCCCGCCATCACCCTCGACGTGATCAAGCACTTCTTCGAGCATTACAAGGACCTGGAGAAGGGCAAGTGGGTGAAGGTGACCGGCTGGGCCAACCGCGAAGCCGCCGAGGCCGCGATTTCCGCCAGCCTGGCCCGCGCCGCCAAGTAAGCCCGGCCTAAAACCCGGCAAAAAGAAAGGGGCCCCGAAAGGGGCCCCTTTTTCGTGGTGTGTTTTCCGGCGTTACGCGAATTTCTGGCGCTTCACGACCAGGCGCACGCTGATGTTGATCGCGAGCACCACGAGCATGACGAAGAAGGCCGCGGCATAGGCCAAAGCGTGGGAATGCGCGTCCGGCTGGTCGATGAAGGTCCAGATCACGTAGGTGAGGTAGGCGACTGGGGAGTGGGTGAACTGGCCGGTCCAGGTGAAATCCGACCAGCCGGCGGTGTAGATCAGCGGCGCGGTCTCACCCACCGAGATGGCAAGCCCGAGCAGCGTGCCGGTGATCACGCCGGCGGAGGCCGCGGGCAGCACCACCTTGAACACCACCGTGGCGTCCGTGGCGCCGAGAGCGTAGGCGGCCTCGCGCATCGAGCTCGGCACCTGCTGCAGGGCGAGCTCGGTGATGCGCGCGAGATAGGGCACGATGAGGATGGCAAGGGTGATGGCCGCGGCAGCGAGAGAGAAGCCCCAGCCGAAGCCGATGATGAAAACGATGTAGGAGAAGTAGCCGAGCACGATGGAGGGGGTGCCGGTCAGCACGTCCGAGAGGAATCGGATGGCGTTGCTGAGTTTGCCCCTGCCATACTCTGAAAGATGGATGCCGGCGCCGATGCCGATGGGCACGGCGATCAGCATCGCGCAGATGGTGATGACGACCGTGCCCTCCATGGCGTTGAGTAGGCCGTTGGTCGTGCCGCCCGTGTTCTTGGTGAACAGCTGGACCGAGAAGGCGGAGAGGCCGTTGATGGTGACGACGCCGACGATATCCAGCAGCGGGGCAATGACCAGCAGCAGCGCGACGCCGCAGCCCACCCAGCCGAGCTTGCTGACGATGATGCGGCGCAGTTCCAGGGCTGTAAGCGGAGTCTTAAGACTAGTGCTTGCGGACATTGAGAGCTCCGGACGTAAGCAGTTTGGCAGCGGCGTTGACCGCCAGGGTGATGATGAACAGCACCAGCGCGATCTCGGACAGGGTACGCACCGACATGTTGGTCGGGTCGGCCTCGGCGCTGTCGAGCTGGCTGACGATGAAGGAGGCGATGGTCGAGATCGGGCTGAACAGCGAGGTCGGCAGGATGTTGATGCCGCCGCCCGAGACCATCAGCACGGCCATGGTCTCACCCAAGGCGCGGCCCAGCGCCAGCACGATGCCGCCGATCAGCGTGGTGCGCACCATCGGCATCATCGCCTTGGAGACGACCTCGAAATGCGTGGCGCCGAGGGCGAAGGCGGATTCGCGGTTCTCCTTGGGCACCTGCATCAGCGCATCCAGCAGCGTGGAGGCGATGATCGGCGTGATCATCAGCGCCAGCACGATGGAGGCGGCGAGCAGGCCGTAACCGTTGCCGGTGGGGCTGAGATAATGGCCGATAAAGGGGATCAGCACGGCGATGCCCCAGAGGCCGAACACCACGGAAGGCACCACGGCGACCAGCTCGACGAGCATGGACAGCACCGGACGGATGCGGTGCGGCACGGCCTCGGCCAGGCAAATGGCGGCGCCGATGGAGAGCGGCACGGCGATGAGGATGGCGATGCCGGAAGAGGCCAGCGTGCCGACGATGAAGACCAGGATGCCGTAATTGGCCCCGGGCGGTATGGAGATGCCGTTAACCGTGACAGGGTCACTGTAAAGGTCGCCGAGGTTCCAGTTGATGTTGGTGACGAAGTGCAGGCCGTTGAAGATCATGGCCTGGCCCGAATACACCACCAGAAACAAAACAACCGCGCATAGCGCGGCGGGAATCATTAGGCTGAGAGACAGGACTGATAGACGAAACGGCCTGATTTTCATGGTCCACCGTGTGTTTTGTAAGGTTCCCCTTCCGGCTGGTGCCGGAAGGGGAGGTGTTTAGGCGTCTTACTGGATTTTGTCGATCTGGGCCTGGGACAGGGTCTTCACGGCCGCCGGCAGCGGCAGGAAGTGCACCTGGTTCAGGAAGGTCGGGCTGTTGCCCTCGTTGATCGCCCAGGTCAGGAATGAGCGGATCGCGTCGGCCATGGCCGCAGCCGGCTGCTGGCTGTTCACGATCGCATACTCGTAGTTCACGATCGGGTAAGCGTTGGCGCCTTCGGCGAAGATCATGCTGACGCGCTCATCGGCCGGGGTGGAGCTGGCGACGGAGGCGGCAGCGGCGGAGATGGTCTCCTCGGTCGGCAGCACGTACTGGCCGGCCTTGTTCAGCAGCGCAGCCTGGCCGAGGCCGGCGGCGGCGGCCTTGTCGGCGAAGGAGATGCCGATATAGGCGACGGAGTACTGGTTGGCGGCGGCGGCGGAGAGCATGCCCGAGTTACCCTTGGCGCCGATCTCGCCGGCGATGGCCGGCCAGGAGACGGCGGTGCCGTACTTCAGGGTGGAGGCCCAGCCGGCGTCGGACGCGGCGAGGTACTGGGTGAAGATGAAGGTATCGCCCGAGCCGTCCAGACGGTGCACCGGCACGATCACGTGGTTCGGCAGGTTCACGCCCGGGTTCGCCGCGGCGATGGCCGGGTCGTTCCACTGGGTGATCTTGCCCTCATAGATGCCAGCCAGGATCGGGCCGGAGAGGTTCAGGTGGGAGATGCCCGGCAGGTTGTAGTTCACGGCCTGGCTGGAGATGGCGAGCGGGATGCTCATCATCGTCGGGTGGGCGCTGACCATGGCGTCGGACATGTAGGCGTCGGAGGCGCCGATCTGAATCAGGCCCTTGGTGGACTGGGCGATACCCGCACCCGAACCGGTCGAGGTGGTGGTGATGTCAGCGCCGGCGTGCTCGGCGGCGTAGGAGGCGACCCATAGGTTGAACAGCGGGTAAAGCAGGCTGGAGCCGCTTTCGATCAGCGGGACGTCGACAGTCTGGGCGTGGGCGGCGCCGGCGGCGGAGGCAATGGCCAGCGCGGCAACGCCGGAGCGGAGGAGGTTGGTCAGAATCTTCACGTTCGCGTTCCTTGTGTTTAGCCCCTGGAGGGGTATCCCTGTTTGGATGAGCGGGGGGCGTCCCCACCTGGCCCCGCAATAATTGAAGCGTGTGACAATGGCGACGGGATTGGCGTGTCAATTCAATGACATTTCTCCCCGATCCAGCATTGTTTGGGGAGGTTGGCGCCCATCATGACGGCGCGTACGGCATATCCGGCTGGCGGTTCTGTCACATAAGGATTTGTCTCTGGGGGGGCGAAGCCGGCGTGTTTGGCTTCGGCCGCGCGCTCGTCCGGCCGCGCCGGGGGCTGCTCTGGCCTAGCGGACGTGCTCAGCGAAGAAGGCCAGGCTGCGCAGTTCCGCCAGCTCCCAGTCCTTGCGGCTATAGCTTGCCCGGGCCTCGCAGCCGAAGCCATGCTCCGCGCCCGGGTACACGTACACCTCGATTCCCGGCTGCGCCTTGCGGATGGCCTCGACATCGGCCAGCGGGATGCTGTGGTCGCACTCGCCGAAATGCAGCTGCACCGGGCAGTTGGGCACCAGGTCGCGCTCCGCCGCTATGCCCGCGCCATACCAGCCGGCGGCAGCCCAGAAAGATTCGGTCTTGGTGGCGCCGAGCCAAGCCAGGGTGCCGCCCCAGCAATAGCCGATAATCCCCACCGGCTTGCCGCCGAAGGCCGCGGCCGTGGCTTGCAGGTCCAACAGCACCTGCGCTTCGGTGATTTGCGCGCGCAGCGCCCGGCCTTTCTCGATGTCCTGCGGTCCGTAGCCGAGTTCCACGTTGCGCTGCACGCGGTCGAACATCTGCGGGCACAGCACACGGTAGCCGTAGCTGGCCAGGCGCTCGGAGACGGCGCGCATATGCGCGTTCACGCCGAAAATCTCCTGCGCCACGACCAAGCCGCGCGGGGCGTTTACATTGCCGGCCTCGAAGGCGCTGAATTCGTGGCCATCAGCAGCGGTCAATTTCAGCATCGGCGTTCCCTATTTGTTATTGGTAACGTTACGGCACTGCATATACCGCAAAGTCGCGCGCAAGTATTTCATAAATTTCGCGTTTGAAGTCCACGGCCAGGTCTGGCAGCTCGGCCAGGGGCACCCATGTCCAGTCCTCGAACTCGGGGTGCGAATCCGCGTCGAGCTGGATGTCCTCATCCTGGCCGAGGAATTTGAGCGCGAACCATTTCTGCTTTTGGCCGCGATACTTGCCGCCCCAGGCCACGCCGATCAGGGAGGGGGGCAGGTCGTACTCCAGCCAGCCAGGGTGCTCGCCCAGCACCTCAGCCTTGTCCGTGCCGATCTCCTCCAACAGCTCGCGCAGCACCGCCGCGCGTGGGTCCTCGTCGGCGTCGATCCCGCCTTGAGGAAGCTGCCAGGCATTGATGATGCCGATTCGCTTGCCGACAAACACGCGCCCATCCGGGCCAAACAGCACCGCGCCGACGTTCAACCGGTACGGCAGGGAGGTATGATCAGTCATGGCCAGCCCGTTACTGCGCGGCGGACATGCCGTCCAGCAGCTTGATCCCCATCTGCAGCTGGAAGTCGGTGCTCGGCTTGGTGGGGTCGAAGGCCGGCCAGTTCGCGGGCGGCTTGGCGGCAATGCTGGCGGCCACGGCCGGCAGAGGCGGCGCCGGGGGCGGCGGGGCAGAGGTGTGGCCGGTGGGGTTGGCAAAGGAGTTCAGCAGATCGGTCTCGCGCAGTTGGGCGAAGAACGCGTCATTCGGCAGGTTGGTGTCGGACACGGCGACATCCGGGCTCACGCCATAGCCCTGGATGGATTTGCCCGAGGGGGTGAAATACAGCGCCGTGGTCAGGCGCAGCGCGCCCTCGTTGTCGATCGGCATGATCGTCTGCACCGAGCCCTTGCCGAAGGTCTTGGTGCCCAGCACCAGGGCGCGGCGGTTCTGCTGCAGCGCCGCGGTGACGATTTCCGCCGCCGAGGCGGTGCCGGCATTGGTGAGAACGACGATCGGCGCGTTGTTGGTGATGTCACCGCTCTGCTGCGCGTACCATACCTGGTCGTCCTCCGAGTGGCGGCCATGGGTGGAGACGATCTCGCCCGAATCCAGGAAGTCGTTGCTCACCGCCACGGCCTGATCCAGCAGCCCGCCCGGGTTGTCGCGCAGGTCCAGGATATAGCCGTGCAGCTTGCCATGGGCCTGCTGGCTCAGATCGTTCACGGCGTTGCGGATATGCGGGTCGGCGTTCTCGTCGAAGCTGCTCAGGCGGATATAGCCAACCGGCCCGTTCGGGGTGTCGAACAGCTTATCCTTCACGTCGTCGATCTTGATGACCTCGCGCGTCAGCGTGACATGGATTGGCGTGTTCACGCCGTTGCGCTTGATGGTGAGGGTGATCTGCGTGCCCGGCGCGCCGCGCATCTTGGACACCGCATCGTCGAGCGCCAGGCCATCGGTGGAGTGACCGTTGATTTCCAGGATGATATCGTCGTGCTTGATGCCCGCGCGGGCGCCGGGGGTGCCGTCGATCGGGGCGATGATTTCCAGCAACCCGTCCTTCTCCGTTACTTCCAGCCCGAGCCCGCCGAACTGGCCGGAGGTCTGCACCTGCATGTCGGCGTATTGCTGCGTGTTCATGTAGCTGGAATGCGGGTCCAGCCCGGTGAGCATGCCGTTGATGGCATTGTAGATCAGCTTATCGGATGGCGGATCCATCACGTAGTTCTGCTTCACCTGGGTCAGCACGTCGCCGAACAGCGAGAGCTGCTGGTAAGTGCTGTCGGAAGGGGCATTCTGGCCCATGGCGCGCGTCAGCGGCTGTGCCACCGTGCCGAGTGCCAGCCCACCCAAGAAAACCCCGCTCAGCAACAGGCCGCCGCGCAAACGCATGTATTGTGTCCTCAAGATCCGGATAACTGTAGCCATATTAGACAGCATCCCGCCTCGTTAGCCAGAGCCGCGTCCGGCAAGCCAGGAGGAGGGGTCCACCGGCGCGCCATTACGGCGCAATTCCACGTACAGCCTCGGCTGGCGCGTGGGGGCGGTGGGGTCGTAGCCGCGCATGCTGCCTATAGGCTGGCCCTTTACCAGGCGCTGCCCCTGCGCGACGTCTAGATGATCCATGCCGGCGAGCACCACGCTGGTGCCGCCGCCGCAATCGGTGATAACCATGTTGCCATAAGATGGGAACGCGCCCGCGAACATTACAGTGCCCGCGCAGGGCGTCGTGACGCGCGCCCCCGGCCCTGTGCCGTAGCTCACCCCGGTGGAGGGGCCGGCCAGGGTGGCAGCGCCATAGGCTTGCACGATATTCCCTGCCACCGGCGCGCCGCCGGAACTCGCTGGCAGGCTGGCCGGGGTGGGGGCGGGCGGGACCAGCCCGTTCACCGCGTCGTTCAGATTGTCCAGCTTATGCGCCGCGGCCAGCTTCTGCGCCTGTGCCGCCTCCTGCTGGTCGGCTGCCGTCTGCTCCGCCGCCCTGGCGGCGTCGATCTGCGCCGAGAGCGCCGACTCGGCCGCCTGCTGCCTGGTCACGGCGTCGGCCAGCTGGGCTTGGCTGGCCGTGGTGGCAGCGATGAGCTGGGCCAGCTGGGCGTTCTGCGCCTGCACGGCCTGCGCCTGGGTGGCTATGGCGGCGGCTACGCCTTGCAGCAGGGCGACGCTTCGCACGGCATCCTCCGGCGGCAACGGCGCGGTGAGCAGGGTGGAGGCAGGCTGGGTGGAGAGGCGCTGCATCACCGGCAGCAGCCGGGCGAGCGCGGCCTCCGCCTGGGCCAGATGCCGGGACGCATCGCCCTGCGCTGCCTGAATGTTTGCAAGCTGTGCGGCGTCCTGCGCGGTCTGGGTCTCTATTTTGCGGATGGCCGCCGCCGCCTGGGCCTGCTGCTGCCCCAGTGCCGTGGCCAGGGCAGTGGCTTGCTGCTGGGCTTGCCGGGCCGCCTGCTCGGCATCGGCATCGCTTGGTGCCGCTGCCGCTGCCGCCGCCTGCGCAAGGGGGTGCGCGTGCTTATGGTGGCGCGCTGGTTCCGCCCCGGCCAGAACCGGGGCGAGGGCCAGGGTCAGGCAGAGGGCGGCGCGGAGCTTCAAGAGAAGAGCGGTTTCCCGGTCATTTCCACCGGTTGCGGCAGCTCCAACAGCTTAAGCAGCGTCGGCGCGATATCCGCCAGCACGCCATCATGCAGCTTAATCCCCGCCGGCCCGCCAGCGCAGATCACCGGCACCAGATTGGTGGTGTGCGCGGTGTGCGGGCCGTGGGTCTCCTTGTCGTGCATCATTTCGCAATTGCCGTGGTCGGCCGAGACCAGCAGCGCGCCGCCCTGGGCTGCCACCGCGTCGGCAATGGCGCCGAGGCCCTGGTCCACCGCCTCCACCGCCTTGATCGCGGCGCTCAGCACGCCGGTATGGCCCACCATGTCCGGGTTGGCGAAGTTCAGCACGATGAGGTCATACTTGCCGGAGTTAATCGCCTCCACCGCCTTTTCGGTCAGCTCCGCCGCCGACATCTCCGGTTGCAGGTCGTAGGTCGCGACCTTCGGCGAGGCGACGAGGATGCGGTCCTCCCCGGGGAAGGGCTGCTCAATGCCGCCGTTGAAGAAATACGTGACGTGTGGGTATTTTTCCGTCTCCGCCATGCGCAGCTGCTTCAGCCCGTGCGCCGCCACCACCTGCCCAAG
>Ga0335083_10012704_pt1 | contig 10063 bp, 7 predicted proteins | sample Lox_Sample_42_FD_206716 | JGI IMG/M metagenome (GOLD analysis project Ga0335083, IMG submission 206716) | Soil microbial communities from Loxahatchee National Wildlife Refuge, Florida, United States - Lox_Sample_4.2 | ecosystem: Environmental > Terrestrial > Soil > Wetlands | place: USA: Florida...
CGGGCCGCTCGCTGTGGGCCGGGCTGGCCGAGCACCCCGACGTGGCCGTACGCCGGGACGGCTGGGGTGCCCGCGGCCGGATGAAGGACGCCGCCTCCACCGACGTCGTCGTGCACGCCGGGGTCGCGGTGGCCAGCTTCTACCAGTGCGGCGACCTGTACCGGCTGGACCCGCTGACCCTGGACGACCTGGGCAAGTGCAGCTGGGACGGGTCGTTCCCGCGCGATCTCGGCGTGTCGGCGCACACCAAGGTCGACGACCACGCCGGCGAGCTGCTGTTCTTCAACTACTCCACCACCGCGCCCTACCTGCACTACGGGGTGGTGGACGCCGGCCACCACCTGGTGCACTACGTGCCGGTCGACCTGCCCGGCCCGCGGCTGCCGCACGATATGGCGTTCACCGAGCACTACGCGATCCTCAACGACATGCCGCTGTTCTGGGAGCCGGACCTGATCGCGCGCGGCCGGTACGCCGCGCGGTTCCACCCGGAGCTGCCGTCCCGGCTCGGCGTCATCCCGCGCCGCGGCGGCCCCGGCGACATCCGCTGGTTCGAGTTCGAGCCGACCTACGTGCTGCACTGGGTCAACGCCTGGGAAGAGGGCGACGAGGTCGTCGTGGACGGGTTCTTCCAGGGCTGCCCGGAGCCGGACCCGAAAACCGCCGCCGGATCGAAAGGCCCCGAAGGCCGGATGTGGCGGTTCCTGGCCCAGGACGCCATGCAGGCCCGGCTGCACCGGTGGCGGATGAACCTGGTCACCGGGGCGGCCAGCGAGCAGGACCTGTCGGAGGCCTGCACCGAATTCGGCACCATCAACAGCGGGTTCGGCGGACGACCGTACCGGTACACTTACGCTGCCACCAACGAGCCGGGCTGGTTCCTGTTCAACGGGCTGGTCAAACACGACACGCTGACCGGCCGCGAGGAGCGCTACCAGTTCGAACCGGGCGTGTTCTGCAGCGAGGTCGGTGTGGCTCCGCGCGTGGGCGGAACCGGGGAGGACGACGCGTACCTCGTGACGCTCACGGTTGACATGAACCGTGACCGGTCCGAGTGCGTCGTGTTCCGCGCCAGCGACGTGGGCCGCGGCCCGATCGCGCGCGCTCAGCTCCCCGAACGGATCGCGAGTGGCACGCACAGCTGCTGGGCGCCGGGCGACACCGTTAACGGCTGGTGACCGGCGGGGCCTGATCCGTAAAGCTACGAGCCGGAAGATGCCTGAGACACCACAAGACAACGCGACCCCTGGGATCGCCGAGAACTCCAACGCCATCGCCCTCGGGCTGATCGGCGACGAGTGGAACCTGGCCATCGTCAGGCTCGCCATCATGTCCGACGTGCGCCGGTACAAGGACTTCAGGAACCGGCTCGGCATCGCCAACTCGGTGCTGACCGCGCGGCTGCGCCGCCTGGCCGAGACCGGCGTGTTCAGCCTGGCGCAGTACTCCGCCGCGCCGCGCCGCCACGAGTACGTGCTCACCGAGCGCGGCCGCGACCTGTGGAAGGTGCTGCTGACCATCTGGTCGTGGGAAGCGGTCTGGGTGACCGAGCACATCGAGCCGCTGCCGGCCATGTACCACACCGAATGCGGCGAGGAGTTCTGCCCGGTCATGTACTGCCGGGCCTGCGTTCGGCCGGCCGGCATCGCCGATGTCCGCGGCACGTTCGGCCCGAGCGGCGGCTTCGAGCGGTCGGTGCCGCGCGCCACCACCCGGCGTCGCTCGGCCGGCGGCTCGCCTGGGCCCGGGCTGGTGCCGCAGACCATCGAGCTGATCGGCAACCGCTGGTCCGCGTCGGCCCTGGCCGCCGCGTTCCTCGGCGCGCGCCGGTTCACTGACATGCTGGTGATGACGGGCGCCCCGCCCACCATCGTCTCGGACAGGCTGCGCACGTTCTGCCAGATGGGCGTGCTGGAGACGGTCGCGGCCAGGGTCGGCTCGGGCCGCGTGGAGTACCGGCTGACCGACAAGGGCCGGGCCTTCTTCCCGCACGTCATGGTGATGCTCGACTGGGGCGACCGGTGGTTCCGCGCCCCCGAGGGCCCCGCCACCCTGCTCACCCACACCGCCTGCGGCGGCGAGTTCCACCCCGCCCTGCACTGCTCGTCCTGCGCCCGCGAGCTGCACGGCTCCCAGATCCAGGTCGGCGGCGACCCGCCTAAATCCCGCTCCTGACCGGGCCTGCCAACCGATCACGTTCGCACAATCTCCACGCGATCTCCACATGCTCTGCATCACGTCGCCACCGGAGCTTGGTCGGCTGCCATGACGGCTGCCGGCCAGAGGGAGTCCGGGTCCGGCGGGAAACCGGCTTGCGGGGAGGGGTCCTATTGAGCAAGCGCGCAGTTCATCGCCGGCGGCTCATCGTGACGGGGGTGTCACAGTCCTCGGCCTGGCTACGGCCCTGGCCCTGGCCGCACCGTCTGCCGCAGGGGCGCAGACGCGGACGCAGGGTCACCACAACAAGGTCACGGTCATCGCCGACCACCTTAACAACCCGGCCGGATCCGACGGCGCGATCTACGTCTCGAACTGCAGCATCGCCCCGGCCGGCGGAATGGGCCCGCAGCTGTGCAACACCGGCGGCCAGGTGGTCAGGATCGGGTAACTAAGGCAGGCCAGCGGTGTCCCGCCCGGTCACCCAGACCGGGCGGGACACCACGCTGGTGTGGCCCCGAACGGGCACACCCTTCCCACGAGTTCCAGCCGAATCTATGATCGTAGCTTCAGGTTCACGGTCTGCGAGCTGCGTGGGGGAAGAGGCATGGACGATCGCCTGCCCAGACTTGGCATCCAGGTGCGAGGCGGACCCGGCGCCGACCCCGAAGAGGTCGCCGAGGCGACCTTGCAACTTCGTCGTGAGCTTCTTGATCTCGACGTCGGCACGGTCGAGGCGCCCAGGGCGGGCGAGGCGCCACCGGGCACCAGGGGGGTGGAGGTGGCGGCGCTGGGGGGCCTGATGGTCAGCATGGCCAAGCCGGAGTTCCTCGGCGCCGTGGTCGCCGCGGTCCGGTCATGGCTGTCCCGGTCGCAGTCTCGCAGCATCAAGCTCGCGCTGGGCGACGACGTTCTCGAGCTGACCGGGGTTTCCTCCGACGAGCAACGGCGGCTGGCCGACGAGTGGCTTCGCCGCCACGACAGACGGTGACGCCATGGCGGAAGGCGCGCGCAACGCGCTGATCGTGGCCAGCTCGGACTACATCGATCCGGAGCTGCGGCAGCTGCAGGCCCCCGCCGCTGACGCTCGGGCGCTCGAGGCCGTGCTGCGCGATCCCAGGATCGGCGGTTTCGAGGTCCGCACCCTGCTGAACCGGCCCAACCAGGAAGTCACCCTGGCGGTCGAGGAGTTCTTCGCCGATCGCAAGCCCGATGACATGCTGCTCATGCATTTCTCCTGCCACGGGATCAAGGACGAGGATGGCGAGCTCTATTTCGCCATGAGCAACTCCATGCTGCGCCGGCTGGCGTCGACCGCCGTGGCGGCCAACTTCGTCAACCAGCGGATGAACCGGAGCCGTTCCAAGCGGGTGGTGCTGCTGCTGGACTGCTGCTACGCGGGTGCCTTCGAGCGCGGCATGATGGCCAGGGCCGGCCGGGGAGTGGGGATCGAGGGACAGTTCGCCGGCGGCCGGGGCCGGGCGGTGATCACCGCGTCCGACGCGATGCAGTACGCCTATGAGGGCGGCGGGCTGGCCGTCACCGGCCAGCTTCCCGTTCCCGGCCAGCCCGGCCCATCGGTGTTTACCAGCGCCCTGGTGCGCGGATTGCGGACCGGGGAAGCCGACCGCGACCAAGACGGCCAGGTCGCGCTGGATGAGCTGTACGACTACATCTACGACAAGGTGCAGGCGGTCACTCCCAGCCAGACGCCGTGCAAGTGGACCTATGACATACGCGGAGAACTGGTCATCGCCCGGCGCGGCCGTCCGGTTACCACGCCTTCGCCGCTGCCCGATGACATCCGGTCAGCGGTCGAGAGCCGGCTCGCCTCGGTTCGGATGGGAGCGGTCCAGGAGCTGGAACTCCTGCTGCACGGCAGGCATCAGGGCCTGGCCCTGGCCGCCAGGCTGACCCTCGGACAGCTGACCGACGACGACAGCCGCACGGTCTCCGCGGCCGCCGCGGCGGCGCTCGGTACCGCGGAACCGCCGCCGGAGGCGAAGGTCGTGCCCGCCGCCGAGCCCGTCCCCGTGCCCGCAGCTGAGCCCGCCCCCGTGCCCGCAGCTGAGCCCGCCCCCGTGCCCGCAGCTGAGCCCGCCCCTGTACTCGCCGCCGAGGCCGCCCCTGTACTCGCCGCCGAGACCGTCGAGGCCCGCGCGCCCGCCGGGGACGCTCCCGCCCCGGACCGATCCCTGCCGCCAGATCCCGGGCCGGACACGTTCACGTGGCCCAAATCCCGGCCGGACTCCGCCCCCGGAGCGAGTCGGCCCGCACCAGCGCAGTCTGCACCAGCGCTGGACGCGATCGCGGCCGAGGCGGTGCCGCTTCCCGCGCCCGCCGGCGGTTCCGCCGCCGCGGCGCTGCTGAGCACGGGATTCGTCATCATGACCGCGATAGTCGCCCTCACCGGGCTGGACAGCCTCGTTCAGAGCCTGGCGACCAACGTCTGGCCGTGGTGGGTGATCCTGTTCGCCAGCGTCGCCGGGATAGCGGTCCTGCTGGGCGCAGTCAGGCCGTACCTGGTCCGTGCGGCCATCCTCATCCTGGTCTTCGCCTGGAACGTGATCTTCGCCGTCAGCATCGTCATCGTCTGGGGGTCGTTCACCGCAACCCAGGTCGCCGTGCTCCGCATCGAGTTCCTGGCGGGAGCGGTCCTCTGCGTGGCCTTGTGCGCCTGGGCCGGCGTGCTGATGTCCAGAGGCGAGACGACCGCGGACCTGTATCTGGCCATCTTCCTGGGGCTGTTCGCCGTGGCGCTGGTCCTGGCGGCCGTCGCGGTCTCGCATCCGGCGGGGTCGGCCTGGTATCCGACCGGGATAGTGACGCTCGTCTCCGCGCTGGCCCTCCCGTCGGCGCTGATCCGGGCACGCCGTTCCGCCGCTGCGGCCGCACCCGGCCGGTAACCGTCATGCCGGCGGGAGCACTGCGCCACACCATGATCAGGTTCATCTGAGCTCCCCGGTAAGCTGTCCTGACGCGGCCGGATGGCGCGTTCGGGGATCAGCCGGGGAAGGGCAGCGGTGAGCGGCAGGTCGTCACCAGGCGGAGCAGGGGTGCCGCCCCAGCTTGACACCAGCGAGGCGCACTCGGCCCGCGTCTGGAACTACCTGCTCGGCGGCAAGGACAACTTCGCGGCCGACCGCCAGGTCGGCGACATGATCCTGCAGCTGTTCCCGGGCATTGCTTACATCGCCCGGGTACAGCGCCGGTTCCTCGCCCGCGCCGTGCGCTACCTGGCCGCCGACGCCGGGATCCGGCAGTTCCTCGACATCGGCACCGGCCTGCCCACCGCGAACAACACCCATCAGGTCGCCCAGCAGGTCGCGCCGCGGTCCAGGATCGTCTACGTCGACAACGACCCGCTCGTACTGATGCACGCCGAGGCCCTGTTGACCAGCGCCCCCGGCGGGGTCACCGGCTACATCGAGGCCGATGTGCGGGACCCGGACGCGATCGTGCGCGACGCCGCCAGGACCCTGGACCTGAGCCGGCCCGTCGCGCTGATGATGCTGGGCATCATGGGGCAGATCGACGACTCCGACGAGCCTGGCTCGGTCGTGGCCTGGCTGCTGGACGCGCTGCCTCCGGGCAGCTACCTGGCCCTGTCCGACGGCACCGACACCAACGCTGAGCTGAACCGGGCCATCGCCGCCTACAACCAGAATTCCGCCAGCGCCTACCACCTGCGCAGTCCCGACCGGATCGCCGGCTTCTTCGCCGGGCTCGACCTGGTGCCGCCCGGCGTGGTCACCACCTCCCGGTGGCGGCCCGACGTCAGGGACGCCGAGGAGGAGCCCAGGGAGATCGACGCGGTCTGCGGCGTCGGGCGCAAGCCCTAGGCCCCGCGGCTGCCCGGGCCGCGGTCACCCGAGCAGGCGGGCCCGGCAGGCCAGCTGCAAGGCCAGCCGCTGGTCGGGATCGTCGAGATCGACGTCCAGCAGCTCGGTGATGCTGCGGAGCCGGTTGGTCACCGCGTTGCGGTGCAGGTGCAGGCGCTCCGCGGTCTTGACCACCGACCCCTGCTCGTCCAGGTAGACGGCGAGCGTCCGGATCGCGGTATCGGCCCGGGCCGGCCCCAGCTTCTCCAGCGGCGCGAGTTGGTCCCGCACCGAGGCGCGCACGGTATCGGACGCGTACCACTCCATCAGCATCCGCCGGATGCCCACCGCGTCGTGGGCGGCGACCCCGGCCGGCCGCCGCGCGGCCCGGGCGGCGGCCAGCGCCCCCCGGGCCTCGGCGGCCGAGGCCCGCAGTCCCATCGGCCCCTCGTGCGCCGCCCCCACGCCCGCCCGGAACCGCAGCGCCGGCAGCCGGGCCGTGATGGCCTGCAGCGCGCGTTCGGCCGAGCGGGCCGCCCGGGTTCCCGCCTGCGGGCCCGGATTGGAGGTCGTCACCCGGATCAGGATGATGGCCCGCGCGATCCGGGACAGGTACCAGGTCTCGCCGGCCGCCGACACCGCCTGCAGCGCGGCCTGGCCCGCCGATTCGAGCAGCTCGAAGCGCCGCACCTCGTCGGGCTCGGCCTCGTCCAGGTCGTCGGCCTCGATCCGGACCGTCAGGTGCCAGCCGCTCACCGGGATTCCCAGCTGCCGGGCCCGGTCGAGCAGGTCCTCGCTGATCGCCGAGTCTGACATGAGCAGCTCGGCGAGCAGCTCGCTGCGGGACCTGACCGGGGTCTCCCGGGCCCGCCTGGCCAGGTCGAGGAACCGGGCCGCGGCGGCGGCCGCGGCGTTCAGGACCAGCCCGGCGGCGATGCCGATCTCGCCGGCCGCCTCCGGCGCGGCGAAGTGCCCGGAGGGCGTCTCGCCGACCAGCACCGGCACGCTCACTCCCTCCTCCTGCGGGGCCATGACGTACTCGACCTTGGTGCCCAGCGCGCGCCCGGTCACCTGGCCGAGTTCCTCCGGGCCCGCGCCCGCCCGCTCGGCCCGCCGCACCGCCTCGAGCCCCTGCTCGGCGCGGGCGAGGGCGCGCCCGGCGCCGCCGCCGATCTCACCGAAGAGCGCCTGGACCAGCTCGGCCAGGTCCGCGTCCGCCGGGATGGAGACCAGCGCGATGTCGGCGTGCTCGGCGATGTCGAGCGCGGTCACCGCGGGCTGCCAGTCCTCGGCCGAGAACGCCGCGACGGCGGCCACCCGGCGGATGGACGCCCAGCGCAGGGCCATGTCCAGGCGGTAGTCGGTGACCTCGGCGGAAGCCAGCCTGGACAGCACCACGAAGCTGCCGGGCGGGGCGTCGTCGAGCTCGGCGAAGCGCTCCGCCAGGCGGACCATGGCGACCCCGCGGCCGCCGCCGCCGGGACTGACCCGCCGCAGGCCAGCCAGCGGCGAGCCGGCGAGAACCTCATCAACGGTAGGCATGGCACGCCTACCCTATGCTGATCGCACACATCGCTGGCGATCGAGGTGCACTCTGCCCATTACCTTCGGCGCCGCCGGCTGCGAGCATGGCTGTGCATTCTCGCTTCGGCACATGACGTGATCGTCACTCACGTCATCACCTAGGTGCTTTTTCAAGGGGCAGCGATGGAGCGCGAGACCGTATCCGGCCCGGACACGGAGGACGAGACAGCGGCATTGCCGGAGTGGCGCGCCCTCGCGTCCGAGTTCCCGCAGTGGTACGTCTGGCGGGGCGTCGCGGGACACTACTACGCTCGCGTTCCCCGTTCCAGCCCGCCGCGGGTGGTGCGCGCGCTGAGCCCGGAGGATCTGCGGGAGGAGATCGCCCGCGCCGAAAATTCGCGCCGGCTGGTACTATCCGGGTCACGTTTCAGGAATCATTGCGCTTAACCGCGAACCCGGTCCCGCCTCATTCACCTGACTACCAGCCCTGACTACCAGCACCGCCCCTGACCATGAAGCGCCTGCTCGATCCCGACTCGCTGCGTGCCCTGGCACGCGGCTGCGCCGTGCTCGGCGCCGGCGGCGGCGGCGACCCGTATCTTGGCCTGCTCCAGGCGCTGCAGGCCGCCGAGGACTTCGGCCCGGTTCCCCTGGTTGACCTGGACGAACTGCCTGGCGATGCCCTGATCATGCCGTGCGGCGGTATCGGCGCGCCGACGGTCAGCGTCGAGAAGATCGAGAACGGGGACGAGGGCGGCCGCCTGCGCGAGCACCTGGAGTTCCTCACCGGGCGCCGGGTCGCCGCGCTCATGGCCGCCGAGATCGGCGGCTCGAACGGCCTGCTGCCGATCTGCTGGGCCGCCCGGATGGGGCTGCCGGTGGCGGACGCCGACGGCATGGGACGGGCCTTCCCCGAGGTGCCCCAGGTCACCATGCACCTGGCTGGCATCTCCCCGAGCCCGGCCGTGATGACCGACGAGCGCGGCAACCTGGTCCTGTTCCAGACGATCTCCGGCCACTGGATGGAACGCCTGGAACGGGCGGCGGCCGTCGAGTTCGGCGGGGCCGCCTCGTCCACCGAGTTCTCGATGACCGTGGCCGAGGCCAGGAACGCGACGGTCCGCGATTCCGTCTCGCTCGCGATAAGGATCGGCGAGACCATCGGCCGCGCCGAAGGCAGCCCGGTGGACGCCCTGATCGCCGAGCTCGGCGCCTTCCGGCTGATCAGCGGGAAGATCCTGGACGTCGAGCGCAGGACGACGAGCGGGTTCGCCCGCGGCTCGGTGGTGATCGAGGGACTCGGCGCGGACTCGGGCCGCCTGGTCAGGCTGGAGCTCCAGAACGAGAACCTGGTGGCGCTGGAGCGCGGCCGGGTGCTCGCCTCGGTGCCTGACCTGATCACCGTGCTGGACAGCGAGACGGCCGACGCGATCGTGACCGAGCGGATCGCCTACGGCCAGCGAGTCACGGTGATCGCCTTCGCCTGCGATCCGGTCTGGCGGACCGAGAAGGGAATCGAGGTCGCCGGGCCCCGCACGTTCGGCTACGAGTTCGACTACCTGCCCGTGGAGGAGCTCGCCGGTGCAATCGCCTGACTGCCGTCTCGGCGTCGACGTCGGCGGCACCAACACCGACGCAGTGGTCATGGACGCCGCCGACCGGGTGATCGCCAAGGCCAAGGTGCCGGGCACCGCCGACATCACGTCCGGGATCGTGGCCGCGATCGACGCCGTGCTCGGCACGCCGGGGGTCGAGCCGCAGCGGATCAGCCACGTCATGCTCGGCACCACCCACGCGACCAACGCCGTCCTGGAGCGCAGGAACCTGCGCCGGGTGGCGGTGCTCAGGATCGGCGGGCCCGCTACCTACAGCATCAGGCCCATGTTCGGGTGGCCGCCGGACCTCGTCGAGGCGGTCTCCGTCGGCGCCGCGATCGTGGACGGCGGGATCGAGTTCGACGGCCAGGACCTGTCCCCGCTGGACACCGATGCGATCGCGAGGTTCCTCGGCCAGGTCGGCGGCCAGGTCGACGGCGTCGCGATCACCAGCGTGTTCGCCCCGGTCTCGGCGCGCCACGAGCTGCTGGCCGCCGAGGTGGTCAAGCGGGAACTCGGCGACGTGCACATCTCGCTCAGCCACGAGATCGGCTCGATCGGCCTGCTCGAGCGGGAGAACGCCACGATCCTCAACGGCGCCCTGGCCGGGGTGGCCCGTCACGTGGCCGGCGCGATGCGGGACGCGCTCACCGCGCACGGGCTGCGGCCGGTGACGTTCTTCGCGCAGAACGACGGCACGCTGATGGGCCTCGACCAGGCCCTGCGCTATCCGGTGCTCACCATCGGCAGCGGGCCCGCCAACAGCGTCCGCGGTGCCGCGTTCCTCACCGGGATGTCCGATTCGCTAGTGGCCGACGTGGGCGGGACCTCCACCGACCTCGGCGTGCTGACCAACGGGTTCCCGCGCGAGTCGGCGCAGGGGGTGGAGATCGGCGGCGTCAGGACCAACTTCCGGATGCCGGACCTGGTCACGATCGCGCTCGGCGGCGGCACGGTGGTCTCCGG